>Ga0209979_1000866_pt1 | contig 36705 bp, 27 predicted proteins | sample AnhtaG_FD_183114 | JGI IMG/M metagenome (GOLD analysis project Ga0209979, IMG submission 183114) | Deep subsurface microbial communities from Anholt, Denmark to uncover new lineages of life (NeLLi) - Anholt_01485 metaG (SPAdes) (version 2) | ecosystem: Environmental > Aquatic > Marine > Oceanic...
GGCTGGCAAACAGCCATCCCGCGACTGTGCGAATGACGGGCAGATTCTCGAACATTCTCTCCACGGCGCGTCGCTTCACATCCTTTTCGATTTTTCGGCAACGCGTAAGAATCTGCTTCCGCACCTCCCGTGGTAGCTCGGGCGTCTCAAATACCGGCGTATCGTCAACCTCCGTCAGGCTGTTCAGGTATTGCTCTGGGGGAATCACGAAACAATCGTGGCTTCGGACCCACTCGAAGAGCTCCGTCCCAGGATAGGGAATCGGGTTATTTAGATGCAGCCACACAATCGGGTAGCGCTGAGCGAGAGCGAGCGAATCCTCGATGTCGCTCATTGTCTCGCCCGGATGTCCAACGATGATGAAAAGCTTTACTCTCAGCCCCAGGTCGCATGCGTCCTGAAGTGCCCGTTCAATGTCCTCGATGGTTTCCCCTTTGTGTACGATATCTCGCAGCACCCGGTTATTGCCCCCATCCGCCCCAAATGCTACTTCTCTGATGCCCACTTCCTTCATCCTGGCCAGCAGGTCCCGGTCAACCCTATCAGCCCGAATGCCGTTGGCACAACGAATGAATAACCCACTCAGCTTGCGTCGTTCGATCTCGTCACATATATCGTAAATGCGCTCCTTAATCAGTGTAAAGTTATCGTCGTTCACGTTGAACTGCTTGATGCCCCGCGAATACCAATACTCTAGCTCATCTACAACGTTTTCTGCACTTCTGGCTCGAAACTTTTTGAACGTCAGGCTGTTGGGACAGAAGATACACCGGTAGGGACATCCTCGACTCGTGACGATATTTATCTCTCTTGCGTATCGCCTTAGATCGAAGTCTGCGAAACGGGGAAAAGAGATGATGTCCAGATCCATCACGAGCTCTGGCGAAGGGCCAGATAGCACCTCCCCATTGCGCCGGTAGAGTAAGCCTGGAATCTCCTCGTAAGGGACTTCCCCGTGGCAAAGCTGCACAATCGGCCGCTCACCGTCGTGAACGATGCCAAAATCTATATCGGGGCATTCCTCGAGAACCGCTTTCCCCAGGACGGATACGTGTGGGCCACCCACGATGATGGGGATCTGGGGGTAGGGCTCTTTGATATCGCGAATCAGTTTGTAGGAGCGCTTGTATTCAAAACTGACCAGGCTTACTCCGATCAGATCTGGCTGAAACGCGCGTATTCTCCTTCGCAATGCCGACAGGCGGCCACGGACGCGCACGTCCTCTACTGAGTACTTGATTCCCCCTTCAAGTAGGGATTGGCAAAGATAACCAAGGCCAGCGGGAGGCCTGACAGCCCCCAGATAGCTGGATGACGGAGGAGCGATGAGAAGAACCCTTTTGAACATGGCTAGAACCCCCTGTGCTTCACATATTGAGGTACGAGAAGTAGATCGGCAACGAATGGCAGCGGATCCCTGAGCGATAGCACTGCAAACTCTTTATCGCCAGACATAGATGCCAGGTACTGGCGCACGGTCAACCTCCCCGCCAGGATTTCCAGGGCAGCGGTGGGAACGTCTGTCACGAGTCGCACCCACTTCACGCCTTCGCGCACCGGTCCCACGGTGACTTCCTTTCCAACAGCATCGGCGTACGCCAAATAGGGCAGATCGAGTCCTGCATGAATCGCAATGGAGTGCCAGCCCCAGATTCTGGGGTTGACCTCCAGAAGCTCAAAACGCGCATCTTTGTGATCGTACATGAATTCGACCTCGGCGAGCCCGGAGTAAGCTATGCCCCTCAATAACTGCGTCGCCAGCGTCTCTAGTTCCGGGATGTTGACGGTCTCGACATACGTGCTGGCGCGACCGAATTCCATCGGGTGCTGACGTGGCCGTCTAGCCGACAAGCCTGCAACCGTCATGCCATCTTTGAAGAATCCAACGAACGAGAACAGGTTCTCTGCTCGACCCGGGATCAGTTCCTGGATTAGGATCTCGGCCGGATCCGTGATTGCTGCCATCATCTTATAGAGATCCATCAGTTCCTGCATATCGTTGGCTCGATACGCTTTCTTTTTGGTAACAGAACTGAGATGCGTGCTGATAGCGGGCTTGACGACCACCGGGAAATCCAGATTCAATGAGACAAGGTCGTGTACACTGCCAGGATTGTAGGTCTCAGGAACGGGTATCCCCTGTCGAACGGCCAGGCGGTGTGTCAACCGCTTGTCGTATAAGAACTTGACAACGTCCCATGGCGGGGTTGTCACGACGTAGCACTCGCTCAAGCGCCGCCGATGCTGGGCGAGTATCCTCACGCCCTCGTCGGTGCTGGGGAAAAGCACCCAGTCATTCATGTTCCTCTCTGCTGCAATCCGCAATAGGAAGTCGACGAATCTAGCCTCATCAACCGCTGGTGGGCACTTGAGGAAGCGCTTTGCACATCTCGAGAACCGGGCAACACAAACCTCGCTGTCCAAAATGTAGACAGGCACACAGTGTTTGGCCAGATTGCGAGCCGCTCCCAAGCTCGAAAAGGTGCCGCCGATAATCACGGCACCGGGATTTCCGTTTCCTCGATCCATGGTACCGACACCTCGCGTATCAACCTGGCAGGGGAACCGCCAACAATGGTGTATGGCTTGACATCTTTGGTCACAACGGAGTTCGCGCCGACAACGGCACCTTCTCCTATCTTAATGCCTGGCAAAACCACTACGCCGGTCCCGAGCCAGACGTCGCTCTCAATGGTAATTGAACCGTGCTTGACAGGCACGTACGGTGCTATTCTTGAGAAATTCGGTCTTGAGGATACGACCAAGGTGACTCGCGGAGAAATCGCTACACGATCCCCAATACTGACCATTCCCCAGTCGGAAAGCTCATCCACGATGATCAAGTCCTCACCGATATATACGTCCTTCCCAACGCTGTATCCACACCGACGGAGCATAGCCGCACGAAGTTGATAGATAGGCATCTGTTTCACCAGCAGCTTCAGCACCTTCTTGATAATTGCTCTCATATCAGCCGTTTTGCCCTGAGAGTCTAGCACGTCTAGCCCCCACTGGAGGCATCAGAACTACTGCTCGAAGGGTGTTGTCAACCGTCTCAGGTGTATTGAGGCGATTCATCAAAGAGTGCATTCTCAAGTCAGTGTAGATAGCTACCTGGGTACCTGGGCGAATTACCGCCGCCGACCGTGTCTGCGCGAGACGAGAGATCCATAAGCCTCGAGGAGAAACTTCTCTTGGTGCGGCCAGGCAAGTTCCTTTTGTATCCGTTCTCTTCCTCTTTCCCCCATCTTCTTACGCCGCTCCGGGTTATCCATCAATGCGGCGATTTGCCGCGCAAAGTCAAGCTCGTCGTTTGGGCGAGCATATGCAGCCGCATTTTGGGCCGTAACTCGGTGCTCGGGGAGATCAGAGGCCACAATCGGCTTGCCCAGTACCATGCATTCCATTTGCTGTGGGCAGTTTCACTTGAAGATGATGGGCAGGTAAACTCGGTACGGTCGATCGATCCAAGAAAGTTCGATGACTGTGACGGAGTGGGCAGGGAAAACGTAGGTGAAATCGCGTGAAGCGTCGGAGATTTCGGAACTGGCTATCACAATTGTGTCGTGGCTGCCATACTCGTTGGTGGACTCAACGTCCGGCCCGTTCAGAGTGTACACGGCGGCATTTGACCGGGGGACGAATCCGTTGATGTGTATAGTAGTTGTAATGTCGTCCGTTAAATGCCTGTTAATCATGAGAAGGTAGAGCGTCTCTCCGGCGACGCTTGTGTGGGCGGCCAGATAGGGAGTATCGTAGAGCGGCCCTACGTTGCCGTATGTCTCGGGGACGTCGAAAGTATCGCAAGTCACGGCGTTCTGGACGAGGACATCGCCGAAGTGGTTCGTCCACATCTGCAAGGCGTAGTAGTCAGGCCTCTTGTAACGCTCCCCTGTTTCCCAGTCAAAGTGGATGTCGCATGCGTACCACCCGCCATGGAGCAAAGACTGAATGCCCAGTTCAAGCCTGTAATCCGCACTCCTCTCCACTAGCATACCCATCAGATCTGCATCATACACCCCCACTAATAGCATATTCCAAGAGGTGGGCATCGGAGGAGGTTCGCAACAAGAAACGTAGTTAATCCCCATCCTGCCCAAGATGAGGCTGATCTCGTCGGCCCTGTCCGTGGTGGTGGCCAGAAGCTGACGTAACCGCGCCAGATCGTCGTCGGCTTGCGTAGCCGCTGCCATGACGGCTGGCCTCAAGCTGGGCTCATAGATCTCATGGGGGTAAAATAGACGTGGAACCAACGCGTCTACATAGGGACCGATCACCGAGAGCAACGGGGTATTCCACGAAGAATCGCCCCAAACGGTAGGGGAAACGCCGGCACCTACTATGATGCTGGGATCCACCTGCTTCATGGCATCCTGAAAGATGAGATAGTCGTGACCGTATTTTTCAGGCGTGATGGGGTCAGGGTGGAAATAGACTTCACTGCCGATTTCCCAGTATTTGATGCCATACGGCTCCGGGTGTCCGTTGTCCACCCTTTGCTGCGCCCAATAGCCGACCGTTTGCCAATCGAAGCCATGGTCGTCCACCCCGATCACCGTGGTATCGGCAGGATCACCGTTCATGTAGGCCACCCAGGCCATGGCTCGGTTCACCATCTGGCTCAGGTTGCTGTTGATTGTTGAGGTTATGCACGAATTAGGGTCGGTGCTATCCTCTAATGCGTAAGGATAGCCGATGGAGATCAGCGCTTGGTTCTCTGCTCCGATGGCCTCGAGCAGCGCCATGTGTTCGTCTATGCCATACTCATAGGTGTGCCAATACCCCCACTCACCGGTGCACGGATCCTCCCAACCACACCGCGCCGGCGGCCGGCTCTGTGGATCCCCGATTCCATCCTCAAAGATAGGCTGTTCTCCAAACCGAAGAATCGAGGGCTGCAGCTCTTGGATCAGTTGTAGCGCGTCGGGATTAAATTGGTGATCTGGGTCCAAAATGCCGTTGCCCCTCCCGGGAGCCATGACATAGCTACCGTGAAGCAGCTTATTCACCTGCCCCAGGGGGTGAGTCGCATCTATTTCGATGCTGGCCCCCACGTCCTGAAGTGGGGCCGCAAAGGACCTTGCATTTCCGATAGTAGTTTGCCAGCCTTCACGAGATACCATAGAGGTCAAGGTGATCATCAAAGTGAGGCCTACTATGACCGACACCGCTCTAAAGCATGATCTTCGGTTCTTGAATGACATTAGCTTGCACCTCCTAACTGAAGTTGTAGCTTGGTTTTGCGTCCAACTGTCCGGCGTCTTACCCCTACGTGACCATGAGCTTTCACCTCCTGATTGAAGCTGTAGCTTGTGCGCCGGCTCGATACAGCTATGTAATGGCCACCGTGACCTGAAGCACCCCGGGCCGCGGTGGTAACGTGAGCGCAGTACCATCCGATCGTCTGAGCAACCCCCTCTTCAAAATCACACTATAGCTTGTCGGGATTGTCAAAATCTACCGTTGAGAGCTTCGTAGGCCTCGAGAAGACACTTCTCTTGGTACGACCAGGCAAGTCCCGTTTCTATCCGTTCCCTTCCCACTTGCCCCATTTTCTGGCGCCGCTCCGGGTCGTCCATCAGCGCGATGATTAGCCGCGCAAAGTCAAGCTCGTCGTTTGGGCGGGCGTAAACCGCCGCATCCTGGGCCGTAACCCGATGCTCAGGGAGATCAAAGGCCACAATCGGCTTTCCCAATGCCATGTATTCCATCACTTTCTCTATGGTGCAGCGATCGTTATAGGAGTTGGACGGTTCGGGTGCTACACAAATGTCCGCCGCGCTGAGGTAGCGGGCGACCTCAGTGTATTCCACCCAACCAATAAACAACACATGGTCGGCTAGGCTCAATTGCTCAGTCAATTGCTTTAAACTGGGCAAAGCATCTCCAGCGCCTACCAGGACACAGGAAAAGTCGGTCCTACCTAGATCGTAGACCAGATGCCGAAGTGCTCTCAGCAAGTAGTCTACGCCATCCTGAAATCCCATCACGCCGACATAGACGATGATCGTCTTTCCCTTCTGTCGCAGATGTGGGTCGGGCTCCGTCGGTCGCAGGTAGTTCAGGTCGGGTGCGTTACGCACAACTGTGATGCGCTCCTCGGGCACACCTCCTCGCTGCATCTCGATTGTCTTGTACGATTGGTTCGTGGCAATCACGTGATCAGCGAGTTGGCAGGAGAGTTTCTCAAGCAAGGCCAGCATGTGGTGAACAAGCCGATTGCCGCTGCCTCCGAAACGAGCGTAGTACATCTCAGGGCCCAAGTCGTGGTGGTCATACACAAAACGTTTGCTGAGCAACTTGTAGAATGCTGCGATAAAGACAAAAGTGTCGGGTAGGTTGTGGGCGTGTACGACGTCAAAGCCCTCACGCAAGAATACCAGCAAGGAGAGGATGAACGTTGCCGCCATCGAGTAGCCGTACTCCCAGAGGTAACCCAGGAAGCCCTTTGCGGCCAGCGGTGCCGGAAACCGGTAGACACGCACGCTATCCAGCATTTCGCGCCAGGGTTGTCCTCGGACCGAAGGGCAGATCACCGATACCTGATAGCCAGCGGCCGCCAGCGTTCTGGCCTCCCGGCGCACCCGGCAGTGCTGTGGATAGGAGCCCTTCTCCAACAGCATAAGCACACGATTGCCAACAGATGCCTTCATACACACCTCCGATATAGCCCTTGAGGATTTACACCTGAGCTCTATCTAGCATAGCCTTCCAGTGTTCTTCGCAGCCCTTTCTCCAAAGTGACCGCCGGTTGCCAGCCCAACTGCTGTCTGGCCTTGCGAGTGTCGTAGTGGATATCCGCACAAGCGCTAAGGATGACAAAGCGCGTTGCTTTGGGAGGCACCTCGGAGCGACTGAGGCTGCTCTTCAACTCGAGAAGGTGGGCCGCAACGAAGAGCAAGAAGGGCGGCAACGGCACCAGTATCAACCGCTCGCCTGTGATTTCCTTCCTCTGCAAGATAACGTCACGTACACTGACTTGGGGCTCATCTACGACATTATAGGCCTGACCGATCGCTTCTGGAGAAATAGCAGCCAGGAGGAGGCAGTCAACGGCATTGTCCACATAGGTGTACGGCAACAGGTTATGGCCGCTGCCGATCATCAGGCGCACCGGACCCAGTTGGCCGAGTCCGCGGCCGATGGGGCGGCCTCCAGCCGGCCCGTATAGAATCCCAGGGCGAACAACTGTCACGGGTAGTCCGACCTCGCGCCAGTATCTGAAGGCCAACTTGTCGGCCTCAAGCTTGGAGCGCATATAATGTGCCCACCTGTCTGGGTTCTGGGCGTAGGGAGCCGACTCTTCGATGAGTCCGTTGCGTCGAGGTCGGTCCAGCCCGTATACGATGACCGAGCTAACGTGGATCACTCGCTGCACGCCAGCTTTCAAGGCTTCCTTAAAAACCGTCTCCGTGCCGCGTATGTTCGTCTCATAGTGAGCCGTCCAGGAAGCCTGGTTGGTCGTGATGGCGGCACAGTGATAGACGACAGCCACGTCTCGCATGGCGGCCTCAATTGAGGCCGGATCGCGCACATCACCGCAGACGAGATTTGCCTGACGCTCGAGTTCAAATGAAACCCGGCTCTTATCACGTACCAAGGCCACAACGTCCGCTCCGCACCTGGAGAGCGCCGCCACCAAACGGTGCCCCAGGAAACCGGTAGCGCCGGTGACCAGAACTCTGCCCGGCATTCCTTTCTTGGCAATGGTCCGATCGGCATCGGTCTCTGGCCCCGTGGACACACTTGTCGAAGCAGTAGTTGCAATGCGAGAAGACTGGGCCGGAGATTTCGCCCATACCATCTCCAGTACCTCCACCATTTTCCTGCCCTCTTCGGCTGGCACAGGAGGCTCTCGGTTGTTCTGTAGGCTGGCATAAAACTCGCGAACGAGGCTATGTAAGCCGGGCATGTTCTTCAACCTGCCCAGCGCTACCTTGACAGTATTTGTCGCCGTTCCAGAGACAAGCTGGACGCTGTCTTCCAGGCTAAAGAGCATCTTAGAGAGCATGTGTGGCACGTGCCACTCTCTGTGAATTGTGCAAACTTCTCTGACCAGATCAGCGTGGACGATCCCCTCGGTGCCATAGATGTCCACGAACTTGGCATAGGGCTTGGCTTGCATTGAGATCACCATGGTTCCAGATGCGCCGGATCCCTGGAGCAAGACGGTCAGCTCAGTTGTCGGTTTTCCGGCCCTACCTCCCTGCACCAGAGTCACACCGGCGACCGAGTCCACCTGTTGCAGGAACGCCAACTGAAGATAGATAAGATGGGGCAAAAAGTCGGTAAAGGCTCCGCCTGGAAGACGCCAGGCCCAATGGGAGCGACCAGCGGTGCCAGCATATGAATTCGCCTCGCCAGAGAGGCCATAATAGCCCTGAACGTAGACGACCCGACCGATAGCTCCTCTCTCTACCAGTTGTCTGGCCTTCACGATGGAAGGCTTAAAAAGGTAGTTGTGGTTGGTACATAGCGTGACCTGATTTTGTCGGGCGGCGGCGATCATGCTGTCAGCCTCTTGCAGACTAAGGGCCATTGGTTTCTCGACCAGGACATGGCAGCCGGCTTCCATGGCCTGGATTGCCAGTTCTGCATGCGTTTCGGGGGGTGTCAGAACATGGATAGCATCAGGGCGCTCTTCCTGGAGCAAGGTCGCCAGGTCACCGTACACGTTGGCACCCCCGGCCAAATTGGCAACTTCTTGGGCACGCCACTCATCCCGGTCACAGATCGCGCCGATCTTAAGGGCCTCAATCTCCTGAAGGGCACTGATGTGCACTCGTGATATCTGTCCACAACCTACGATCGCTGCTCGCATATACGTATCTCCAGCTTTGTGGCAATTTCTCACCTGTCTTTTTGCTGGAGCGGCCATCTTGACACCTGGGCCGCTCCGAAACCGGTTCAGGCGAAGTCCAAGCGGGAACCTAGCCCAGCCAGCTCTGATACAGTGCATCGTAGGCTTGAACCATCCGCTGTAAGGTGAAACAGTCTGCTACGTGGAATCGGGCCTGACGGCTAACCCGCTCAGCCACGTCCTTGTCTTGCAACAGCCGAAGGATAGCCAGAGCCAGCCCTGCCGGGTCGCTCGGCGGGACCAGGAGCCCAGTGACTTCATCCTCGATCAGTTCCACAACTCCCCCAACGGGGCTAGCCACGACTGGCTTGCCGGCGGCCATCGCTTCGAGCAAGCTCAATGGCAAGCCTTCAGTCAGTGAAGGGAGCACGAAGAGGTCCAGAGCAGCCAACAGTCGGGGCACGTCGGTTCGGAAGCCGGTGAAGAGCACTGCTGAGGAAACGCCGATGTCGTGCGCCAGGCCTATCAGAACGTCGCGCATCGGCCCCTCTCCCACTAGCAGCAGTCGGACCTGAGGACGTGTTTGCAGGATGGCAGGCATCGCCTGGATCAGTGTTTCGAGACCTTTGCCAGCCGCGAGCCGCCCTAGATAGCCGATCATGTCTATCTCGCCAGAAATACCCAACTCACGCCGACAGGCATCCCCCGCTTCAGGGATGAAATAATGGTCGGCGTCAATACCATTGTGTATGGTGACCACCCGCCCGTCGCTCAGGCCCGGCAGGTGGACCAGACGCTGACGCAAACGGTCACTGACGGCGATGACGACATCCGGCATGTAAAGGCTCACGTAATACAGAAGATTACGGACGGTACGTTTCTCTTGACCAGCGGCATATCCCAGATTGTGCTTGGTGGCAAACAAGCAGTGGCTACCTGCCAGACGAGATGCGAGCCAGCCCACTAGGTCTGCCCGCAGGATATGGGTGTGGACCACCTGGACGTCGTGGCAGCGGATGTAGCGATGCACCCGGCTGATAACCCCCAGGTCGCGGTATCCTTGCATCTCGAAATTGACCACGCTGGCCCCGGCTCTCCTCAGTTCGTCGGCCAGGGGCTCACCGCCGAATAAACAACCGACGTGTAGTTCGTAACGCTCCTGATCCAGCCCACGGACAAGGTTCAGCACCAATCGAGTGAGGGCAGCGTCACCTAAGGTGTTCAGCAGGTGCAGCAGGCGGATAGATGTCATTAGATGGCCTCCGCTGGCCTGACCACGGGAAATGATGTGTCTTGTGACATCGTCAGCGGACAGATCAGGTACGTGCGCGGGATCGAGATGCTCTCCCGGCCGGTGTAATCGGCTGGGTTGCGCACGATACTAGATACCAGATGTCCGTTCAGGTAAAGCCGGGCGCGATGTCGGTCTGGCACGTAAAAGGTGATACCTTGCAACGCGGCTAGTTTTGGGAGTCGCGGCCCGGCAATGGGATCGGCCACGCCGCGGATCGTGATCCGAGTCGCGCCTTCGTCATTGAACTCGTGCGACCACTGCAAATAGCGATGATTCAGATAGTAGTTAAGGAGCCGCGAGGTAGTAGTCACGTAGATGTCGCCGGCCTGGTAGGTCTCAGCCAGGCCACGCAGAGCGCTCCGGGTCTCTATCGGAATGAACGGTGGGTGATCGGGGCCAACGCCCAGATGCGTGTAGATCACCATATACCCCTCGGCGGCGATCAAATCCGCCAGCGCCTTAGGGCGGATGACGTAGGCCAGCCCAGCACAATCGGCCCCGTGTGATATCCCGCGCCAGTGATTATTGCAACGTTTGAACTCGTAGATGCGCTGACCGTCCTCAAGGCGGTCGACGCGCAGAAGTTGGTTGTGGCGGTGAATGGCAAAACGACGATTGCCGGCATAGGCCAGAGCAGTCTTGGCCAGTTCCCTAGCGATATTGAGGGCCGTGTGGCCGGGGTGCGCTCGGTCTAATATGCGCCTGAAGGAGGCGAGGGTGAAGGGCACGCCATGCCCAACGACGCTGCTCAACCGCCCCTTCCAGACAAACTTGATCCCGTAGGCCAGAGTGGCGTCAGCGTGGTAGACGGGCGACCCTACCACATCACCCACCCCTGGCGCCGTATCTTTACCAAAATTAGAGGATGCCTGTGCGTGGTTTACCCACACATCCAGTTTGCATCTGCTGTGTTCGAACTCCTCCAACGCCCGAAGAGCATCAGCCCGTGAGCGAGCACCATCACCATACGAGTGTAGACAATCAATATAGCCAGTCTTAATAAGCGTTTCGATCACCTCCCGGTCCGCCGGTCGGCTAGAGAAGTAGGCGAAGCTGTCGTCGGGTGTATACGGAAAGAAGCTATTGCCAATTTCCAGACCGATGCCCGGCCCCACCGAGGTGTTGCGCGTGGTGTTTAGAAACTCCTGAATGGCAAGGAATCGCTCGAGTGTCGTGGTGCCGTCAATGTCACTGCAGATAGCCATTGCTGCCCTGTATGGATATGGGAATCTTCGCAGCGAGACCTTCCCTTCGTCGAAGGTAGGAACTTGGCGCTCATGCACCGTTTTCGGACTTTGCGAAGTGCAAAGCATTTGAGCGAACGAAGTGAGCCGACGCAAAGCCCATGTTGTTAGGCGACGTGCCCAGCAATCCTTCCTTAATCTCATTTCGCTAATACCATCAGGGAATATCTCCCCATAATACGAACAGCCAAATCCTGATGAATTGTAAAAAAGAGTTTTCTCGGCAGTCTTGCAATCTAGCTTTTGATTGATTTGGCTGGAAGTTCAGTAGACGAGGCTGTATAGAAGTAGTCAAGTACTTCACAGTCGACATCTTTTAAAACCTGAAGGGCTTATTCCTTCGTAAAGTAGTGAATGTGTGACACCGACTCCCGGAGTTTCATAATCGGACTACCGCGAAGCACTGTTTGCAGCGACAAATCTAGTGGAATGTGGAGCATTTTGTATTTTCCTTTCAGCTTTATTTTCCTCAAAAAACTGAAATAGTCTTCCAAATGCTCAATCAAATCAATCAGTAATATTAGCTCAAAGAATACATCCTCCTCTTGCAAAATATCCCCGAGTTCAAAATGAAGCCTTTCATTAGCCCTCTTTTTGCAAAGCTCAAAAGCCTGCGGAGAGATTTCATATCCCCAAAACATACATTCTTTGTCCATATTATGTTGCAATTGCTTCAATATTTCGCCAACCCTGCATCCTACCTCACAGATAGTTTTAGGCACAATATTATTTCGTTTCATCATTCGAATAATCCGCTTTGCTTTCCAGGGGGAATCTTCAATGTGCCAAGTTGGATTTTTCTTTAGGTAATTGCCATGTGTATACACTTCTTCAGACATAGTTTTTATCTCCTATTTGCTGGGCATGTCGCCTATCGTGTCATATGCGGGCCTATGATAATGGCTTCAGTCACCTGTGGTCTCCTCGCAAGTTGATCTATCATTCTTGGTCACAAAAACCGGTGAAGGCATCGGCAAATCCAGATGAAGCCTCACTCTGCATTGAAAGGGCGCTATCCCCATCTCCGCTGCGCGATTGATGGGTCACAACCGCATGGTGAATGAACCTAGCGTTCGGTGAGCATCCTGTCGAGAATCGCCTCAACATGCTTGCGGTCTTTGCTGCTAAAGTACCAATCTGTCGTCCGATGCAACCCATCAATGAATGATACCTGCGGGCTCCACCCGAGTAGTTCTCTAGCCCGCGAGTTGTCGCACACGCGGTTATAAGGCCCGGTCGGCATATCTGGGCGGAAGTCCAGTTTTGGCTTGTGCCCGGTGTAGCGCAGCACTTCCTTCACACAGTCTACCACCCGGATGCGCTCCATCGTGCCCAGGTTCACCGCCGAGGCGTCATTGATCTTTTCCGCCGCTAGAATGGTGCCTTCAACGATATCGTCAACGTGGGTCCAGTTGCGCACTTGCTCGCCTGTGCCCCAGACCACGTAAGGATCCTGGCCGGTGAAGGCCCGTGCGATCATAGCCATGACAGCGTGATTCTCGAGACATCGCGGACCGTAGGCGGTGAAATAACGGCATGAGGCCGATTTCATACCATACTGTTCATAGTAGGCTTTCAGCGTGACCTCAGCCATCAGCTTGGCCCAGCCATAGATGTTGTCGGCATCATAAGGCGGTCGCACGAGGTCCTCATGCAGATAGAGAATCTCATTGGGATCGGTCTGCAGATGATCGGGGTAGACACACCCGGAAGAGGCGAAAACGATCTTGTCCACGCCAGCTTCGTAGGCCGCCATGAAGACAATGCCATCCAGTGCCAGGTTGGTCGCGCAGTCGGCTGGGTGCAGATCTATGTAGCCACGTCCACCGTGTGCGGCTGCCAGATGGAATACCACGCTGACATCCTCCACCATGCGCCGCGCCAATGCCAACTCGCGCATATCTCCCTGATGGAACTCGATGTGATCGGTGTCCAGGTGGCCCTGGATATTCTCCAGCTTGCCGCTGCTCAGGTTGTCCACGACGCGCACTGAGGCGCCGCGTTCAACCAGAGCATCCACCAGGTGTGAACCGATAAAAGAAGCCCCGCCAGTCACTAGAACTTTTCGCCCTTGCCAGTTCATAGAAACCTCCCTGTAAAACCGTATAAGTTATTATTGCCCCAGGATTGTGAACGACATTCAGGATGTTGAGCTACTTTGGGCTTTGGAACGCAGTTCCCTATGCGTTTTGGTGTATAGAGATCGCTTTCTCGTAAGCTCTCAGCGACTGCTCGGCAATTTTCTTTTGTTCCTCATCCACCCAGCGTGTTGCGTTCTCCCCCATGCGGTGGCGCAGGGCGTCGTCTGAAAGAAGCTGAACTATGGCGTCGGCAAGCTGTTCTACATCGGCGGGAGGCACCAGGAGACCTGTAACGCCATCCTCGACATATTCCGGTAAACTGCCAACACGCGTGGCCACAACCGGTTTGCCGAAGACGTAAGCGGTCATCAGGATTCCACTGGTTGAAGCAGAGGTATACGGCAGAACGACCAAAGAGGCTCTTTGGAAAAGCTCAGTCACTACGTCGCCGGGGATCCACCCATGGTGGATTTCGAATCGGGTGCCATCTTGTATCATCTGACGGCAGCGCTCTAGCTCATCTTCGCCACGACCGGCGATAACAATGCGTGCATGGGGTACGTGGCGGGTGATAATAGGTTGGGCTCGCACGAGATACTCAAGCCCCTTGTTCGAGCGAATACGCCCAAGGAAGAGAATCGTGCCGGGCTCTTCAGGCACCGTCCTGGTAGCCCATCTGGCAGCCGTGGTGCGTGGACCTAGTTGTACGCAACAAACCTGGCTCCCAGGCACTCTATACAACTTCTGGACTAGGTCGACCTCGGTTCTGCCGTTAGCGATAATCACGTCAGACCAATAAGTGAATAGTTTGTTGACTACTGATTGCACAAACGGTGGCGGGTACTCTCCGGGCTTTGGCCTGGGATCAAGCATGGTGGTGGCGACAGGTATGTCGTGAGATTTTCGTAGTAGATAGGTCAGAACGGCCAACCAAATCTCTCCTCCCCCCATTATTATATGGGCTACATCAATACCGGTATCCCGCATAGATTGGCTGAGTCTGCGAACCCCTGCAAAAGAACGCGGATCTCGCATTCGCGGTAACTGGTAGAGGTGGAGCCGGACAGCCGGAGGCAGAAGTCCCAGTTCATAACTGCGCTCCGCTGGCCGATCAGGGCTGTTCACCGCGTTGCTGGTGTGCGAACGGGACATATACAAGGAAACAGAAATATGTGCCTCACACAGGGCGTTCGCCAGGTCGAAACCATAGTCAACATCAGTGAAAGACAATAAACCGACGTGCATACTTATTGCCCCCCTTTGGGCTTTGGTGGGGAACTACCCCCTGGCGATTCGGAAGATGCAACGGCTGCGCGAGGGAGTTGATCGCTTTCAAGGATACTGAGCACATACTGGTAAGCCTTGTTCAGAAGAAGAGCCCAATCAAAGTCAGCAGCATAGGTGACGGCAGCCTGCGAATAACGCTCATAAAGTCTCTTGTCGCTCAATAGACGGGTCGCAGCTGCTGCAAACTCTTCTATTGAGTGGTCTATCAAAATGCCTGCATCAGCCTGCTGCATGGTGATCTCTGTCTGGCCCACGCGGGTGGCGATGACCGGGAGACCAGCTGCCATATATTCAATTAACTTTAGAGGCGAGGCATACTTTCGGAATTCGCTGCCAGGCAGTGAAGTAGCAATGCCTACGTCAGCCTCAGCTAGTACGGCCGGCAAGGCCTGGTACTCTAGACGGCCTAGAAAACTCACACTCTCAGTCACATCAAGTGCCTGGCTCAGTGCTCTCAAATCTGCTTCTGCCGGGCCCGCGCCAGCAATAAGGAGACGGATATCGGGGATGGAGTGCAAGAGCGCAGGCATGGCCTTAATCGCTAGATCGATGCCCCACAACGGAGACAGGGTGCCCACGTAAATCAGGGTGGGCGAATGCGGCACCTTTTGTCTGGCGCGTGCGAATAGTGAAAGGTCTACCCCATTAGGTACGACCAGAACCTGTCTGGCGCCCTGCTGCATGCGCAGGCGGGCTAACAAGACATTTGTACTAAGCACAGCATCGGCCTGGCGCACACAAAGACGCTCGCGGTTTTCCATCAACTGCTTGCTAAACCTGCTATGTGTCCAGCCTGCAACATAATCTCTATCATCATAGATCAATCGTTTGACTCGTCCTGACCGCTTGAGAAGCCAGGCCAGCCAGGCATTCTCAGGATGACCAAAGATTGCCAGGTCATAAGGCAGCGTAATGACCTGACAGAGGATGAAATACCGCCAGAGATCCTTTACTAGCAAATGCAGAGGGGGCGGCGCAAAGAGATCGCGAATCACAATTTGACGAGTAGAACCACGCACAGATATCCTTGTTCTACGGCACAACAAATTTGAAATTCCTTTTCGTGCTTTATACCATAAAGGAGCTGCTGGCGGTCCGGATCCGGAATAAAAGTTCTCAAATCCAACTAAGTCAATATGTTTGAAACGCCGCTCAAGGTATGCTGCCATATGCCTGGTTCGACTATTTAAGCCCTGTAGCAGATTAGAGTCACCTATATAAAGAAGCTTTTCGTCGCGCATAGTGGTATTGACTCCACGGTTAATCACTGACCAAGGGTGGTCAGGGGGTGTCGCAATCGCTTGAAAAAGGGACAATCTCGTGGATAAACTGCCGCTCTTCGGTGCCAATCACACTCAGGGTAAACATCGATACTCAGAACCAGAACTTGCCTGCTCTAGAGACTATAGCAACAATAAAAGTTCCGTGTTGGCTTGTTTGTAATGTTCCTTGACTCACCGACAGACAGTATGACCCTTCCCGCTCATAGGGGCACGACACATAGACTACTGCAAGTGGAGCACGGCACCTCATTCCTAGGGCAGTATTTATCGCACGCTGGTGGGCTTGACTGCGACGATCTTCAATCCGCGTCCCGCTGGCCAAGTAAGAGGGCTTAGCGCCTCAACGATTCTGTTTACGGCCCTGATAATGGAGTTACCACCCGCACCACCCAAATATCCGTAAACTCGACACTTAAACCCAGTTTCTTGGAGCAGTTTAGTAAGCTCTGAAGGACAGATGAGACGTTCAATGTACGATCCCGTATTAGGTTCTAAGGGTGGTATACCATACCGATAATATGATTTTGGCCAAGCGCCATTTTCTTTGTAAAGACGACACGCATCTAGTACTTCCTCTTTGGTTCTTCCAAATGTGCCAGCAGCCAGGGATTCTACTTCCTCCTCCTTGAAATCGGGGAAAGCCTCTCGCACAATGCAGGCGCGCATTTCTCGGAGAAGTACCGTGACTGTGTGCCCATGGATGGTACCTTGGGGGCCGTTTTCAAGACGATCCCAGAACCTGTATATCTGCCACCGTAGGTATGGATTGGCACCATTATTGGAATCCGATATGAATAGAGTACCGCCGGGCTTTAACATCCGATACGTTTCTCGCAGAAAGTCGGGGATGTCATAGTAGTGTGAAATTGCTTCATTAGACCATACCAAGTCGAAACTGCTGTCTGGGTAACCTGCTTTTGCCACATCACCTGTCTTGGGATAGATTTTTTCTATTGATGGGAGAATCTTCAGAAGCTTTTCAAAAGTCTCGATCACGGACTGGGAAACATCGATGCCATGGACTTCCCGACTTCCCATCAAACGCATGATGAGGCATTGAATCCCGAAACCGCAACCCGCGTCCAGGATAGTCTTGCCAGTGGGGTCAAAACGAGCGAGCGCAAAATCATCGTCCATTTCTCTGAGCAATCTAAGGAGATGGTCCCGGTGGACAAGATTCCCGTAATAGCGCCAGAACCAAGGGGTATAGTCCTCCTTATGACTATCATCAAGGATTATGGCGAGGACTTTTGAGACGGATTCAACGATTTCGGGCCGTATCACCTCATATCTCCTGGCTTTACATGCTGCGGCTGTAAAAAGAGCACGTTTGCGATGTAGTACACCTTTGTTGCAAAGGGTGAATCATTCTGCCATCTCAGCGTACACTTGCATCAATTGGGCGGCGATCACGTCCCGATCATAATGAGTCACGACCAATTGCCTCGCGCTGGCAGTTACGCGCCGGTACAATGACCTGTCCTTTAGAAGGCGGACCGTCTGCTCGGCAAACTCCTCGGAGCTGTCGGCGATTAAGAGATGCTCACCATTAACTACATCCAGCCCTTCACAGCCTATGGCAGTTGAAACGACTGGGCGGCCAAGAGCCATAGCTTCTAAGATCTTTAGCCGTGTGCCTCCACCTGATCGCAAGGGTACCACACATACAGTGCTTCGCCTGTAATAAGGGACGACACTGTCCACCCGCCCTGTGACGCGCACAGCGTCGCCATTAAGCCGCATGATCTCAGGGAGCGGATCTCTTCCGACAACCCACATCTCCACCTCGCTGTTCATACGCTGGATACGTGGAAGTATCTCACTGCAAAAGTACAGGGCAGCATCGACACACGGCGCATAGCTCATCTTCCCGATGAAAAGCAGGGCTTGCGAAGTGCCCTCCTCTGGCAATGGGTTATGTAGCTGTGTATCGACGCCATTAGGAACCAGATCGATCTGCAAGCGCGGGTTGGTTTCAGTCAAGATACGACGGTCTTCCTCCGATACGGTAATGCAGCGATCAAATCGCTCTGCGTAGCGAGGTTCCCAGCGATGCATCATCGCGCTGTGTAACCATGCGCGTATTTTGCGAATCGGGTTTGATTCGAACTGTGCGATCCGCTGGTATTGGTGGAAGGTTATATTATGAAACATCAAGATACGCTTGCAATGTGCGTTGGGTGGAAGTGCTTCCAGGTACAATGCCATGTGAGAGTGCTCGATTTCCACGATGTCAAATCCTCGGTGGAGACAAGGTGCCGGATTCTGTGTGCTAACTCTTCAGAATGCTGAAACTTGAGCTCCAACGGTTTGCCCGCCAGTGCATAGTGAAGTAACCCAGGCAGGTGTACCAGTGGATGGCGTCGCTGCAGATTGACTGTTTCCACCCCATGGCAAAATTCCTGCATGTGGGACACACCCTCGGCTTGGTCAGGTGTCTCTAGGATCGCGGCTAACCACACCTGGTGCTGCTTGGCGATTCGCTGGATCAGGTTGTAGATTCGGATTCGATCCCCCGAAATCAAGGGATAGGGGAACGCATCGGTGATGATTAGAATCCGCACATCAATCTCCTTGAGTAACAGCAGAACGGGCTTGCGATGAATTGCCCATTTTTCTCAGCCGTGCACGCTGGATAGCGTTTGCGCGAGTTTCCTGGTCAACGCCTCACGTGCGTATTCCTCGATACCTGCCAAACTTACTCGTATCGGATCGCCCATCTCATTTCTGCGATATACATGGAACACGGCTTGCTGTATTGCCTCGACGTCGTAGGGATCAACCGTGATCCCTAGCTCGTGCTTGTCCAATAGGCTTTGCGCTGCGCCGGGACAGCTGAGGAGTAGGATAGGCGGACCTCCAACTGCCCAGTAGTCGTAAATCTTCCCAGGGATCAAGGTCGCGAAGTCATCGTAATTGATGGCCAGCAGCAGGTCAGCCGCTTTCATAAAGCGGACGAACTCGTCGCGCGGCAGATGCCCCACTTCCTTGACAACGCTGGACAAGCCCATAACTTCTACCATCTGTCTATACCCTTCCGGCAGGTGGCCTGTAAAAGCCACGGTCAGCTTCGCTGCCAACTCTGGATGCTGTTGCCGCAGGCGACGGAGGGCCTGAAAAAACTCCTCCGGGCTCCGCTTCCAACCCTTCGACGCGCTCAGAAGTCCCGCATGCACAATGGTGAACTGTGAATCGCGGGGTTTATCAGGGATCCGTTCCAGGATCGCATAGTCGTCCAGATCGCAACCATTGGGGATGAAGACGAATTTGTCTTTGAGCTCCCTGGGATACCGGGCTACGAACGCGCTCTTGCTCCACTCTGTCACCAGGATAACCCTGTCGGCTGCCTTCACGGCCCACTTTTCCAGGCAGCGCTCGATGCGACGGATAAGCCAGGGTTTCGAGCAATGCCAGGGCGTGTCAATCCAATCGTCTCGGAAGTCCAAAATCAGGGGTTTGCCCGTCAGGCGTTTTAAGACCGTGCCGATAAGGGCCACCGAGTGTGGGGGGCAGGTGGCAAAAATGACGTCAATGCCTTCTTTCCTAACAATATGTCGTCCCATCCTCAAGGCAAAGGGCAGCCAAGTGATGTTTTCGTCCGGCAGCAGAAGATGGAGACTCGCCCAGCGACGTACTGCACTCAGCAAGTTCACGATCACCGCCGCCAGCCAGTTCTGGCGCCTGGCCTCTCTCCCCTTTTCTAACAACTCCACCGATGGCTCTCCGGCGGTTGTGCGATAAATGTTCACTTGTTTGGGAATGTCCTGTAGCAAAGCCTCACTGCCCTGTTTGCGCTGGGTGTCATATTCCCGACTATCGTCAATGGTGAGCACCACCGGCAACCAGCCCAACGCTGGCAGGTACTTGATGAACTTAACCACCCGGATGGAGCCCCCCACGGAACGAAAAGGGGGAAAGTGGTTGGCAAGCATTAACACCTTTCGTTTGTCAATGCCGCTTGTGTACAACGCATCGTCCATGCTAATTCTCCTACCAGCAGATACCTTCATAGACAGCGGGACAACGATCTCCGTCAGAGACGATCTTGACGAAATCAATTAGCAATTGATCAGGCTCTAGCAGTTCGGTCAGCCGCTCCTGACCGTCTCGCAGGTCATGGGCTACCACAATGACGTCGGAGCTTTCCACCACTTCCTCCATCGAAGCACACATCAAAGCGGAGATGTGAGGAATCACTCTCTCGATAAATGCCCTGTTACCCCCCATGAGCCTGGACAGATTCACGTTCTCATCGTAGATTCTGACCTCCAGCCCTTTGCCGCTCAAGATCTCCACCAACTCCACAACGGGGCTCTCGCGCAGATCATCCGTATCCGGCTTGAAGCTCAGGCCGATGATCCCCACCTTCCGCCGATGGTCCCTCAAGATCAGATCAACGACAGTCTGGATCTGCAAATGGTTGCTGGGCAAGATAGACTCCAACACCGGCAGCCGAAGATCGCTGTGCCTGGCCAGATACAGCAGGGCGCGCAGGTCTTTGGGTAGGCAGGAGCCACCGAAGGCGAAGCCAGGGCGCAGGTAGCGGGATGAGATGTTGAGCTTGGTGTCCTGGCAAAAGATATCCATAACCTGTGTGCTATCTATCCCTTGTTCTTTGCACAGCCGGCCAATCTCGTTGGCAAAGGTCACCTTGAGGGCGTGGAAGGCGTTGCTGGCGTACTTGACCAGGCAGGCCGTATCCGGGTCAGTACAGAAGATAGGAGCGGAGATATTGGCGTAGAGAGCTGCCAGGACGTCACCGGCGCGCTTGTCTACTTGTCCAACTATGGTAAAGGGCGGGTTTCTGAAATCTTCTATCGCACTACCCTCGCGCAGGAACTCCGGGTTAACGGCCACGCCAAAGTCTGCGCCCACCCGCTTGCCAGACTCTCGAGTCAGCAGCGGGATTAACCGAGTGCCAAGAGTCTCCGGCAGCACAGTGCTGCGCAGTGCTACCACCTTGTAAGTTTTCATCCCTGCCAGAGCACGACCAATTTGGGCGCAGACGCGCTCGACGAACTCCAGGTTGAGATTGCCATTCGAGTTGGAGGGTGTGCCCACGCAGATCAGAGAGACATCACCATGCGCGACCGCCGCAACGGCATCCTGTGTCGCTGAGAGATTACCGACACTGACGGCGTCGCGGATCAGGCGATCCAGACCAGGCTCGACGACCGGACTTCGCCCATTATTGATCACCTCAACCTTGTCCGGGTTTACATCCACTCCAACCACTTTGTGACCCTGAGACGCCAGGCAGGCTGCTGTCACAGAACCCACATAGCCAAGTCCCAAAATGCTCACATTCATCGTCTTTCTTTCCTCGCTTTCCCAACGTGCTGGAACTCCCAGCCGAAGTGTACTCCGGCGATAGGAATTTCACCCCGCCAGGTGGCCACCAGCAGCGGGTTAGGCTCTTTGTGACTATACCTTGACGAATACCAGCCACTCTTGATCTGCACCTGGACGCCAGCGGGAGACACGACTATCACGTATGGGCGGCTGCGCTCTTCCACCACCAAATGTTCGGACGCATCGCTCCAACGCAAGGACAAGTCTGGCGCGAAGTGGAAGACCCAGGACAGGTCATGGAGGCCCTCACCCTCCAGATGGTCAATCACCTCCCACTCACCGGCACGGGGATGGTGCACTTCGCGCCGGTGCCACACGCCGGGTGCCGCCTGCATGGCCCCCACCGCGCGCCTCCCCTCCCAAGCCAGGCACTCAGTTTGAGGCACACCTCGCCAGCCAAACTCATTGCACGGTGTCGCCTGCTCCTGCCCGTCAACCATCAGGGTGTTGTGTGCGGCCGTCAGCCGGAAAATGTCTCGCCAGGAGCCGAGGTAAGTGTAGGTCCCCGAGTCCACAAGCACTGGTCGGCCGGCGATCCACAGCGACAGGCTGAGTAGATCGCAGTGAGCGTGGGAACACCACCCTTCGCCGCCCAGTCCGAATGGGCCGCAGCGGAAGAAAGCGATGTCTGTATCGGCAGCCCAGGCATCGCGGATGATGTATGTGCCAGCATGAGCAAAGGCCCGCGACGTCTGCTCTGGTGGACGTGCGTCCAACCGCTCCCAGGCAGCCAAACCCTCACAGCCCAATAGCCAGAACGCCTCCTCGTCGAACCGACCAGCAACGAACTTCCAGTCGGCCCGGTCGAACAGTGCCGCTCCAGCCGCGAGTATTGGCCGGAAGTCCCAAAACTCCCCGCCCCAGCCCAGGCGTAGGCCGCGTACATCACTGCTGTCGCCCCACATTGGCGCCTTGCCGGTTGGCGTGACCATGTAAAGCACATAGTCCAGCATCCGCTCCAGTGTGTCTTCCAGGATAGGCACACGCGGTAGCATTCCTCGGCGGCCCAGCGCGACTACCATGAGCAAGAGTTCGGCTACGAAGCGGTGATAGCCTGTCGCCTGCTCCTTGTTCACCCCATCGGGATGTGTTTGAGCGATCATCTGCTCACTCAACAGGCTCAGCCCGACTCCGCGCCAATCCGCCGCCGCCCGGAACTCGGGGAACGCGGCTGCAATCAGCGCCAGCGCTGTTCCATGACCGATCTCATGGTTGTTGGGCACAGCCCACGGGCGAGACAGGTGGGTGCTCAAGAAGTCGGCCTGTCGAAACAGATTCTTGAGGAAGGCCCCGCCAACCTGCTCGCGGAACAGGACCGAGCCACGGAAGAACTGGAAGGCCAGTGTCCAGGCAATAAGGCGAAGTGACACCTCCAAGCCGTCGAACCAGTTGATGCCGTGCTGCGGCGGGTTGGCATCTAGCCAGCTCTGGACGTGCGCAACGAAGGCTTCCACGTAGCGTGGGTCGCCGGTCAGCCAGTAGGCCATTCCAAGAGCCACAAAGTGTTGGTGCCGGTTCAGTTCCCAAATCAGAATGAGATCGGCCGGGAGCTTGGAAGACCAGAGGTATTGAGCCAAGCGGCCCCTATGCAATAGAGGCCACCGCCAACCTGTGATTGGCTCACTGTGCCAGTCAATGCCATCGGGGTAACGGACGAAGTGGCCGAGTAGGTTGAACTCGTGTCGGCAGGTGGCATCAGCCACAGCCAGCACAGCCGAGACGTACTCCGGATAGTATTGGTGCAGAAACTGGACCGTCTCCTCCGGCGAATCATGCGGCAGCAAGAAGGACGAACCCGGGCGATCGGCGAGGTGATCTAGCAGGGCATCCACCGTGTGCCACTCGCCGGTCGTACGCGCCAGCAACGCGGCATCGGTCATCTCCCGCCGGGCCATCAAGCCCCACCACAGCGCCCGGCCCCACAGGCTGACCGCACCGGTGGACCGCTGCAGGGCACGTCTCAGTGTGCCCAGCAGTCCCAATTCTCGGGTGCGCTGTATGTAATGCGCCACGGACTGCATCATAGTTTCCCTACCTGTGAACTGATCATGCGGGCCTTCTTGCTACTCGGTACCACAAGCGCTTGGCTGCGGCCCACTCCTCTTCATTCGCTTCGCCCAGCAACAAGAGAGAGGCGAGGTAGACGGGGACAGCCACAACGATGCTCAGGAAGAGATACCCCAAGTGTACGCCGTCTCTGTTGCCAGATACAGCGTAGATTCCCAAAACGGCCAGCCCCATGCAAATCGTAGCGATAATAGCGTTCCGCAACGTCCTGAAGGGCAACCGCCATGTCAGGTACGGGCGTGAAGCGTAGGCTTGCAGGACGAACAGGACGGCATAGCCGACTAAAGTACTAAATCCTGCCACCACGAAGCCGAAGCGGGGGACCAGTACCAGGTTTAGGCCCAGATTGACCGAGGCAGCCACGATCTGGTTGATCGCGATCCGAGGAGTTTTTTTCTTGATCAATGTGCCGATGCTGGCAATCTGCGATAGCCCCCAGGCGAAACTGGAGAAGGCGATGTATCCGACGATGCGGTATCCGTCGTGATAAGGTTCAGCCGTGAGCAGGGCCACAAAAGGAAGGGCCAGAACGCTCAGGCCGGCCGCGGCTGGAAGGCAGAGAATGAGGAACAGGCGGGTGATCATCGTCTGGGCTTTTTCACTGGCCTCCCGTCCGTGACTCTCCCAGGTGTTCATCACTATTGGGAACATACTGAGTAGAAACAACGCCACCAGCATATCAATGCTCTTGCCCGAGATATTGTAGGCCACCGAGTATAAGCCAACCTCGCTGCCCGGCCGGAAGAAGCCGATGATGTAGCGATCCGACAGGCGCAAACCCCACATCGCCATGTTGCCCAGGGCCAGGGGCCAGGCATAGTGCCACATTTGAGTGACGTCTGGAGGACGAAAGTGTCCTGGGCGGATGCTCACTCCTCTGGTGGTCAAGAATAGCAAGAAAGGAAGGGCCAGAGCTGGAGCTAGAAGCTCGCCCCACAGGAGGCCCTCGACTTGGAAAGCGAAGACGATGACCAGCAACAGGCCGAGCCCAAGGCTGCCGTAGCGGGTAAGCAGGTCAAAAACAGTGTATAATCCGCTTCTCTCCTGGGCGCGCACTACATTCATGAAAATATTAGATATCGCTTGGACAACGAAGATTGGAATGCTCATGAGCAAAAGCGGGTACAGCGCGTCCGGCAGGTGGCCTCTCAGTAGGAACAGAGCGGAGAAGCTGACCGCACTAACAGCAGCGATGGCCATGCCAACGGAACCACTCAGGGTGGCGAAGAAAACGCCTAGCTCCGACTTAACTTTATAGGCCGGGAAGAAACGGACTACGCCGGCACCAAAACCCGAACAGGCCAGGGCGAACAGGAAGCCAGATACACCTAAAGCCAGGGCATAATGGCCGTACTCAGCCGGCAGGAACAGCCGCGTCAGAATGGGCGCGGTGATAAGGCCGGTGAGCGCGGGCAGGAGTTTTGATGGCAGGTAGGTCAGCATATCTCTAACGAAAGCCTTCAGCATCTTTAGTCCCTTGTGCGCCCCGTTCTTGGCCTTTTCGTCGCCGCGTTCCAACTCCCCATGGCAGTCTCAGACACTTCGCCACTGGTCAAGGTCATCGAACTCAATTGGTAATCTCTGCTCCAAGAATCCAAGCTTCCCTCTTTGCGTTCGGGAAACACGATCAACAAAGATGATCTCTACGCTAAACTCCTCTGCATCCAGCCGTTCATACAGATCTTTCAGGAATTCTCCCGCTACTACTGACTTTGAAAACGACGGTGCTTTTGCAATCTTAACGATCAACTCTCCTTCCCGCTCTTGGAAGAACTTCAGTTCCCTAATCTTCCCCCATGAGGGCGGACCACTATTATACAGAGCATTCAAGGGAACCAGTTTTCCGGTCTTTGAAACAATGAACTCCCGTATCCGACCTCTGAACTCTTGAACCAGAATTGATTCTCTTTTGCAACTACATTTGCCTGATGCATATGCCGCCAGATCATCTGTCAAATAACGAATCAGCGGCATACAGTATGTATCGAATCCCGTGCCAATTACTCTTCCCAAAGTGCCCGCTTGCGTTATCGGCTCACCGTCCTTGCCAAGGAGCTCTAGAATTCCATACTCCATATTGACGTGGTAGCCCTCGTGCTGTTCACACTCTACTGCATCGGCGACACGCTCGGTCATGCCATAGCCGGCAAGGATTCTGCAACCAAACTGCGACTCTATGAGCTCCCTCTGCCAGGCATACAAGGTTTCAGATTCACAGAATATAGCAGTTGCGCTGATGCCACTAACCCCGCCCCTTCTCATGAACCTCGCAAGGATCTCCAACGATGAAGGGAACGCACTAATGAATTTGGGCCTAAACTGCCTAATCTTCTCCACATACTTGTACATGTTCTCTTTGCTCATATCGGTCGAAGATAAGACGATCTCGTTATTATCAGTATTGTAGTCCCAACAAGCCCTTCTTCCGGTTCTTTCTCGTTTTGCGATGAGGCTGTCCCGCAATGTTACAAATTTATCACCGAAGCGATACCCAGCCCAGCCCCATTGTCGTACAGTGAACGCAAATTCGTGCGGGCCAGTGGTATACTTATCCTTATACAAACCCAAGGGTCTACCTGTGGATCCGCCTGTGGTTTGATAGCGGAGTCTATCTCGGTCGATGTTGCGTGCGATCAGATCTTCAAAGTTGTTTCTGACATCTTCTTTCGTCAGGACGGGGAGCTTTTGTAGATCATCGAGGGCAGCAATATCCTTGGGTGTCAGCCGGCGTTCATCAAAGACACGCCGATAGTATGGTACGTCCTCATAGGCATGCTTCACCAAAGCCCGCAGTTGCTCCAGTTGCAACGCTTCGAGCTGGTCTCTTGACCACCACTGCGTTTCCTGGAGCCATTGATAGTAGCGTTTGAACTCCTCGTTATCCCAAATTGGGTGAGGGACAAACCTGCGCTTGAGCCATCCATAGCCCATTCGGACCGGGAGTGGCAACTGTTTGCGGAACGAGCTTAACGAAGATAGCACCTCAGCCATGGTATTCCTCCTTTGGCGTGGCCTGCCACGACTCTGTCCCGAAGCAGAGCCTCACTGGCGCGCTTCGGATACTTCCCATCGGAAGATGAGCTCATTGATGCCCATTATGATTGCAAAGACGATCAGTATCCAGGACTGAACGAAGTTCGGGGCCACAACATTGCTGATCGCTTGCCCCAGGATTGCCAGGGTAAAGCCCAGCACCACAGGTCGTAGCTTAGGATCGGCGATCTTACGCCAGCGAGTGAATCCTCGCACCAAGAAGCTCGAATACAGCCAGATAAAGGGGATGAACCCCATCAATCCCATCATGACCCACACCCACAGATGGGCATTGTGCATATACCATCTAAGCCCAATACCAGGGTGCTTTAGTACGTGATATTTGTCATCTGCGGTGAATGGCCGATATAAGTTCCCCAGGCCAATGCCCAGCAGGGGGTGTTGGGCGATGCTCTGTATGGCATACCTTGTTTCCATCACCCGCATTTGCGTACTGCTGTCTTGCGCCAACGTCTCGGGTCGCATGCCCCAGATCAGTCTATCCCGCGCGGCTACCACGTATCGGTCGAGCCCCCCCCCTTGCAAGCTTACCAGCAGCGCCACCGCGACCACGCCCACGATAGCCCATCTCAGGATGCGAGATCGCTCAGTCCAAGAAACTAGCACGACTGTTAGAGCCAACATAGATATCATACTTAGCCAGTAGTTCCTCTGGAAGCTCAAGAGGAGGCCAATGCCCAGAATGCCGGCTCGGGTGAACTCCAGTACTGATGGAAGCCATCTGCCTCCCAGGACCAGCGAACACACTGACGCCAGGAGCATCACGTAAATCAGCCGCTCAGCTTGGATGTATGTTCGTACGACACCTGCATATTCCTGCCCCGCGGTTCCGACTTGTACCACCGTAGTTCTAACTAGCTGGATTGAAGGGTCGAGAACTTGAATGAGCATCGCCAGGGAGGCCAAGACAGCGATGACAAACAATCCGTTTATCAGGACACTCAACTGTCGCCTCTCCCTGATCAAGTTCGTCACAGCAAAGAAGCCTAGATAGTAAGCTAGCGGTCTCAGCCGTCGCAGTACATAGTTTGTACCAACTGGAGACTGAGCGATGCCGAGAATAGCAGACAGCAAGATGGCAAAGCAAAACCATATCAGGGGGACATCCAGTGGGGTCCTGACCACTTTGAAGGTCGGCACAACCAATGCCTTCGTCAGCACCAGTGCCAGCAGATACAGCAGAATGATGTCTGTAATGTGAAGGCTAATCGGTCCCATCGTGAGTAGGGGGAGCCGCTCAAAATCAATCAGACCACCGGTGATCAGAACGATCGTTAACAACCCCAGCTCTGGCCTGTATGCGATACCAGTGAGGCACAGTACACCAAGCACGCCCCCTAGCACCCACAGCGGCGAGAACCATAGAGAGGCAGCGCCCAATAGCAAACCAACGCCGCCTGCAACTACAAGTTGAAATGTCAAGTCATATGGTCTTATGAGTTGCCGTATTCCTTGGCTCAGCATGATATCCTACTTGACCTGTCCACACACGGAACTCTCACAAAAGCGGCGAGCCCATAGGTCCTCCACGGAGTGCGGGTGATAGATGAGCAGTGAGAGAGCGCCTCTTACCATCACCCCAGTCGGTACCTGTTCATGAAGCCTGATCTCCATAATGAAGGAGAATTTCTATAGAGGAATCCGCCGGGACGCGCACGTCCAACGTGAGAAAGCCCTTCTCCACGCGATGCGGAAACTCGTGGCCGTTTACGGTCAAGAGAGAGATAGGAACATTCAGGGTTTCTTCCTTGAATATGTGATAGGTTTTGTCGCTGGATTCATTGGTGATGATCAGGTGATTCCCATACATCTTGACATCCACACTGCCATCATCGTTTGTCTTCTCGAGATACAAATGCTTGATGATATGTCCCAGGCTGCGCCATTCCACTTCACCTGACAGGCTGTTAACTTGATCCGCGATAGGATTGAAAGCGTCTATCCCTGCGTCAAACAATTCCCCTTCATGCGCATGCGAATAGAACAAGGCTGGTTTGTCTACAAAAAGGTCAAAGATGAAAGACTGGAGCTCGGGTTGAAAGGCCTCATAAGTTTTAATATACCTGCGCCACAGCGTCGGGAAATTCCCATAGTCCATATTGGCCTGATACATCCCATAATCCCAGTCGGAGGAGCGGGTTGCGCCCAAGGGAACGTCCTGACCGTTGATGGTGGCCAGGAAGTTGTACTTCTTCAGCAGAACCAACGTCGGTTCGGGTGATATACTCCACGGAAAGATCATAACCCTATCGTAGGGGATACCGGTGCGTATCCTATGCTTTGCCATTCTCAACAGGCCTTCCACAATGTCCGCCTCTTGGTCCGCAAGTGGCCTCGCCGGGAGTTTCTTCCCCTCGTATTCGTCGTCCTCAGACACACTATACTTGTAGAATTCGTATCCGTCCTGGTTGTTTCCATGTTGCACCAGTGAATACCTTTCGGGATTGGCCCGGAAAAGGCTTACAACCGCAGGCTCTGACACATCCCAATACTCCGGGATAAAGGCGATGGTTGTATGGAAGTTGTGCGTTTTCATTTCCCGCAGTAGCGCCGCAAAAGTCAGGTTGTAGAAAGGCTCAGTCAGGGTTGGATCGTCAATGGTCAGATTGGCGTAGTTGTGGTCATTGTGCCAGGCCTCATCTCCCGACGCATAGCGTACGGTGAACATCAGTGGAACGATCTGCGAGAAATAGTCGGCGTCATAATACATCTGTCTCAGTGGAAGCTCTTCGAGGCTCTCCCCCTGCTCCCCAGCATCGATGAATACAGAGCCCATGCCCTTGTTCCGCCTGGCGAAGATAGGATAGGCTGCCCCTGCATCGTCTATTGACGTGATCAGTGTTGTCACCGCGCTCTGCCGGCCCAATGTGAGGGCGAAATCGCTCTGTTGTGCCGTCCATGTAGAGGTGATAACCTGACCGGTAAACTCTCGGGTTATCTCAGGAGCCGCAGAGGAAACGAACCAATCTCTGCTGGAGTCCTGAGGCTTGGTAACCCCCAGAACTGCCCCCTCGGTCAGCTCGGCCAGAACAGTGGGGTCAAGGTCGTCATTCATTTTCGACACCAGAAGGTTGATGCCGCCTGTCTCGATGGACGATTTGATGATGGCTTTCTCATCATACGTCAACAGGGACGGGTACCCGAGGAGCGTGTCAGCGCTAATACCAACCAACTTGAAGTAGTTCCCTTGCGTGTCCCGGAGTAGCTCATCTGTTAGATCCGTAGCGTTTAAAGCGACCTTCTTGCAAAGGAGCCCATAATACTCCGCTATCTTGCACAAATTGATGTCAAAGTTGCTGACACGATTGGAATCGTAGAGCAGTAAGACATCTTCTAAATCTTCTCCCTTCTCGCTGCCCACCTCGAGAGGGATGAGTGTCGGAGTGGCAGTGGGCGGCACCGGTGTCGTCGTGGCCGTTGGTGTGGGCGTATTCGTCGGCGTCAGGGTGTAGGTTAGTGTGTAGGTCGGCGTTGGCGTAGCGGTGGGCGGCACCGGCGTCGGGGTGGCCGTTGGTGTGCTAGTCGCTGTTAGTGTGGGCGTATTCGTCGGTGTCGGGGTGTCAAGAACAGGTGTTGTGTCCAGTGGCTCGGCAGGGTAGGCGGTTACGCCAACGCCAATTGCTTCCGTAGACCGTCGCAAGGTGAATACTTGGCTCCCACCCAGCGCCACGATAACGCCCACTCCCAGCACAAGGGACAAAACCACAACAATCATGAGCTCATGCCTCTTCATTTTTTCTCGACCTCCCTATATTGATGTGAGCGGCTTTCCGAGAAACAAGGAAACCGGCGATCTGCCGCTCGCGTACCCGATCGGCATCTCTCGGGCTGCCTTCATCAGCTAACAGGTTGAGGGACAAGTAGCTCAACTCTATATTCCGCCACAAAATCTCTGATGGTCTCGGCTACATATTCTATCAAATCTGGTGTGAGTTCAGCGTACATCGGCAGTGACAAAGCCTGTCCGGCGTATTCCTCGGTGACGGGGAAGCTTCCCTTCTCGTAGCCGAGATCACGATAAGCTGGCTGCAAGTGGATGGGAATGGGATAGTGGATCCCCGTGGCAATGCCCTTGTCGTGCAGGCAGGCTCTCAATCCATCTCGATTCCTTCGGCTCCGCTCAGGACAGGCCCTTCGGCTCCGCTCAGGACAGGCTTCGACCCGGATAACATATAGGTGATAGACAGATTCGGCGTAATCCGCTTCCGCAGGGAGTACCGCCGGGCTATGGGCCAGGAGTTCACCATACAGTTGTGCATGGCGACGGCGGGCAGCGTTCCACTCATCCAGGTGCTTCAATTTGACCCGCAGCACAGCCGCCTGGAGCGTGTCGAGACGATGATTGTAACCTCGCAGCAGATGATGATACTTCTCGCGCTGTCCGTAGTTACGTAACAGTTGAAGGGATTCGGCCACTCGTTCGTCGTTAGTAACCACCATTCCCCCATCCCCATAGGCGCCCAGGTTCTTAGCCGGATAAAAGCTGAAGGCCGCCGCGTGCCCCAAAGAACCAACGCGCTTCCCCTTGTATTTGGCGCCGTGGGCCTGGCAGGCATCCTCGATCACGACGAGCCCGTACTGTTCGGCGGTTTCTAAGATCGGGTCCATGTCAACTGGATGGCCGTACAGGTGGACGGGAACGATCGCCCTTGTCCGATCGGTGATCGCACTTTCCAGGAGAGAGAGATCAATCGTGTACGTCTGGAGATCCACATCCACGAGAACCGGCTTGGCTCCGGTGTAGGAAATGGCCAAGGCGGTGGCGATAAAGGTGTTGGCTGCAGTTATGACTTCGTCACCAGGGCCAATGTCGAACGTTCGCAGCACTAGCTCCAGAGCAGATGTCCCTGAATCGACACCAACTGCGTACTCTGCCCCACAATAGGCAGCGAACTCCTCTTCGAACAGGCTGACCTCCTTGCCAAGGATAAAATCACCTCGCTCGAGGACAGCGGAAATCGCCCGTTGCACCTCGCTGGCCAGCGACCTATACTGAGCTCTTAGATCAACAAACGGCACATTCATCTATCACCCTCCTGCACTCAAATCATCTTCCATTACTTCGACAGGCTCAGTACAGGGAGCAAGACTGTTGACCTGAATCCCGAAACGCTCCCTGGTTCGAACGTCTCTACCTTCGATGTAGGGGCGATCGACAATCCCAAGAGGGCATGGCAAACTGTCAATCGGCTTGACTACTCTCGCCGGATTGCCATAGGCAACCACACCAGCGGGGATGTCTTGAGTAACGACGCTTCCAGCACCAATAAGTGAATGCTCTCCAATGACTATGTGGGACAGCAAGGTAGCATTAACCCCTATCCTGGCGCCTTTCTTAATCGTTGGCCCCCTCATACACTTCGTGCAAATCGGGTGCGGATCGTTTGCGATCATCACACCAGGAGCTAGAAATACATCATCCTCAATTGTCGTATACTGCGCCACGTAAACGTTATTGTGTATCCGCACATTATCGCCTATTTCACATCCATAGTCCACCGTTGAGTTATTCCAGATACGAAAGTTGTTTCCAATGATATTCTCTTCCCTTATGATGACATTGTGCCCCGTCTCTAAGCTATCACCGATTATCACGTTGCAGTAGATCACCGTGTTTGATCTAATCACGGCGAAATCACCAATAACAGTTCCTTCGGCTCCGCTCAGGACAGGTTTGGCCAGTACGATTTCTCTTCCCGGACGACATCCCAAGATTACCCGTTCCCCTATCTGAGGATCTCGTCCCAGAACCACCTTTCCTTCGGCTCCGCTCACGACAGGCCCTTCGGCTCCGCTCAGGACAGGCATAATCCTAGCTCTCTCCATAATCTACCTTATCTGAGGCTAACCCCGTGAATCGGAGATTCAACGCGCCGATTCGCCGCTACAGACGAGGGCAGCGGCACCGTCCTGATTTCCCGGTCGACCTGCACCGGTGCGCCATTTCTTGCGACAGAATTTTGAATAGCCACCATAACCTGTACAACGGCAAGCCCGTTTCGTCCATCGGTTAGAGGTTGGGTACCAGTCCGGATGCAATCCAAGAAATGAGCACCTTGGTTCTTTAACGGCTCGCTGGCCTCGATCTTGGGAGCGATGATGTCTCCGTCCCGCACCAGGAGTCGAAAGTCATCGAAGCTGCCCGTTTCGGCAAGCTCTGATATCACGCCCTTCTCGAAAATACGGACCTGCCCCATGGTGTTCAGATCGTCAAAGCAGATCCGCCTATTGCTGCCCACGACGATGACTTCCCTGACTTTGTTAGGATCGGCCCAGCTAACATGGATGTTGCCGATAATATCATCGGGATAGTGGACGGTGATGAACCCTACATCCTCTCTGCTGTTCCTGAGGACCTTCGCTCCCACTGCGCTGATCCAGGTGGGCTTGCTATCCAGCAAGTAGTTGAAAATGGAGACATCGTGGGGAGCAAGGTCCCAAATAGCATTGACATCCTTTCTGATGGGCCCCAAATTGGTTCTAGTCGCGTGCAGGTAGTAGACTCTTCCGAGGCCATCATCATCGATACAGGCCTTCATCGTCCTGATGCCGGCGTTGTAGAGAAACGTATGGCCTACCATCAGCACCACGTCCATCTCCTCGGCTATAGCGACCAATTCCTCTGCCTGCTCAATATTTGTTGTCATGGGTTTTTCGACCAAGACGTGCTTTCGACTCAGGAGGCACTCTTTAGCAACTGCGTAGTGTGCGGTTGCAGGGGCCGCTACAACTACACCCTCAATCTCTGAATCGCCAAGTAGTTCTTCATACCCCTGGTAGGTGCGTACTGTGGGAAAACGTTGCTTTGCCAATTTGAGCCGATCAGCCCGCAGATCACTCACTGCCACGACGGTTGCCTGCGGCAAGTCACTAAACACCCGTATATGGTTCACACCCCAATAGCCGCAGCCAATGATTCCAACTCCGATTGGATCAGCCATATTATTTACCTCCCAGAGCAAAAGGCGATCGCCTCGCTCTACTTGATCAGAATAGCACCGTGTAGATCCCTACGCTGCACCCTTGCCTGACAGAACGGCGGGGATTGCGAGAAGAAGGATCTTTAGATCGAGCCAAAGCGACTGATTATGGATATACTCGATGTCCATGCGCACCTGGTCATCAAACGGGATGTCGGCACGGCCGCGCACCACCCAAAGGCTGGCCATGCCCGGCAACACCTCCAGTCGCCTCATGTGCCAATCTTCACACATCTCCACTTCATAGGGAAGCGGTGGCCGTGGCCCCACCAGGCTCATTTCACCCTTCAGGACGTTGAAGAGCTGCGGCAACTCGTCCAGGGTGATCTCTCTGATAATCCTTCCCACCCTGGTGACCCGGGCATCGTTGGACAATTTCCCGGCTCTTTCCCCGCCGTCGCCGCTGTCCTTACCCCCTGGATTGTCAGAGACTTCAGCCCCACGAATAAGTCTGCGCATGTGCTCCTGGTGGACCCGAGGATCCGCATCCTGCCGCATGGAGCGGAACTTCAGCATCGTGAATGGCTTCCCATCTTTGCCAATTCGGATCTGTCTGAAGATGACAGGGCCGGGGGAATCCAGTTTGATCAGCAAAGCAATGAGTAAGAAAAGTGGAAGCGTGATGATGAGAAACAGCAGGGACAGTACGATGTCCATGCAGCGTTTGCACCAAAAGTACATCCTTTTCTCTTCATGAATGCGTGCTGAGGATGCCACTTGGTCTGGCCTTTGCAATACCGCTTTTTGTCGCATTCCGTCTCCTTACTATCGCCTCGGGCAGCTCTATACTCGTAGCAGTCGTGAAACTTAACCAGGAACCTTTGATCCAAAGTACGCATAAGGAACACTTTAACGCCTTGTCCCCTAACCAAACCCTGCCACATCCTTGGCTGTCTGCATTGGCGATCATCACTTTAGCCCGCTCTTGAGCAAAGGGGATAGCCGCTGCACGGCCGATGTCAGATTCCCCCCGGTGATGATGGCAACTCTATCCTTGAGCCATATCTGTCTACTTCTTCTCTAGGATGTTCTCTGGGATAATATTGGCCACTCTATTCCGCTCTATTGACGATTACACCTACTGGCTTAGCTTTGACATCGGCTAACTGCTTAAGAGCAGCTTCAACAGCCCCTTGCGTTGCTTGAGCAAGCCCAATCACTACCATCACCCCATCAACGAGGGGGGCCAGCACAACGGCATCGGCCACCGCCAGGAGGGAAGACGTATCTATCAGAACTATATCAAACTCTTGGATTAGTTGGTCTAGTAGCACAACCATCTCCGGTGCTCCAAGCAATTCGGTGGGATTGGAAGGCAGCGGTCCGCTTGTAAGCACTTGGAGTCGTGGAATCCGAGTATGTTGCAATGCTTCTTCCAGAGAGGCCCGCTGCTCGAGGATGCTGCTTAACCCCACTTCGTTTGGGAGTTCAGAGGCGTGACTCAAAGCCGGCAGTCGTAGGTTGCCATCTACGGCGACGACTTTGCGTCCAGCTCGTGCCATAGCGTGGGCTAGATTAGCCACAACTGTTGTTTTACCCTCTTTTTGCCCGGCGCTCGTGATCAGCAGCGTCTTGAGAGGCGTGTCGCGATTGAGTGACAAGATGTTGGTACGCAAAAGGCGGTAGGCCTCTCCTTGAGGAGAGTCGCCGCGGGTGTAAATGGCAATCCCTTCTTGGCCCCTGAGTTTACGAACCTTAATCACAGGTATTTTGCCCAAAACCGGGATTGGGATTCCGCTGGTGTAAATAGCAATCCCTCCTTGGCCCCTAAATTCAGGTATTTTGCCTAAAATGGGCAACCCGGAGACGTCGCTCACCTGTTCCATTGTGTAAAGCGTAGTGTCTAAGTTCTCGACAAGGAAAACCAAGCCCGTGCCGCCCACCAGACCCACTAGTGCGCCCAGAATGATGTTCAGCCTCTTGCGTGGCTTGCTAGGCACTTCCGGTTCAATGGCAGGCTCAACAACAGTAATGCTGCTGGCACGCATTGCTTCGGCCACACGAGCCTCCTCATACCGCCTCAGCAGCATGGCATAAGTCTCTTCCTCGAGCGTGATCTTGTTATTCAAAGCTTCGATTTCTCCCTGTGCACTGGCAGCTCTGTTCATCAAGCTCTGCAGACTCGCCCTATCTTGCTCTAAATTACCCTCTATCACTTTGAGCTGCTCTTGCAAGATTTCTGGAGTGCTCTTGCCTCCTCCAGAGTATAAGCTCTGACTTTGCTCGATAAGCAAGGTCGCTAAGACATTAGCAGTATCTCTAGCACGACGGGGGTTGCCGTCTCCAACGCTGATTCTCATTAGTTCAGTGTCAGCTAACGCTTCGACCTTGATTTTATTCGCCAGATCCTCTGGCATCATACTGAGCTCAAGCCTTTCGATCACCTCCTCAAGTATGGGACGACTTCGCGAAATCTCCACGTATGTGCTCATTAAACGCTCAGCGTACATGTAGTCCACATACTCTATCGACGCACTGTGTGCCTGAGCAACACGCAGTGTGGCGGAAGCCGAATAAGTTGGTGGCATTAGATAGGTTCCAACACTAACCACGGCGCATGTTACCAGAGCGGTCAAGATAAGCACCCATTTTCGGCGCTTCAGAATCTGCAAATACTCCCTTATTTCCATTTTGCCCTCGTTGTGTCCCCTTTATCTTAACCACTCTTGTGCTATTCTTCTCACATCTTCAATATCAAAAGGCTTAGATAAGCAAGCGAAAGCTCCGTTTTTCAGAGCTCGTTCTAGGCCTTCATCCATCGGGCTGCCGGTGACGATGATGATCTTCTGACCAGGCTTCTCGGCCATGATGCGCCTGGTGGCCTCATCAGCCCCACACCCCGGCATCCGGTTGTCCATGAGGATCAGGTCATAGTCATGGACCAGGGCCTTGTCCACCCCCTTCAGCCCATCATCGGCAATGTCAACGACAAAGCCCTCCGCCTCCAATAGCCTGACAAGCAGGTCTCTGACACCCTCATCGTCGTCCACAACCAGGACCCTCCTCTTCACAATGCCCAGAATCCTCCCCACGTCGGCAACCAGCTTGCGAGGGCTGAAGGGCTTGGGAACGAACTCCACTGCGCCCAGCTCAAGGCTCTTTCTGCGGTTCTCCTCGTACCTGTAGGCGGTGAGGACGATGACGGGGATGGCCTTGGTCTCAGCATCGCTTCTCAGCCGCTCCATAAACCCGAAGCCATCCAGTCGGGGCAAGGCCAGGTCCAGGATTATCAGGTTAGGCCGCTCCAATTTGGCCTTCTCCAC
>Ga0209979_1000867_pt1 | contig 36700 bp, 26 predicted proteins | sample AnhtaG_FD_183114 | JGI IMG/M metagenome (GOLD analysis project Ga0209979, IMG submission 183114) | Deep subsurface microbial communities from Anholt, Denmark to uncover new lineages of life (NeLLi) - Anholt_01485 metaG (SPAdes) (version 2) | ecosystem: Environmental > Aquatic > Marine > Oceanic...
GCCAGTCGCCAAGGGCCACGTGGGCCTGCCCAGACGCCGGGGCAGCCTCAACTGCCCTCTCGAACTGATCCAGCGCCTCCTGCTGGCGACCCTGGGCCTGATATGTCTCACCAAGGCTGATGTATCCACCGGGGTCGGCAGGAGCTACCTCTATCGCCTTCCCATACGCCTCCTCCGCCTCCCCCCAATCCGCCTGCAGCCGATGCCAATCGCCAAGGGCCACATAGGCCTGCCCAGACGCCGGGGCAGCCTCAACTGCCCTCTCGAACTGATCCAGCGCCTCCTGCTGCCGACCCTCCGCCTCATAGCCCTGTCCAAGCATGATGTATCCGCTGGGATCGGCAGGAGCCACCTCTATCGCCTTCCGATACGCCTCCTCCGCTGACCCCCAATCCGCCTGCAGCCGATGCCAGTCGCCAAGGGCCACGTGGGCCTGTCCAGACGCCGGGGCAGCCTCAACCGCCCTCTGGAACTGATCCAGCGCCTCCTCCTGCCAACCCTGAGCCTGATATGTCTCACCAAGGCTGATGTATCCACTGGGGTCGGCACGAGCTACCTCTATCGCCTTCCGATACGCCTCCTCCGCCGACCCCCAATCCGCCTGCAGCCGATGCCAGTCGCCAAGGGCCACGTGGGCCTGCCCAGACGCCGGGGCAGCCTCAACTGCCCTCTCGAACTGATCCAGCGCCTCCTGCTGGCGACCCTGGGCCTGATATGTCTCACCAAGGCTGATGTATCCGCTGGGATCGGCAGGAGCTACCTCTATCGCCTTCCGATACGCCTCCTCCGCTGCCCCCCAATCCGCCTGCAGCCGATGCCAGTCACCAAGGGCCAAATGGGCCTGCCCAGACGCCGGGGCAACCTCAACCGCCGCTTGGAATTGATCCAGCGCCTCCTCCCGCCAACCCTGAGCCTGATACGTCTCACCAAGGCTGATGTATCCACTGGGGTCGGCAGGAGCTACCTCTATGGCCTTCCGATACGCCTCCTCCGCTGCCCCCCAATCCGCCTGCAGCCGATGCCAGTCACCAAGGGCCACATGGGCCTGCCCAGACGCCGGGGCAACCTCAACTGCCCTCTCGAACTGATCCAGCGCCTCCTGCTGGCGACCCTGAGCCTGATAGCCCTGTCCAAGCATGATGTATCCGCTGGGATCGGCAGGAGCTACCTCTATCGCCTTCCGATACGCCTCCTCCGCTGCCCCCCAATCCGCCTGCAGCCGATGCCAGTCACCAAGGGCCAAATGGGCCTGCCCAGACGCCGGGGCAACCTCAACCGCCGCTTGGAATTGATCCAGCGCCTCCTCCCGCCAACCCTGAGCCTGATACGTCTCACCAAGGCTGATGTATCCACTGGGGTCGGCAGGAGCTACCTCTATGGCCTTCCGATACGCCTCCTCCGCTGCCCCCCAATCCGCCTGCAGCCGATGCCAGTCACCAAGGGCCACATGGGCCTGCCCAGACGCCGGGGCAACCTCAACTGCCCTCTCGAACTGATCCAGCGCCTCCTGCTGGCGACCCTGAGCCTGATAGCCCTGTCCAAGCATGATGTATCCGCTGGGATCGGCAGGAGCTACCTCTATCGCCTTCCGATACGCCTCCTCCGCTGCCCCCCAATCCGCCTGCAGCCGATGCCAGTCACCAAGGGCCAAATGAGCCTGAACCGAGGCAGGGTCTGCTTCGACAGCGGCCCGGAGCTGGGCTTGAGCCTCGTGACGACGTCCTGTAATTTGATAGACCTGCGCTAGGCCGAGGTAACCAGCGGAGTCTGTGGGTGCCACAGCAATGGCTTGCTGGTGAGCTCTCTCCGCAGCAGCAAAGTCTCCTCTGGACAGGTATAGCTCTCCCAGGGCGGTGTAGCCATTGATGTTCCCCGACGCCAGCTCGCTCACCAAGTGGCGACCTTCAATCACTGAACTCGCCCGACTCCATTCATAAAGGTAGTCTAGGATGCCTTGACTATCACCGCTAGAGGCCACGATGATGGCTTGCCGGTAGGCCTCTTCAGCCGCCGTGAAGTCACCCCGTAGTCGGTACCAATCACCCACTTGAATGTGAGCCTGGGCCGACGCAGGAGCCGCCTCGACGGCAGCCTGGAACTGAGCCAATGCTTCGTCAAACCGTGCCTGGACCTGATCGATTTGGCCCAAACCGATGTAACCACTTGCACCGATAGGCGCTACCGCAATAGCTTGCCGAAAGGCTCTCCTTGCAGCAGTGTAATCCCCTTGAGCCAGGTACAACCCTCCCAGGGAAATGTAGCCGCTGTGATTGCCTGAGACTAACTCCTCTGCCAGCCGGCGCGCCTCTACCTCCGAACTCGCTGTTATCCAGTCATAGAGTCTATCCAGAACCGCCCGACTATCGCCGCTGGAGGCTACAGCGACGGCTTGCATATAGGCCTCTTGAGCCGCCTCGGCATCGCCTCGCAGTTGATACCAATCACCCAACCCAATGCGGGCCCTAACGGAAGCGGGATCGGCCCGCACCGCGGCCTGAAACTGGGCCAAAGCATCGTCATGTAGTCCCTGGGATTGATAGAGTTGCCCCAGGCTGATGTAACCCTCCGGATCGGCAGGTCCCATGGCAACAGCCTGTTGAAAGGCCTGCTTGGCTGCTCGAGAATTGGCCTGCAATCGATACCAATCGCCCAACTGAACATGGGCCTGAACCGAAGCCGGGGCCACTTCGACAGCAGCTTGGAACATACTCAGAGCCTGATCATGGCGGCCTTGCACCTCGTAGGTCTGACCTAAGCCGGTGTAGGCACTTGGATTGGAAGGAGCCGAGGCAATCGCTCGTTGGTAAGCTTTCTCCGCTGCTGCCCAGTCACCCTTGCTTAAGTACAGTTCCCCCAGAGCCACATGGCCGGCCCCGTCTCCCGGCGCCACGGTGATGGCCTGTTGGCAAGCCTGCTCGGCCCTTTTAGCATCGGCCTGCAGTCGATACCAGTCACCCAGTTGGACGTAGGCCTGAACCGAAGCCGGGGCCACCTCAACAGCAGCTTGGAACTGAGCCAAGGCCTCATCCTGCCGTCCCTCAATCTGGTAGACTTGGCCCAGATCCAGGTAGCCCCTCGGATCGGCGGGAGCCACAGCAATCGCTTGCTCGCAAGTTTCTTCGGCCGCAGCCCGCTCACCCGTACTCAGATACAGCTCGGCCAGGCCAATGTATCCGCTGGGATCAGCCGGTGCCACCTCTATCGCTTTCCGATAGAAGTCCTCAGTGGCAGGACGATCCCCCTGCGCTTGGAGCAACCTTGCCAGGGCCATGTAGCCCCCCACCGACGAGGGAGCCACCTCAGCCGCCCTCTCAAACTCCACCACCGCCCGCTCCACCTCTGCCTCCGCGGCATAGAGTTGCGCCAGACCGAGATAACCATCCGGAGCAGCCGGTGCCACGGCTATGGCCTGTCGGTAGAGCCCCTCCGCCGCCCCCCTGTTCCCCCGCCCTTCCTCCAACTGCCCCAGCGCCAGATAGCCCTCCACATTGGCCGGCGCCACCTCCAGCGCCCGCCGATAGGCCCGCTCGGCCAACTCCCAATTGCCACGCACCCTATGCCAATCCCCCAGGGCCACAAGGGCCGATGCAGAGGCCGGCGCCACCTCCACCGCCCGCCGATAGGCCCGCTCGGCCAACTCCCAATTGCCACGCACCCTATGCCAATCCCCCAGGGCCACAAGGGCCGATGCAGAGGTCGGCGCCACCGCCACCGCAGCCTCAAACTCCACCACCGCCCGCTCCACCTCTGCCCCCACGGCATAGAGTTGCGCCAGACCGAGATAACCATCCGGAGCAGCCGGTGCCACGGCTATGGCCTGTCGGTAGAGCCCCTCCGCCGCCCCCCTGTTCCCCCGCCCTTCTTCCAACTGCCCCAGCGCCAGATAACCCTCCACATTGGCCGGCGCCACCTCTAGCGCCCGCCGATAGGCCCGCTCGGCCAACTCCCAATTGCCACGCACCCTATGCCAATCCCCCAGGGCCACAAGGGCCGATGCAGAGGCCGGCGCCACCTCCACCGCAGCCTCAAACTCTGGTAGCGCCTGCTCCTGCTCCCCCTCGGCAGCGTACAAGGCCCCTAAACGCAGGCGCCCCCTGGTATCGGCCGGCGCCGCTGCAATGGCCTGTCGGTAGAGCGTCTCCGCCGCCCCCCTGTTCGCCCGCCCTTCTTCCAACTGCCCCAGCGCCACATAGCCCTCCACATTGGCCGGGGCCACCTCCAGCGCCCGCCGGTACAGACCTTCGGCTGCCGAACCATTTGCCCTGGTCTCATACAATCTCCCCAACGCCAGATAGCCATCTATATAGCCAGGTTGCACCCTCATCGCCTGCCGATAGCTCTCCTCTGCCAGATCCCAGTCACCGTGTGCTTCGTACCAACTCCCCAAGGCCACATGTGCTTCGCTAGAACCGGGGGAGGCTTCAACAGCAGCCTGGAACTGATCTAGGGCTTTATCTGACCAACCCCGCCCCTGGTATAACAGCCCCAGCCCGATGTAGCCGGCTCGATCCTCAATATTGGCTGCGATCGCCTGTCGGTAGGCGCTCTCGGCCCCCTGGAGATCACCTCGAGCGCGATAACCATCACCTAGCGCTACCCATCCCGCCACGTAACGGGGCTCAACCTGGGTTGCCTGCCGATAGGCCATCAAAGCTTTGCCCCAGCATCCTTGGCTCTGGTGGAAATCGCCCAGGATGGTGAAGGCATACCCCGAGGCTGGTGCCATCTGCACCGCCTTTTCGAACTGGGCCAGAGCCTTGTCCGCATCACCCTGCGCCTGGTAGACCATCCCCAACCCAATGTATCCCCCTTCATTTGACGGCGCTCGCGCAATCTCCCGCTGATAGGCAGCCATTGCATCTTCTACCTGCCCCTGCGACAGGTACAATCCCCCCAGGCTAAGATAGGCTGCTGCCTGACGCTGGTCCATGTCGGCCGCTAGCCGGTATGCCCTTTCTGCCTCCTCGATCCTGCCCTGCTGACGATACGCACTTCCCAGAGCCACATACCCGGCCGCATTACCCGGCTCCAAATCTACCGCCCGTTTGTAGCGCTCCTCAGCCTCTTGCAACCGCCCTTGGCCTTGGTACCAATTCCCCAGGCTGATCCATGCTGACACGTTCCCGGGCTCCACTGCCACTGCCCGTTGGTAGGCCGTCAGCGCTTCCTCCCACTCCCCCCGACTTCGCTTGAAGTGTCCCAGTACCAGCCAGTTCGCTGCTGAGCCTGCTAGGAGCTGAACCGCTTGCTCGTAGACCTCCAGTGCCTCATCTGCACGCCCCGCTGCCCGATACACCTGTCCTAGCGCTTCATAGGCCTTCAGGTATGTCGGCTCCACCTCGATTGCCTGGTAGAGAGCCTCTAGCGCTGCTGCCGAATCACCACGGGCCTGCAAAGCCTTCCCCAGCACCGTGCGAGCCTGTCCCGACGCTGGCGCTGCCCGTACGGCGGCCCGGTATTGAGCCAGTGCAGCATCCCATTCACCTCGGCCCTCGTACAACTGTCCCAGGCTGACGTAACCACCCACCGAGGTTGGCTCAGTACTGATAGCAAGACGGTAGGCGGAAATGGCTCGCTCCCCATCAGCACGTCTGTTGTATTCGTTTCCCAAGGCTACGTACGCGTCGCTTGGCCGATGACTTCTCTGAGCGGCGATCTGCAATTGCAGCAATGCCTCGTCGAAAGAGCCCAGGGCGAGCAATACATTGGCCAGACCCACGTAACCTGTCGCATCGGCCGGCACCGTCTCGATGGCTGCGTGGAAGGCATTGGCCGCGGCCTCGGCATCACCCCGAGCTAAATAGAAGTTGCCCAGAGCCATGCGCGCTGGAAGGTAAGCCGGATCAGTTTGCACTGCCTGGAGATACTGGGCCAGCGCCGCTTCGATTTCATCGGCCGTTTGGTAGACCTGACCTAGTACGATGTGGGTTGCTGGCAATCCTGGACTCGCCACCGCTGCATCTTCGTAGGCCTGTATGGCTTTGGACAGGTGACCTTGCATTTGGTAAGCCTGTGCCAGGCCCAGGTAGCCCACTGCTTCGCTAGGATACAGTGCCACCGCTTGGCGGTAGACAGCTATAGCCTCCGCCCAATCTCCGCAAGCCCGATAGGCATCCCCCAGCGCAATATAACCGTCCAGGCAGTTAGGCTGTACTGTCACGGCCCGCCGGTACTCGGCAATAGCCATGTCGGCCTGGGCTTGGCTAGCGTAGCCATCACCCAGGGCCACATGGGCAGCACCCAGAGCAGGGCCGGTCCGGACGGCTCCGTAGTACGAGCCCATCGCGTCGCCTGGCCGTGCCTGCCTGGCATAGATGTTGCCCAACCCAATATAGGCACCAACTGCAACAGAGGGATCGTCAATCAGAGCCTGGCTGTAGGCAGCGCTAGCTGCATCTTCTCGACCGGCGTTAAAGAGCGCCGATCCGAGGGCAATCTTCAGGCTGGCTGTGTCCAGAGGGAAGCGGGCAACAGCCCGCTGAAATTCGGTCACAGCCTGATCATAATGGCCCTGGCTAGCGTACAGGTTTCCCGATACCAAGAAAGGCCCGGGCACAGTCAGCTCATAGCCGGGCAAATCCTGGATAGCCTGCTGGGCAGCCGCTCGCCCCCCTTTCGCTTGGACGGCTCCCGCTAGCAGCGCGTACCCGGTTGGGTCGGTAGGCTCAAGCTGGACAGCGCGCCGGTATCGTTCGACCGCCGCCGCCAGATCACCTTCTTCCTCGCAAAGTCGTCCTAGACGGATGGCCGGCCCAGCATCCCAGCGATCAAGGCCAGCCGCTCGTTGATAAGCGGTCCGGGCTTGTTCCTGATCGCCGCTATTGAGGTAGACGTCACCAATGCTGACCTCCACCGTTGTCTGTCCAGGTAAAACTGCCAGGGACCGGCGGTAAGCAGCGAGGGCCTCGGTGTGCCAACCGGCCTGGGCGTACAGATCCCCCAGCATCTGATACCAGCGTGCTGAGCCGACCGGTGCCAGCAGAGCAGTGGCCTGTTCGTAGGCTGTATGGGCCTTGTCCAACTGATCGGTTAACCGATAGGCGTGGCCTAGTCGCTGGCGCAGGAGCGAACTCCCTGGTGCTAGTCCCACCGCTCGTTCGTATGCCGCAACAGCCTCTTCATAGCGTCCGGCAGCGACGAAGGTGTCCGCCAACTGGCCCCATACCAGCCCATCTGATGGTGAAGCTGCCGCCGCTTGCTCCAACTCCTCGATGGCCTGGCTGATCAGCCCCTGAGCCAGATAGAGCTCCCCTAATCCTAAGTGTGCTAAAGTGGTGCTATTTGGATCTCGCCCTAACGTATTTTGATAGATAGTGCGCGCTTTCTCCCAGTCGCCTTGCATCATTGCTGTGTTGGCATTCACCAGGGACAATTGGGGGCGTCTTTCCTTTACACCATATAGCACATATCCGCCTTCCTCAATGATCGGGGCAAACCAGGCAGGCAGCCGGCGCAGTTGCACATTCAGCGGTCGCTCCTCCTCGATGAGGATGTAATGGACACTGTAGCGGTCAAGGATGGCTGCCAACTCTCCATCCACGAATCGGGCCGAGGAGTAGTACAGCATGTCTTTGACGCGCTGCAGCGCCTCGTCCCGTCGCTCAGGGGGGAAGCGACTCAGGGTGGTGGTCCAACGATACTCCAACACGTTGGCCCCAGGCTCGTAGGCAGGGATACAGAAATTCAGGTCATGGTTGGCCAACACAATGCTGTCGCTCTTGATGATCTCGGGCAAATGCTTCAACAGCGGCGTCACCTCCTGGCACTGTGCCCGGTTAGGATCCGTCCGTAGATCCTCCAGATAGGCCTGTCCAGTCCGAATGGAGGGGGTTAACGCACCTGCCAGCACAACCAACACCGCCAGGGGAAGACCAGCCTGGGCCCAGGAGGCAACACTGGTAGGGGTAAGCAACTTTTTCAGATACTCTACCCCAGCCCACAAACACCAACCGATGGTCAGCGCTGCTGCCAGCGGCACCGGCCAGACCAAACGGTATAGCATCCATGGTGTGATCAATTGACCAATGATCCTGGCTATGGGCTGGAAATAAAGCAGCGGAGGTAATAGCACCAGAGTGCCCAAAAGCAGCCGTGCCGGCAGGCTTTGACGTAGCCGCCACAGCAAGAACGGCAGCCCAAGCACCGCGATCACGTTGAGCAGGTCCAGAATAGCGGCCGGGTGCAAAGCGTAGTCACCGTCGGGTAACAGCCATAGACGCTGGGCCCCGGTAGCCATGCGCAGGCGCGTCAAGAAGTTAGGATCAGTGGTGTCATCTAAAGCAAAAGCCAACCAACTTTCCTCCACGCCCAGTAGCTGGATCAGTGGCAGAATCACACCCGTTCCCAACAACAGGGCAGCCACCACCAGGCGACCGAAGGTGCGACGATCCCTTTCCAATGCCAGGTGAATCAACCCAAAGGCCAAGCAGGGCAAGCCGATGAGCGCTGGCCCCATCGGATGCATACCTCCGGTGGCCCAACCTGCCAATCCAAAGAAGAGCAAGTCTCGCAGCCTATAGTTCTGAAAATAGCCCAGCAAGAAGCGCAGCGCTACAGGTAACAAGATGTATCGGAGCACGAACTTGTCCAGGTTGATCCGCGCTACCAGGTCGTAGCCTGGATCGCCCCAGACTATGCTGGCTAGCAAGGTGATCATCCAGAATGCGGTGACGAACGCGGCAGCGTTTCGGCACGACAACACCTGTCGGGCCAGGGTGTAGAAAGCGATAAGAGCGGTCAATGTCATCAGGGGACGCAGGTAGTGGTATTGCACGATGGGAATCAGGCCCGACAACCGGCACAACAGCGCGAAATCCAGACCCCAGATACCGAATTCGGAGCGTGACGTGGGTGGCAAATCAGTGCCGTGGAAGGGTTCATAGAGGTTGAGGTGATCGGCGACGAGAAATTCTTGCAAGAAAGGCATGCCGGCCCAGTCGTCGCCGATCATAGGAATTCCCAGCGAGGTTAAACACAGCCCTGCGGTGAGCGCACACAGGGCGATGGCTAGCAGGGGGTTGATTGCATCGCCCACGTTATCAGCCTTAGCAGTACCGGACGAGCAACGCGCGAAGAAAGCAACCATAACCAACACAGCGGCACCGGCAAGACCTGAGAATATCCATACAAAAACATCCAGGCTTAAGTGCAGAGTCAACACCAGCACCCCTGGCAGAATCATCACCCCGGTGCTCAGGATAAATGCCGTAGGCAGCCGCTCTGGCAGGCTCTCCCGCAAGAAGCAGATAGACAAAGCGGCACCTGGCAGGAGGAAAAGCACAAAGGCGACAGTGGCAGACAGGGCGGGTAGTACGGCACCGATTTGCCGGCCCAGGAACACGAAAACTAGGAGCAGCCCTATCATTACCGCCAAAAACATTCCCCCTCGGAACTGGGGGGGGAAATGACGTCTAAGGCCCTGTTCAGAGCGACCTCCAGAACCGGCAGAAGTTGCTGTAGCACTCATAGATAGCCCAACCCTCGTAAACGCTCGGTGAGCACTGACTCTTCTAGCGGCGAAAAGCCCGTCTCCTCGTCGGCCGCCTTCCACGTACTGGTTGCGACGCGGACTGGATGCTTTGCCAGGTAATCGTTCGTCAACGCCTCGGTCATTACACGGCCGTCCATATTGGCTGGCACGGGATAGCCCAGCAGATATAAAATGGATGGGGCCAGGTCAATGATGGCGTGTTCGCCTAGTCGCACCCCGGAGCGGATGGGCTGCCCTGTCAGTATCACCATCCCCTCCTGGCGATGACAACCATTGAACAGGCGAGAGGGGGCCATAATCACGTTGGCGGTGAACTCCTGGCCTCCGAATCCCACGTACCGCTCGTCGTAAGTATCGAAGACGACGTCCGGCGCCCGCTCCAGGTAGGGGCCGGTGTAGAGTTCCTCGCGCCGGTAGATGTGAGTGGCTACCTGCACTTTGGCCTCCTTGTCCCGCAGACTGGTCAGCCGGGCGATAATCACGTCGCAAAGGGCTTCGTATTCCGCCCCAGGTTTCACGCAGCCTTCCGGCTCCCGGCCCCGCAAATTGACGTAGATGCCGGTCATGTTGCCCCCCAGGGTATAGGCCCTGGTACGGCTCCAGTCCACGTCACCGAAGGAGAGGAACATGCGGAAAATCGGGTTATTCGTTGAGCCACTCAACCTGACCCGTTTTATAGCCTGGTCGGTAAGACCCAGGCGCAGCCGCATCGCCAGCTCCATCGCGTTAGCAGGGGTGTAACCCAGCCGGTAGAGTATCTGTTTGAGCCAGGTCAGTGGAGTGCGTTTGAAACGAATAAGCCCTTGCCGTACCAACCAGTTGTTGAGATACAGCCACTTGTGGATCGCCCCGGCACCGTGGTCAGACATGACAATCACCACACTGTCCTCATCCAGTTGGTCGAGGAGCAGGTGCAGGTTCTCATCTATGCGCTGGTAGACCCCCAGGATGGCGTCACCATAACGACGTGCGCCCTCGGGGTCATATTGGGGATGGTCAGGATCCATGTACTTCCAGAAGCGGTGCTGCACGGCATCCGTCTCCTGGAGCACCACGATCATGAACTGGGGGTCGTACTTGCTCATTAAATAGGCGGCCGCCCGCAGCCGCATCACCACCGTCTCGTGCATCCCAGCCAGAGCCCGATCCAGGTCCTCCTTGGAGCGTAGGCCGAGGACCTTGTAACCCCCCATGGCCCGCTCCAACTCCTGAGCCAGCGTCGGCGGGTAGCAGAAATCGGAATCGTCGGAGGGGGTGCTCATGCCGGTGATCAGGAAGCCGTTGACCGGCTCTGGCGGGTAGGTCTCAGGCACGTTGATGACCCCCACCTTGCCCCCCTGCTCGCCGATGAGCTGCCACAGGGTCTTGCCGGCCCGACGACGGGCGTTGGTCGGCACGACCTCGTAGGTGCCTGGGCGCCGATAGGCGTGATCGAAGACGCCATGCTTGCCAGGATTCATACCGGTGGCAAACGAAGACCAGGCGGCCGGACTGAGGGGCGGGATGATGGAGCGCAGCACTCCGCTGAATCCCTGGGCCATTAACTGCCCCAAAACGGGTAGTTTCCCCTGCCGTACCCAGGGGTCAATCAACTCCAGCGGTGCTGAGTCGAGGCCGATGACTAGAATCTTCCTGACCATAATCGCTTCCGAACTTCTCCTGACCTTATGTCTTTGACTGCTCGGCCCCGACCACGGGCGGCAGGGACCCAGCGCGCTGGGGCCAGATGGCGACAATCAACTGGCCGATCAGGCCCAGAGCGAGAGTACAGATGTAAATGTAGGCCCGGTGCCCCACCAGGAAGACCAGGAGATCATCTCGGGGGATGCCAGTGGCCTGCAAGACGCCGAACCAGCTCAGTTCCCGGATGCCCAGCGCGCCCGGGGTAAAGGCGATGATCTGGCCCAACTGGGCCACTGGCGCAGCCAGCAGCAGGAGTAGAAACGGCAGATGCAGCCGTAAGGCGCGGGCGATAAGGTAGGAGCGCAGAATCACCATCAGGATCTGCAGGATGGTCAACAGATAGCCCCGGGCCACGGTCCAGAGATCAATCTGAATCCCCTTCAGTTGCCGCAGCCGATCCACTTTGTCCTGCGGGATCAGCCGGCCCAACACCGGTACTCTGCTGCTCCAGGCCGTAAACTGGCCCACGAAAGCGGTGAACCACCGGACCACCTGCCCAAAGCGGGTGGCGATGACGAAGAATGAAACCCCTGCCAGGATTGCTGCCAGAGCAGTTCCCAGCTCCAGAGAGACCAGGTGTCCCACGTAGAGCAGCGCAGGCCCCGTCATAAGCATCAGCAGAATGTAGTCAAACAGCCGATCCAGGAGTGTAGAATAGAGAGCCATCCCGAGCGAAGAGCCCCCGCCGGCCCGCAGGGCCAACGGCCGGCCGGCGAAATCGCCCACGCCCCTGGGAGCGAAGAGGCTGATGACCCGGCCGATGATGTTGTAGTAGTAGATCAGGCGCAGTGGCACCGCCGGCTGGCGCGTCAGGGCGCTCACCAGAAGACGCCAGCGTAACGCGCTGGTCAGCGTCACCCCGCCGATGGCCAGCAATGCGGCCAACAGATAGACGGGATCGCCGTGGGCGACCCGAGACAGGGCCTCCGTGCCGCCCAGGTAGAGAATGACGGCGAAGATAACCACCCCAGCCAGACCAACCGCCGTGCGTGCTATCCGTTTCCCATTCATGCTCAAGCGATGTACCCCAGTCCCCGCAGGCGCTCTTTGATCAACTCTTCCTGTTCCGGAGAGAGTTCCAGTTGCTCACGCGGTTCCGTCGGACGGGCTGGTGTGTAGCGAATCGGGCGCTCGCGGAAGTAGCTGTTCTCAAAGGCCTCGCTCAGCACCCGGCCATCCATGTCATCCGGCACGGGCACGCCCAAAGCCGCCAGCACTGTTGGGGCCAGGTCAATCAGCGCGGCCTTCCCCAGCTCGTGGCCCCGCCGGATGCCCGGGCCGATGAACATGACGACGCCGTCCATACGGTGCCCACCTGAACGGTCGAAGGTGGGTTCCAGCCAGGACCGGGATGAGAACTGATAGAGGCCGAAGCCGTTGTAGCGCATGTCTTGCGGCAGGAAGACGACGTCCGGGCCCTCCTCCAGGTGAGCACCCTGGTAGATTTCCTCCCGCCGGTAGACCCGGACCGGGATCGGTTGGCCAGTCTGCGGGTGGCGCAGATGGCTCAGCCGGTCCACCAATTCGTCCACCACCCGCTCGTACTCGGCGCCGGGGGCGACGATGCCCTGTGGCTCCCGGCCGCGCAGATTGACGTAGAGTTGACCGTAGTTGCCCAGGCTATAGGCCCGAGTCTGGGACCAATCTACGTCGCTGAAGGACAGGAAAACGCGCCGAAGCAGGGAGAGGGTCCCTGCTTTGTGATGGCGCAGGGTCTGGGCCACCTGAGGCCCACGCCCCAGGGCCATGCTCAGCTTGTAGAGGTTGATAGGCGTTGCGCCAATCTGATAGAGCAATCGTTTCACCCCGGTGGAGAGGTTTCGTTGCAGTTGCATCAACGCTTGATCCACCAGCCAGGCATTGACGTGGATGTACTGCTCCAACGGGCCAGCGCCGTGGTCAGACATTACGATGAGGATCGTATCGTCCCCCGCAGCGTTCAGGAGCTCAGCCAGACAGGAGTCCATGCGTTGGTAGCAATGCCCAATCCCCTGGCGCAGGCGCTCCGGTGCGTCGTGAACGTACCAGGCATGGCGCTGGTCCATGAAGCGCCACAGCCAGTGCATGGCCACGTCAGTCTCCTTAAGGACCGTCATGAAGAAGTCCCACTTATAGCGGCCCATCAGGTAGCGCGTGGTCTCCATGGTCATCTCGGTCAGGCGCTCCAGCGCATCCATCAGGCTGGCCTCTCGCCCCAGGGGATGGGCCGTGCCCTTCGGGGCAAGGGTAAAGCTGGGCACGGCCCGCTCCAACTCCTGCGCCAGCGAGGGGGGGTAGGTGTAATCGGTAGCGTCTGGCGGCGTCATCATCCCTGTGACCATGAAGCCGTTGACGGGTTCAGGTGGATAGGTCGCCGGCACGGAAAGCACTCCCACCCGCTTGCCGGCCTGGTTGAGCAGGTGCCACAGGGAATCCCCGTCTCGCAGGCTGGCGTTGATGGGTACTCCGTTGTAGTCGCTCCTGCCGCGACGGATGAAGTCGAAGATTGCGTGCTTGCCCGGGTTCTTGCCCGTCATGAAGGAGGTCCAGGCGGGACCAGTCAGCGGCGGGACCACCGATTCCAGACGCCCCCATGTCCCCTCCGACAGGATGCGAGCGAAGGTGGGCAAGGCCCCTTCGGCCGCCCAGGGTCGGATCAGGTCCAGCGTCGCACCATCCAGGCCGACGATGAGTATCCTGGGCCCCGACGGGTGACTCATCGAGCGGGTCGAGTTGTTTTCTGGGACTGCGCTGTTCATCTTTGTTTGTTTCCTCTTTGTTCTTCTCTACTGGGCCCGGAAGTGCTTCTCCAGTTCCACAATCTCGTCGCATGTGCCTAGATCCAGGTAGGTGCCCTCATCGAAGCGGACGGCCCGGAAGCGCATGCCAGCCTTCAGTGCCGCGTTCATGATGGTGGCGAAGTCGGTGATCTCTCCACCGCTGATGCAGGTGTGCAGATGCTCGGTGAAGGAGGGCCGCCAGATGAAGCAGCCCCACATGTGCGTGAGATCGGTCTCCCGAGGTTTGTCAACGATGTACAGCACGCGGTCATCTGCATCGAAGGCGACCATGCCGAACTTCTGCGGACGCTCCGTGGGGAACAGGCCCAGGATCACATCCTCGTCAGGGGTGGCGCTGTCCAACATGCGCGCAAACAGATCAACGGGTTCCATAATGGTGTCGGCCATGCCGAAAAAGACCGTCTTGTCCCGCACCAGGTGGTAAGCGGCATCCAGCGCGTGGCCCAGGCCAGGGGAGGTAGACGGGCTGGACTCCTCTCGCACCTCCTGCACCACGTAGCTGATGTGGCAGCCAAACCGGTGGCCGTCGCCGAAATAACCAATCAACTGGTGCTTGGTCTCGTTGATAACGAAGACAATGTGGTCAACAGGAACAGCCGTCAGGTTCTCCAACACAAACTGGGAGATGGGCTTGTACCGGTTGTCGCGGATGATGGGATACAGCTCCTTGGGATAGGGCAACCTCAGGCGTAACCCCTTCCCGGCCGCTGGGATCAGGCCAGTTAGTTCTTCGCTCATGGTTCCCTTTCTTCTCCAAATAGGAAAACTAGCGGTCATTCGTTGTAGTGCTTTCGTCGTATGATTTGCTTCAGGAACCAGAAGGGCTCCCGGCGTCGGCGTTGCAGAATGCGCCCCCGGTTCTCGGCATGGCGGGGGAAGTGGATCAGCAGTGCCTGCGCAAAGGCGTACCAGGTGACGGGTACGATGGCTGCCGCGTAAGCCAACTTCCGACCCAGGCTCATCATAAAGGTTAACGGTTTCAGCGGCGAGGCGAGCAGCAGCACCGGCAGGGCCAGGAGGAACTCAGCCGTGTGCATGTTGCGATAGTAGGTGACGAACCGATTGCGGTGCATGCGCACCATGCGTTGCAACGTCCACCTGGAGGGCTTGAGATCGGATGGGACGTTGGTCAGATGGTAAAACAGCGCCTCGGGTACCACCACCACCCTGTAGCCCAGGCCGTTGATGCGGAAGCCCAGGTCGGTATCGTCGCCGTCGAGGAAGTAACTCTCGTCAAAGATGTACTCCAACTCGTCCAGGATGGAAAGATCGAGCATTGCCGTGCAACCGGCCAGGTGGAGCGTCATCCGAGGCGAGGCGTCACTACGGATGCGGTTGAGCCCCACGTGGCCAAAGCGAACGACGTCGCCGTAGTAGACGTAGGGGGGCATCGCTTCCCGCTCCATAGCCTCAAATCCCAGAAGGTCGGGAGCTAACCCGCCAGCCGCGCAGGCCTTGACCTGGGGGGCGTCGTCCATGGCCCGCACCATGCCGCCGAGCCAGCCCCGGTGAACCACTGTGTCGGCATTGAGGAAGACCACCAGATCACCCCGGGCATGGGCCGCCCCCCGGTTATTGCCCCCGCCGAAACCGTAGTTCCGATCCAGCGAAATCGCTCTGACCTCCGGAAAGCGCTCCTGCACCAACCCCAGCGACCCATCGCTGGAACCGTTATCAACGAACAGTACCTCGTATTGATCCCGAGGATAATCCTGGTCCAGCACCGCAGCCAGACAGTCCTCGAGGAATCGCTCTTCATTGTATCCGAGGGCGATAACGCTTACTCTGGGTTTGTTGCGCATGGATCCCCCTAAATGTAGCCGCTCTTATCCCGCTCACGGAACAGAACCTGACAGGCACGTTGATGCAGAATAGACAGGGTTTAGGCTATGCCCCTGCTTATCACTGTAGCGGCCACAGTTATTATCATTAATGAAGCCAATCCCAGCCACGGCGCCAGCAGCTCAAGCTTGCTCACCGGAATGATGACCCCGCCAACGGGGACTGAGGTGGGTATGGATGTTGGCCGTATATGGTGGTAACACTGGGTGTTGACCGATGCATCATCCTCCTTTCACGATTATGGGCAGATATGTTTTATGTATGTAGGGGTAACACTGTGTGTTGACCGATGCATCCGAATCTGCTGGGTCTATAGTAGTAACTGTAATTGTAGCATCTGAATCAAAAGGTGTTACATTGGAATCAACATCCGTAACCGTTGTTTCCGTGACGGTGGCGGTGGAGTTCCCTATAAGGTAGCATTGAGGGATGTGGCCGTTCCTGTCGAGCTTCAGCACCCAGAAATCAGCTCTGCCAGCTCCAAAAGACTCTGTCCGGCCAGCCACCACATATCCGCCATCGGAGGTCTGCTGAATGGAGCGGGCCCAATCCCAATCCGCCCCCCCATAGGTCTTCTGCCATTGGATGTGGCCGTCCCTGTCGAGCTTCAGCACCCAGAAATCATTTAGGCCAGCTCCAAAGGAGTATGTATAGCCAGCCACCACATATCCGCCATCGGAGGTCTGCTGAATGGAGCGGGCCCCATCCCAATCCGTCCCCCCATAGGTCTTCTGCCATTGGATGTGGCCGTCCCTGTCGAGCTTCAGCACCCAGAAATCACTTGTGCCCGCTCCAAAGGAGTATGTATAGCCAGCCACCACATATCCGCCATCGGAGGTCTGCTGAATGGAGCGGGCCCAATCCCAATCCGCCCCCCCATAGGTCTTCTGCCATTGGATGTTGCCGTCGCTGTCCAGCTTCAGCACCCAGAAATCACGATCGCCGGCTCCGAAAGAGTCTGTCCGGCCAGCCACCGCATATCCGCCATCGGAGGTCTGCTGAATGGAGCGGGCCTCATCCCAATCCGTCCCCCCATAGGTCTTCTGCCATTGGATGTTGCCGTCCCTGTCAAGCTTTAGAACCCAGAAATCACGATCGCTGGCTCCAAAGGAGTATGTATGGCCAGCCACCACATACCCGCCATCGGAGGTCTGCTTAGTGGAGCGGGCCCCATCCCAATCCGTCCCCCCATAGGTCTTCTGCCATTGGATGTTGCCGTCCCTGTCAAGCTTTAGAACCCAGAAATCACGATCGCCGGCTCCAAAAGACTCTGTCGGGCCAGCCACCACATATCCGTCATCGGAGGTCTGCTGAATGGAGCGGGCCCCATCCCAATCCGTCCCCCCATAGGTCTTCTGCCATTGAATGTTGCCGTCCCTGTCAAGCTTTAGAACCCAGAAATCACGATCGCCGGCTCCAAAGGAGCATGTATAGCCAGCCACCACATATCCGCCATCGGAGGTCTGCTGAATGGAGCGGGGCCACTCCCAATCCGTCCCCCCATAGCTTTTTGCCCAGCAGTAGTTCTGTGCCCATGTCCTGGCCGGTCCAAAGAGGAGGAGACACAAGAGCAACAGAACCAACGCGGTCAACGCCGGCCTCAACTTCCTTGTGTTTATCCTCATCACCTTAACCTTCACCTCTTTTCAGCGGGGGGAGAGAACGATGATCCAATCCCTTCCTCCCCTCTCGCGGATCACCCCTCAACGATCAAGCACTCAGGAAAATGAAATGTCAGCTTCAAATATCCTATGCTCTTGTGATAGCACGTATGTAGAGAAGGTTCTTTGTTTGCTTGGCGTCACGGGCACGCTCGACAATCTGACATAAACTGCGGGGTTCCCCAGACGAGAGCTCGATAAGCGCCATGTTGCCCCCTCTCCTCTATCATTAAGCAGAGGATAAGGCAACTCGGCGCTAATGTCAAGAAATTTCTGTAAAGTCAATAATATTTGCTCGATTGATGTCAAGGATGACACGCGGCATACGATATGATGGATTCACACCGTGTACGTACCCTCTCCGATTCTCTGTGGGGGGATCAGCGCTGTACAACACTGCGCGCTCTGGCAAGGTCCGCACGTGATCCATCACTGTCGAAGTCTTTTGAAGACCTCTTCCATTACTGAGGCAGTCCTCGGCCTGTAGTAGATCCAAATGAGATCCGCTTTGTCGGCTATGAGCTGAATATCGCTGATCACTTCATCTGGCGTAACGTGACGCTTTTCGGGGGGATTCACGGACACTTGCACCCAAACCTTTACTTCTGGGTTGGCAGATCTGATTTTTTCGATCAACTTCTCTACCCGTTCTTCATACTCTTCCCTTGTCTGGTACCGCTGAGACTGAAGAAGTATGATGTCGGCATGGCGGGCAAAATCATCATAGTATCTCTCCAGTTTGAGAAGTGTTGGACCAAAAACATACAACAAGTCATCTTCGCTAGCAAACCTTTGCATCCCCATTTCTCTGTTTATCAAATCCTCTTTTGGAAGCGCTGTTTCTAAATTGTAGCCGAGTATCGTGATACCTCTTGCTTTCGCCTCGGAGACAACGGGGCCGACATCAGTGAGTGGTTCATCACGAGGGGCAAAGACGAGTATCTTTTTCCCGATATCGACATCATCCAGGAAGTCCATAAAAGGTGGCCGTGCCCCGATGACATCTCGCTCGCTTGCGTACTTGTTGAAAAAAGCCACGTTGTCCCAGTTATATATCCCAATCGCCAAGGGAATATCCAACGTTTCTTTTGTAGGGGCAGGGCTCGCCTCTGCCCCCAGTTTGGACGTCGGCGTCATCGGCGTCGTGGTTGGTGGTGCGGGCGTCTCAGTAGGCGGCGCAAGCGTATCAGTTGGCTTCGGTGTCGCTGTGGGTGATGGAGCCAGGATATCCACGGGCGTGGGCGTCGGGACAGGGACACATCCGCCTGATCCGAAGAGGATCAATGTTACAACAAACCATAATAAGAGCTGTCTTCTGATTGGCCGACAATCTGATTGCTGCATCATCATTGGACCTCCATTAATCGCATTGGGGTAAAAGCCGCACCTATCTGCTCCTAGCCCCCGTCCTCGGGGGCGTCCCAGACAGAATATTCGAAAGTTGGGGTGCCGCAGGGCTCTGAAGGTGTCCAGCCAGCGCCAACCTCTCTCTTTTGTTGGCGCCAATACGCCAATGCAATCTTCAGGTTGGTTCACAGAGTCTTTATTCTTGCTTACAAGACTTACCACTCAAGCGAAGGGCAAGTGCCGCCGAATGTGCGGGCCCAGCCGCTGAGTCAACGGTAGGGGAAGCTTCCGCCAGAGCCGGGTGAAGAGCCGATATTTATAATCCGCTTCCATTTGGGTCGATATATCAGGCACCACCTTCAAGCCGTTGAGGAAATACTGCTGATACAAGGGTCGAGGTTGGGCTCCCCACCCCTTCTTGAATTCATATTGTCCTGACCCTATTCTGCTTCTGCCCAAGTCAATGCGCCTAAACAGATGCTCGCATCCATACCGCATGAGCTCCCAATAGGCTATGTGATTGGGACTGCGGTCCAGATACTTACGCAAGCTTCCCCCCCAGGCTCCAAAGAGAGCGTCTCTGAACAAGAATGTGGCGAATGCTCCTATCAACCGACCTTGCCATCGGACACAGCAGATCAGGAGATGATCAGACAACTCTTCCACGATATTGTTCAGAAACACTCGGCTGAAACAGGGCGTGCTTAAATCTCTGGTAAACTTAGAGAACAGAGCATAGAAATCGTCAAGGTACTCTTCGCCGCCTATACTCACTTTGAGGTCATTCTTTAGGGCGTTCTGGATCCCTCGTCGTACTCCTCTATGCAAACCCTTCCAGAGCTCTTCTGACGTCGAGGGCAATTCCCGGATCATAGTACAATGCTTGCAAACTGACACCAGGCCGGCATTCCACTCCTTCCGAGAGTCCCTGATGCCGAGGTATTTGGCGTTGATGTTGACGGTGAGCTCTTTGGCCAGTTCGATCAAGGCCACCGCCGCTCCTTCGCTGTCCGCACAGAGCCCGCCAGGGAGCGTGGTGAGCGAATGGCCCAGAATTCTACTCCTGATTTCAAACAGCGGCAAGACGCCCTCGATGCGGCCACCCTCCTTGGCCATAAGGTAATGGGAAGGGTAACCATAGGTCTTTTCCATCACCCGTTTCCAACCGACCAGGTGATAGGGAGTAGCCGCGGGGGAATGCCACACATATTCATCCCAAGCCGGCTTGTCCCCCTCGCAGAGCTCCATCACTTTCACCATCATTACACTCTTTCTATGGGTCGACCCCGCACAGGCTCAATGGGGCCGTACTGACTGACCCTCCATCTCAGGACCCTCAGGTAAGTTACCCTATCCGTCACGCGATATCCCATCTTGTGGCAGTGCCCCAGGGAGGCTCTATTGTGCCTGTCCACCAGAAGCACAACGCTTTCATATCCGTCTTCTCGCAGTAGACGACACAGGCTGAGATTTACAGCCCTGACTACCCCTTGCCGGCGGTATTGGGGCAAGGCATATCCGGCCCAGAGATAGGCCTCCTTGGGACCCAAGTTGAGCTGAGCGTCTTTAGTCGAAGGGGTATTGGCAAACCCAGCCAAGACATAGGCAACGACCCTCTGCTCTTGGATGGCGACGAAACAGATCTCTCCAGCCCGCATCTTCTTGGCGAGGCGCTTAACTCGCAAAGGAGGAACAATAGTCTCCAGGAGTGCCAGATCATCCAGAGTAGCCTGCCTGATACTAACTGCTACTCTGGGTGCCGTGATGTCAATGGGTTGCTCCAGTGATTTGCGCAGGACAAAGCCTCTGTGGAACTCGAAGAATGGCAATCGGACGAACTGCACAGCCAAGCTGAAGGCTGATCGCCATCCTTGCTGGCGTTGTACGTACAGGAATGCCTGTACAAGATCTCTGATCAGCGACATATCAAGCCCTCTTTTTCTTAGCGAACCATCCAGCGATGCTATCGCAAGGTTGTCTGGTCACCCACCAAGCCCAACAATTCGCGCAGCGGCGCAAAGTGGAAATCTTGAAGCAAACGATGCAGTTTGCCCTCTAAGCTGGCTCGACCATGATAGTGAGTGATTCGCTCCCGAGGTGTGACCCTTGGCCTCGGCTGATTTAGATCGAGCTCCCACGGATGCATGTAGATGATCGCTGGCTGCCCCTCTCGATGGATCCGATTGATCCCCCACTTGATAAACCAATAGGGTAGTGTCCGGAGGTAAAATCCACCAGCGATGGGTATGTTCATCCCCATGATCCTGACCGTCGAAAGCGGAAATTCGACAAAGGATTTGCCTAGTATGGGATAGTAAGGGAACCGTGGCGCATTAGGAAAGCCATACAACATATTCTTGGTGGGGAAAACACTGCTGTCATACAAGAAGCCCTTTTCCCGTAACACATCCAAGGCCCAGAGAGACCCCTTCATGATCGAGGCGTAGGGCGCCCGGTGCCCAATGATGGGCTCATTGATGATCGCCTCAATGGCCGCGATCGTACGATCGATCTCCGCCGCGAACTCATCAGGAGTTAGTTGATAGATTCTACGGTGATAGTAGCCATGAACGCCGATTTCATGGCCTTCTCGCTGAACCTGAGCGACGAGCTCGGGGAAATCATTTGCTATGCAGCCCAGGACGAAAAAGGTGACCTTGGTCCGATGCTCTGCCAGGATATCTAGCAGGTGATTGGTGTTCTCTACGACCCGGCTCTCGAATGTGGGCCACGCCCCAGGTGTGCGGTTAGTACTAGTGAGACCTTGATACCAATCTTCCAGATCGACCGATAGCCCGTTAATCATGGTTGCTCTACCCTACGTAGCCCAGCCCCCGCAGCCGCTCCACAATCTGGCTTTCCTCCTCTGGCGATAGCACCTCCAGATCCGATACCGGCTTAGTGGTTGTCTTACCCTGACGCAGTGAATCCACGTCAGTGTATTCCGGTTTCAGCGCCTCCACGATCACTCGACCGTCCATATCCTCCGCCACTGGCACGCCCATCAGATATAAGATAGTGGGGGCTAAATCAATTATAGCAGCTCCTTTCACCTCAACGCCTCTCCGAATCGGTTGGCCTTTCAGCATGAAGATCCCATTCATGCGATGGGTCCCCGAGATCCCCCTATTCACCTTCTCGATGACCTCGTTAGAACCGAATTCATATTCGCCAAAGCCGAAGTACTCAAGATTCTTAGGAAGGAAGAGGATATCTGGTGCCTGGTCGAGATGCCTCCCTGCATAGATCTCCTCGCGCCGGTAAATCTCCTCGATCACTCGCTCCCCCGTCTCAGGGTCGCGCAGATCAGCCAGGCGGGTCATAATCTGGCTCCGCAATGCCTCGTAAGCCATACCACGTTCCACGATCCCTTGAGGTTCTCGGCCACGGACGTTAAGGTATATCTGCCCGATGTTGCCCAATGAATAGGCGACAGTTCGTGACCAATCCACGTCACCAAGGGAGAGGAACAAGGTCTTCAACAGACCCTGCCCCTTACCCCGCACCACCTCCCGTTTCAAGGCCCCCAGGCCCAATCGCATCAACAAGTTATAGAGCTTCATCGGGGCGAAGCCGGCGCGGAAGAGAGCTGCCTTTATCCTGGTCTGAGCGTCTCCTTTGAGTTGGAGCCAGCCTTCCTGCCTCAGCCAATTGTTCACGTGGATGAACTTCCGGAAAGGCCCTGCCCCATGATCGGACATGATCATCAGTAGAGTATCTTCGTCGAGGTCTTCCAGCAATTCTGCCAACCAGGCATCCATGTACTGATAGAATTGCAAGATGGCATTGCCATATTTGGCCGCCTTGGCCGGATCGTGCTGCGGATGCTCTGGGCTCATGTACTTCCACAGCGCGTGCTGAACCGCGTCGGTGCCATTGAAGACTACCGTTAAGAAGTCCCATTCCTCCTTGCTGCGAAGAAAGCGCAGGACCTTCAGCCGGTTCTCGGCGGTCTTATACAGCCGTTTCAGAAAGGCATCCACCCCCGAATCCGAATAGGCCTGGCCGGGATCGGGGTAAAGGATGTACTCATCGATCTGCTGGGTCATTTCCTGGTATAGGTCAGGAGGGTAGGTGAATGGTGACCGCACTGATGGGGTCAGCATACCAGCGATCATGACACCGTTGACCGCCTCCGGTGGATAGGTCATGGGCACGTTGTACACACACACCCGTTTGCCAGCGCCGCTCAGCAACGACCAGAGCGCCGGCTCCGCACAATGCTTAGCGGTCACCGGTGAGACATCGTAGCTATCTTGGCGCCGATAAATCCAGTCATATATACCGTGCTTGCCAGGATTCTTACCAGTCATGAAGGACGTCCAGGCGGGGCCCGTCATGGGGGGAATGGTGCTACGTAGCTCACCAAAGGCTCCCTCAGCCATAAGCCGACGCAGGGTGGGGAGCCGATCTGACGCTGCCCAGGGTCGTATAAGGTCGAAGGTGGCCCCATCAAGACCGATTACCATTACTTTGTGAGTTTTCATCGTACCGCTTTCGCTTCCCTTACGGCAATCAGCACTTGTTCGCTGGGATCGCCCTTCCTGATCGGGTCACTCTCTATCTGCCTCTTCCTTTTTTCCCGCTCCAAGCTGCTCGAGGTGCCATTCCAAGATAGCTACCTTCTGGGCTAGATCGCGGTTCTTACCGGCCAGGCTAGAGATAGCGACGGCTTGGGAAAGCAGTATCAGCAGGGCGAATAGCTCTCCCATGGCGAATAGGAGAGAAGGGGCATAGCCGATTTGAAGAAAACGGGCCACTTTAGTGAGCAGTCCCTCAAAAACCGAGAGGCCCAATATGCTACTCGCCGCCAACAGCCATAACAGCGAGTATTCCTCCCTGAGTCGCCTCTGATAGATCAACCGCAAAACTACTACCAGCATCGCCAAGCTAGTCAGAACAGCCAGGATCTGCACTCCCAACTGCATTCGCTTCCTCCTTTCGAAAACAGGGCGCTTTTTGAAAAGCCCTGACCAATATCGCCAGTAACACTTTAAAGGCGTAATAGACGGATCGCAGGGGACTGATAGAAGAACGCCCTCCTATGCGGGCGCGCATAGTCACGGGAACCTCCACCTCACTGAGCCCAGCCTTGTACAGAAGGATATGGCTTTCCACTTCTGGATAATCCTGAGGATAGTACCGTGCGAAATAGCGGATGGCCTTGCGATTGGCACACCGTAGACCTGAGGTGGCATCATGGATCTCCCGCCTGACTATTAAGGAGACCACCAGGCCAAACACCCGTATACCCAGCCGCCGAGCTAAGGGCGGGCGATAGGAAGTGAATCCCCCGCAAAAACGACAGCCGAACGCCACGTCGGCCTGGCCTTGTTGAACGGGGGCTAGCAGGCGCGGAATATCGTCCGGGTTATGCTGGCCGTCGCCGTCCAGGCGCACTACAAATGCATAACCCATCTCCTCGGCGAACTTGTATCCTGCTCGGACAGCACCACCTATGCCTAGATTATAGGGCAGACTAAGGGTGCTGGCACCGCAGCGTCGGGCCACTGCAGCAGTGTTGTCCGTCGAGCCATCGTTGATAACGAGGATGTCAGCAAAGCCCGCGCTGCGTTTGACGCCAGCCACAACTTGTCCAATGCTTTCTTCCTCATTGTAAGCTGGGATGATGATAAGGACTGCCCTTCGTCCTTTCAAGTGTCGTTGACCGGCAGGTTGTCCTTCTGGAGCAGAGTCGGACATCCGTTTCCCCCTCTCGCGCCCTTTGGTTGTAAACCTCGCTCTTCGACTCTCAAAACACAGTCCAATCTGACCCCTCCTAGCGATGATCAAATCAGGCTTACCGACGTATAGAGTATTGCAGTTGGCCTGCGGCAATGGTTCAGCCACCGATTCTTAGGCCAAAAAACCTGCAGACAATTCAGATCGGATTAGGGGCGTGAAACGAAAACAGAGTGTGCATTCCATATTTGCGTCTGGATCCACAAGATCCTACGAGGGATCTTCGTATCAAATGTCATCAATTGCCTTCCTTTCTGGTTCTAGTTGACAAGTATCGATCCATCAACATCCTCAGGGATGGGCACACCCATCAAGCTTAGAATCGTCGGCATCACATCAATCACCTGGAGGTTTTCCTTCTAACACTCCGCCGGCTAATATAAACCATTGCATCGTCATAGGTGTGCATGCCCACTATGGCACCCTTACGGGTTAGGCCCTCCTTTTTGAGCCCTCCCTTGAGGTCGTAACCTCTCATCGGTATCATAATGAGGTCAGGGGCCTGCTCATAGCAAGGGCCGCTGTAGACCTCCTCCCGCTTCATCACCTGCTCCACCATCCGCTCACCTGTCTCGGGATCCCGCATCTGCAAAAGCTCTCCCGCTAGCTTCTCCTGGACTTCAAGGTAAGGGCGCCCAGGCTCCACGCTCCCTTTTGGCTCCCGGCCCCTTAGATTGATATGAATGCGGCCTGGGATGAGGCTGTAGGCCACCGATTCCGGATGTATGTCAGCCAATGACGGCTCGACCGAGCCCCGCCCTGAGCGGGACGAAGGGCTCGCCGAGGTCTCCGGCGGCTCCTTGCGGAACCTCAGATAGCCCCTGTCTTGTAGCCAATAGTTCACGTTGACCTCGCGCTTCAGGGTGCAGAAGCCATGGTCAGACATCACAATAAGGGTGGTATCCTTATCCAGCCGCTGGCCCACTTGACCCAGCACCTCATCGATCTTACGATAGAAGGCGAAGAAAGCGGGGGCATACTTTTCGTCGCCCTCCTCCATCTGCTCCCATAAGAAATGGTGCAAGCGATCCGTCTCCATGATCTGGCAGATAAGGAAGTCCCAAGGCTCGCCATCCATAAAGCGAAACATCGCCTCCGCCCGCTTTTCCAGGGCCCAATCCAGATCCTCCAGCAGTTGGTCTTTCGATTCCCGAGCCCGCCAGGGGTCTACGTCAATGATGTACCCCATCTCCTTGAGCTCTTGAGCCACCGAGGGTGGGTATGTCGCCTTCTCCAGGTTAGGGGAGAGGAAACCAGCCACCAGGATCCCGTTCACCTTTCGGGGCGGATAGGTGACAGGAACGTTGATCACCACCACCCGCTTGCCATGCCTACTCAGGATCTCCCACAGGGTTTCGCTTTGCATGTTCTTGGAGGTGGGGATATAGGTCTTATAGGAGCCAGGCACTCGCTCTATGAACCCGTAGATGCCGTGCTTGCCAGGGTTCTTCCCCGTCATGAAGGAGGACCAGGCCACGGAGGAGACAGTGGGCAGCACCGAGTTCATGGGCCTCATCGTCCCCTGCTTTAATAAATCCGCGAAATGGGGCATCTTCCCCTCAGCGACCAACCTGCTCACCAAGCTATACGGTGTGCCGTCCAGGCCAATTACAACGACTTTCTTACCCTTTGTGCTTGAAGCGATCTAGCCAACCCATCCAGCGAGCTCCCTACCTCAAAATGCTGAGGATGAGCGTTCTCAGGTTAAAGCCTATCAGCGCTATGCCTATAAGTATGCCCAACATCCTATGAGGCAGCCTCTTGCAAAGGAAAGCAGCTAGCGGCGCGGCAACGACTCCCCCGATCAAAAGGGCCCCCACGATGTCCCAGCGGAACTGCTCCGGTCCCAGGACGAGGAGAAACGTCAGGACCTCCGCTATGGTGACGAAGAATTCCACCAGATTGACGGACCCTACAACCTTGCGAGGTTCGTGATTCCCTGTCAGGATGAGGCCAGGCGTGGCAATGGGCCCCCAACCACCGCCGCCCACCGCATCCATGAAGGCGGCTACGAACCCAAGCGCTAAAAGCTTTTGAAGTGAAGTCCCCTCGCTTCTAGGTGTGGAGGGAATTTTTCCTGTCATAAACCTGTAAAGAACCACAATCCCCATAACGAGGAGTCCACAGGCCACAAAGGGTTTGATCGTTTTACCAGGTATGGAGGCGAGGAAATATGCTCCCATAACTCCCCCGGCAACCCCAGGTATGGCCAAGGACAGAACCAAGTCGCGTTTGACATTGCCCAACTTCAGATGAGAGACCCCAGAAACGAGTGCCGTGAAGATCTCCGCCGTGTGTACGGATGCGCTGGCGATGGCCGGATAGAGCCCGAGGGTGATGAGAAGTGATGCCGAGAAGGCACCATAACCCATACCCAAGGTTCCATCAACAAATTGAGCTGCATATCCTACAAGAACCATAGCGAAAAAGAAGAGCGATTTAGACATGCTTTTATCACCTTCCTTTGGTTTTGTTTTCAGCCCGCGACGTTATATGTATCCCAATGCCCGCAGCCTTTCCTCGATCGCCTCCTCCTCTTCCTCGGAGTAAACCCTGTCAGGGTAAATCTCTTCCTCTGCGGTGACTTTGGGGATGTATCCTAACACCTCTAACCTGACCAGGACCTTTGCCGCACTGTCCTCCGGTGTCTCTTTGTCGGTCTCGATAACCACCTCTGGGTTCAGCGGCTCCTCATAGGGATCCGAGATGCCAGTGAAGTTCTCGATCTCTCCCGCCAACGCCTTGTTGTAAAGCCCCTTCGGATCGCGCCTCATACAAACCTCCACAGGGCACCTGGCGTACACCTCCACGAAGCGCCCGATCTCTCTCCTGGCCTGATCCCGCTTCTCGCGATAGGGCGAGATGAAGGATGTCAACACAGCTACGCCGTTTCTCGTGAGCAGCTTGGCCACGAAGGTCACCCGCTCGATGTTCTTGTCTCGGTCCTCCTTAGTGAAGCCCAGATCCTTGGACAGGTTCTGACGCACAATGTCGCCGTCCAGCCGCTCGACCCTAAGCCCTCGTGCCCTGAGCTCCTTCTCCACCAGCTTCGCCACGGTCGTCTTGCCAGAGCTGGGCAGGCCAGTAAACCAGACGGTGAAACCGGGATTGTCTTCAAAACGCTCAATCCGAGCCATAGTCGCTCAGTTCAAAGCTTTAAACGTTACAGGTTCACAGGTTGCAGGTTAAAAACTTTCAAACCTTCCGACTGTAACCTTCTAACTTGCTAACCTGTAACCACTTTCCCTTGCATATCCCTCGGGATTGGCAGGCCCATCAAGTTGAGCACGGTGGGCGCCACATCCATCACGTGCAGGCCCTCTACCCTCTTCCCCCCTCCGCTGTGGCGAGGATCACACATGATAAATATGCCCTCCAAAGCATGATCGGCATCGTCGGGGCCAGTGTCGTTCTCGCGAACCCAAACGGTGTTCCAGCCCACGCTGCCCACCGACCTCCAGTATAGGTCACCGAAAAGGATTATGAGGTCGGGGGGAATCCCCCTTATCTCTCGGTAAAGCTCCTGAGGTCTGTAAACCCTGGTCCCAATGGCCTTCCCATTCTCGTCGCCTAAAGCCTCTAGCTTCTCGATCAGCTCATCCCTCATCCTCTCATAGTTCTCTGGATCGATCACCCCGGAGGGCTCCCTTCCCCTCACGTTCAGGAAAAGCCTCCCATAATATCCACCTGCACCCCAGGCCACGGTGCTCTCCCAATCCACCTCAAGTTCCTCAAACCTGGCTATGCGCTTAGGCCTCTCCTTCAGGTTCAAGTAGCCCTCTTTCATCAACCATTCGTTTATACAAATACCCCCGTCCATCCGCTTGGCTCCATGGTCGGAGACGACCAAAATGGCGGTCTCGCCATCGAGCATCCCTAAAAGCTCGCCAACCTTCCTGTCCAGGAATTTGTAGTACTCTAGGGCCGTGTTCTCGTAAGGGTTTCCAGGCTCGTATTTGATGTGATCGGGGTCGAAGTACTTCCAAAAACCGTGATGTATCCTGTCCGGCCCCATCTCCACGAACATGAAGAAGTCCCAAGGTTTGGTCTTCAAGAGATGCTTGACCACCTTAAACCGCTGCTCTGTCATCTCGTAAATCTGCTTAAGTAAGTTGTCCTTGTCATCGGTCCTGAAATCCTTGACATCGAACATGTACTCCCCCACCAGCTCCTCTATCTCCTCCTTGAGAGATGGCGGATAGGCATAGGGGGATTCGGCGCTGGGTGTGAGGAAGCAGGAGATCATGCATCCCTGCACCCGCTTGGGAGGGTAGGATGGAGACACACCTATCACCACCACATCCTTACCCGCCTCCGAAAGGTAGTCCCATATCGCCTTCTCCTCAAGCGAGCTGGACGTCACTATAGAAAAGCCATCGTAAGAGTAATCCTTCCTATTGCGAAAACCATAGAACCCAAGTCTGCCAGGGTCTTTTCCCGTGACCATCGACGCCCAGGCAGGGACGGTGATAGGGGGTATGGTGCTCTCCAAAGGCCCGTATACCCCCATACCCATAAGGCACGCCAGGTTAGGCAACTCCCCGTGCCATTTGTCAAAGACTAGTTCTGGCGGGACGCAGTCCAAACCGATTACCAAAACCTTCATCTCATCCTCATTCCACAAAGGGATTCTCATACCTGTTGATAACTTCCGCCACTTCGGGACGCATCAGTTCCGCTGGAGGCACCTCTCCTAGGGAGAGCATTTTCCTGATTCTGGTGCCGCTGAAGTTCACACGGCTCTCTTGACTGTGAGGGCAAGTCTTCTCGTTTGCCACCCCGCCACATCTTTTGCAGTAGAAAAACGTCCTGAAGAAAAGGGGAACGGTGCCCAAGTCGGGAAACTCCTCAAATATCCTGTGGGCTGCGAAGGGGTCGTAGAAATCCCCCACACCCGCGTGATCCCTGCCGACTATGAAATGGGTGCAGCCGAAGTTCTTTCGCAGTATGGCGTGGAAGATCGCCTCCCTGGGCCCGGCATATCTCATCTCCGTTTCGAGGATGGCCAACACCGCGTTGTCCTTCAAGAAATAGTTCCTAATCAGGGTGGCGTAGGCTTCCAGGATCACTTCATCTTTGAAATCCCCTTTCTTTTTCCTGCCGATCAAGGGGTTTATGAAGATGCCATCCACGAAGCTCAAGGCCGTCTTCTGGACGTATTCGTGCCCCAAATGGGGGACATTCCTCGTCTGAAAGCCCACCACCGTACGCCAGCCCTTCTCCTTAAAGAGGACCCTGGTCTCGAAGGGGCTTAGCTTGTACTTGCCGAAGCGGCTCTGGGGCGCGTTTATGAGGTCCACCTTGCCTCCTAAGAGAACTTCCCCCATCTCCTCGAGTTTTGCCACCCCAGGGTGAGCTCGATTGGTGGTTCCAAACACCCTTCGGGCGTACTCCTCTTTATCGTAGCGGTATTTCTCCTCCAGATGCATTATCGCCAGAGCCTTGCCTTTGTGGAAAAGGGCAACATCTTTGCCCTCTCTGAACCGATCTGCCCGTTCCTCCGACACATCGAGAACCATGGGGATCGTCCAAGGCACATCGTTCGCCAGCCTCATCGAGCGGAGGACGCTTTGATAATCCTCCCTTCCCAGAAAGCCCTCCAAAGGGCTCAGCACACCCTTGGCGATATTCTCAACGTCCTTCGCCAGATCATCGCCGACGTCGAGTCTGGGAAGCCCATGAACCCTCTCCTCGGCCCGCTCTCGGGCCTCCCCCTTAAGAACTCGATCCACGAGTTGCCCACCATGAGGGCTTATCACTGCCCGTCCTCCTTCAATCCAAATAGCCCAAGTCCCTGAGCCTTTCCTTTACCTTCTCTTCCTCTTCCTCAGAGAGCACCTCCTTGCTTTCCAGCTCGAAGTGGGTGAGGGCTTCCCTCAGGAGATAAGTCGCATAGGCAGAGACGGACTCAAAATCCGTCTCCTCGATCATCTCCTCGAGCCTTTTGTACAAGGTTGACGGGATCGTTATACTATGGTTGAACATGGTATCCCTGGGAGGCTAGAGAGGGAAAGGCGGCCACCTCGAGCCTCATTCCTCAGGTCCTGGATGTCCTCCCTCAGATAGGCCACCACCCAGGGCACCTCAGCTTCCTCAATTGGCGCTCTCACCTCTCGCTCCGCCATCTCATCCTCCTCAGGGCAAAAGCTTCAGGGCGGCCACGATGAGCCCGCCAACGGCCACTATTGTGGCCACCATCCAACGGAATTGCACGCTCATCTCCCCGCGCAACTCGCTCATCTCCTGGCGCAGTTCATCAGTCCTGGCATCGATCTTAGCGTCCAGCCGCGTCAGGCCGACATCGAGCTTCTCATCCAGCCGCGCCAGGCCGACATCGAGCTTCTCATCCAGCCGCGCCAGGCCGACATCGAGCTTCTCATCCAGCCGCTGGACGCTGCGCCGAACCTCCCGCACCTCGTTCCTCAGGTCCTGGATGTCCTCCCTCAGATAGGCCACCACCCAGGGTATCTCCGCCCTCTCGGCCTCTGAAACCGGCACTTTCACCTCCTCAGCCATCTCATCCCCCTCATGGCAACAGCTTGAGGGCGGCCACGATGAGCCCCCCAACGGCCACCATCGTGCCCACCATCCAACGGAATTGCACGCTCATGTCCCGGTGCAGCCCCTCGATCTTGGCATCCAGTCCCTCGATCTTGGCCTCCATATCTTGGCGCAGCCTCTCAATGCTCCTCCTGTTCTCGCGCACCTCGTTCCTCAGGTCCTGGATGTCCTCCCTGAGATAGGCCACCACCCAGGGTATCTCCGCCTCCGTGATCGGGGCGTTGACCTCCTCCGCCATCCTTGTCCTCCTTCGAATCCCTCCCCAGCTCGCTTTCGAGCTGTATTGTACCATCTCTGTCCCTATTTGGCAAACGGCCGCGAGCTGCAACCCAAGGGCGGGACGGAGAGCGCCCAGTACATCCGGCCGGCGAAAAGGGGAGTCAGACAGCACTGAGCGGGTACAGCAGCCCGCCCTTACATCCATCCGCTTATCCGTTCCCTATCCGTTGACACAAAAAAGCCACCAGGGGTTTCCCCCCGGTGGCTTTCGGGCCTCGGTTGGGTGACATATGCACCTAGTCCAACGCGATGTCCACGTCCGGCCGCACTACACCGTAATCCAGCGTTGTAGTCATCACAGTGCCAGTGAGGGAATCCAATTTTGCCGTGAGCGTGAAGGGAGTATTGGGCTGAAGACCAACGAACTTGTACACGCCCGTGTCATCGCTGGTCACCTTAAGCGCTTTCTCAGTAACCGGGTCGATGACGGCGCCATTAGCATCGAAGATCTCCACCGTAGCACCGGACCTGGCCTCGTCGATGTCATCGTAGGTGCCACTGTCATTGATGTCGTAGAAGGTCACTCCACTGATGCTCGCACCCGTGCGCATGGGGATCGGGTCTGGCCTGGCGTCCACATCATCACCGCACTCAGCGTCATCCAGCACAAGTAGTGGTAGTGGGACTGGGGCTGGGGCTGTCGGAGGAAGATACCCGGTCTTGAGTACCTTTAGCGTCCCCCTCCCGACGACATCACCGTTGACCGGAACGTCGAAGGAGAACTCACCGTCATCATCGGTGGTTGTGCTACCCGACCACTCGTCACCACACCACAACTCGACCGTGACCGTGACCTCAGCATCTGCCAGCGCCGCGTCCTCGTCGCTAGCGAAGACCGTGCCGGAAACCTCGCCGAAGCACTGCGGGATGCAGTAGTTCTCGATGGGGAAGGCCTCGTAGACCCTCGTCTCGTCTCCCAGCGGGGTCACTCCGGGCGGCACCCGGTTGACCACCACCGCGGAAGGCATGATCAGACTATCCTCAGGGGAGCAGATCTGCTCCACCTCCGTGACCTGGATCTCCGCCGCGCCAACCCAGCCGTCGGTCAAGCAGCCGATGTTGGCCAGGTCTATCAGCTTCGAGTGCTTGGGATGCAGCCAGAAGCTGTTCAGCATGCAGACCACCCGGCCTTCCTGGTTCTTGAACTTGATCTCGGGCTTGATCTTGTTGCAGTTGGAGTTGTTGCGGATGACGAACAGCGAGGTCAAGTTCTGGTGCTTCTTCGCCAGCAGCGGCAGCGAGAGGTCCCACGCGTTCTCTTTCTCGAACCTGGGGTGCGCGTTGTAGGCTCCGCCCTGCCCCCTCGTGGCGTTCTTGAGGTCAATGATGGCGAAGATGGGCGCACCCTCGTGCGTGCCGCCCGGCCAGTCAACCTGTTCGTGGGACTCGATCTCCACCGCTCCCCAGTAGTCGAACCCTAGGTCGGTGACCACCGGCAGGTAGAAGGTCTCCGAGCCGCCGGGGCAGATCCAGTCCGCCAGGAAGAGGATCTCGTCGCCGCTGTTGTCCATGAAGTCCACGGTGACGAAGGTCGGCTGCGAGATCTTGGTCAGGTTCTGCACCTGGACGCTCGCGTTCCACCCGCTCCACTCGCGGAAGATGAGGTCGCCGTAAACCTCGGTGTCCCACACTCCATCGTTTTCAATCGGCTGATAGGGCTGGCCGCGCCAACTCAGCAGCATGCCCCTATCCGCCGAGGGCGCGAGGCTGGTCTGGTCCACGACGATGCCCAGGGGCACGTTAGACTCGATGTAGGCCGAGCCCAGCCAAGGAGCGGACAGCTCGGCCGGCACGGTCGTGCTGTAGGTCTCACCGGGCGCGATCTGCTCGATGTGCTGGGAGTAGATAAACGAGCAGAATCCCTGCTCTTCGTACTGGATCCACACCGAGCCGCAGATCTTGCCGGAGTTCTGGATGTAGATGATGGTGTCCAGGTCGTTGTATCCCTTCATCGTGTAGGGAGCGAAGTACTTGTAAGGGGAATCCTCGCCCTCCATCTCCTCGGAGATGCCAGTGTAAGCGCTGGACACAACGGTGTCGAAGTCGTTGGGCCCCTTGCGGTCCACAACCACCGCCAACTCCTCGCCTGGATACAGGTCGGACCAGACTTCCCACCAGGCATCAATGTGCGACACCCCATCGGCGGCGAGGCAGGCGTCCACGAACTGGGCCTCGTCTATGGCGAAGATGATCGCCGACTTCGAGCCCGCCGGGATGGCTGATTTCACCGTCCAGACGCCGTTCCAGGGAACGTTCATGCAGATGTGGCCCGACGGTGGGGGACTGTTGGACGGACAGAGTCCCGAGTACTCACCCCAGAAGAACACTATCACCCCGGTGCCGTCGTACGCCTGGCTCTTGTTGAAGATGTGGATCCACGTCTCCCATCCGTCGCCAAGCTGAATGACGGGCACCTGGATGATCTTGCCGATGATGGGGTCAGCGCTGACGGTGCTGAAGGCCAGCATCCCCGCCAGCAGGCCCAGAACCAGAGCCACGCTTAGAACTACAAAATACTTTTTCACTTTTTTCTCTCCTTTGTCAGTGAATGGTTACGGATCGCACGGCCTTTGCCGCCGATCCCCTTAGGCAAGTCACAGCTTGCCTCCCTACTCCCATCTCTTATGAGCCTCACCCCCTTTCAAGGAACTGAACTACGGGTACTTTCATCTTATATAACGGAAAAAAGGCGTTTTGGATACGGGTTGTGGAGGCAGTTTTTCAATCCTTTTTCGCAGTGCCAATACTCCGTCTTCGCACCACCCCAGCTATGGCCCCTTGTAGCCCCTGAAACACAGTGGGAAGTAGAATCGAAAAAGCTGAGGGACGTAACTGAGGGTTGCGCTGATGATTTGCGGGTCATTCACGCAATTGGTCATGGTGCTCGCAGCAGTTATTTTCGCGGTGTAGGTGCCATAGTCGGGCAAAGCGTCCTTGTCAGCGCAGACAGTTATCCAGGACGGCGTATATCCAAAAGGTCCAGCGACGGAAAGCCAAGGGGCGCTGGCCGAGGCGCTCCACGTGGAGGGACCTGTGCCGCGGTTGCCGACCGTCTGGCACAGCGGGTCAGTCTCAGCGTCTGCAAGGAAGACGAGCGAGGTTGGGCTAACCTGGAGGTGATGCGGCGCTGCCCTCACGGCGGCGTTGGCATCAATGCACCCTTGGCCAAAGTAGTCATCCCTGCCCGGATCGCCGAGGTCAACGGCTGTGCCCTCGATGATGTTTTCCACCTCGTCAGGCGTCAAAGTGGGGTTAACTGACCAGATCAGCGCCGCAAGCCCTGAGGCGTGCGGAGAAGCAACCATTGTGCTGTCCAAGGCGTTGCTATAGCTGGTACCCCAATAACCGGGGATGTCCTCCCCGGGTGCGGCAATGTCAATGTGAGGGCCGTATCCGGAAACCAGCAGCCGTTCATCGTTTCGGGTTATGCCCGCCACGGCCACTACGTGGTCATGCGCCGCGGGGTACGTCACCGGGTTGATGACGTCGCAGCAAACCCCCCCGCCGCAGTCGCCTGCAGCGGCAACCAGAAGACAGCCCTTGCTGTAAGCATAAGTTACCGCATCTTGCAGTGCCTCAGAGTAATCGCAGGTCGTAAGACTCAGATCAATGATTTTGGCCCCTTTATCAGCGGCATAGACGATCCCCTCTATCAGATCATCGCCATATCCCCGACCTTCAGCGTTTAGCACCTTAACGGCCATGATCCTGGCTCCCCAGGAAATCCCTGCTATCCCAAAGCTGTTGTTCGCCTCCGCCGCTGCAACCGTGGCAACGAAGGTTCCGAACCCATGGTCATCGTCAGGATCGTCGTCCCCATTGACGAAATCCCACCCTCGGGCATCGTCAATGTAGCCATTCCCATCGTCATCGAACCCATTATCTGGGATCTCGCCCGGGTTCGTCCAAATCTTGGCTCCCAACTCTGGGTGATCGAGGTCAACCCCCGTATTGACGATGGCTATGACCACCTCCTCGCTGCCGGTAGTGATGCACCAGGCGGCGGGCGCCTGAATCCTGTTTAGATTCCATTGGTCCGGGAAGCGGGGATCGTCCGGGATTATGAAGCTACAGGTGCTAGAGGCCCCAATTCCGGCTCCAGATGGCTGGCCTGAACGGTCCTGACCCTCATAGGCTGCGACGGTATGGACGACGTAGTTTGGCTCGGCGTACTCCACCAAAGGGTCGTGCTTGAGCTCCTCCACTTTGTCCAATTCCCTGCCTGCTGGCACAGCGAGGCGCACAATGCCCAGGCCCTCGGTCTCGCTCAGCACTCCCATGCCCTTGGTCACAAGCAGCCGTCTAATGCTGGCCTCGGAAACATCTTCTGTGAATTTGACCAGGACCTCGCCGGCCTTGAATGCCGCTGCGCCACAGGCCTGTTCGACTACCACCGATGGCTTCGGCTCCTGGGCTAAAACAGGGGAGAGGAAAAGGAGGACAGAAACCAGCAACAAGATGCCAAACGCGCTCTTGAAAGAAACCGTTCCTGTCAATACCAACACCCGCACAAGCAACCCTCACTTGAGCATCTGCGAGCCATGCCACCGATCGGTTAGGCCGTGCTTTCGTCCGCGCAGCGCTTTTTCCTAGCGGTCTTGGGTGGCGGAGGACTCACCACCACAGCCCGCAAACCGATTCGTTGTCAACGTGACAACCTAATTATAGCACATTTGTCGGCACAGCGCAAGTCCAAGGCTAGTGCAGGCAAGAAGCCCAAAGGCACTAACTTTTCAGGCTGCTGCGCAATTCAATCCCGCAGCGGCGGACGGCTCTAGCAGCAAGAAACCAGGTTTTTCAAAAAATTGACGCGAGACGACCTGATTATGCCACACCTGTCGGCACAGCGCAAGTCTAGCCTAATGCAGGGTGCATTTCAGTTTTGGCGCAGGTTTCCAGTCGGTTAGACCTCCGAGGTTTTGGATACCACTTTGGCCTTGTGATTTGGTAGCTGATGCCGGGTACCCCTAAAGAAATCGTTAGTTCGTAAACCTCGGAGGTCTTCTTGCCCCCAAATTGAAATACGCCCCTAAAGCAGGCAAGAAGCCCAAAGGCACTAACTTTTCAGGCTGCTGCGCAATTCAATCCCGCAGCGGGGGACGGCTCTAGCAGCAAGAAACCAGGTTTTTCAAAAAATTGACGCGAGACGACCTGATTATACCACACCTGTCGGGACAGCGCAAGTCCACGTATTCATTCACGTATAATCCTACCGAAGTGGTATAGTTCACTCAAATGATAATCTTACCGGAGGGAACTATGTCCACTGAAGACAAGATGACTATTGATGAACGGCTGAAGTATCTGCGCATGAT
>Ga0209979_1000868_pt1 | contig 36630 bp, 35 predicted proteins | sample AnhtaG_FD_183114 | JGI IMG/M metagenome (GOLD analysis project Ga0209979, IMG submission 183114) | Deep subsurface microbial communities from Anholt, Denmark to uncover new lineages of life (NeLLi) - Anholt_01485 metaG (SPAdes) (version 2) | ecosystem: Environmental > Aquatic > Marine > Oceanic...
TCTTCTGTCCTCTGTCCTCTGTCCTCTGTCCTCTGTCCTCTGTCCTCTGTCCTCTGTCCTCTGTCCTCTGTCCTCTGTCCTCTGTCCTCTGTCCTCTGTTTTTCCGTATCTTATCTTGCTATACCTATTATGTTATACAAACTATGCAATGTCAAGCAAAATTTTAAAATTTTTTTTCTTTTTTGCCACCAAGACACAAAGGCACCAAGATTATAAAATAAACGGGCTTTTCCGACTCCACTTACTATTGCTTTGTGACTTAGTCTTAGTGGCCTGAATTTGCTTGCAAAATGGGTTTTTAGTTATAAAATAGTTGGGAATTAACTCAAAAGGCCGGCTTTTCGGCTCGATTACATTAAAATAGCGGCTAATGTCCGAATCCGGAGCAGTGGCCGAGTGGTTTAAGGCGACGGTCTTGAAAACCGTTGTGCCGAAAGGCACCGGGGGTTCGAATCCCTCCTGCTCCGTTTTGCTTCGTATCTCGTGAAGCGTGAAGCGTATCTCGTATTTTTGTGGGGCCAGAGAAAGCAATAACAAGTCTGCGTGGCGGGTATGAGCAAAGTTGCAAAAGTCAAATTTGTCGATTACCAGAGCAGTGTTACAAGAGCGCTGGATTTGCTCGGTGCCGCAAGTGCGCTGCCTGCGAGCGGCCTTGTCATTATCAAGCCCAATCTGACCAATGCTAACGCCCCGCCGGTAACGACCAACGTCGCTGCCGCCGAGGCGGTCTATAAATATTGCAAGGCCCACTGCCGAGCCGAAATCGCAATAGGTGAGGGCTGCGGCAACGGGACAACGGGGGAGTCTTACCGGGCCAACGGATACAAAAAACTGGCTGAAAAATACCGCATACCGCTTATTGACTTCAATAAGGAAAAAGCGGTCCTCGTAAGCAATCCCGATGCGCTGCAATTGAAAGAGTTTCATATACCGGAGATAGTGCGGCAAGCTTTTATAATTTCCTTGCCGATTCTAAAGGACCACAGCTTCACAAAAACCACGATTGCTATGAAGAATATGTTCGGCATTGCGCCTGCGCCGTTTTATCGCGGCTCGTGGAACAAGTCGCAGCTCCATTCGCCATCGACACATAAATCCGTTGTCGATGTTTGTTCTTACAAGAAGCCGGCTCTTTGCGTGGTGGATGCCGTGGTTGCTCTGAGAGGAATGCACCTTTCAGGCAGGCATCAAAATATCGGGCTCATCCTTGCCGGCTTCGACCCTGTAGCGGTGGATGCCGTGGGCAGTGAGCTATTAGGCCACAATCCGAGAGAGATAGAGTACCTGCGCCTCTCCAACGGCCTGCTCGGCAGTATGGATGATATCGAGATTTTAGATGGATAATTTAGCCCGGCGTGCATTTTTTTCTTGACCTGCTCCGAATTATGCATATTATTGAAAGTCCTCATATTTTTGCGGGGCTGGCTTCGCTCTGGGTGCGTGCGGGCTGGCCCTGCTTTTTCCATTAAATTCAGACAGGCAATCGGTAAAATGGCAAGGTGGGAGGTTGGGGTTTTTGGGGTAAAAACGGGGGCTGGGGGATTGGGTTTGAATTGGGTTTGTTTTTTCGGACTCTCCGCTGCCATTTATTTTCATAATACTTTGTTATAAAAGAAGTTACGTTCATTTGAGCCTCCAGCAAATTGGCTTTGTTTTGGCTTTGTTTTTTCATAGCCCTTATCCGCATTTTTCTTCATAATCCTTTGTTATATAAGATGTTACGTTCATTTTGGCCTTTCGGAAATTGGGTTTGAATTGGGTTTGTTTTTTCGGACTGCGAAATCATCTTTTTTTCTGTAATCCTTTGTTATAAATGAGTTTACATTCATTTGTGCTTTTCGGAAATTGGGTTTGTTTTGCATAAAAAGGTGCGATTTGTAGAGCGTTCTCTACAGATGTAAAGGACAAGTTAGTGAAAAGTGAGCTAAAGTGCCTAAAGTGAGCTAAAGTTGGATTCTCGATGCTCATGATTGGTTTAATGGGTAAATGGGTAATTTGTTATTGGTAGAAACCCGGTAGCCATTATAAGTTCTCCTAATTTACTATTCAGTACCACACTTTATTAGTTAGATATGTATTATACAATATTAAAAGTTATCTGTCAAGTGAATTTTTTGGGATTATTCACGGAGTTTTCACCACGAAGGGCACGAAGGGCACGAAGGGCACAGAGAAATTAAAGTGAACTAAAGTGAACTAAAGTGCCTAAAGTTAAAAAATAGTCAATTTCGTATCTCGTATTGCGGGCCGAAACTTTTAGTTGAATTCAGACAGGCAATCGTTAAAATGGTGCGGTGAAAGGAGTGTTCTCATGGAAGCAGAATACAAGGTAATAAGCGACTGGTTGTGCCTTACTGCTGCGCACAAAGCCAGAAAGATTGAGAATCATCTCAATAAATTGTCTGCTGAAGGATGGGAGTTTGTTGCACTTGATCCGATGACAGTCTTAGGCTTTGATGTTGGGTTCTATTTGATTCTAAGGCGACTCTCTCAGTAGGGTGTGCACTGCACACCTTTAGCCTGTCCTCGAGCACAGCAAAGGAATGACAACAACAAAACGGTCAGTTTGAGTAATTGAGTTGCCCGAATATGCCCGAAATTTCCCATTGAATTCAGACAGGCAATCGTTAAAATGGTGCGGTTGTTTTGAGAAGGAAACTTTTTAAATGAAGAGCATTTCGACAGGCCGGAGCGAGTTCACTTCTTTTTTCATTTTCGCTCCTGATGGGTGTTTCAGGTAGTCAGATTACTTGCTTCGGCTTGCCTTTTTTATTGACAACGGTCTTTACTAACCGTTTTTGTTATTGCGTAACTTGCTGCAAACATATAGGTTGTAAAATCCTTGTCAGGTCTGGTTGCGTATAGGTCACTTTTTTAGTGTAAAACCCATACCCAATCAGACTACGCGAACCTGCCCGAAATTTCCCATTGAATTCAGACAGGCAATCGTTAAAATGGTGCGGTGAAACAAACTGGTTTGAGAGGGTAATAAATGAAAACCCAATGCCCGAAATGCAGCAATATCTTTGATGTTCCAAACGAATATGCTGGCCGCACAGTGAAATGTTTGAGCTGCAAAAAAGAAATGATTGCAACTCCGTGCAAGGCACAAACAAATATACAAACCTCTCTACCCTTAAAAAAGAACACGAAAAGGTTGCCAAAAACCGAACAAGCAGCGTATCTTATTGGGCCAGCTATATGCCCCTATTGCAATGCTCTCTTGGAGAAACGACCTAAACGAAGTAGAAAATGCCCAACGTGCCAATGCAAAATAATACTCAGAGAGGGTAGATTGCTAACTGAAAAGCAAGCAGCAGAATATGACAAAAGAGTTTTTGGAAATATGAAGAGTACCATTGCTCGCAATAGAATGTCGACACTTCGTAGTTATGCTGAATCTCGTGTTGTGAAATATGTGGAAATAATTAGCGCTGGGCAAAATTCATGCTCCGCTTGCAGGGCCTTAGATGGGAAACGATTTCTTCTTAAGAACGAATTATCGAATCCAACACTGCCTGTAAAGAATTGTACAAGCGACTATGGGTACTGTCGCTGTTGTTATGTTCCGGTTGTTGACTGAGTTTTCGATTACCCAAGACTAAACCGGTATTTACGGTCCGGAGGCAATCATTAAAATGATGCGGCGAGAAGCGAACTTTTTGGTTAAAGCAAATAATGAAAAATCAGCGCCTTAAAATCGATATTGTTGAGTCATTTAGAAAATTCAGAGCTTTTTCAGAATCTATAATAAAGTTGGAATCCGATATTCAAAAGGACGATAGGTTAGCGGTTATTATCATTTGTGCTGCTGTGGAGTCAGTGCTTGATTTTTTAGTTGAAAATGTGTTCAAGCACGGCTCTAAATTTTCTAAACTGCATTTTAAGAACAAAGTTAAACTCCTTGACGAGTTTGGAGTAATAGACGACAAGATTCTCAACAATTTAACGAATCTTAAGACGCTAAGGAATACAGCCGCTCACGAACCCCAAAAAGAGGTTGAGTGGAAAGGCAAATTTGCTTTCGACAAGAATAGTACTGTTTACAAAGAAACTGTTAAAGTGTTTAGAAAGCCAAAAAACTTATTTGAATACTTATATTGTGTATGGAATACGTTTTTTTTGGTTGCATTGGAAGAAATTACAAGAAAGCAGTTTGGCAAAATAGTGGTCGCACACAAAAAGTTGACCAAAAGCAATAAGTAAATCGGGGCAGTCCGGCGGCAATAGTTAAAGTGGTGCGGTGAAAAACAGCGTTTAGCGGAGAGCGTATAGATTTCTGCTTACAACGGTGTAGTCAACCGTCAAAATTCTTGCATTATCACTTGATTTTGGGTGATTCAACAAACCGGTCGCCGGGATGACAAAGGTGGGGTTTGGCGCTGCGTTCATTTCCCGGATTTTTTTTCGGGTTTTGTCACTTCGCCGGTCATTGGCACAAATCGCACCGGCATAACGTTCTTCGGCTTACTGATATTGCCCTTCTTGTCCTTTGTTATCACCACCAGATGCTGAAAGCCGAAGGAACCCTCCACGGGCAGGATCATTCGCCCGCCGGGCCTTAACTGTTCGAGCAGCGGCGGAGGTACACGACCGGCAGCGGCCGTGCCGATGATTGCGTCGTAGGGGCCCTTCTCCTTCCAGCCGAAATACCCGTCGCCGGCCTTGACGAATACGTTCTTGTAGCCGAGTTTCTTGAGTTGCTTTTCAGCGGATTTAGCTAATTCTTTGACAATCTCGATTGTATAGACCTCCCGTGCGATTTCGGCGCAGACCGCCGCCTGATAGCCCGAGCCGGTACCGATTTCCAGAACCTTATGCTCGGGCCGAAGTTTCAGGGCATCGGTCATAAAGGCCACGATGTACGGCTGGCTGATGGTTTGGTCCTGCCCGATTGGCAGCGGATGGTCGCCGTAAGCATATCGCTGCTGGCCGGCCGGAATAAAAGCATGCCTCGGCACAGTGCGCATCGCCTTTAAGACGTTCGGGTCCTTGACGTCACGTGCCCGAATTTGCCCGGCAACCATTTTTGCTCGTTCGTCGATGCGCTCACTGAAAGCCGGGTGGTTATGGTCAGGACGCGGCGGTAGCTTCTTATCATTCGGGTCCTTCTGCTCTTCTTCGAGCTGCTCGTTTGCATCAACAGGCGCCTGATTTGCATCCGCTTCTGTATCCTGTGAAGCTACAACAGGCCCAGGCTCCTTCGCACAGTTGACCCCAAAGATAATTGCAAATAACCCCAGCGGTATCAACACAGACAGGGCCACATACGTCCATTTTTTTGCAAATCCCGGATAATTTCCGGCCATTTTACTACCCCTTACTGAATTTTTAATTATTGAAATTTGAAAAACAAATGAAACAAGCAATTACTCCAAACACTCGAATAAGACATTTTTCAACACCCCCAAACAAGTTTGTACTACTCTGCGAAGCGGCGCTTCGCTGCGAAGCACAAGAGGGTGCCACCCACAGATTTTCAACACCCCCAAACAAGTTTGTACTACTCTGCGAAGCGGCGCTTCGCTGCGAAGCACAAGAGGGTGCCACCCAAGTTTCATTAGTAATTCAAAGGTCAATAACTCAGGTCTGATGGTATCCGCCTGTCGGCAATTGATATTGTACCATATCCGTAAAAAAGAACCGCAAACTAATTTCCCCTGAAAAACAGGGTTTTTTGCAGCCAAAAAAATATGACCGAATCCTGGTGTCTTTGTGTCCTGGCGGCAAAAAAGAATTCGTATTTCTGCAAAAAAACCCCTTGCAAGAAGAAGAATAGCTCTTATAATTGTTAATTCTATCTCGTGAATGCCACAGCGAGCGACGAATCACGAGCGACGAGATACGAAATTGCGGGCGTAGCTCAGTGGTAGAGCGTCACGTTGCCAACGTGAATGTCGTGAGTTCAAATCTCATCGCCCGCTTTGTGGAAATACTATAAAGGATTATAGAGGATATAGTATCGGCGAGTTACCGGCTAAGCACAGTAGTTTGGCGTTGGTCGCTGATATGCTTAAAAAATCTAAAGTTTGGCTAAGGGATGTTGTTTTCCCGACGCCTTTTTTGTTTAATATCACAGAGCCGCGAAAATAGAATCGTTCAGGAGCACGGAAATGGCTGAAGAAGAACAGGAATCAACAGCAATGGCTAAAGAAGAAGAGCAAGAATCTACAGCATTGAAAAACACGGTAACAATCGAAGAAGCAGGCCCCTGCAAGAAAAAGGTGATTGTAGAGATACCGGAAGAGGCGATAAAGAACGTCACAGACGAACAATATAAAACTTTGAGCAAAGAAGCGCTGGTGCCGGGTTTCAGAAAGGGCCGGGCGCCCCGCCGACTCCTGGAAAAGCGATTCGGCAAAGAGATAACGGAGCAGGTCAAGCTGAAATTGCTGGCCGATGCGAGCGACTCTGCCATCAAGGACAATGAGCTGAAGACCCTTCGCGAGCCGGACATTGATTTTGAAAATATAGAGCTGCCGGATACGGGGACGCTGAAGTTCGATTTCGAGGTGGAAGTTCGTCCCGACTTTGATTTGCCGGAGCTGGATGGTATTGCGATAGAAAAGAGAAAACTGGAAGTTACCGACGAACAAATCGACAGAGAGATTGAGCAATTACGAAAATGGTCGGGTGTATGGACACCACGCCAGGCCGGCGAAGTTGAGCTTGACGACCAGATAATAGCGGATGCGGTCCTAAAGGCCGCCGATGACGAAGAGCAAGAGAAGCTCAACAATATCGAGATACATGTAAGGCAGAATGGCTTTGTCGGGGCGGTCCCGGTTGAGAAGCTTGACGAGCTTCTAATAGGCGCCAAAGCCGGAGACGCCAAGCAAACAACCGTCGATGTCCCAAAAACATATTTCAGGGAAACGTATCGCGGCAAAAAGGTAGATATCCAGATTACCGTCAAAGATATAAAATGGTTGAAACCTGCCGCGTTAGACGAAAATTTCCTCAAGAGGTTCGGCGTCGAAGATGAAACCGAGCTTCAGGAAAAATTTCGCGATATGCTCCAGGGCCGATTAGAGACACAAGGGCGAACAGAAATGACCGAGCAGATTTACCGGTTTCTGCTCGACAATACCGATTTTGATTTGCCCGTAGATGTTGTTGCAGACCAGGCGGGAATGCTGCTGCGAAGACAGCAAATCAGTCTAATGCAGAGAGGATTGAGCCATAAGCAGATCGAAGAGCAGATAGAGCAGCTGCAGGCAGGCAGTGAGCAGCAGGCCAAAGAACAGCTCAAAACATTCTTTATAATGGATAAAATTGCCGAGAAGCTGGAGATTGAAGTCAGCGAAGAAGAGATTAACGGCCATATCGCCCAGTTAGCCATTCAGCAAGGACAACGACCCGAAAGGATGAGAGAGCAAATGCTGCGCGACGGCTCGCTGGCTCAGTTCAGGTTACAGGTGCGGGAGAATAAGTGTATCGCTAAATTGCTCGAATCGGCAAAGATAACGGAGAAAGAGGCCGAGAAGAAAGCCAAAAAAACCAGGAAAGCCGCCAAAAAATCGGTGAAAAAAGTATCCGGGCCTGAGAAAAAACAACCCAAAAAACACAAAACAACGGGTAAGAAGAAAAGCAACGAGTAAAAATGTTCGAATAAAAGAGTATCTCGTGAAGCGTGAAGCGAGATACGAGATATGAATTTTATAAAGGAAATAACGAATGGCTATTGAACATCCCGCAAAATACCTGGAGGCGTACAATCAATACGGCCAGTATCAGCGCTACCGCCAGATGAGTCTGGATGATATGCTGCTGGAGAACCGCATCGTTTTTCTGATAGGTGAAATATCATATCAAAGGGCCGCTGAAGTCATTATGAAGATGCTGTATCTGGACAACCTCAAGCGCGGCAGTGAAATCAGCCTGTACATCAATTCCCCGGGCGGCAGCGTTGACGACACGATGGCTATTTACGATACTATACGCTTTGTCAGCTCTCCGATTGCGACCTATTGTATCGGCAGGGCCCAGTCGGGAGCCGCTATAATACTGGCAGCGGGCACAAAGGGAAGGCGTCATGCCCTTCCGCACGCTAAAGTTATGCTACATCAGGTCTGGGGCGGCGTCACAGGCCAGGCAGCCGATATCAAAATACAGGCGGAAGAAATCCTCAAAGCAAAAACTATGATAAACGAAATTATTGCAAAACACACCGGCCAGCCGGTTGATAAAATCGCCGATGAGACTGAAAGAGACAGATATATGACTGCTGAGGAGGCGCACCAATACGGCCTTATCGACGAGGTGCTGCACAAAGAAGACAAGGAAAAAAAGAAAGGGAAAAAGTAAAAAGGAAAAATAGCAAATGTAAAATCCGAAATACGAAGGATGAATTTCGAATTCCGAATTTCGATATTCGGATTTACTCACTATATGCTAACTCTGCGAGGAATAATAGAAATGAGCGTTAATCAGAACTTAGTACCGATAGTAATTGAGAAAAGTGGCCGAACCGAACGTGCATACGATATTTTTTCAAGACTGCTGAAGGACAGAATAGTTTTTCTCGGCGGCGCGCTTAATGACACAACCGCAAATTTAATTATCGCGCAGATGCTGTTTTTGAGCAATGAAGACACCAAGACCGATATTCATTTTTACATCAATTCACCCGGCGGCTCAATCACAGCGGGGCTTGCAGTGTATGATACGATGCAGTTTTTGCGATGTGACGTCGCGACGTATTGTGTCGGACAGGCGGCAAGTATGGCGGCGGTGTTATTGGCCGGCGGCAAGACCGGAAAGCGGTTTCTCCTGACAAACAACAGAATTCTTTTGCACCAGCCGCTAATCACAGGCATATTGGAGGGGCCCGCTACCGACCTCGATATCGAAGCAAAGGAAATACTGCGGCTGCGCGCCCGGCTTTACGATATATTGGCCAACCATACAGGACAAAAACCTGAGAAAGTCGAAAAGGATTGCGACCGAAATCTCTGGCTGAACGCAGCCGAAGCAATCAATTACGGACTGGCCGATAGAATATTACAAAAAGCGCCCGAAATCGTCAGGGAGCAGGAAGAAAAATAATGAATGTCGAATATCGAAATTCCAGGCCCACAGCTCGGTGTTCCGCGGTCGTTCCAGTGCTCTTATGCTCTTGTGCCCTGATGCACTTTGTTGCAGGCTGTGAAAATGCCGGCAGGAAACCATCCCTGACAGAAGAAATAAACACGTTGAGACGGGAAAAAAAAGATTTAGCACGTCAATTCGAGAAGTCCAAACTTGAAAACAAAGACTTAAAAAAACAGATACGAGTTCTTTCCAGCTTGCCGCCCGAGGTCAAGCCCGAAAATCTCTATCGTCTCCAAAGAATTAAAATTACCAAATATACCAACTTCTACGACAAAGACAAAGACGGCGAGAAAGAAAAGCTGATTGTTTACATACAGCCGCTCGACGAAGATGGTGACATAATAAAGGCGGTCGGGACTGTGGATGTCCGGCTCCAGGACCCGAACGAAAACAACGGCCAGGAACCGCTCGGCCAGTGGCACATAGAGCCAAATGAGCTAAAAAAGCTCTGGCTCACAACATTTATATCCACCAATTACAAATTGACATTCGATGTCGCTGACAAAATCGATAAGCTCGAAGAGCCATTGACAGTGAAGGTAACCTTTAAAGATTACCTGACCGGTAACGTATTCAACGAAGAGAAACTAATAAGGATTGTTGATAAGAAACAATAATCAATTGTCAATATGGAACATCCGGCTTTAGACGGAATCAATTATTGACCTTTGAATTACTAATGAAACCTGGGTGGCACCCTCAAACTTGTTTGGGGGTGTTGAAAATGCCTTATTCGAGTATTTGGAGTAATTGTTCGTTTCATTTGTTTTTCAAACTTCAATAAAAAAGGCGTACACAAGTGAGAACAGTAACAATTATCGTGGCTGGATGCCTGCTCGCCATCGCCGCAGGCTGTGATAACGCCGGCAGCAGAGCAGCCACGGCAAAAGAAATCAAGACGCTGAGACAGGAAAAAACACAACTAACGCGCCAAATCGAGCAGTCCAAATCCGAAACCGAACAACTAAAGGAACATCTACAGTTTCTCTCCGGCTTACCGCCCGAGGCCAAGCTCGAATATATCGATCACCTCCAGAGAATTAAGATTACCGGATACACCAATCTTTACGACAAAGACAAAGACGGCAGGAAGGAAAAGCTGATTGTTTACGTACAGCCGATTGACCATGATGGTGATATAATAAAGACGGCCGGGGCTGTCGATGTCCAGCTCTGGGACTTGAACAAAAAGCAGGGCCAGGCGCTGCTCGGGCAGTGGCACGTAGAGACAAATGAGCTGAAAAAGCTCTGGCTTGCAAGATTTTTAACCACCAATTACAAATTGACGTTCGACGTAGCCGACAAAATTGATGAGTATGAAGAGCCCTTGACGGTAAAGGTAACCTTTACCGATTATCTGACCGGCAAAGTATTCAAAGAACAGAAAGTAATCAAGCCCCGTTAGAAATGCTGCAGAATAATGAACGAAAACATAGCCCTGCCGAAAGATAAAATTGCAGATTTTTGCCAGCGCCGTCACATTCGCTGGCTTGCGGTTTTGCTGGGAGGAATGGTTGAGGTACGCAAAAAGGTTGTGACAGCACGGCTTTCAGGAGGAAATTTCTGTGTCTTAAGCAGCTATGGCGGTGAAACCAGCCAAAAATGACTCAGGACTGTAGTAATTTCAGGTTAGATTTGGTATCTTGGTGTAATTGATAGGCTTGGCAGTGTAGCCAAGCGTTATATATGGGAAATCTGAGTTGAAAGGAGGCAAAAAAAATGGATGAGGCATTGGAAAAAGTTCCGGCGGAAACCCGGTGGACCATCGCCACTAAGGCACTGACAGGGGCGGTAATTGCTACTGCGAAGGCGATGCGAGATGCGTTGGGGCAAGAGAGGTCTGATGAGGTAGGGGCTCAAATCTGGGCCGAGCAGGGAAAGGCTGCCAAGCAGATTGCGGACACCCTTGGCCTTGCCGGTGAGGATGCCAAATCTGCCGCCGAGACAGCCCAGTCACTTATCATTGTGGCAATGGGTCCCGAGTTTAAATTTGAGACTGTGGAGGCGACAGCGGAAAAGGCAGTGATAAGACTCACCGGGGGTCCTTGGTGGAACAGGTTTAAGGAGTTAGGGATTTCAGAGGACCTCTGTTCTGTTGCATGCGCTGCCTTCTGGGATGCCCTTACCAAGAGCCTCAATCCCAAGCTGACTGTAAGCCTGACTAAAGCTATGCCCCGAGGCGACTCATACTGTGAGTGGGTTTTGCAGCTTCAGAAGTAAGGGCAGCGGCGATGGTGTCGTAAAGTGGCTAACGGACCTCAAACAGCAGGTGGGCACAAGCTAAGCAGCTTTGTCGTGCAACATGTGGTTATAGAGCCCTGATAGGGCGAGGGAGCGTATGAAATCTGCGTCCGCTTTGCTCTTTCGCCGTTTGGGTTGGTTAACGGTGGGTTGCCTCTTCGTGCTTCGGCAAGTCTGTGCGGCCGGTGAACGCTCAAGTATAATAAGGCTAATCTAAAAAAGAAAGGAGATTTATACCATATCAACAGAAGAAAACAAGGCCATCGTGCGGACTATGCTCGAGGAACTGGACAAGGGGAACTGGGAGCTATTTAATGAGCTACATACTCCCAACTTTGTCTACCACGGGCCGGCGAGTGCCAAACCGCTGACGCGCGAGGAACTTGAGCAATTTATCCGCATGCTCTACGCCGCCTTCCCGGACATGTATCACACGATAGAGGACATGATAGCCGAAGGTGACAAAGTAGTCGCCCGTTTCAGCATCCGCGGTACACACAAGGGCGAGTTTCAGGGGATCCCCGCGACCGGCAAAGAGGTAGCGGTGACGGGGATATTTATATTCCACATCGCTGAAGGCAAGATTGCCGAAGCGTGGGAAGAAGCCGATATGATGGGTTTGATGCGGCAACTCGGTGCTATCCCAGCCGGTGAGTAACCGGTTTAACTTGCCCTATAATGAATAGCCAATTAAGGCGTTGCTTTTATTAAAGAAAGGAGCAAGAAAATGAAAAATGTTTACAAGGTGCTGCCAATGTGTCTGATTGTGCTTGGGCTTGTTTGTCCCGGCTGCAGGCCTTCCTCGACGGCTCAACTGGAAGAAAACAAGGCCATCGCCCGGCGTTGGGTTGACGAGTTCAACAAGGGGAGTTTGGCGACATTTATTGAGCTACTTGCCCCCGACTTCGTGTACCACGGGACTGGGACTGGCGTGCCCCGCAAACCAATGACGCGTGAGGAACTTAAGCAAGGTATGCGCATGTTCTTCGCCGCCTTCCCCGACGGGCGTCAAACGATAGAGGACACGATAGCCGAAGGTGACAGAGTAGTCATGCGTTGGACCTTCCGCGCTACCCACAAGGGCGACTTTGCGGGGATGCCCGCGACCGGCAAAGAGTTAACGGTAACATGGATAATTATATTCCGCATCGCTGACGGCAAGATTGCCGAAGTGTGGCAAGAAATGGACGAGATGGATACTATGCGGCAGGCCGGGCTATTCCCAGCCGGTGTGTAACAGGTTTAACTTGCCCTATAAATAGCGAAGTATGAATAAGAATTAGGCCAAAGCCGGCTAGTTACGGAATTGCTTTTATTAAAGAAAGGAGCAAGAAAATGAAAAATGTTTACAAGGTGCTGCCAATATGTCTGATTGTGCTTGGGCTTGTTTGTCCCGGCTGCAAGCCCTCCTCGACGACGGCTCCGTTGGAAGAAAACAAGGCCATCGCCCGGCGTTGGGTTGACGAGGCCAATAAGGGGAGTTTGGGGACATTTATTGAGCTACTTGCCCCCGACTTCGTGTACCACGGGACTGGGACTGGCGTGCCCCCCAAACCGCTGACGCGTGAGGAATTGGAGCAAGGTAGCCGCATGTTCTTCGCCGCCTTCCCCGACGGGCGTCTCACGATAGAGGACACGATAGCCGAAGGTGACAGAGTAGTCATACGTTGGACCGCCCGCGCTACCCACAAGGGCGAGTTTGAAGGGCTGCCCGCGACCGGCAAAGAGTTAACGGTAACAGCGATAATTATATTCCGCATCGCTGACGGCAAGATTGTAGAAATGTGGGCAGAAATCGACATGATGAGTGTGATGCAGCAAATCGGTGCTATCCCAGCCGGTGTGTAACAGGTTTAACTTGCCCTATAAATAGCGAAGTACGAACAAGAATTAGGCCAAAGGCGGCCATCTTCACATCGTCCGACACGAGGTTGCCGACTTTGCTGCGCTGAGCGTGCCAGTCGGAAATTACTCTGCCTGGAAATCTGGCCACACCCATCTGTCCCTGGCACTGAATTACCTCTTGCAGAACCAGCACCGCTTTATAAAATGTCGTTATGCAGAAGTTACTCAACAAGATAGTATGCGGCGATTGTATAGAGGTCTTGAGCGAGGTTCGCAGGCCCTTTGCCGACCTTATTTTCGCCGACCCGCCGTTTAATATCGGCTACAAATACGATAAATACCACGATAAGGTCAAAAAGAAAAACTACATCGCCTGGACGAAAGACTGGATGGCCGTCTGCAAAAAAGTCTTAAAGCCAGATGGCTCGTTTTACATAGCCATAGGCGATGAGTATGCCGCAAACGTAAAAATCATAGCTGAAGACGAGTTAGGGCTTTTTATGCGCAACTGGCTAATATGGCACTACACATTCGGACAACAAACAAGAAACAAGTTCGCCCGCTCGCACACGCACATATTTTACTTTGTCAACGATAACAAGAGCTTCACTTTTAACAACTACGCTGTTCGCACCCCCTCGGACAGGCAGTTAATTTATAATGACAGACGGGCCAATCCAAAAGGCAAAATGCCTAACGATGTCTGGGACGAATTCTCCCGTGTGTGCGGAACATTCAAGGAACGCACCGGCTGGCACCCCTGCCAGATGCCGGAAAGCCTGCTAAAAAGAATCATAGCGGTAAGCTCCAACCCCGGAGATTGCGTCCTCGACCCTTTCAGCGGCTCGGGAACTACCCCAGCAGTAGCTTATCAATTAAACAGAAATTATGTCGGCGTAGAAATCTCGCAAAAGTATGTTGAAAACACAAACAAACGTCTGGCTGAATTGAAAAAGCAATCCGCCTGTCGGCGGAGCAATTTGTTTTTCAATACCGCCGAGTTGAATGAGCTAAAGCGGCTTTTATCCGATATAAAAAGACCGCTAAAAGAAATTGCTGCTGACAAAAACCTTTTGGAGTTATTTACGAATCAATTTGCCGTGCGAATGAACAACGAAAAGCGATATAACAGCAAGGAGATAGTGACGGCTTTAGAGGATTTGGCCGATTGAAAAATGTAAAGATAAAGAATATTTTCCTGCTTTGCTTACCGTTCATTGCCAGTGCGGCGATGCTGACGGTGATACAGGCGCCGATTAGCTTCTCGCTGCTGGCGTGGGTAGCGCTGGTGCCTTTCATTCTCGCCTGTTCGCCGAGTGCAAAACCCAAGCGCTTAGCAGTTGCCGCCTACATAGTCTCACTTTGTTATTGGCTCGGCAATCTATATTGGATAGCTCCCATAACGGTGGCGGGCTGGGCCGCCTTTTGTCTCTACACGGCTGTGCACTGGCCGATACTGGCGCTTTGCTTGCGTTATTGCAGGATAAAAAAGATACCGCTATTTCTGGCGGCGGGCGTACTCTTCGTCGGTGCCGAGCGCCTGCAGGGTCTTTTCTTAGGCGGCTTTTTCTGGCGGTTCCTGGCGCACAGCCAGTACGCCAATATCACGCTCATCCAGATAGCAGACATATTCGGCGCAGCGGGTCTTTCTTTTCTGATAGCAATGGTCAACGGCCTGCTAACTGAATTGATAATCGCTGCCGGCCAAAAGAACATTTTCAAAGTCAGCAATTTGTTAAAAACGGCCGTGGTGTGCGCCGCCGTGGTTGCTACGATTGTGTACGGCCGATGGAGGATAAGTCAGGAAGATGAATTCGTCGAGGCGGGTCCTCTGGTTGCGTCATTGCAGTCGAATGTTCCGCAGTCGGTTAAGAAGCAGGGACTCAGGGGAGAAGGGGAAGATGCCGAAAAGACATCTAAGGAGTTATTCGATGAGCTGATGCAGCAAAGTCAAGCCAGTGCCCAAGCCGGTGCCGAACTAATCGTCTGGCCTGAGACAATGGTGCAGGCGACATTAGACGCAAGAGTATTAGGCCTTCTGGATTCTTCACATTCTTTCAAAATTTTCGACAAGGCCCTCCGGGACCATTCGAAAAACACCGCTTTTGTGCTTGTAGGCGCTTACGGCGGCAAGCCGGAAGTCCGGGAAGATTTGACGATTCATTTAACCGAAAAGTATAATACAGCATTCCTGTACAAGCCCGACGGCCAACAATCGGACAAACAATACAGTAAAATCCACCTGGTCCTCTTCGGCGAAGTGCTGCCTTTCAGAAAGAGTTTTCCTTCACTTTTTAAGCTGGTGATGAAATTCAATCCATATAATTACGACCATTCACTCGATGCAGGCAGCGAATACACCGTCTTTGAAATGACCAGGGGGCAGGGCCAGGAAACTCAACCTTACAAATTCAGCGTAATAATTTGTTATGAGGCCACAATGCCTGCGATTGTACGAAGATTTGCACTGGACGAGCACGGCCGCAAGCAGATTGACTGGCTCATCAATATAAGTAACGACGGGTGGTTTGTGAGATTCAAAGGCGAGAAAGTCCTGCCCAGCACAGAGCTTCCTCAGCACGCAGCTATTTGCGTCTTCAGGGCCGTCGAAAATAGACTGGCCGTCTTGCGAAGCGTCAACACCGGCATAAGCTGCCTCATCGATACTTTAGGGCGGATACGCGATGGCTATATTGCGGCAAGCCCTGACCCTGACTTCCCGGTTACAGCTATGGAACGGAAGGGTATGGCTGGATGGTTTGCCGATAAAATGCCGATAGATAAGAGGGTAACTTTTTTTAGCAAATACGGCCAATGGCTGGATTTTTGTTGTGCATTCTGTCTTGTTTTGCTCATAATAGTACCGCTTTCGGCGAGAGCTGTCCGAAATAAAAAATATGTTGTTTCTTTGCGGCGGTGGCGAAATGAAAAATAAATCTAAAAACACTAAAAAACAAAAAGCAAAGTGCACAAAGCTAATCGCCACTTTTACGATTATGACTTACGCGATATTCGCCTTCGGATGCAAGAAATCGCCGAAAATGCAAACAACCGTACCTCGGCCTGGTGCCGTCTTCATTGATACCCTTATACCAGAAGCCACTCGAATTGTCCGGGAGGGCCTGGCCGACGAAAACCCATTAATCAGGGCCAATGCCATCGAAGCTGTCGCAGTAACCAGACAAATCAGATTGATGCCTAAAGTACAACGGCTGCTAAAAGATGAATTTGTGCCGGTTAGATTCGTGGCTGTTCTGGCAGTAGGCGACCTGGAATACTCCCTTGCGGAAAGCTCGATAAGGCAATTATTAAAAGATGAAAACGAAAACGTCAGAATTGCCGCCGCTTATGCGCTGAGCAAGCTCGGTTCTGCCGACAGTCTCAAACTTTTTCGCAATGCGATAACCAGCAACGACCAGACGGTCAGGGCCAACGCCGCTTTACTGCTGGGAAAAAGCGGCGATAAAAGCGACCTGACTCGACAGGCCTTGTGGTGGACCTTGGGCCGCCCGGATTCGTCCGACAAAGTCATATTCCAGACGGCGGAAGCCATAGCAATGCTCGGTGACGAGCGAATAATTCCGAGGGTCTGGCCAATGCTGATTAGTAAATACGCTGACGTCAGAGTCATCGGTATAAGGGCGATGGGCGCACTGGGAACAAGAGAGGCCAAAGATGCCCTCATTACTATGCTGGATGATGATATATTGGACGTTCGCCTGGCCGCTGCCGAACAGATCGGTGCGCTCAAAGACACCATCGGAGAGCCCGAAGTCCTCGATGTTTTTACGAAAAATCTGACTGCACGCCTCGATAAAAAGGGGCTCGAACGGGTCAATGTGCGAACGGCACTGGCAATAGGCCGAATCGGCACACCACGTCTTATAAGATTTCTGCCGCGGTTTCTGAAAGACGAGTCAAAATTTGTCCGTATTGCTGCCGCTATGGCCGTTTTTCAGTGTATAAACGACGAGGAGGCCAGGAATATAGGACCAAAAGCAAAGATTCCTGACAGGACTTAGAGGATTTGTCAAAAATAACTTGACCTTTCGGAGCGTAGAGCGTAAAATATAATGGTAATATAGGTAAACGGCGTGGTGTATAATGCCCACGGGCGACATGCGATTTGAAGTACGAACGGCTTCCAATTTTGCGAGCCCCAAAGGTTGGCTGTTGGTCTTGCGGGCTACAATCCCGCACCAATTAGGCGCGAGCCTAAGTTCAATTGGTGCGGGACAAAATGGGGCCCCAGCTAATGAAAGGAGTGTGTTTTGAGTACACTTACAAAAATTTTAATAGTTTTGCTGACGATATCCTCAATCTTTCTCTGTGGCATTGTGGTAACCTACGTTGCCAGCGCTGATAATTACAGAAAGCAAAGCGAAAGTTTAAAGACTAAACTCGATGATGAGGAAAGGAAAGCGGTGAGTGCCGAAAAGCAATTAGAAGAGAAAAAAATAAAATACCAACAAAACGAAACCCGGCTGACTGATGAAATTGCCTCACTGACAAGAAAAATTGGGGATTTACAACTTAACCTCACGGATGTTGAAAGAGAAAGGGCAAAGCTGCAACAGGAAGTAAATAGCTGGGTGGCTGTAACGACAAACTTTTCAGAAACCACCGATAAGCAAAGGCAATTATTTGAAAACACCTTCGCCGAGCTAAACAGAGTTAAAACTGAACAAATCAAAGACCGCAAAGAGCTCAACGACCTCACAACCAGCTTAGAGGAAAAAATGGCTGTAATAGTGATGCTGGATGAAAAAACGAAACGCCTGCTCGAAGAAAAGGCTGAATTGCAGAACAGGTTGGACAAGTATTTACAGCCGATTGGCAAACGCGCTGCTGATCTTGTGCCGGTCACACCGAAAAAAACCATAGCCCGACCGGCTATACCTGCCACCAGAGATATCGAGTTGAAGGGATTGGTGACCGCGGTGGACCTTAAAAACTCTATGGCCAGCATATCCATCGGCACAGCGGCCGGCGTCAAAGCAGGTATGAAATTCTACGTGACCCGTGGCGATGAGTTTATTTGTAATATTCTCATCATAGACGTTGACGCCGAAGAGGCCGTCGGCGTCCTGGAGCTTATACAGAAACAACCAAAAGCTGGTGATAATATATCTACTAATTTATAAGATAGCATATATGACATCGGCTATTCATTGTGAGGCTGGTATATGAGTCCCAATTGGCAGACTCGTGGCGGAAAGGTAACCGCATCTGATAACCTTTATACGGTTATTCTTGCCCTGGCATTTTGTGTAGTGCTGGCTACAGCAGCGTTCGTAGCCTATAAGTGCTACTTTCAGTACGACACAATTTTCGAAATACGGAAGCAAATTGACTATTGACCCCATTAGAAATTGCGGATAACGTGGATGACAAGGAACAATATGGTACATCCCGTTAGAAGTGCGGCTATTGCCGGGGCAAAGATACAAAAAAGAAAATTTCTAACGGGGTTGACAGCTCCGCTCTTTATTTGTAAAAAATAGTCAATTGAAAATTGAGAAGGGAGTCGAAAGTGCTGCTGGACACCATCTTAGGCTGGTTCAGTACGGATATGGGTATCGACCTCGGTACTTCCACTACCCTCGTTTGTACCCGTGATAAAGGCATTGTTCTCAACGAACCCTCCGTAGTTGCAGTTCGCAAAGGGACCAACATTGTCCTGAACAACGGCGAAGCGGTTGGCCTGATTGCACGTGAAATGCTTGGCAAAACGCCCGGCTCAATTACTGCAATAAGACCTCTGAAAGACGGCGTAATCAGTGACTTCGAAATTACCGAGGCGATGCTGGGCTATTTTATCCGCAAAGTGCACGGCAGGGGCGGCCTGGTCAGACCCCGGGTGGTAATTGCCGTGCCGAGCGGAATAACGGCGGTTGAACGCCGGGCCGTCATAGACAGCGCCGAACGGGCAGGTGCCCGAAAGGTCTATCTGGTCGATGAGCCAATGGCGGCAGGCATCGGAGCCGGGCTGCCAATCACAGACCCCACCGCCTCAATGATTGTCGATATCGGGGGCGGAACTACGGAAGTGGCCATAATGAGTCTGGCCGATATCGCCACCTCCCAATCAATCCGCGTCGGGGGCGACGATATGGATGAAGCGGTAATCAGTCATCTTAAAAGAACATACAACCTGCTTATCGGCGAGGCGAGAGCCGAGAAAGTCAAGATACAAATCGGCTCTGCCGCCCCGCTGGAAGAGGAGCTGACAATGGAGGTGGCCGGCAGAGACACAATCTCCGGGCTGCCCAGAAAAATCATTATAACAAGTGAGGAAATCCGTGAAGCCCTCCGCGACCCAATCGCTACAATCATAGATACAGTTACGGCAACGCTGGAAAAGGCCCAGCCGGAATTAGCCGCCGATTTAATCGACAACGGCGTGCACATCTGCGGCGGTGCCTCACTGCTGAGGGGAATGGATACTATACTGGCAAACGCAACCGGCTTGAGGGTCGAAAGAGTCGACGACCCGCTGAGCTGTGTAGCCCGCGGTACCAGCGTTTACCTGGAAAATCTGGAGTTGTGGAAGGATACGATGGACCATAACGAATACGGATGGGAATGATTCGTGAATCGTGACCCGTGACCCGAACGAACCACGATTATGGCAAGGAAGCAAATCAGAGTCTCCAGAGCAATGTTATTCATCTGGTTTATGTTAGCCGGGTTTATCTTTCTTTTCGCCCCACAAAATCTGACAAATAAATTCCAGCTTGCTTTCGCTCGTATTTTTCGCTGGCCTTTAAGTATCGGCAGAAACATTTCGCTTTCGGCGCGTACCAGCCAGCCGCTCACAGATGCCGCCAGCCACAGAGAGTACAACAACCATATTACCAACCTTACTAAATGGCTGGAGCAAGAACGTAAAAAGGTTGAAGAGCTACAGCGGCTGCGCAATAGAACCCCTTTGAAAGACGTTAAATTTATGTTAGCTGATGTCATTAGAGACTCCGACAGATTGCACAGCGAGCTGATTATCAATCGCGGCAAAAAGCACGGCCTCCGTAAGGGTCAGTTCGTCCTGGGCGACAACAGTATCATCGGAACCATATCCAGCGTCTCGTTCCGGTCGGCTCAGGTTAAGCTGGTTACCGACCCGACATCCAAAATAGCGGTAAAGATAGGCAGACTAAACGTAAGCAGGGTAATGGAGGGGGCCGGCAACAATTCAGCCAAAATCCCGCACCTGTCGAGGGAACAGCACAAGGTCAAGATAGGTGACTATGTTTATGCCGACAAAAAGATAGGACTTCTGGATGACCTGATGATTATAGGAAAAGTAGAGCAATGCAAAAGGGGCGCTGAACCGCTGCTCTGGGATATAACGGTAAAACCCGTCTGTGACATAGAAGGACTAAATAGTGTAGCCGTGGTCGTAATGAATCCGTAATAGTAACTGAGGATACAAAATGCGATGGTTCCGGTTTGCAGTTTTTATTCTTACCGTTACCGTGCTGCAAGCCAGTCTGTTGGATATAATTGCCGTTACAGCTTTGAACATCAAACCCGATTTGTTATTAATCCTTTTAGTATTTTTTGCCATTTACTGTAACACCAGCGAAGCGATTATAACCTCCTTCACGATAGGTTTTGCCGCCGATATTATTGGTCCTGCAATGGGGCCGCAAATAATCAGCTTTGGTCTGTTCGGCACGGCCCTGGCATACCTCCACCAGGTTATCGCCATCAGAAAAATGTCTTACCAGTCGGCTGCGATATTTATCACCGGTTTTTTAGCCGGCGTTGTGGTCTATCTTTTAACATATCTTAAGGGTCAGCCGAGCGGGGCCAACATATACGCTGTTCTTTTTGGAACATCGCTATACTCGGCCCTGGTGGGACCGTTTTTATTCTTGCCATCAGTCTGGTGGATGCGTATAAAAACACCTCGCTTCGGCCGATACTAAAAAAAAATTAATCGCAGAGAACGCAAAAAACGTATAGAAAGAAAGAATGAAATCCGAAATTCGAAATCCGAAGCACGAAACAATACCAAAATTCGAATGTCCAAATGACCGGGGCCCATTTTGCCATTCGTCGCAAAATGGGAACCCATCAAAATGTTTAGAATTTTGAATTTTTGTCATTTGAATTTGTTTCAGATTTCGATATTCGATATTCGAATTTGATGTTCAGTATCCGCGAACTCAGCGTCAAAAAAATAAAACTAAACTTTGTGACCTCTGCGAACCCGGTGGTTAAAAAAATATGTATGATAAGCGAATCAAAATTTTCGTAATCCTGAGCGCACTGCTTCTGCTTCTCTGTCTGCTCCGGCTGACACAAATGCAGTTGCTGCCCGATTCGTCCCTTCAGGATGAAATCGAAGAGCTGAAGCGCCAAAGAGGCCGCTCCAGGCAGCTTAAGACCATCAGAGGCAGAATACTCGACAGAAAGCACAGGGTATTGGCCGTCGATGAACCGCAATTCAACCTGCATATAAACTACCGGCTCAGCTCTTTTGCCGACGAACGCGTCAGACGGAGCAAACTATTAAGGGCCGCCAAAAAGAATGACCCCGTCAAGGCAGAGGCAAAAGTGCAGCAGGAAATCCACGCCAAACTTGAAGATTTGCAGCAGATAATCAACAAGTGTACATACTTTGGCCTCGAACGGACGGATATCGAGGAAAGAATCAAAAACATAAACAACCGAATATGGAATTTACGCACCTTTGTGGCCTGGGCGCGAAACGAGCCCGATTCGGATATACTTAAAAAATATAATCGTATAACCAACGTCCCGCTATCGGAGGCAATCGCAAATTTTGAAAAGAAATTCCCAGACAAAGACAAGCGTCTTGAACTCATCGGCGAAGTCGATGACATTTCTGATATGGACAAAAGCTTGCCGCTGCTGGAATTAAAAACTGATGACGACATCTTTACCGCTCAACTGGAATTTATGGACGTTGATGGGGTTCAAATCCTGCCGAAAGGACACAGGTTTTATCCTTACGGCCCGGTTGCCGCTCAAACAATCGGCTGGGTCGGCCCCGCACAATCACACGATAAAAGGCTTTTCGAAGACGACAAATTATCAAGCTATCTGGACGACGATGTCTGCGGGCGCGAAGACGGCGTCGAGTATGTTTGTGAAACCATCCTTCGCGGCAGACGCGGCCAGGAAGAGTGGGACATAGACCGCGTGCTGAAAAATCGAACCGAGCCGCAGTTCGGCAAAGACGTCCAGCTTTCACTGGACATCGAGCTTCAAAAGAAAATAGAAGATTATCTGGCCGACTACAAGTTTAACCCCAATTACGAAGCGCCTACGGCAGCGGTTGTGATTGAGGTTGCAACGGGCGATATTCTGGCGCTGGTTTCACTGCCGGTTTTCGATTTGAACCGTGCCAGGTATGACTACGACGAGCTCGCTGGCGACCCCAACGAGCCGCTGCGTAATCGAGCAATAAATAAGGGAGAGTATCCGCCCGGCTCAGTTATAAAACCGTTGATTCTTATCGCCGGGCTCGAATCCGGCAGAATCACTCCGTATGAAACTATCCCCTGTCTGGCTCAAAAGGCGCCAAGAGAATGGCCGAGCTGCTGGATATACAATAAATATAAGACAGGCCATAGCGATAGGTGGGAAAATTATGCTCACAACGCCATTAAGGGCAGTTGCAACATCTATTTTTCACGCCTTGCCGACAGAATCAACCCGTCAGTCCTGCAGCAATGGCTGTTCAACTTCGGCTACGGCCACACTTCGTCGCTCGCTCCGGCGCTTCGTACAACGAGCAACGAGCATCGAGACCTTAGACAGGCACAGGGGCAAATCTCAACCAGTATTCCAAAGGGCAAAATCTCTCGTTTTGAACAGATACCGCGTCTTGAAGCAGGCGAAAGAAGACTTTTCGGAATAGGCCAGGGCAATCTCCGAGCTACACCGCTGCAGGTGGCAAACGCAATGGCAGCCATCGCCCGGGGCGGCTTATATAAACCACCTCGCCTGTTTACGGATGACGCCAACGATCCAAAATTTGCTTCAATCGACCTTAACATCTCTAAACAAAATTTAGACGTAATCCACAATGGTATGAGTGCCGTTGTCAGCGAGTCCGGCGGAACAGCTTATAACGAATTTGTCCCCAGCGGCCTCGCCCGCCAGGGCATAAACGTTTACGGCAAGACCGGCTCAACGGAACAGCCGGACAACGCCTGGTTCGCTGGCTTTGCCGCCGACGGCGCAGGCCGGGCCATTGCAATTGCCGTTGTCGTCGAAGGCGGACAACGCGGCTCAAGTGACGCGGGGCCTTTAGCCAGAGACATCATACAGTTCTGCATCGAAGCCGGATATATCGGCGACGCCGGCCCAACAACAGAATAAAAACAATAGGATTTATGGAAAAAATGCAGCAGCGAAAATTGTTCTGGCAAATCCCCGTCAATAAACTATCATTATTATAAGCGTGTTGTGAAACCTTGACATTTGCTAAATCCCCGACTCCGCGGGGACAAACTTGCCCCTGTAACAGCAGGGGTCGAAAGGAGAATGTAAAATGAAATGTCCAAAATGCGGAACAGAAAATCCAGATGGCGCCCAATTGTGCCGCTCGTGCAGTTGGGTTTTGACAAGCACGGCAACACAAGCTCCAGGCTCGGCTGCCAAAACAAGCGGGCTGGCTATCACTTCGCTCGTCCTTGCGATTCTGAGCCCTTGTACCTGCTTTATTACCGCGATACCGGCAATAATTTTAGGTATTGTGGCTTTGGTTAAAATCTCTAAAAGCGTTGGCCAGTTAAAAGGCAGCGGTTTTGCCATCGCAGGAATAGCTGTCCCCAGTATTTGTCTCCTTATTGCATTACTTGTATCACCGATGATGATAGCAATTATGATGCCTGCATTCAACAGAGCAAAAGGACATGCTCAGCAGGTATTATGTACTGCACATCTGCGACAGATCGGGATTGCGATGGAGTTGTATACTGAAGAGAATAATCAATATCCCGCAGCGGATAAATGGTGCGATTTACTGCTTGAGTACGCCGAGATAACCAAAAACTCATTCAGATGTCCAGGCGCACCTGAAGGGCCCTGCAATTACGCTATGAACAAAAATATAGAAGAATTTGGGAAAGATGCTCCGTCGGATATGGTGCTCTTGTTTGAGACGTCCCCCGGCTGGAACCAGGCCGGCGGGCCTGAAATCCTGACCACCGAAAACCACCAAGATGATGGCTGCAACATCTTATTCGCAGACGGCCATGTAGAATTCGTTAAGACAGAGAACCTTGACGACCTAAAGTGGTAGGTAGATAAAAGCGAAAAAGCAGAGCGTTCACCAAACAATCAAGGTCAGGGAAATGTAAATGCAATGCCCGAAATGCCAAACAGAAAATCCCGATGACGCTCAAATATGCAGCTTCTGCAGCTGTGATTTGAGCACTCTGTCCACAGCGGAGCCAACACCAAAGCACAAGATAAGCAAAATGGCTATTGGTTCAGCGGTGCTGGCAGGGCTGGCTGCTGCTTTGACATATTTCGTAAATCCCACCTTGGCTTTCTTCGCGGCGTTATTAGGCGCTTTTACTGCAGTAGCATCTATATCAAATATCAAAAAAAGCAAGAGAAAATTGATAGGTAAAAGGTTGGCTATCGGAGCGGTTATTTTTTCAACAATACAAGTAGTCCTATTAAGTTACTGGCGCATTGATGCAGCTCCAATATCTAACGATTACACAATCGCCGACCTTCGGTCAGCTCCGCCCGAATGTGCCCCCAGCTATGAGCTTCTGATGAGCATATCAGAAAAAGAGGAGCATCCGACAGGTGCACCTGCCATTGGATTGTCCGCACAGGATGTGAATACGATAGAGCAGGTTAATGAGGTTATCAAAAAAGAGGACTACTCAAAAATTACAGAGACACTTAAAGCAAACGCTGACAGCATAAATCAGGCCTGGGAAAACGCAAAAAAAGGCAGGGATGTTATCAACGAGCTTAACATATTCCCGGAAATAGCTGACCTGACAGAACCAAACCTGGATGCCAAAATCGGATTTTTGCGCAACTTGAGACACCTGGCTCGTCTTTACCAGGCCTATGTATATCTGCAAACCGAACAAGGCAACGGTCAAAGTGCAGTAAATGAACTAATCGAGTTAGATTCCGTATTTAGAAACCTCAGCGTAAACGCTCGTTCTATAGTCACAAAGTTAGTATGCTACGCAAATTTGAATGTGGGTATCGGGGCAGCAAATTTTATCATAAACAATCCAGAAACTTCCCACGAATCACTTGAGCTTTTAGCTGAGCATTTCGTACCACTTACAAACGAACAAATCTCGCTTCGAAATTCATTTATATCTGAATATCTTATGTTCAAAAATGAGTTAAGCAAAATACTCAGAGACAGTAGCTTGAAATATTCAGCTTTCTCACCTCTAAAATTGAACTCGTCATTCCGTGTATATAAGAACTTTTGCGACAGATGGATCGCCTCTGAAGAAAATCGCCAAGAAATTGAGAAGCTTACGGTCTGGCCTACACTTTATCCACAGTTTCCCGTAACAATGGACATTGATTATGATTTTCCGTGGTACTACAAGGCGTATAATCCTGTCGGTTACGCCGTGCTTAGAGTTTTAACGCCTGCTATGGAGCGTGTGTTTCAGCAACAAACAAACCTGCAAATTCGCGATGACCTGTTGCAAATCGTATTAAACAAAAGACTTGGCAACGAAGTAAGCTTAAAGGCACGCGCATACAGTGATGAGTATATTATTGACGTTGAGAACAACAAGATATTCAGCCCGGGACCGGATGGCAAAGCTGACACCAAGGACGACATAAAACTGATAATAAACCCTGAAGTATTAAACCTGACAGATTAGGAACTGAAATTCACGGTTCGTTCTGCGGCAAGGCAATACTAATCGGCTTATGCAGCTTGTTTAAGACGTCCTGAAGTATCCCGAAGAATTTGTCATTGTCAGGCCAGAGAATCCTTTCGTCACTCGGCATTGGCTTATCGAGTTCCTCGAGGAACCTCTTCAAAACTCCTTCATCGAGTTTTTCAGCCGAAATTCCCAGGCCGAGCTTTTCTATGTAATGTCCGTTAATCATCTGCTCATACTGACCGGCTACAGGCAGCAGCAGCATCTTCTTTTTAAGGTACAGACACTCGCTTATCAATGAAAAGCCGGCCGAAGCTATCACCCCCCGTGCCCCCGCCAGGTCAGCGAGAAAACCCTCCGTCGAACGCTCCTTGAAAATGCAATTTTTATATTCGCCGCTTTTATCAAAGCCATAAATATAAAACTTTTGCCCGCTAAATTTCCCAAGCATGTCCCGCAGCTTCTTTTCGCCTTTGCCGGTAGTGGAATACAAAAGGATATGTTCGCCCTGCCTCGGCTCAAGTGCCCTGACGACAGGCCTTACGATAGGCGGTGCCAAAATGGCCGAATCAATCCTCAAAGGCGTCTTAAAGAAATTTATAACAATGTAAGCAACCGCACCGACGTAGTGACACTCGGTTACCACGCCGGCCGTTATTCGTGCAAACCAGTTCTTGCTCCTGTGCTCCAGCTTACAAAGCGTGAGCATATGTTCGTGGTCGATACTGATAAACGGCACCCTGTTTCGCCAGGCCCACCACGCGCTGAAAGGCTCAAAATCAGATATCACCAGCTCCGGCTCGAACGGCTCAAAATATTTTCGGAAAAGCTCTTCATTCTGCCTGTTGCCTTCGGGAAGATTAAGAAGATTCTGCTTCAGAGTCTCCGATTTGTCTATACGTCCGTTTTCATACGCAAAGGACAGACCAAATATCTCTTTCACGCGCTCGCCAAAATACTGTTTCAGATAGAGAAGTGATTTTCTTGAGCCGACAAACATCACGTCGTGGCCGGCATCAATGAGACATTGCCCTGTCAGGTGCGAGCGGCTGCTGTGTCCAAATCCCTCCCCTGCAACACCGTAGATTATCCTGGCCATTTTTTCCTATATCCTATTGAGTATATTTTCACACGCCGCATCACGGACGACGCACAACGAACAAGTGTTGGCGCTGACGTTTTTCGAGGTAGTTAAGGGTTTTTTCGAGTATCCCGGCAGCTACCGGCGCAGCTACTGTTCCGCCGGTATAACCCTTGCCGAGTTTAGTGTTTGGCTTGCAGATTGAAACTAAGACCACCACGGCCGGCTCCTCTGCAGGCGCACCTGCTACGAACGAGGCAATGTAATCGCTGTCCGAATAACCTCTCTCGTCGCTTTTGGCTATATTAGCGGTTCCGGTTTTGCCGAACACCTGCCATTTTTCCAGCCTCGCTTTTTTACCCGTCCCCTCATTAACTACGCCGACCAGCGCCTCGGTAACAATCCATTCAGCAACTTCCGGCTTAACGACGTAACCGACGGCCGGAGACGGTCGTTTTAGCTGGATAATCTCGCCATCGCTGCCAACTACCGCCTTGACCAGGTACGGGCGAACCAGCCGACCGCCGTTGGCAAGGATGCAGAAAGCCCGAACCAGTTGAATCGCAGTTACAGAAATTTCCTGGCCGTAAGGTATCCGCGTTACGCTGTATCCCGTCCAATTCCGCGCAGGCCATAACAGTCCCTCGGCCTCGCCGGGCAAATCGATGCCCATCTTTTTGCCGAACCCAAAAAGTCTCAGCCCATTATAGAGTTTGTCTCTGCCGAGTTTTTGCCCGATTTTGGCCATTCCTATATTGCTCGAACGGACAAGAATCTCACGCACCGTCAAGTCCCCGAATTTGTGGTTCCCGTATTCGCCGATTCGTCCAAAGCCCCTGCCGCGATAGTCGCCGTACTCGCAGAATATTTTTTCATCCCCCACCACAGCGCCGGCATCGATCGCAATCGCAGCAACTATCGGCTTTAGAACACTGCCCGGCTCAAACTGGTCGCAAATCGCACGATTGCGAAGAGTATTCGGGTCCGCCGACCGAGCGTCACGCGGGTCAAAATCGGGCAGTGAAACTATCGCCAATATCGCCCCGGTCTTCGGCTCAGCCACAATCGCAACAGCCGACTCGGCCTCGTAGCTTTCGTATTGCTTTACAAGCTCGGCCCGCGCAAACTGCTGGATGCTGGCATCAAGCGTCAAGATAATACCGTCACCATCTCGTGGCTCGTGACCCGTCACGAGCGACGAGCGACGAATAGGCCGACGAAGTGCATCAGCAAAGAAAATGTTCTGCGCACCAAGGCCGCCAAGTTCTTCGTCGTATTGTAATTCAATACCGCCTAAACCCCGGTTGTCAACACTTGTAAAACCGACAATATGCGCCGACAGATGCCGCATCGGATAATGTCTTTCCCAGTCGGATTGGACGCCGATACCGTAGATTTCCCCGGCGGCGCTGCACTGCTCCGCACCGGCACCGACCTTGATTTTTACAAAGCCCGGATTTTTACCCTCCGTGATAAGCTTACAGATTTCGTGTGCGCCCATATCCACTATTGGCGCAAGTTCGGTGGATGTGCTCTTGGCGTCCTTTATAACTCGCGGCTCGGCAAAAATGGTCCGGATTCTATTGCTCGCAGCTAATATCCTGCCCCGACAATCAAGAATCACGCCGCGTTGAGGCTTCTGTGAAACCCACCCTTGCAATTGCTTTGTAGAAACGCCAACATAATGGTCGTTCTTGAGAAGCTGCAGATAAAGGCACCGCCCCGCCAGTGACAAAAATGCCACAATCAAAAACAAAAAGCAGAAAATGATAATCCGAACGCTTTTCAATGTTTAGCCGTTAGTATTTGATTGTTATTGTTTAGTCGTTAGTTGCGCGTTACCCTCTACAAAATACTATTCACTAACGACTATTCACTACCGTTAAGACGTTCTGATACGGCGGCAGGATTTATCAAATTTTCCAACTGTAGTTGTTTCTGCCGAAGCTGTTGTTCTAACCGCCCTTGTTCGGTACTGATGGTGGAAAGCTTGTTGAAAATGCGATTGTTGGTACTACGCAGATAAACAGCAAAAATCAAAACAGCCGTAAAATAAAAAACAACAAAAACAAAACGAAACCGCAATCTCATAATTTGCTCGCCAGACAGGTGAATTGTGAATCGCGAATCAAACCACAAGACACAAACCACCGAACTACTTTATCGGGCCGGCATCTTCAAACGCATCCCAATGGAGAGAGTGTCCTCGTCGTCTAAGATATCAGCATTTAGTTTGGCTATTTCGGTGTACCGGCTGCCGTCTCCAAGCTGCTCGGCAGCGATTTTCCATAAACTATCACCTTCCCGCACAATGTGTTGCTTGCCTTTGCGGCCGTCAGACGAAAGATATCTTTGGCCAATAGATTTAACCTTCTCTAAGATTGATGCGGGTAAGACCTTCTCTGTCTTGCTTTTATCCGGCGCCGAAGCCGGCAGCGGCGGTATAATAAGTTTTTGCCCGATACAAATTTCATCAGGCGACCCCAGCAGCTTGCGATTGGCTTGAAATATTCTGGTGACGTTTATTGTTTTGTTACCCTTCTCATCACCATAAAACTTCTTGGCTATAACCGCCAGGTTATCGCCCTCGACGACAACATAAAATTTCGGCAAAGCCGGTTTGCTCGGTTTGACTTTACCGCTCTGGTTCTCTTTTGCCGCAGGCCAGGGGTGAGTTGGAGCGCCCGGCTTGATTTCATCGGTAGTTTTAACATTCGAAGTGTTCTTTGGCAATTTGGTTATGGAGCGAATATCCTGTTTGGATACCGAGGGGCTCCAAGATTCATCAAGAGGCCATTTTTCAACCACCTCTTTACGATTGAAAATCTCCTGGATTCTACGCTCTTTGGCTGCAAGACCCGGCGAATTATTCTGCGAACCAAAACCATTGGTAGTCAGCCCGTTATTGTTTCTGGTATTGTGAAAGTTCGGCAGCCCGTTGATTAAAAATGCAATTATAAATATAAAGACCAGACCTAACAGCAATCCAATTTTGGCGTCGGAAGTCATAACGAAACTCCATTTTCACTTTATACTTTTTATTTTTTACCGCCGAGCTCGCGGAGAACCTTGGTCAATTGCTGAGTCAGGAATCCTCAATTAACTAATTCACCAATTAACTAATCCGCTATATTTTTTGCGCAATCCTTAACTTTGCACTCCGCGCTCGCCGATTATCGGCAATCTCCTCTCGTGTCGGCACAATCGGCTTCTTTGTTATAATCTTGTAAATGCTCTCGCTTTCATTTTGCTTGAAATTATTCTTAACCAATCTATCTTCCAGGCTGTGAAAGCTAATGACGGCTATACGGCCGTTTTTGCTCAGCAGCTCCGGAGCTGAAGCAAGCAGCTTCCCCAAATTCTCCAGCTCGTTATTGACTGCGATTCTCAGCGCCTGAAAAGTTCTGGTTGCCGGGTGTATTCTGCTCCTTCGTTTTCGTCCCGGCCGTCCCAGTGCCTTGCAGACTATTGCTGCCAGTTGCCCGGTTGTGGTTATCGGACGGCTCCCGCGCTCCCGAACAATAAAACGTGCAATCCGCCGGGCGCCTCTGTCCTCACCGAACTTATAAATCAAATCAGCCAGCGATTTTTCGTCCGCTTCATTAACTATATCGGCAGCGGTGGTCTTTAATCTTTGGTCAATTCTCATATCCAGCGGCATATCCGTCTGGAAACTAAGCCCCATCCTGACATCCGCCAAGTGTGCCGAGCAGACGCCCAAATCCGCTAATATAAAATCAACCTTTTCTATCCCCTCCTTGCGGACATGCTCGCTGATTTGAGAAAAATTAGCACAAATTAAAATAACCCTGCAGGCAAGGTCCTTTAATATAAAATGGGCCCTTCGGATAGCATTTTTATCGACGTCAAGACCAATGATAACTCCCTCAGGGCCCAAGATTTTACCAAACAGAAAACTATGACCTCCATGTCCAATGGTCACATCGACCATCACCCCATCCAGCGGTAAGCTTATCTGCTCGGCTAACGTCTCTGCAAGAACCGGAATATGTTCTACAGCCGAATTATTCACTCCTTTATCAGCAAACCCAATATAGCATTTACTTTTCTTTTCTATCTGCTGTCCGCTAATTTCATCCTACGGCTACGGCGTTTTTCTGACCTTTAAGTTTTTTAACAGCGGACGAAAATTCAACGTCGCCAAAAATCTTATCGAGATTTTTCAACCGTTCCAGCCGCTCGGTAAGAATTGTCAGCGAGGCAAAACTTTGTTCGTCAACCGCCCTTTTACCAACGATACTGTCTCTTACAACCTGACAATGGTTCGAATCACCTTCAATCATTTTACCTGCACTCCGAAAGTTAAAGTTCCTCGTTCTGCTCTTGCAGGACAACCTGCCGTGCCTGTGACATTTGTTTCTGGTATTGGGCCATATGGTCTGCGAGATATTGTTCCCAGTTTTCTCTGTTCCACAACTCGATATGGTCTCTGACGCCAACTAACGTAATACGGTCTTTCAACCCCGCTCTTTTTCGCAATCTTTCATTCAGGAGCAATCGCCCCTGGCCGTCCAGCTCGACCTTACTGGCCAGGGCAAAGCTTATTCGCTCGAACGCCACCGCCTCATCGGGTGCGGTGGCATTGGGTGCGACCGCAAGGACTACCTGCTCGAAATATTTTTCAGGATACAAACAAAGTATGCCGTTTGCGCCGAGCACAAGGTAGAAATTGCTGCCGTGCTCATCGGCATCGATTTGGCTTCGCAGCTTGTTTGAGATGAGAACTCTGCTTTTCCCATCGACTACGTGCTGATATTCACCTGTTAATAAAAGCATGGTATTTGTCCCACTTATTATATTAACAATGGGAAATCATACCACTTCTTACCACCAAGTCAACACACAAAACCACTTTTTTTAAAATTTTTTAAAATTTTTTTATAGGACCTGCTCAAAAATGGCCTAATCCCTGTTTAGACGGGCACTTAGGGAAATGTCGCTCTCTCTTTTAGGCAGCAATATTTACCCCCCAGATTTATCTTGAGATTCTGTTAAAATTGTCATTCCTGCGCAGAGCCTGCCCTGAGCGAATTTATACTGAGCCTCATCGAAGTAGTCGAACGGGCAGGAATCCATTTCTTACTTCGATATTCCTTGTTCGATATTCGATATTTTTTGTTCGATATTCGATATTCCTTCGGTCATTCCCACCCAGGCGAGAAATCTCCCTTCGACATTCGATATTCCTTGTTCGATATTCGATATTCCTTTGCCGTCATTGCGAAGTCCGCCTGTGGCGGACGGCAACCTCCCCAACTCAAAACTAACCACTAAAAACTCAAAACTGATTTCCTCCCACGTAGCCGGACAACATACTCAAAAACAAGGATTTTAAGGCTCCCCATTAAAAACAGTTACAGAAAAAGCGGGTGAAGGGGATCGAACCCTCGTAGCCGGCTTGGAAGGCCGGTGCATTAGCCACTATGCTACACCCGCAATTACAATTGATTATTGATTATTCATTGTTTATAATTCGACAATTCACCGATTATTATAAAAAATCAATGGTCAATTGTAAATAGCAAAGAGGAAATAACAATGCGTATTGCCGAAATAGCTGCAGCAGCCAAGTCAGCCTCAATCCGGCTGGCAGCGGTCAAAACTGATGTGAAAAATAACGCCCTGGCGGAGATTGCCACAGCCCTGAAACGAGGCATCGAGAAAATAGTCTCAGCCAATAAAAAAGACCTGGCCGATGCTGAAAAGAACCGTCTGTCCGTACCTTTGCTAAAACGTCTCAAGTTTGACGAGAGTAAAATAAACGACGTCTGTGCCGGTATCGACAGCTTAATCAAACTCGATGACCCCGTCGGCAAAACAATCACCGCCACCGAGCTTGACGACGGCCTTGAACTCTACAAAGTCAGTTGCCCGATTGGGGTCATCGGCGTTGTTTTTGAATCCCGGCCGGACGCCCTTGTCCAAATCTCAACGCTTTGCTTAAAGAGCGGCAACGCCGTCCTGCTAAAAGGAGGAAAAGAAGCACAGCAGACCAACAAAACCCTGGCAGAGGTTATCTCGCAAGCCGGCGAAAAGGCAGGCCTGCCCAAAGGTTGGCTGCAACTGCTCCATACGCGTCAGGATGTTGCAGAAATGCTGGCGATGGACGAATATATCGATTTGATTATCCCCCGCGGCTCAAATGATTTTGTTCGCTATATTATGGAGAATACCAATATAGCCGTTCTCGGCCACGCCGAGGGGATATGCCACGTCTATATTGACGGCGACGCTGATTTGGAATGGGGAGTAAATATCGCCGTTGACTCCAAGTGTCAGTACGTTGCGGTTTGCAATGCAGCCGAAACTATGCTGGTCGATAAGAAAATCGCCGAGGCGTTCCTGCCGAAGGCCAAAACCGCATTAGAGCAAAAAGGCGTGGAGATTCGCGGCTGTGAGAAAACAACATCAATAATAGACGTAAAGCCAGCAGCCGAAGAGGATTGGTCAGCCGAGTATCTGGATTATATTCTTTCGATAAAAGTTGTGGCCGGGCTGGATGAGGCAATCGAGCATATAAACCGCTTCGGCTCCGGGCATACCGACACTATCGTTACCGCCGATAAGAACAAGGCGGACAAATTTATGGATTTGGTGGATTCCGGGAATGTGTTCTGGAACTGCAGCACGCGGTTTAGCGATGGCTTTCGCTACGGCCTGGGGGCCGAAGTAGGCATAAGCACCAACAAGATTCACGCCCGTGGGCCGGTAGGCCTCGAAGGGCTGGTGATTTATAAATGGAAGCTGTTGGGCACCGGTCAAATTGTAGCCGACTATTCCGGCGGTGGGGCAAAGAAATTTACGCATAAAAACCTCGACAAGGATTAAACGCGGAGCACGCAAAGGCCGCAGAGAGTTTTTTAGACAGGATAACAGGATTAGGCGGAATTTGTTTAGCCAGCTTTGGCGTTCCGTCTAAAGCCGGATGTTCCATAGTGATTGGTGATTGGTGTAAAAGCCACGAATTGGCACGAATTTGACGAATTTATTCAGCCACAAAAAGGCACAGAAGGCATAAAGAAAAATCAGCCACAGATTACACAGATTTCAGGACAAGAAATAGCCACAGAGAGCACAGAGGGAACAAAGAATATAGTCACGAATTAACACGAATTGACACGAAATTTATTTTGCCACAGAGGACAGAGAGGAGTTCGCCGGACTTTGCGGACTTTGCTCAGGTTTTCTCAATGCGAAGCATCTGCGAACCCTTGTGCGGCGTCCGCTTAGCCATTTGACAATGGCCTGCATAACTTTATGCAGTCCGGCAAACGTGTGTACTTATGCCTTGCGGGGATTTTTTGCTTTTGGACTGTAATTTTGCGAATTTTTCATCTTGATTTTTGCATTTTTTTTAGTTATTCTGTGCCCTGAAGGTTAAAAGCACCCGGGGCGGAAATCCACACGAGATAATTTTCACAATATAAAAGATACGAAATTGCACTTAAAAATTGCTTTGAATTGACAATAATTTAATATGTAGCGGCAACAGATCGGACTATGGAACATGAATAAGAAAGAATTACTTACAGTCACTACTGTCCGGTTATAAGTCGAATAACATCAATTGGTTACAAGAATCAGTATAGTCAGTTTTGTAGCCAGCTTCCATAAGTACTTGTAAAATGACACTTTCTCGAATAAGGTTACGCTCAAAATCTGTAGAATTGTGTAGAGATTTAAATCCAGATTCAATTGCTTTTTGATTATTGCTACCAGCACATAGACCGAGATTGCGATCCATATCTGTGTCTTCACAGCATTCTCGGATGTACCAAAAAATACCTTGATACGAAGGTGCTGCTTGATCCATTTGAAGAACAGTTCCACCTGCCAGCGGCATTTGTAAAGCCGTGCAATGGTTATCGCTGGCAATGTAAAGCAGTTGGTTAAAAACACCAGATGCTGTTCTGTTTCTTTGTCTACGTAACGGATACGTCGGAGTTTTTCGGGATAATCTTTCAGCGAATAAAAGCCGGTCAGCACAATTGTCTGATCGCACCGCAGCCCGGTCAATTTGTCTACTGGATGAGAATACAATCGGCAAAATTGAAAGTTTCCTTTGGCCCGGGTCACAAAGAATGTCAGGCATTGATGGAATATGTAAAGACGAGCAAAGTCGAGGTATCCGCGATCCATGATATAGAATGCCCCAGCTTCCGGAATGATATCGTCGAGGATGTTGACATCGTGAACGAGAGCTTCTGTAATGCGTATAAACGTGGGAATATTGCCGCGTAAGTCCAAAAGCGTATGAAGTTTTACTCCTGCTTTGCGTTTGCGAAATTTTGCCCATGGGAATAATGACATGCACAGGTCTATCGTTGTTGAATCGAGTGCGTAAACTGTCTGATCCAATTCTATCCCGAACTCTTCCTTGTCGTAAAGGCTTCTGGCAATATGAATCAACACCTGTGCAAAGTCGGCGTAGATACGCCAGTCTCTCTTTTCGTTCGAATCGGCCAAAGTTGATTTTGAAACTCTGCTGCGAATTCCCATATGATAAAGTTTGGATTGCATTGCACGTAAACATGCTTCGATGTCTCGGAGGCTTTCGCGATAGGTTAGCTGAGCAAATGCCATACATAGGAACTGATCCATGCATGAGAACTTTTGAACCTTGTAATTTCCGCGATATCGTTTGACACACCTTCTGAATTCCCGTAGCGGGAGAAAATCCATTATTTGCGCAAAGACTGTCCGCCCTGTATTCATCGGCCATTCCCTCTATATTTTTCAAATTGAAATGGCCTGAGTCTAAAAGCAACTTCAAATCGATCCCAATCATTTTTGCTTATAAACCAATGGTATTTAAGTCGTTACAAAGTTTTCCAAATCAAACAACCGGACAGTAGTGCAATTGGTTAATTGTTCATAGTTCGTTGTGTCGTGAATCTCAAATTTCAAATCTCAAATTTCAAATTGGCCGTCTTTTGGCCGAGGCTGAAAAAGACAGGCCTCTATAAAAGGACGAACCTGCGCATTTGAGTCGAAAATCGGGGTGATTTTGACAGGATTGACAGGATTAAGTCGTTGTCAATAAAGCCGTAAAAAAAATTTGCAAAATTCCGATTTTTGGTGGTAAGTAGCTGCACTTTTGATTGATTTTTTTAGATTCCTCGACTGCGCGATGCTCCGCTTCGCTTCGCTCGGAATGACGGGGTTCTTCGCTGGGCTCAAAATGACGGCAAGGAATATCGAACAAGCAAATTCGAATAATGAATGGAGGCGGTCCTTCGGCGTTGACGGATTAAAAAATTTTGGCTATTGTGTAGTCGGTTTGAAAGCTGAATGCTGCACAGCGGAAGGATTGGGCTGCGATGTCCAAGAAAACGCAAAAATAAAAAATCAAAATTGTGGTACTACCTCATGATATTGGTAAAGTTTTATTACGTTTATAACAATCAACGGCTGATTCCAGCACGCTGTTACGCTGCTCGGCCCAGTCCTGACGCTGAAAGTCGCTGACATGAACCGGATACA
>Ga0209979_1000869_pt1 | contig 36612 bp, 30 predicted proteins | sample AnhtaG_FD_183114 | JGI IMG/M metagenome (GOLD analysis project Ga0209979, IMG submission 183114) | Deep subsurface microbial communities from Anholt, Denmark to uncover new lineages of life (NeLLi) - Anholt_01485 metaG (SPAdes) (version 2) | ecosystem: Environmental > Aquatic > Marine > Oceanic...
TAGACGGTTTGACGGGGCACCTGCTCTCATATGCTCATAATTACCGTTTGCGGCACCTGCCCCAATACAAACAGGTCCCTTTTTGGCCTCCAGGACACCGTTGATGTCAAGCGTGGCACCTGCCCACTATACAGGACTTTATATAGAGGTAACTATGCAGGTAACTATGTAAGGCGTCCTATAGGGTGTAGACTGCATAGTTACCTCTATAGTCCTAGCCTGTCTACGACTATGCTGGGACCATAGACGGTTTGACGGGGCACCTGCCCTCATATGCTCATAATTACCGTTTGCGGCACCTGCCCCAATACAAACAGGTCCCTTTTTGGCCTCCAGGACACCGTTGATGTCAAGCGTGGCACCTGCCCACTATACAGGACTTTATATACAGAGGTAACTATGCAGGAGTTTCTAACCTGTAGAGTCCACTATGCAGAGACTCTATGCAGGGAGTGGCTACGACTTGACAACCTGTATAGTTTGTGGTTACTATATAGTCATGGGTAAGAGCCTTCATCAAGCTGCCGTAGCGTGAGAAATATGTCACCGAGGTAAGCATTGGCGTGTTCAGCGGCAACCCCATTGTCAGCATACCTGACCAGAATATATCTATATATTTCTACCGCTTTTCCGTAGTTACCAGATTCAATGTGATTTCGAGCTTCATCCCATATTGTATGGAGCTCGGAGGCATCTTCCCTAACCATCAAGCCTTTCCAAAAGCATACTATCTACTAAAATAATATCACATTCAGGAGCGGGAGGATTGGGAAAGGCAAGCGGCTTTATGGGTAGCACAACAAAGAGATGCATTGTTGGCCTGCAAGACGATAAGTTAGTTTCCACGTGCCAAGATAGAGTATAATCTCACAAGGAGTTAGAAATATAAAGAAGGCGATACACTTTGAGAGACGGCAAGATGCCAGAACGCATAGGCAGGCTCGATGAATTAGCCCATAACTTGTGGTGGAGCTGGCAACCCAAAGCACGGGATCTGTTTCGGGCTCTGGACTATCCGCTATGGAGAGCAAGCGGTCACAACCCGGTCAAGCTGCTAAGGGATATCAACGCCGACAAGCTGCAAGCCGCGGCTGGAGACCCTGCCTTTATTGCCCGGTATGACGCAGTATTGGCAGCTTTCGATGCTGATATGTCCGGCGTTAAGACTTGGTTCTATACCAGGTACCTTGGCCAAATGTCCGAACCCATCGCCTATTTTTCTGCAGAGTATGCCATCCACAACTCTCTCCCTATCTATGCCGGGGGACTGGGAATCCTTTCTGGTGATATCTGCAAGGAGGTATCCGACCTAGGCATGCCAATGGTCGCAGTTGGCTTTATGTATCCCCAGGGTTATTTCCACCAGCACATCTCTCCAGATGGCTGGCAGGAGGAGATCTACCAGCAGTTGAATTTTGACGAAGCGCCGGTTAATCCAGTCTTTGCCTCGGGACAGTCACGATCTCTGGCTCAGGTTGATTTAGACGGCAGGTTGGTACATATTGGTGCCTGGCTGGTTCGCCTGGGTCGTGTCAATCTATACCTGCTGGATACCAATATTGAGGAAAACGCTCCCCAGGACCGGCAGTTGTCAAATCGCCTGTACACTGCTGATCAGGAACAGCGTATCCAGCAGGAGGTTGTTCTTGGTATTGGTGGGGTGCGAATCTTACGAAAACTCGGTATCAACCCGTCCATGTGGCATGCGAATGAAGGACACACTGCTTTTATGATGCCAGAGCGAGTTAGAGAAGAGGTAGGGAAGGGTACTCCATTCGACGAAGCGTTTCAGAAGGTACAGGCATCTACTGTCTTCACTACTCATACACCAGTTCCTGCTGGTCACGATGTTTTTGATGTTCAACTAGTAGATAAATATTTCCATGACTATTGGGGCTCCCTGGGGATTAGCCGAGAGGCGTTCTTTGAATTGGGACAAGTAGATAGCTCAAGAGTCCAAGGGTTTAATATGACGGCCCTTGCCCTGAGAATGTCAGCCCGCTCCAATGCGGTGAGCCGCCTTCATGGCAGAGTGTCACGGAGGATGTGGCATTTCTTGTCGCCTGACCTCGCTGAGGATGACGTGCCGATACTAAATATCACCAATGGAATTCACGTACCCACGTGGGTGGCCCCGGAGCTTGGGAGCCTCTACCAGAAGTATCTCGACGAAGACTGGGTTGATAAGCATGATGATGCCGGTCTTTGGGAACGGGTACTCAATATTCCCGACGACGAGCTCTGGACAGTTAGGCAGATTCTGAAGCGCAAGCTAGCGGGTGCAATGCGCGAGCGAACCCGGATGCGATTGTCCGAAAATGATGTTACCCCCCAGCAGTTGTATATAATGGGAGCCCTGCTCGACCCTGAGGTATTGACCATTGGTTTTATGCGCCGCTTCACCGAATATAAGCGGCCAGCACTGATTCTCTACGACATACAACGCCTCAAGCGAATAGTCGGGGATCAGTGGCGGCCAGTTCAGATTGTGTTCGCTGGCAAGTCTCATCCTGCTGATTTTCCATCCAAGAATCTTCTTCAACAAGTGCACGCTATAGCTAGTGACCGTGAGTTTCAGGGGCGTATAGCCTTTGTCGAAGACTATGATATGCACATGGCGCGCTATCTGGTTCATGGAGTAGACGTCTGGTTAAACAATCCGCGCCGGCTGCAGGAAGCATGTGGCACCAGTGGCATGAAGGCTTCTCTAAACGGCGTGCTTCATCTTAGTGTTCGTGATGGGTGGTGGCATGAAGGTTACAATGGCGCTAATGGCTGGGTGATTGGCAATGGTTCAGAGGCGTCAGATGCGAGGGAGGAAGATAGGGCAGATGCGGAGGCCCTATACAAGCTTCTGGAGAGTGAGATTGTGCCTCTTTACTATGAACGGGACCGCAGTGGTGTGCCCCACGGCTGGATTCGGGTCATAAAAGAGGCTATACGATCGATCGTGCCTGTCTTTTGCGCTAGGCGAATGTTGAAGGAATATACCGAGCAAATGTACCTGCCTGCTGCCCGGCCACCGGCGCGCAAAGATCAAGGTTGAGAAAATACGGTATCTGAATAAAGCCAAAATCCAAGCGGGATAAGCCTTCCTGCAAGTAAAGCCACTAAGCTTGACCCTCACGCAATTGCGCAACTTCCCGCCGCAAGCCCTCAACTTCTGTTATGAGCTGGGATAAAGCCTTCTTGTGAGAATCCTCTCCCCTTACCAGGTAGGAAGCCAGGTTGGCAGTAACTCCGCTAAAGAAAGCTATACCGCCAAACATTAAGATGAAAGCAACAGCTCTCCCCGCTGCAGTTACTGGCACCATGTCACCATAGCCCACCGTGGTAATGGTAACTACTGCCCACCAGAGGGCATCAGGAAAGGATTGTATGGAAGCATTCTCACCGCCCTCAACTGAGGCAACGATGGTAGCGGCTATGATAACGAGCCCTATGCCGTAGACGAGGAGAAAATCAACATGCACCAGCCTTCTTATCCCAACCCAGGCACGTGAGCCAAAGAGGAATATTCGGAGTAGCCGCAAAGGCCTGAAGAAGGGAATCACTACCACCAGAACCTCAAGCCAGTGCCTTCTCAGGTAGGTCAAACGATGGGGAGTAACTATCAACTTTAATTCCCATGTCTACGGCAAATATTGCCCATATGAAGGTGTCAAGGGCAATGAAGGTTGCCTCTTCTTCTAGTGAGAGACTCCAAAGTAACGGGCCTACCAGAAGTGGAATCATAATAAAAGCGAGTAACATGAGAGGCAACTCAGTAATACGCTCAATGCGTAGCAACAGAGCTTCCCGCCGGGAGACATCGGGGCTGTGAAGGCTTGGTAGCTTCTTCATGCTATTTCCTCCTTTAACGGTTTATTAAACACGTATCAAGGATGCAATAGGGAATGTGCACAGTATATGGCTAAGATTAAGCTCTCTTGTCGCGCCAGATACCGTGAGGTTTTCTGCGGTAAAGATGTTGAGCCAGCATGCTGGAGCACCTTCGGGCAGAAGTAGTCGGTCATCTCTCCACACCTGCCGGCTTATGGGTGGGATATCAGCAGGAGCCAGCCTGGTTAACAACCGGGGGATTACCGTTAAAGCCCACTTATCTCCTAGCCTTCGTGCAAAGGCGCAAATGTGTTTCTGCCTCTTGCCCATAGTCCTAAGTGGAATGTAGTCCCCATCCTGGAACAAATCATTCTGAGACCTTCGAAAGTTCAACGCTTTATAGGTAACAAAAAGCTTGACTCGGCCATCTTCCCAAGATTTCAAGAGCTGCTCAACCATTGATTGCTGCCCCTTGGCTTCCTGCTTCACCAAGCCATTCAAAAGCTCTATCCGTCGTTTGAAGTCGACTGGTCGCCGATTGTCAGGGTCTACAAGGCTGAAATCCCATAGCTCCGTCCCCTGGTAAAAGTCGGGCACGCCAGGTGAGGTGATTTTGAGCAAGACCTGCCCTAACGAGTTGAGGGCTCCGTAGTATGCTATCCGTTTCTCGAATTGCAAGAAGTCTTCGATGAACTTGTTTGTATTGGAGCGTTTTAAGATATCATCCAGGAAAGCGATTAGTGCACCCTCGTATTCTGGATTTGGTGACAACCAACTGGTGAAGGTCTTAGACTCCTTGGCCGCCTTGATGGCATATGCCTTTAGCCTCTCTCCAAAATCAGGTATATCTTCCTCCGAAAGCGGCCAAGTGCCAACCATGGTCTGGTAGAGAAGGATTTCCGTGTTTGATTCTGGAATGGGCAACCCATTTACCTTACGTTTCCGTGGTTCATTCCACTGGCTCCACTGTGTCAGGTGCTGCTGCCATTCTGCGGAAATCTCAGAGAGCACATTTATTCTCGCCCGGACGTCCTCACTCCGCTTTGTGTCATGTGTAGAGGTAGTGTTCAATGTGTGTGGCCAGCGGTTAACTCGTACCAAGTTGAAATGGTGAAAATCCTTAATAGACGCGCCTGCCAAACCAGGATTCCCCCCTACTTCGTTGAGAGAGACCAGACGGTTATAGTTATAAAGGGCGGTGTCCTCAAACCCCTTGGCCATGATGGCACCGGTCAACTGCTGCCACCGTGATACGAAGTGTAGCCACGCTTCCTTTTGTTCGGTGGTAAGGTTAGGTGAACAGTCCAGGTGAAGCACACGCTTTAGAAAGCCGAGAGTATTCCCTTCCACGTCAGGATTCCGCTTTAGTGCCTCTTGAAAGGCCTGTTCCAGGCAGAGACGGTCACGAACAGATACGTCGAAAGTTCTTATATAAGTCCGATAAACGGATAAGCAGGCAGTTACCTCCATAAGGGCTCTGGCTAATTCTTCTTGTGAAAGACTGGCAGTATGCTGGTCTTGCTGGGCGAGATGAGACAGATGGCGACCCAGCGTACGTAGTTCGCTAGGGAACAGTTCTTCTATGACCTGCTTCTTTTTTTGGTAAACGACATCGTTAAAGGCCCATGGTGTTGCAGTCAGCCGTGAGTAGCTCTCACCTAAGGTCTGTACCCCTTTATCATCAATAAAGAGGGCATTTAAGGAGTTCAAGAAATCGTAGCCGGTAGTGCCGAAGACAGGCCAGCCTTCTGGCAAACCTTCCCCGCCGGATAGAATTTTCTCCACCACTACGTAGAAGTAGGGGCTGGTTACCTCCATCTCAGGTGCAATGTGAGTCTGAAGTCTTTGTAGATAGGCTAGCGGGTCATATAGCCCATCAATGTGGTCAATTCTCAGACCGGTGACCTTCCCTTCACGGACTAAGGTTAGGATCAGTGAGTGGGTTGCCTCAAATACTTGCGGTATCTCAACTCTGACACCAATCAGGTCGTTGATGTCAAAGAAGCGTCGGTAGTCAAGATGTTCATTGGATGCCTCCCAGTCGATATCGAAATAAGCAGCGTAAGGGGAGCCAATGCCGTTCTCCAGCACATCCATCCACCAAGCATTATCGGTGCTGGCTGCCATATGATTGGGCACAACGTCAAGGAGTAGTCCCATCTCCTGAGCTTTGAGTTGTTGCACCAGTGCCTCGAACTCTATCTCGGTACCGAGTTCGGGGTTGAGGCGAGTAGGGTCAGTTATATCATAGCCGTGGGAACTACCGGGGCGCGCCTTTAAGATAGGAGAGGCATAGAGGGCCGAGATACCCAATTGGTGCAGGTAGGGCACTAAGGCTGTAGCATCTTCAAATCGAAACTGTTGGTTAAACTGCAGTCTATAGGTAGCAACAGGTATTCGTAGGCTGACCATCTAGGCGCCTCGTACTTTGAGTTGTTGTCCCAGTGCCGAGAATTGAGTAAGCCATTCTTTTGCCGACTCGTCTCCTTTTTCGGCTCTTTCCCTGAACTCAGGATGACTAGCCTGCAACATCTCATGGTATAGGTTCTGTACTCGCCAGAGGTCGACGCCAAATGGTAAAGAGCCTACCATTTCCGTTGCCGCTACCAGGCTATTTAAGAGGGATATGTCCTCAGGAGCAGCGGATAGTTTGGCCATCATCCGCTCCAGGGTCTTTTGGTAAAGATAGCCGAGGCCCTCAGTATCGAGTTCAACATTCCAGGTAGTGGTCTCATCAAGGAGAGCTCTGACGTGCGCCGTCTCCAGAGTATCACTGCCCAATGCCCGTCGCAGGTCACTATTCAGTATAAACTCGGCAGCCGAGTGGAAAGCCTTTGGCACCGGGCTCCCTAACTCCGAAAGGAAACGCATTGGCGGATAGTAGTATTCGTACACCTGGTGATAGGCGGCTTCTATCTCAGACAGGGCTGATTCCAAGATGCTGTCCATCACTTTACGCTGTTCATCCCGGAAAAGGTTCTTCAGAGAGTAGGTAGAGGTACCAAAATGCTTATCCAGAAGCCGGATGACCTCGGTAAAATCGGCTCCGTTGAAGCTCTGGGATATTTCCTGAACCATTGCTTGGTATGCGTCTTCTCCTTCGTATTGGCGGACGCCGGCGTTGACATTATGGTCACCCCAGTGCAGAACACCCAGGCTCAGGACAGCAGATTCAGCCGTAATCTCTGATGTCACTTTGGCCCGTCCCACTACCAGCCTCGGTTTACCAGCAGCGAAGTCCTGATAGTCTTCAAGGTCTACCCAGTAACAATAGACCTTGGCACGCTCACCATAGTCTTCAAACAAGGAACTAATGGCAAAGTGAGCGGCCACCTTGGTTAGGTCAACCATGGCCGGTCTCACAAACTTGTCGTAAATACGATGACCATCTCCATATACCCAGACGTTGCTCTTAGCAAGTTCAAGGCGCTCCAAAAAGTGGGTCTCAATGTCGTCGCCAAAGATTTCCCCTGCCAGATGGACGGCACGTCCAGCATATTGAATAACCTGTACCGTTTCAATACCGGACAGCTCGTCAAAAAACCATCCGCAACTGGTATACATGAGCATAGCATGGCGCTGAAGCTCTAGTAGCTTGAGCGCAGTTATTCTCTCAGATTCGTTAAGTTCGTGTGTGGCATGCCTGGCAAAGAATTGGTCAACATTCTCCGGTGAGCGGTCAAGGACTACTTCGATGTAATCATCGCGAGCTGCCCAGGGATCCAATAGGAACTGTGCCGCCTTTTCTTCAAACCGAGTGGTTAGAGTGTCACGGAGCCAGTCCATTGCTTCGCGAAGTGGAGCACGCCATGACTGATTCCATCTCGGATTCCTGCCGGCATTGCACCCGCAGTCATTACGCCAGCGCTCAATTCCGTGAAAGCAGCTCCAGGAAGTATTCTCGATGATCTCCACCTCATGTGTCGGCGGATGCTTCTCTAGGTATTCGCCGTAGTTAGTGATTTTTGCCAGGTTATTTGTTTCAATATAGTTAATAGCATAAGCCAATGCCATATCACCAAAGCGATGGTGGTGACCATAAGTCTCACCATCCGTGGCGATATGAACAATCTGTGGCCAGGTACGCGCTTCGGATAGAGCCCCTGCCAGCTGTTTGGCAAAGGTTTCCCCACTATTTAGAAGGTCTTCAAAGGCAACACTCCGGGAGATTGGACCATTATAGAAAAGGAGATTTATCTTCCGGCCCGACGGCAGGTTTAACAGATAGGCCATGGTCGGGTCAATCGCTGAATTACCGCCTTCCACCCAGCTATCGGAGCCCAACTGCCGCATGCGGCTGGCCTGATGCAGGGCCAGGATAGTAAACCTGATTCCCAGCTCTGCCAGGATATCCAGGGTCTCCAAATCTACGGCGGTTTCGGGCAGCCACATCCCTTCTGGCCGGCGCCCAAAGCGGTGCTCAAAATCACGTATTCCCCAGAGCACTTGGGTATACTTGTCTCGGCGGTTAGCCAGGGGCATAATCATATGGTTATACGCCTGGGCCAGGGCTGACCCATGTCCGGAGAAAGTTTGCTGGCTTTCCTTGTCGGCATCAAGGATAGCCTGATAGACCTCAGGGGAGTTCTCTTCCAGCCAAGCGAGGAGGGTTGGGCCGAAGTTAAAGCTTATTTTGGTATAGTTATTGACTATCCGGGTGATGAAGCCTTCGCCATCTAGAATGCGCGAGGCGGTGTTAGGTGCGTAGCACTCGGCAGTAACCCGCTCATTCCAGTCGTGGTAGGGATAGGCCGAGTCCTGCATCTCGATGGATTCCAGCCAGGCGTTCTCGCGTGGTGGCTGGTAAAAATGATCATGAATACAAATATATCGCTCCATCTAGGTCTCCTTCGTAAAGAGAGCAAATGTGTTTGGGTTCAAGGTTAGGGTAGCTTCACCTTCTGAGTTCAGCTGCTCTGGACTGGTGCTCCCGTTTCCCCGCCAGCGCTCATCTGCAGAGTCAAGCCGTTTATGCCAGCGTCCCGCTGGAAAGGGTAGAGTAAGTGAGACCTCTTCGTTTTTGAAATTGAAGACTGTTATAGCCTCGCTATCTTCACTCCAGCGGCGGACAAACATGAGCCTGTCCTCTTCATAGTCTAACACTTCCAGATTTTCTTTACTAAGATGAGCCAGGGCGGGTATCTCCTTACGCCGCCGAATAAGCTCCTTATAGAATTCAAAGAGGGTCCTGTGGTGCCCCTCATGACGAAGGTTGTAGTTCAGTTGGGCATTGACAAAGGTAGCTTCGTCTTGGGGGTCAGGTGGCTCGCCCCGACACTGGAAGGCGGCAAACTCTTCTCGGCGACCTATTCGCACTCCCTCAATCAGCTCTGGTTCGGAGTGGCTAGTAAAGTAGGGGAAGGGTGCCGTCTCTCCGTATTCCTCTCCCATGAATAGGAGGGGGATAAAGGGCGAGAGCACTACAACGCCAGCCGCCAGCTTAAGCTCCCCAAAGGAAATAAGCTGACTCAGCCGCTCACTACCAAAGCGGTTCCCCACCTGGTCATGATTCTGGGCAAAAACCACGAAACGGTGAGCTGGGATGTCTCTGGAGGAGGTACCATGCCTCCGCTGACGGTAAGAGGAATATTCACCCGAATAGACAAAGCCCTCCCGAAACGCCTTGGCTAGATGCCTAAGGTGGCCAAAGTCCTGGTAATACCCAGCCTGCTCGCCAGTCAGTAGCACATGAAGAGAATGGTGAAACTCATCATTCCACTGCGCATCCAGACCATACCCTCCCTGCTCACGTGGTCGAATAAGGCGCGCATCATTGGCTGTACTTTCCCCGATCAGATAAACCTTCCGGTTCAAGCTCTCCGTCTGCTCACATACTGAGGCAGCAAGTTCCTCAATAAACGGTCGGGCGGAAATATCCAGGATAGCATGAAGGGCATCAAGACGGAGAGCATCAATATGAAATTCGGTTAACCAGTAAAGGGCATTTTCAATAAAGAAACGACGAACCTCGTCACTATAGGGTCCGTCGAAGTTAAGAGCAGCTCCCCATGGGGTTTTGTAGCGGTCGGTAAAATACGGTCCGAAATCAGCCAGGTGGTTTCCTTCAGGGCCAAGGTGATTGTAGACTACGTCCAGAATAACGGCCAACCCCTTCTGGTGGCAGGCGTTTACCAGGTGCTTGAACCCCTCTGGCCCGCCGTAAGAGTTTTGCACGGCAAAGGGGTAGACACCATCGTAGCCCCAGTTACGATTTCCCGGGAACTGGGCAACAGGCATGATTTCTACGGCAGTAATGCCCAGTTCGTTGAGTTCATCCAGATACGGGATTACGGCATCAAAAGTGCCTTCCGGCGTGAAAGCCCCAACGTGGATTTCATAAATGATATACTGCTTAAGATTTAGGCCAGACCAGTCCTTGTCCTCCCAGGGGAAATACGAATCCACCACCTGAGATGGACCATGAACGCCTTGTGGCTGGAAACGTGATGCCGGGTCTGGTCTTTCTTTCTTCCCATCTAAACGATAAAAGTAATAGATACCCGGCTCCACTCCCTCGACAGATGTGTGATGGTAGCCTTGAGCACCTTTCTCTAGTGGCAGGATTCGTTCTTTAGGTGCTACAATATGCACTTCAACCTTCTGGGCAAACGGTGCCCAAACCACGAACTGACAGTGGTTGCCTCCCAAATAAGTAGCACCCAGACGACTCTGGAGGCTCATGGCTACTCTCCTTTGCTCTTAAAGAACATGGTTGCGAGTGGCGGAAGAGTAAGGCCAAGGGAAAATGGACGGCCATGCCAGGGAGTCGGTGCCGCCTTAACTCCACCAAGGTTGCCCTGGTTAGTGCCCCAGTATTGTTTGGCATCACTGTTCAAAAGTTCGGCCCAGGAACCACCGCGTGGAACGCCCACCCGATAGTTGAGATGAGTCATCGGGGTAAAATTGCAGACAGCAAGTATAATGTCGTCTGTTGACTTCCCTTTGCGGATGAAGCTGATAACACTATGTTCGACATCGCTACCGTCAATCCATCCAAAGCCTACTGGCTCACAGTCAAGCTCATAGAGTGCCGGTTCAACCTGGTAGAACTGGTTTAGGTCTGCTATCCATTTTTGCAGAGCGGCGTGCCTCTCGTAATCAAGAAGGTGCCAGTCTAGGCTCTCATCATGGTGCCACTCCCGCCACTGCCCTAGCTCTCCCCCCATGAAGAGGAGCTTCTTTCCCGGTTGGGCATACATGTAGCCCAAAAGCAACCTCAAATTGGCAAACTTCTGCCAGTCATCCCCGGGCATCTTGCTTAAGAGTGAACCCTTGCCATGCACAACCTCGTCGTGGGAAAGGGGCAATATGTAGTTCTCAGTAAAGGCGTAGAGCATACGAAATGTAAGCTCGTTGTGATGGTATTTCCTAAAGATCGGGTCCTTGGCCGAGTATTGTAGCGTATCATGCATCCAGCCCATGTCCCATTTCAGGCCGAAGCCCAGCCCACCGACATACGTTGGTCGTGAGACCATTGGCCAGGCAGTGGATTCTTCAGCGATGGTCTGGACATCCGGGTGGTTCTCATAGATATCCTTGTTTAGTTGACGCAGGAAAGCAATAGCCTCGAGGTTCTCCCGTCCGCCATACTTGTTAGGCATCCATTCACCTTCGTTTCGGGAGTAGTCCAGATAAAGCATTGAGGCAACGGCATCAACACGTAGCCCATCCACATGGTATTTATCAAGCCAGAAAAGAGCGCTACTGATGAGAAAGCTCTGTATCTCAGCCCGTCCATAGTTGAAGATAAAGCTAGTCCAATCGGGGTGAAAGCCTTTCTGTGGATAGGCGTGCTCATAGAGGTGAGTTCCATCGAAGAAACCGAGCCCGTGCTCATCAGTGGGAAAGTGTGAGGGCACCCAGTCCAAAATTACCCCAATGTCATGCTGGTGCAGGTAGTCAACCAAGAACATGAAATCCTGTGGTGTGCCATATCGGCTAGTAGGTGCAAAATACCCTGTGACTTGATAACCCCAGGAGCCGAAAAACGGGTGCTCCATAACCGGTAGAAACTCTACATGAGTGAACCCCATCTGCTTGACATATTCAGCAAGTTGAGGCGCCAACTCTCGATAGGTAAGGGGGCGGTTATCCTCTTCGGGCACTCGCCTCCATGAGCCTATGTGTACTTCATAGATAGCCATTGGGGCATTGAGTGCATTGCACCCGCGCCGTTTTTGCATCCAGACATGGTCTCCCCAGGCATACTCAAGGTCCCAGACGAAGGAGGCAGTTTTAGGCGGCATCTCACTGTAGAAAGCATAAGGGTCTGCCTTGTCTACTTTGTAACCCTTGTAACGCGAGTTGATACGGTACTTATAAAGATGACCCTTACCCACCCCTGGAATAAACCCCTCCCATATTCCTGATCGTCCACGGGAGTACAAAGGATGGCTGGCTTTATCCCAGCTATTAAAGTCACCTGTAATAAACACCTGCTCAGCATCAGGTGCCCAGACTGCAAAATAGGTCCCTTCCTGACCATCATCAGTAATCAGTAGATGGGCTCCCAGTTTCTCATACAAACGGAAGTGAGAGCCTTCGTTGAACAGGTAAAGGTCGTCTTCGGTCAGTAAGGTCACTTCTGGCGATACCGACTGATTTTTTGTCTTTACCTTGGGCCTTCGGCCTGATTTGCCGTGTAGTTCTTTTTCTGCCATTACTGATCCTTAATTTGCTTCCGGAGTCTGTTTATAATCCGTAGTGTATCAAGTACCTGAGGCATTTGGCAAAACTCCTCGAGGCTGTAGCGCACCTTGCGTTGCCAGTTTGGATATTCTCCCTTGGTGCTGGGCACATTCTGGGACTGTGTCTCCAGCCACAGATCCTCTAGGTTAACGATAGCGAGGCGTGCCTGGCTAGCACTGATAAAGGCCAGACAGGCTTTCAGAACAGCATAGGTATCGACAGCAGGTTCCCTGAGCCAACACCTGTTCTGCAAAAAAGTGACCAGGACTTCTGTGATGGCTTGTTGTGTTTTCCTCTCTTTTCGTTCGCCCGCCTTGTTTATGAGGCCAATTTCTAGTCGTTGTTCGATGTCCAACGCCTGTAAGAAGGCAGCAAAAGGTGGCATATCGTGTGTATTCAGGCTTACTATTGAATTGTGGGGGATGGAGGGAAGTCCTTTGGGGGGATTGGCAGCAAGTTCGTAGTGCATCACATACATGCGATGGAGTCCGTGCTTCTTCATAGTTGGCCTAACGTATGGTGGTACGGTTCCCAGGTCCTCACCGACAATAACAGCCTTATTACGATGTGACTCAAGGGCCAGAATGGCGTAGAATTCCTCGGCCCGGTAGCGCAGATAGACCCCCCGGCTGGCTTCCAGCCCCTTTGGAATGCAGAAGAGACGGTGGAGACCCATCACATGGTCAATACGAAGAACACCTGCGTGCCGAAGGTGATGGCGTAAGTAAGCGATGGTGTATCGGTAACCCTTCTCCCTGATTTTTTCAGGGTGCGGTGGGGGAAATTCCCAGTTTTGCCCTTTGGGGAAGACAATATCCAGTGGTGCACCGGCGGAGGCATCCAAGATAAATGCATCCCGCTCCCGCCATGCGTCATAGCCGTCAGGGTGAACTCCAAGTGGAAGGTCAAGATAAAGCTGAAGACCTTTTGTTATAGCCTTCTTCGAAATATCTTCTATTTGTTGATGAACTAACCATTGCACATACAGGTGGTAGCGCTTGGGTTTTTCGTCGTAATCACCCTTCCTTAGGACACCCTCTCTAAGTGGCTGTGGCCAGAACCGCCACGGAATACGCTGCTTCTCACAGGTAGCCCGAAACCGAGCGTAGTCCTCAACTGTTGGATTTGCTTCAATGAAGCTGTAAAAAGCCTCAAGGCGTGTAGATGGCTCGGAAAAGAAGCACCGACATAGTTCTTCAAACACGCGGTGCTTTAATGCCATCTGACGGCGATAGTCTACTACTGGTAAGTGGCGCAGAGCCTTAATCTCACTCTGAAATGATGACGATTCGAGAAGGACCTGTGCCGAAGGACACTTTTGCAGTTCAGGAACCTTGTCTATATCTAGGTGAAACTCGTTCCATAGCAGGCGGCTGACTGGAAGATAAGGGCTTGGTTCGAAGAACTCGTCCAGGAAAGTGGCCAGAAGAGGTAAAGTAGCTACTACCTGCGCTCCCATAGTGGCGATCCAGCCTATGAGAGCTTCTAAGTCTGAAAAATCGCCTGCTCCCCAGCTATCCTTGGTGTGTAGGGCGTATAAGGGCAGAAAAATGCCCCACATTCGATTTTCCTGTTTGTCCTGGGGAATATACGTCCTAAGGGGCGCTGAAATTATGAGGGCTTCTTCATGTCTTCTCGGCATCTCCAGGGTGAGTCGATGATATCCCCAGGGCAACCTCCCAGGCAAAAGGAGCTGTTTGACCACATATTGTGTTCCTTCTATCTGCGCAGTCTCAACTACTGGCAGGTCGGCTCCAGAGCATTCCCAGCGCTGCCAGTCACCATTCTCCAGCTTTAGATGACAGCTCATAAGAGCATCGGCGTCGCTCACGGGAAGCTGTATCTTTAACAGGAGTGGCTCACTGTCCCACACCACAACCACGGGCTCGAGGAGTCGTTGCCATAGCTCCTGCTGTCGTTCCCGCCACGCCGAGGGGACATCCTGGAGGGTTGTTACCGGTGCACCTAGTGACTTAAGTACGGCCAATAGCGTCTCGAGCGACGCCTGCTTTCGGTGTTGGGACACATCGTAATAAGCTGTCTGCACACCGTAGAGTCGAGCCAGTTGATGGATAAGAGGGGTTCGAGAGGCAGAACTCATTTCTCATCCTCCTTCTCAGCTTTCTCCCTAGCCTCTTCAACAATCTGCTTCGCCTCCTTCTTTGATTCAGCCAAAATCTTCCTCGCCTCTTGTTTAGCTTCCTTCTTCGCCTTATCTACTATCTCGCTAGCCGTTTGCTCCGCCTCTTTGGCTATCTGCTTAGACTTCTGCTTTGCTTCAGCTATAATCTTCACCGGCTCCTCTTCAGCCTCCTTCCCTGCCCTTTTTGTAGCTGATTCTTCCCCAACACCCAACACCTGCAAGATGCCATGAAGAGGTAATTCCAACCAGTCAGGCCGGTTATTGAGTTCGTAGTTTACTTCGTAGATAGCCTTGTCAAGAAGATAAGCATCTAGAATAACTTGCATGCCTTCCTTACTCTGAGGCAATATGGGGATGTCTGCCATTAATTCCAGGTAGGACTTAAGGAAGGTAGCCGAGACCCAAAGGTACCAAGCCTGAGCCCACTTTTCAAGCACCGGTAGGTCCTCAGGCCTGAGTACGGTCGTCGACACTTGACCGCGCAGGGCAACATAGGCGGCATAGTGAAATGAGCGTATCATGCCGGCAACATCCCGGAGAGGCGACCGTTTGATTCTGCGCTCGCCCAGGTGCCGAGATGGTTCGCCTTCAAAGTCAATGATGACAAAGTCACTACCAGTATACAGTACTTGCCCCAGGTGGTAATCACCATGGCAGCGGATACGCATTCCGGTTATCTTCCGCCTAGAGATGTCTTGGAAACGCCCGATTATGGTGTCCTCTAGAGCCAGAACCTTCTGGGCGTCTGCCTTTGCCTCGTCCGGCAGTTGCTTTAGACGCTGGCGTACCAGCTGCAAAACTTGAATGGCAAACCCCCGCATGGAATGGTAGAGAGAGCGTTGGTAGGTCACCGAGAACGGCTCAGGGGTGAAGATTGGATCATCTGCGGCCGAGGCCAATGTTAAATGTAGTTCAGCAGTGCGCTCGCCTAACAACTGGGCCGAGACCACATAATGCCCCATGGTCTCGGCGACTATCGAAGGAAGACTTTCGTCACTTATGTCCAGCAGCGAACTCCCGACGGGTAAGGGTGCTTCTACTCCTGGGTGTGCCAGGACTTGCTCGAAATAACGACCGAGAGAGTCCAGGGTGTACTGCCAGCCATCCCCCTCGTTCGGTACATACCCGTGAAGGATAGCTAGAGTCACGGGTTCGACCCCCTTTCGAGCTTGGTACTCAATAACCCCGGCTACTGGCGGGGCATTGCGGAAAGACTCTCTCTCAGTAAGAAAGCGCCCAATCTCCAGTTCAGGGCTGACCCCCTCTTCGAGACGGCGAAACAGTTTCAGCTTTAGTCGTTTACCATAGACTACCGAAGTGTTAGTCTGCTCTCCTTTGAGAATGGCGGGTTCCAAGACTTCTTCAGCCGGTCCGCGTATCTTGCGGAATACTGTCCGGGTGTGAGAGGCGACACTCTCTCCCCTTTGTCCCTTGAAGCGGCGGCGCCGAGCCATGGCTCTAAGGAGGGTATTGCAGAAATTCTTTTCGACCAGGGCATCGTAGATGACTCCCTCCCTGTCGCCATCTTTGCTCTTCAGCTTCAGACGGGCGACAACAGCTTGAAGTGACTCATTGATGATCTGATTTGCCCGTTCCTCTAGAGCAAAGGTGATAGGGACCAGGTAGGTCTCGGGTTCACCCTCGGAGTACTCTAGGCGGATGAGAACAAGGTGAGCTACTGAGGTGCCATAGGGTATGGCAACAAAATCCTGTATCTCCGCTGACCGCACGTATCGTGCCTTGCCACCAAACCAGCGGCGTTGCCTTATGTAGCCTAGTAGCGCCGCTTCCAGCATGGGCTTTCTTCCACGCTTGTATAGGTTGTCCCATTCCCCGGTCAGTGTCAGGGTTGGTACCGAAACCTCAACTGGTGGCGTGAGCAAATCGATCCGTTCCGGTTGCCTGGATTCTAAGGAGAACCAGTAAAAAGCATAGGGACTCAGGGTGATGGGGTATGGTACTTCTCCGATGTTGGGAAACTCTGTCTGTCCAAAGACCTCAACGGGCACCTTGCCATTGAATTCAGCCAGATTAAGGCTGGTATGTTGAGCCAGTCGCGAAAGGTTAGCCACAACCAAGATGACCTCGTCCTCGTAGCGGCGGACGAAAGCCAGTACCTTTCGATTCTCCGGCAAAAGGAACTCAAGGCTTCCCCGGCCAAAGGCTCTAAATCGCTTCCTCAAGGCAATGACGCGCTTCATCCACCAGAGGAGTGAGTCTGGATTGGCCTGCTGGGCTTCCACATTGATAGCCTCGTAGTGATACTCAGGATCAATGTTGACGGGAAGGTAAAGCCGCTGAGGATTGGTGCTGGAGAAGCCGGCATTTCGGTCAGCACTCCACTGCATTGGGGTGCGGACGCCATTGCGATCGCCCAAGAAGAAGTTATCTCCCATTCCGATCTCATCACCGTAGTAAATCACTGGCGTTCCGGGGAGAGACAGGAGAAGCGCATTCATTAGTTCGATTTTCTTCCGGTCGTTGCTGAGGAGAGGGGCTAAGCGACGACGAATCCCCAGATTGAGTCTAGCTTGGGTATCTTGAGCATATACGCGGTACATATAGTCCCGCTCTTCGTCGGTAACCATCTCCAAAGTGAGTTCATCGTGGTTGCGGAGAAAAAGAGCCCACTGGCAGGTCTCCGGGATAGGAGGTGTATGCTCGAGTATATCAATGATGGGAAAACGGTCTTCCATGCGGATAGCCATAAACATGCGGGGCATTAGGGGAAAGTGATAAGCCATATGGCATTCATCGCCTTCACCGAAGTAGGCTATAGCGTCTTCAGACCACTGGTTTGCCTCGGCCAGCAGCATGCGGTTCTGGAACCTCTCATCCACCTGGCGTCGCAATTCCTTAAGTAAGACATGTGTCTCCGGCAGGTTCTCGCAGTTAGTGCCCTCCCGCTCATAAAGGTAAGGGACGGCATCCATACGAAGTCCCGAAACACCTAGACTGAGCCAGAAACTCACCACCCGCAGGATTGCCTCCCGTACTAGAAGACTATCGAAATTGAGGTCGGGCTGGTGCGAGTAGAAGCGGTGCCAGTAGTAGGCATTGGCCACAGGATCCCACGTCCAATTTGACGATTCGAAATCCTTAAAGATGACGCGTGCTTCCTTGTATTTATCCCATGTATTGCTCCAGACATAGAAATCACGCCCTTGGCTTCCAGGCGCTGCCCGCCTCGCTCGCTGGAACCATACATGCTGGTCTGACGTGTGGTTAAGGAGTAGCTCGTTAATTACGCGCAGGCCCCGATAATTAGCCTCCCTGAGGAAGACCTTGAAGTCACCAATCGTCCCGTAGGTGGAGTGTACGCCGGTGTAGTCTGAGACATCGTAGCCGTCGTCCTTAAATGGAGAAGGGTAGAATGGAAGGAGCCAGATCGCAGTGACCCCTAGATCCTGAAGGTAGTCCAGCTTCTGGGTGAGTCCGGGAAAGTCGCCAATACCATCCCCGTCGCTATCATAGAAGGCGCGGACGTGAAGTTCGTAGATGACGGCATCCTTGTACCAGAGGGGATCACCATCCCGCCAGAAGTATTTCTTATCACTAGTTGCCATATCAATAGCCTCTTTTACGCATTATACGCTAATTCCTGCTCTTAGTAATCCCCTGGTGTATCCGGAAGATATGGGCTGGTATCTTTTGGGGATCAAGTTCCACGTAGTTCCGCGAACCCTGCCACCGGTAGGTAGCATCCGCTAGAAGGTCATGTACCTTATAGGGCTGGCCATGGTCAAGCCCCAGTTCCTCAAGGGAAAGGTCTACCCAACCCGACTGTTTGTATCGGTAATCTAAGTTCACCACGACTAGTATTACGTTGGAGAGGTCTTCTGTATGCTTGCTATAGCAAATGAGTTGCTCATTATCCACGGAATGGAAACGTAGGCTCAGGTCACTCTGAAGAGCAGGGTTTTCCCTGCGGATAAGATTCACCTGGGTGATAAAATCCCGGAGGCTGTTGGGGCTCTCGATATCCCACTGCTTTAGTTCATATTTTTCCGAGTTCAGATATTCTTCGCTTTCCTTGTCTTTCCGGCGATTTTCGCAGAGCTCAAAGGCAGGACCATAGATCCCGTAATTAGCTCCAAGAGTCCCCGCCAGTACTAGCCGTGTCATGAATGCCGGTCGCCCACCGTCTCTGAGGTAGTCGTTCAAAATATCTGGCGTGTTAGGCCACAGGTTGGGACGGAAAAACTCCTGGACATCAGTTTGTGTCAGCTCGGTGAAGTACTGGGTCAGTTCCCACTTTACATTGCGCCAGGTGAAATAGGTGTAAGACTGGGTGAAGCCCAGCTTGGCCAGCCGGTACATAATCTTGGGTCGGGTAAACGCCTCGGAAAGGAAGATGATGTCAGGGTAATCCTTTTTTACGTCACCAATCAGCCATTCCCAGAAAGAAAATGGCTTGGTGTGCGGATTGTCTACACGGAAGATACGAACTCCTTGCTCTACCCAGAAAAGTACCACGCTTTTTAGTTCTTTCCATAGTGCCTGCCACTGCTCGGCCTCGAATTCCACAGGGTAGATATCCTGGTACTTCTTCGGAGGGTTCTCGGCATACTGCACTGTCCCATCGGGACGCCACTCGAACCATTCCGGGTGCTCCTTGACGTACGGGTGGTCTGGGGAGCACTGGAAAGCGAGGTCGAGAGCGACCTCTATACCATAATCTCGCGCCTTGGCTATTAACCGGCGAAAGTCCTCTAAAGTGCCGAGTTGAGGATGTACCGCCTTATGCCCCCCTTCTTCTGAGCCAATTGCCCAGGGAGTACCAGGGTCATCTGGTTCAGCTATAGGAGTGTTATTCTTCCCCTTGCGGTTAGTCCTGCCTATTGGGTGAATTGGAGGGAAATAGAGGACATCAAAGCCCATCTCCGATACATAGGGAAGGCGCGCTTCACAATCCTTAAAGGTGCCATGTCGCCCCGGCTCAGAAGCACAGGATCGAGGGAACACCTCGTACCAGGTACTAAAACGTGCCTTCTCCCGGTCTACCACTACCACCGGCTCTTTGGAGTAAGTTGTGGCAAACCGTCTGTGTGAATACTTGGCCATTAGCGTTGCCATCTTCTTGCTCAGCCCGAGCCTAGTTTTGGTTGACGGATGCACTTTAGTTGAACGTAAGGACTCTGCCCATTCCCGCATGGTGCCTGCATCACGCCTTTTGGCACGCTGGCTTGCTTCATCGATGAACTGAGCCCCTTCAAGTAAGTCCACAGAAATATCTTGATTAGCCTCGACTTTTTTCGTCAGATTCTGCCGCCAAGTCCTGAACCGGTCAACCCATGCAGCAAAGGTATATCGATAACGTCCCATTTCGGTGACCTTAAAAGAGCCGCGCCAGCGATCGTTAGCCAGAAACTCCATGGGAACCTCAATCCAGTTTGGGTCGCCTTCCTTGCGATACATGAGGGCAGCAGAGAGAACATCATGACCATCAGCGAAAATATCAGCCTCGACGGCCAACTCGTCGCCAACTATTCTCTTAATGGGGAAGCTGCCGCCGTCAATCTCAGGTTTTACTCCCTCAATGACTATTCGTATTCCGCCTTCCACATCTTTCTCCATTTTAATATGCCTTCATCCACACCTTGCCTAACAATACGATGCTATCTCAATATTGGTCATGATGCTTTTGCTAATTAAATTATACCTCATTCCGAGCAGTTAAGTGACCCTGATCCGAGCGTCAACCACGATATAACCTTCATCCTGCTCTAAAACCTTCACTGGATTTAGGTCCAGTTCGACTATTTGGGGCAGGTCTTCGACCATTGCTGAGACCCTCATTAAAAGTTCCTCTAGGGCTTTAATATCAGAGGGCTTCGATCCTCTCCAACCCTTGAGAAGTTGATAAGCCTTGACTGAGCGGATCATCTCCCGAGCATCTACATCAGTCAATGGATGAATGCGAAAGGTGACATCTCTAAATAATTCAGTGTGCATTCCACCCATACCGAACATAATCAAGGGGCCAAAAGAAGGGTCCTGAGTTACCCCAACGATTACCTCGACTCCCCCAGGTATCATTTTTTGAATAATGACACCCTGCACCTCGTTTTCTCTTCCAATATTGATCAGGTGCTCCTTGATTTGGCTGAACGCGTTTTTTACTTCGATCTGTGAGCGGAGATCAAGAATGACGCCCCCCACTTCCGTTTTATGGGTAATAGTGTCAGAGATGAGCTTCATGACAACGGGGAAACCGAGTTCCTCAGCTGCTTTGACCGCCTCGTCAGCGGTCATAACTGACTTAGACTCTACTACACGAATACCGTAGCAGTGTAAAAGGTCAATAACAGAAGTGGTACTGAGCCAGAAGGGTCGAGCTGCGCTTTTCTCTAAAGCCGAAACGACTATCTGCTTACCTTTCCTCTCATCAATGCCCACTATTTTCGGTATCACACCCTTTGGTCTCTTTAACCAGTCATTGTATTCACAAGCTTTGGCAATAGCCGTAGCCGTATCTTCAGGGAAAGCAAAAGAAGGAACACAACACTCTTCCTCAGAACCCAGTTCTATCGAAGCGCCGCGCGAACCCATAAAAGAAGCCACTAGTGTTTTCCCTCGTCGACGAAAGCCGGGTGCTGTATTTCTGATAGCAGTGGCTACAGCTTCCGCTTCTGTAACTATCGGCGGGATAAATATGACAATGACAATATCTATGTTGTCATCTTCTGCCAGCAGCTGCAATGCCTGGCTATACTCTTGAACGGTAGCCTCAGCCGTCATATCGATAGGGTTGGTAAGACTGGCTCTACTTGATAGTAAATTCTTTAGCTCTGAAAGGGTCTTGGCCGTAAGAGTTGGCAATTCAAGTCCTCTTTCGGCACAGGCAGCAGCAGTTAGGATTCCTGGACCACCACCGTTGGTAAGTATAGCCACTCGTTTCCCAGAAGGTACAGGTTGGTGAGATAGCAGGTTGGCTACGTCAAATAGCTCCTCTAATGTATCTACCCGAATTATCCCAGTCTGTGCAAACAGCGCTTCGGAAGCAACCTCGGCAGTAGCCAGTGCTCCCGTATGAGATGCAGCTGCTCTAGACCCTGCTGAAGTGCGTCCGCTTTTAACTGCCACGATCGGCTTACTATGCGTTATGCTTCGGGCTATGCGAGCAAACTTTCTTGGATTGCCGAACGATTCAAGGTAAAGGAGGATGACTTCGGTGGCTGGGCCTAATTTCTTTTCTGCCATTTCCTCACCTCCTGATGCATTTCAAAGATTACAGTCTCACTAGTCTCTTTTTCTCCTTACTTTGCCACAATTAGCTCATTTGAAGTTTTTTCCCCCTGAGTTCATCTTCTGTCTTAGCAGTTGTCTCAAAGCCACTGATCATACCCATATCCTTACAGGGCTCCAGGGGACTATCCCCCTCGATGGTCTCCATCTTTCCAGTGTCATAGCAAACCTGCTTCAATATTCTTATAATCCAAGCAGAGATCCCGCTTCCCAGGCATTAAGCTTTCCAAGGCGCATCCGATAACTGTTACCTTGCCATTTATCAGCACCTGATGTTGTAACTCACGTAGTTCTTTATATATTTCGCAGGCAACATTAGTTGCCTTAACACCACAGCAACCATGTTTCTTAAGCCCAGGATTTGGAGGCTCACCTTCTTATCGCTACATCCCCTATCCATCCTAACGCACGAGGGCATCGATTATCGTTCTAATGAACTTAGGCAGATCGGCTGGCTTGCGGGAGGTAATGAGATTTCCATCTTTGATGACAGGCTCATCAACCCAACTGGCGCCATCATTCTTGAGGTCCACTGCTATTGAAGGCCACGAGGTAAGGCGACGACCTTTAACTATATCCGCTGAGATTAGCAGTTGCGGGCCATGGCCGACTGCTGCTATGATCTTTCCGGCATCATTTGCCTTCCTCACCAAGTCAATCATTGGTTGATGCAAGCGCATCTTGTCTGGTGCGTACCCGCCGGGCACGACGATGGCATCAAAGTCAAGAGCATTAACTTTATCAGCGGTGGTATCGACTGTTACTGAAACAGTCCCCCTCTTACCCTTGTATCTTCCTTGAGAGCCGCTGCCAACCACCACTACTTTGGCACCTGCATCCCTCATCGCCTTCATCAGCTCGTTGAGCTCGACGTCTTCAAAGTCTTCCTCAGCAAGAATAGCGATTTGTTTTCCATCAAGCATGTCTATCTCCTTCCCCGCTCATGTGAGAGATTTCCAGCACCCGGCCTGGCGTACAGGTAGGTACAGGCTTCTTCTCACCAATTCGAGGTACGCTCAGAACTACCATGCCTGCTAGTTAAAGGCGTTCATAAACCTCCGTCATCGGAACTCTTTGACATCGGAGGTTTGAGATGACAATGGCACCGCGTTATGTGGAGTCACAAGTAGTCGGAGATCTGCAGTAATGTCATCTATCGAAGCCAGTGTGTGGATTAAAAATTCTGCCAGTTGCAGCCGTTCTTTCGCTTCAAGCAGCACTATAACATCAGGAGACCCCTCCAAGGCATCCACTGTCACCACACCAGGGCTACAGCGTAAAGTTCGGAGTGCCTCTTCAGCCTTTCCCTTCACAATATCTAAGAGTATGTAAGCTCTAGCGCTCATTTATTACCCACCTCCGAACCTGCTACTTATACAATGCATATAAACGACATGGCTCGCTTGAGCCGCAGTCATGATAAATCTGGTCACCAACCTGACTGAACTTCCTGGTCGGGGTTAGCCCCTCATTTGTGATCCAGAGCGTTTCCAATATTTTACATTTCGGGCAAAAAGCCATAAGTTCATTCAAGTCTGCCAGCATACTCTGCTTAACACTCGCGCTCAATCTAGGCTTTTCTTCCCTCATCAGCACCAATGCCATTTGCTTCTCCGAGGACAGTGTAACAAGGATTTTAGTGAAAATGTGATGGCAAAGTCATAAAATTGTGGGGGAAAAAGTTACAAAACTATGACATTATGAGAGATAGTCTCAAAGGATGGCTTACAATATCACTAAGGCCTCTAGAGGTGGAAACTCTCTAAGCTGTTCAGGCCAAGGGCTGGTCTATGATGTAGCCTGTCTTTGGAATGGTTCGGATCAGCTTAGGAGCGTTTGGGTCGTCTTCCAGCTTGCTTCTTAGCCGACTGATATTTGTCCTGAGAATCTGGACATCATCCCGGTACTCGGGCCCCCACACTCGGGTGAGTAACTCCTCATAGAGCATTAAGCGACCAGCATTGTTGACAAGCTGGCTTACCAGAAACCACTCGGTTCGGGTCAAGTATTGTTCCTCACCCTTGACAAGAACGCTATGCTTCTTGAAATCGATGGTTACATGCCCTAAATTAAAGGCATCTGGTATTTTCAGTCTTTCGCTAGATGCAAGTCGGCGCTTGACTGCCTCAATTCTGGCGACCAACTCGTCAGGGTTGAATGGCTTCGGCAGGTAGTCATCGGCACCCACCTGGAGCCCCTTTATTCTGTCAGCATCAGCACCTTTGGCGGTAAGCATAATGACTGACACAGCCGAAAAGCTGCGCAGCTCCTTAAGCATCTCCAGGCCATTCATCTTCGGCATAATAACGTCAAGCACGATCAGGTCTGGCTCTTGAGCCTGAGCTTGTTCCAGGCCCTCAATACCGTTACTAGCAGTGAATACCTCATAGCCAGTAGCTTTCAGTTTTGACCTCAGGAAGTTAATGATCCGCTCCTCGTCGTCAACTATCAATATGCGAAACCGTTTCACAAGGTATCTCCGAGTCAGCTATCTTGGATTTTAATAATAGTCTCGTGTTCAGCCGATGTCAACTTATTTGGGGAAGAGCAAAACCCTCTACCTTCCTCCAGAGCATTTCCCGGTATCCTAAGCCTAATGTCAGGAATTGACGAAGATCTTGACAATATTACATAAGAGGGGTAAATTAAAGGCACTATCGATATATGAAGTAACCGGAATAAATTTGCTTTCCAGATGTGGTGTTAGGTGGTATGGAGATGAAACGAAGGCGCTGGAGCCGCTAGATGGGATCAAAATCTGACTTCTCATATAAGGAGGAGACAAAATGGCAAAGAGAACAACTAATGAAAAAACAAAAAGTCCCGCAACAAAAGCACCGCAACTGCCGAAGGTAGGGACAGGCATCATTGGGCTGGATGATGTATTGCATGGAGGCTTCCCGACAGGACGGACGACGCTTGTCAGTGGTGGGCCGGGTACCGGAAAGACCATTATCGGCATGGAGTTCCTTTATCGCAGTGCCGTAAACGGCGAGCCGGGCATCTTTGTCACTTTTGAGGAGCGGGCTGAAGCTTTACGTAAGAATACATTGTCTCTGGGATGGGACCTGGCTCCTCTTGAAAAAGACGGTAAGTTCTTTCTGTTCGGGGCACATGTAGACCCGCAGGCTGCCATTTCCGGTGACTTCAACGTGAAAGGACTGCTTGCCATCGTGGAAGGAAAAGCCAAGTCCATGGGAGCCAGGCGTATCGTGATTGATGCGGTGGACGTCCTTATGCGCATCTTTGATGACCCGGTGCGCGAACGTAACGAACTCTATGCCCTGCATGATTGGTTGAATGACCACGAAATGACAACTATTCTCACCCTGAAAACATCTGCGGGCGGGGACACGGCGTCTCGCTATGAATTCCTTGACTACATGGCCGACTGCCTTATTCAGCTTGACCACCGCGTCGTTGAACAGGTGCTGACACGCCGAATGCGGGTAATCAAGTATCGTGGCTCGAGCTACATCCACAAGGAACACCCATTCGTCATTGCTGATAACGGTGTCAATATTATTCCCGTCTCGACTGTTGAACTACAGCACAAAGCGCTTGGTCCTAAGGTCTCCACCGGTCACCCCCGGCTGGATACCATGCTGGACGGTGGCTACAGACGTGCCGCCTGTGTCCTCTTATCAGGGACACCAGGTACCGGCAAGACGACGCTGGCCAACACATTTGTTGCGGCTGCCTGTGAGCGTGGCGAAAAGGTTTTGTATATCAACTTTGAGGAATCGGGAGAGGCAATGGTGTCTGGTATGCTCAGCCCGGGTATTGACCTGCGCCCGGCGCTGCGGGATGGCAAGCTGCGGCTTATGACAGCAGCGCCCGAAGCCATGGGCGCCGAGGAGCACCTCTTTCAGGCACTGAGGGCCATAGAAGCGTTTCAACCAGACCACGTGGTCGTTGAGGCCATGTCATCGTGCAACCGGATGGGCACCAAGCAGGCTGCTTATGAGTATCTGATACGCCTGGTAAATGCTTGCAAGGAGAAAGGCCTGATGATGATACTCACCAATCAGACCGCGGGCTTTAAGAATGAAAACGAGATTACCGGCATGGACATGTCATCAATCATAGATACCGTCATCTTCTTACGCTTGATCGATATAGGCGGTGAAATCAATCGCATGTTAATGATTCTGAAATCCCGGGGCCAGAAAAGCTCCAACCAGTACCGCGAATTCCTCATCACTGATAAGGGCATTGACGTTCGGGATGTTTACGTGGGCGGAGGAGGTGTGCTAACCGGCGCCGCCCGGCAGGAACAGGCAGCCAAGGAAGTGCTTGATGCCCGACTCAAACGGCTGGAAATTGAGCTAAGAGAGCACAATATCAAGCAGAAACGAGCCGAGATGGAAGCAGAGATTGCCAGGCGAAAGGCTGAACTCGAAACTGCTGAGGCGGAGTTGAAAGCATTGCAGCTCGACGAAGGGTTAGTTCAAGAGGGACGTGATATTCGGGGAAGGATGCGGGATGAGGATGCCAACAGTCTGCGGCTCAAAGAACGGGTGCGACAGCATAAGGAAAGAGGCACTGGCCGAAAGGAGGGCGCAAAATGAATCGGTCTAACCCGAAAGCGAAGACAAGGGGCGCAGAAGCCCAGGGCGAAACATACGTGCTGCGACTCTTCATGGCTGATAATGAACCGAATTCCAAACAGGCCAGGGAGAATCTGGAGCAGCTGCAAGAGACTTATCTGAAGATGCCCCATAAGAAAGAAATCGTTGACGTGCTGGAGGATTTCCAGGCGGCGCTGGAAAACAATGTACTGGTCACGCCGTGTCTGATTTTGGTTTCTCCCCTGCCCAGGGTTACCGTTTTTGGCAACCTGAGCAACACAGAAAGGGTGGTTACCGCTCTACGGCTGATGTGAGGTGGATGATTGAGCAGCAAAAAGCCGACATACGAGGAACTAGAACGAAGGCTAACAGACGCTGAGGAGGTCATTGCCACCCTGCATAGGGGAGAGGTAGATGCCATCATCAGCGAGCGAAACGTGGCTCTACTTCGCGCAAAAGAGCTGGAGCAAGCGCTGCAGCAACGACAGAGAGAGCTAGCCATCAGAAACAAGATTGCCAATATATTCCTAACCGTTCCTGACGATGAGATGTACGGAGAAGTGTTGCAAGTGGTTCTGGATGCTATGGAAAGCAAACACGGGGTCTTCGGATACATCCGAGAGGATGGAGCTATGGTTGTCCCTTCCTTAACCAGAGACATCTGGGACAAGTGCCAGGTTGCAGGTAAGGATATCGTATTTCCTCGCGATACATGGGGTGGCATCTGGGGGCGGGCTCTTGTCGAGAAGAAGACCTTCTATTCGAACAAAGACTTCCGCGTGCCCAAGGGGCATATTCCTGTACACAGGGCCATGGCCACGCCCATCATCTATCAGGGTGAAGTTATTGGCTATTTCACTATTGGCAACAGGACAAGGGACTATGATGACAAGGATAAGGAGTTGCTGGAAACCATCGCTAACTACATAGCGCCTGTCCTAAATGCGAGGCTGGAGAGGGATAAACAGGAAAAGGAGCGTAAGCGGGTGGAGGCAATGCTGAGGGAATCGGAGGAAAAACTACGCCTTATCTTCGAGTCTGTAAGCGACGGGATTGCGGTCGTTGACTTGGATGGGAATTTGGTACGGGTAAACGAAACCGTGGTTCGCATGCATGGCTATGATACTGAAGAAGAACTCATTGGGCAAAGCGGCTTTGAGCTGTTCGCTGTGAAAGACCGTGCCAAGGCTAGGGAGAACATGAAAAGGGCGCTAGAGATGAGGCATCTCGGAGAGATTGGCTACACACTCTTGAGAAAGGATGGGAGTGAGTTTGATGCTGAGATAGGCGCAGCTGTCTTGCCAGATGCGTTTAATAATCCGTTAGGACTTGTAGTTACTGTGAGAGACGTCACCGAGCACAAAAAGCTGGACCAGCTAAAAGACGAGTTCATCGGTCTCGTGTCCCATGAGCTACGCAGTCCGCTGACTGTGATTACAGGCGCTGTCAATACGGTTCTGAGCGAAGGTGAACGTATATCTCATGAAGAAACACGCCAACTACTCCAGGATGCAGCTTGGGAGGCAGATTCGCTGTCCCATCTGTTGGGGAACCTCCTAGAGTTGTCCAGAGTTCAGGCCGACCGTCTCCTCCTTCATGCTGAACCAATCAGTGTCGAAACCGTGGTTCATGACACGGTTGAGAAAGTAAGACGCCAGTCTTCAGCACATCAGTTTGTTGTGTACCTCCCGAGGAAAGTGCCCCCGGTTTATGCTGACCCATTGAGACTGGAACGTATCCTTTATAATCTCCTTGAAAACGCCGTTAAGTATTCACCGCAGGGAGGGGAGGTACGGGTCTCCGTCAAACCAGAGGAGGAGCACTTGGTTATCGGGATTAGTGATCAAGGTATTGGCATATCCCTAGCCGATCAAGCCAAACTATTTGGGCCTTTCCAACGCCTTGAAGAGTCCAGACCTGATGAAGTTGGAGGAGCAGGACTTGGGCTATTAGTGTGCAGCAGACTGGTAGAAGCCCACGGCGGCCGGATATGGGTCGAGTCGGAACCCGGTCGGGGTTCTAGCTTTCTCTTTACATTACCTTTAAGCACACGCTGACCTGTTGAGATTCACTCTGAAATTCAAAAAAGGAATCCCAACATTGGGCAGCTCTTGAATTCACTATTTTGCCGTCCAGGATTTTAACGACTCCAAGCAAATTCGTACCGTCTCCAAGACGGGTTACCAGCTGTTAGCTCGAATAGCTAGGAGTTTCCATCTCTAAGGACTCCTATGACATCTCAAGTGATCCCCAGAGACTATATCCTATAATGTCATAATTTTGTAACTTTTTCTCCTTTCATTTTATGACTTCGTTATTATCTACTGTCTATTATGTTAGTGCACATCTTCAGGTCCGGTGAGTGAGGCTTGGTCAAGAAGACATAGCAGAAGGAGGCTGAAGTGAGAACAACGAGTTTGTTGGCTATAGGTTTGGTTTCAATGCTGGCTCTGGTTGGATTAGTTGGTTGTACCTCTGAAGGTACGAGCGGCATAGAATTACCCTCTGGGCTAAGAATTAATGTTAATAGTCAGCAAGTAATACGCTAAGTCCAGGGGTTCTGCTTCCCGGCCTTACTGCCAAAACGGTTTGGTAGTTACTTATGTTAGGACTTAATTTAATGCTTGTTAATCACAGACACAGTGAATTGAAATTTGCAAAAGTAAAGAAAGGAGGTGATTAGCTATGGCATCTTTTAAGTGCCGGGATATAGGCATGAGTTGTGGCTTTGAGGCAAGCGCAAAGACAGAAGACGAACTCATGAAGAAGATAGCGGAACATGCTAGCAAAGCCCACAACATGAAAACGATCCCGCCTGATGTAATGGGTAAAGTCAAGAAAGCAATCAAGAAGTAACAAGAAGATTGAATACAGCGAACTATATTAATGAGTTCGTAGTTTAGGAGGTAGCAATGTACAGACTGTTCAAGGTTTTCATTGTGGTTATCCTTGTGGCCTTTGTGCTGGTGCCAGCGGTGGGCTGCACTGGACCACAAGGGGTAGCCGGACCGCAGGGAGCAACAGGGCCACAAGGGCCAGCGGGACCACAAGGGCCAGCAGGGCCAGCAGGACCAACGGGACCACAAGGACCAGCGGGATCAGCGGGTGCTCCAGGGCCGACACGACAGATTGTTGTTACTTGGGATACGGATGAGTATGGCGCTTACGGCTACTTTGCTGTTGTTGAAGCTATGCCCGATCAGAGCATTCAGATTAAGGGAGCTGGCTTTGATCCAGACGACAGCGTGATGCTAACTATCAGTATCGGCGAAGACGACGTCGTGCTCGGTAGAAAGGTTACTGCCAATGACTATGGAGCGTTCGATGTATCTAGGACAATACCAGAAGACGTGGATTATGGTGCCACTTCGATGAAAGCTTAGCTCGATGCGGATGTGTCCGGGGATCAAGTCATTGAGGGGGACCTGCAGGCTGTATGGCCATTAGATATTGTGGAATCCCTGCAATCCTTCCCATAGGAGTAGAGGCATTAGTTCGAACATCTTGTGAGTTTGCAAAGCTGGCAGCAAGCTAAAGTACTAGGTTAGTAGATTGTCAGGTTCGGGGGAGGCTACGAGCTTATGCGGTAAATTTCGTATTGCTCGAGCAGACACGGCAGCGAGAGTTAGGTATATGAATATTCTAACCAGGGAGGGTGTGCTATGTTTCACACTATTGGAGAAACTGCAGGCGAAATTTGGAGACTCCTCAATCAAGAAGGGCCAATGAGTATCTCCACCATTGTAAGTAAGGTTAAGCAACCTCAGTCTGCAGTCTACATGGGGTTCGGATGGCTTGCTCGGGAAGATAAGTTGGTATTTACCGAGACCAAGCGACGAATGTCCATCTCCATTAAACGGTAGTAACGGCTTGGGTCAGTTACATCGAAGCGACGAGGAGATGACATTGTGGGCATCGCTCCTGAAAACACTATGTTTGTCGTTCTTTGTTTTGAAGGGCCTGATGACTATTCCATGGCCGGTGGACTTGGTGACAAGATTACCTGTCTGACGAGCACACTGGCTGACATGGGCTTTGTTGTCCACCACATTTTCATTGGGGATCCTGGAATGCACGGGACAGAACTTCGCAAAGATGGCAAGCTTGTTCTCCATCGTTGGTGTCAGTGGATAAGTGAGAGTCATCGGGGTGGAGTCTATGATGGGGAGAAATGGAAAGTTGACGATTTTACTAGATCCGCCCCTCTGTTTATCGTTCATGATCTGGTTCATCCAGCAATCTCTGGAGGGAAGCTGGTGGTAATATTGGGAGAGGAATGGCAAACTGCCGAAGCTATGTGTTTGATACACGACCTCTTGCATATATACCGTCTCCGCGACAAGGCAATAATGTTCTGGAACGCAAATGAGATATATGGTTTTGAGCAGGTAGACTGGAAGTACCTATCTCGCGCCACCACAATTACTGTGGTTAGCGAATATATGAAACAGATTATGCTCAAAAGGGGGATAAACCCCGTAGTCCTTCCTAACGGAATACCGGAAGCCCTGCTGGAGGAGATAAGTAAAGCCGACGCTTCACAGATGAGAGAAGTGCTGGGAACCGAGGTGATATTCAGTAAGGTAGCCAGAGGGCGTCAAGATAAGGGATGGAAACCGGCGGTTCATGCTGTTCACAATCTCAATAAGTTGGGGGAAGGTTCTAAACTTCTGGCCCATGTAGGAATGGAATCAGACAGGCAAAAGGTAGCTCATCAAGTAATGTCGCTTGGCATGGTTATGAAAAACATTCACCCAGACGGGGGCTCCAAAGATTCTTACTTGTGCGCTGCCTCTGACAGGGATTTCACACCTTATTTTGAAGTTTTATCCGAGAGCAGTACGGCAGACGTTTTCAATTTTGCCTGTCCTGTGCCGCTGTCTTTCTTGAGGGTGCTCTATCGAGCCAGTGATGTGGTCTTGGCAGCCAGTGACCATGATCCTTTCGGACTGGTGGGTATGGAAGCTATGGCGGCGGGGGCAATAGTATTTACAAGCCGCAAGGCAGAGGGGCACGCTGAGCATATGCGCAATGCAATTGTCTTAGACAAGTACACAGCAGAGGAGATACAGTTTTACGCAGGTTACCTCCGTATGCATCCAGAAAAGAGAGAAATGATCAGGGCATCTGCAAGACAGACAGCAGAGCAATGGACATGGAAAGAAGTAGTCAAAAGGCTCTTACGGAGGCTTGAGCATCAGGCACACGCTCAGGGAATCAATCTACCTGCTTGAGGGCAGCACAGTCGGCTCAACAAATGTAATTGTTGCACGGAGGGAAGGATGCCAACGTATGTTGAAGCAGCCATTTGCCAATATCTCAGAGAAGAGATATTTCCTCAACTTGCTCCGCCTCCTTATGGGGAGATAGAAATAACAAGCCTAGGCGCGCAAAAGCCCGTCTGTCTCTTCTTTGAAAAGAAGAGGAGCATAATGGTGGTAGGCAAGCTTTTCAAATGGGGAGTTATTCCCTTTGAAGAAGCGTGGCTCGAAGCAGACAAGGAGTATTCAAATCTTAAGCTCCTCAGAGAGCAGCTGGGAATGGATGGTGAGACTGATCGTGTAGTGGCCCCCTTAGGCGAGAACAAGGAGCTTTCTGCTCTCCTAGTTACGGAGAGGGCGCCAGGTCAGACACTGGATCACTTCATTGCGAAAGCTATTTTTGAGCAAGAGCATGACGAGCTGTTTCAAATATTGAGCCATCTGGCTAGGTTTTTCGTTAAACTCCATGAAGCTGGTAAGACCGAAAGGCCACTTTCTCCTGAGTTACCCCGGTTATACCTGGATACACTGCTGGGCTCTTTGAATGTAGGGCTTTTGGACTCCTCAAAACGAGCCGAGATTGATAAGCATGCAGCCAGATGGTGGAGCGATAAACACCTTTACGCTTCAGACAGAGAAACAATAGTCCACGGGGATGCTACTCCCACCAACTTCCTATTTGACAACGGAAACGTAACCGCTATTGACCTAGAGAGTATGAAATTGGCTGACCGGTGCTGGGATCTTGGATTTATCGCTGCCGAACTGAAGCATCATTTTATGTGGAGGGCAGGCGATGGCTGGGCTGCCGAACCTTTCATCGGCCATTTCTTGTGGCAATACGCGGCAGATTATGGTGATACCCAGTTTTTCCGTGTTATCACCCGCAGGCTTCCGCTCTACATGGCACTGGGTCTCTTGAGGATTGCCAGAAATAGCTATGTGGGCGACATACATAGACAGCATTTGGTCCTGGAGGCAAAGCAATGCCTAGAATACGGGCTGTAGTCTTTGATTGCTATAGCACCCTGATCGATATCAAGACTAATGAACAAAAAGACGAGGTTTTCCACTACCTTTCACTCTACCTGCAGTACTACGGGGCAAAAGTGGATGCTAGGAAACTAGGGCTTGCCCTAGATCTCGGAAAGAAGCAGTGCTTCCAGTCTGCAAAAGAGCGCTACCCAGAAATAGATCTGGAGATCGTATTCCGGAACATCCTTGAGAAAGAAGGATTGGTTAATCCCTTTTTAGCTACATCTTGCTGCAAGCTGTTCAGGGTGCTTAGCCGAGAACGATTTCAGCTTTTCCCAGATAGCCTTCCCGTGTTGGAGGAAATGAAGAAAAGCGGATATCCAATAGCGGTCGTTTCCGATGCCCAGAAAGTTTTTTGCCTAGAGGAAGGTGAAATGTTGGGGCTAACGCCGTTCTTTAGTCACGTTATCATGTCGACGCATCTCGGGTTTAGAAAACCTGATCCCAGGCTTTTTACAATTGCCTGCACTTTGCTGGATATTCCGCCAGCGGAGACTGTCTACATTGGTAATGACCCAGAAACAGACGTAAAGGGAGCTCAAGCAATCGGAATGCAGGCAATACTGCTGGACAGGGATGGGGAAAACATGGAACAAGAGCCAAAACCCGATTTTTATGCAACTAATCTTTGGGAAGCGTGGAATTGGATAAGGAATAATTTCTAGGCATAGAAGGAGATGTCATGATCTACTGGGCACAGCTTTTTCATTTTTATCAACCGCCAACCCAACTTCCGTCGGTGTTAGAGAAGATCTGCAATGAATCCTATCGGCCCCTCCTACAAGTTTTCCGTGAGTATCCTAACGCTAGGGCTACAGTGAACATCAACGGTGTCCTCACTGAAATGCTGAAGGACTGTGGCCACATAGATGTCATACAAGGGCTGAAAGAGCTAGCAGAGAAGGGCCAGATTGAGATCACTGGTACAGGGAAGTATCACCCCATACTGCCATTAATACCGCCTGATGAGGTGAAGCGGCAGATAGAGCTTAACCGGAAGACCAACAGCTTTTTCTTTGGTGGCACCTATAAGCCGAGTGGTTTCTTTCCGCCCGAGATGGCTTACAGCAGGGATATCCTGCCGTCAGTCATAGGGACCGGTCACCGCTGGATTATTCTAAGTGGAGTTGCCTGCCCGGCTAACTGGCCCAACGATACTGTCTACCAGGTGGAGCATGATGGGAAGAGGCTAGCGGTGTTCTTTCGAGATAACCTTCTGAGTAACAAGATCAGCTTCCAGGAGCTAGGCCCCAAAGACTTCTTGGAAAACCTCAAAGCTCTCAAAGGTGATAAAGAAAATATCTATGTCATCACTGCCATGGATGCCGAGACCTATGGCCATCATATTAAGGACTGGGAGGAGCTGTTCCTCGCTGAGGTCTATGAACAGCTACAGGTACGAAGCGAGACGTACGCTTATATTCAACAGAAGAAAGTGCTGGCAGTTCAACACGCCAACCTTCTTCAAGATGCTGAGATAGCCCAGCAGGTACAGACAGCGACCATCAGCCAACTCCTTGACCTTTTTCCATCTGGCGAGGTCTTAGACCCTAAACCATCCTCCTGGAGTACTACAGATGAAGACATAGAGGCGGGAAATCCCTACCCACTTTGGCAAGACAATGATAATGAGATACACCGTCTCCTGTGGGAGCACTTGGCGATATGCATTGAACTGTGCTTAGCTGCTTCCAAGCTAGCGGATAATGATGGGAGCAAGCATTTTGCTGGTATCGCCAGAGGACTACTGGATAGGAGTTTCCAGAGTGACCAGTTCTGGTGGGCCAGTCGAAAACCAATGTGGGATATCAATCTCATCCACACGGGGCTCGATGACCAACATAGGGCTATCGTCAACGCCTACCGCGCCATAAGCACCAGCGGGGCCGATGGAAAGTTAAAGTCTGATTTCTACGACAAGCTGGTGCCGGCTCGAGGCCTGCGAAACAAGATAGTTGACAATTTATTTGTCTTGTAGTGATGAATACATCATCTCGTACCGGAAGAGCTCAAAACGGGGAAGTTCAAAACGGTTTTGGTCGTGGTTCAGCCAAATCACTGGCGAATTCCGATGTTCGGCCCAGAAGGGAGAGTGGCATATGATATATGGTTTAGCCGTAATCGATCAACTATTTGAACGACATCAGGCTCTACAGAAAGGCCTTAAATCTTTGGAGGAAACGTGGCTTTACCGGTTTCCTAGCCAACTAGAAGAGTTGGCTGAGGCAGAGAAGTTGCTGAAGCGATTGATGAGCTTCCTTGAAGAGAGTCTCTACAGTCACTTTGCGTATGAAAAAGAAGTTCTGCAACCATGGCTCGATGAATTATTTATGCGTACGCTCCAACTTGACCACCGGAAATAGAAAGCGAAATCAATGAGGTTAAATCGATGGCCACTCGTGAGAGACTACAGGGATTGAGTCGAGAGAGGCTGCAATTCTTGATATCATACATACACGGGAGAGTTGTTGTTACATACCGGATGGTCGAAGAGCATACTGCCAAAGAAGGAGTGATTCTACTCATGGTGCGAAGAGCATTGCAAGAGAAAGAACAGAAGAAGGGCTAGGAGAAGGGTGTAAGCACCGTCGCTTGCCGCAAAAATGAATATCTAATCAAAAGAAAGGAGGAAACTATGCCTACATTTGATTTTACCTTTGACCTGTCTGCCATTATTGCTGGCGCACTAAAGGTAGTGGTGATACTTGCCGTAGCACTTGTTCTGGTAGTTATTACCAGACGAATAGTCCCGAAGCTGATAACAGCCCGAATCCCTAAGATCCGTGAGGAGTCCCCCAATCAGCTGGCGGTACGCTCTAAAACTCTCTCACAGGTAATCGTCCAGCTTGTTTCGGCTATTATATGGGTTGTAGCACTTGTTATGATATTAAGTGTCCTAGGAGCAAATATCGCCCCACTAATAGCGGGTATTGGTGTAGCTGGCTTGACACTCGGCTTCGCCGCACAAAACATAGTCCGAGATTACCTTCACGGCTTCTTCATCATCATGGAAGACTGGTACCGGGTTGGTGAGGTCGCTGTAATTTCAGGTACAGGTGGCCTGGTGGAGAATATTACCCTCAGGCGCACTATACTTCGAGACTTGAATGGTACGTTGCATATTTTCCCGAATAGCAGGGTTGAGCAGGCCAGCAACATGACGAGGGACTGGTCGCGCGTAAATCTGGACGTAACAGTAGCCTATAAAGAAAACCTAGACAATGTAATTCACGTCATTAATGAGGTTGGTCAGGGACTGAAGGATGATCCTACTTGGGGGCAAGATCTGCTGACGGCTCCCGCAGTAATACGTGTCAACAATTTAGGAGACCATGGCGTTGAGATAAAGATACTGGCCGATACCAAGCCAATCAAGCAATGGGGGGCTAATGGGTGAACTACGCAAGCGACTTAAGGATCGCTTTGATGAAGAAGACATAGAAATCCCGTAGCCTCACACAAAAGTATACTTTGGAAACACACTAAGAGGTAACGGTAACCATCAGTAGGCTTCACGGAATGAATTGAGCAATTTGCTTGACAGCCTACTGACAATGTAGATTGGTTATTGGATTGTCAATTGCTTGATTGAATAGATGTTTTTTATTTCGCACAAGAGAAAGGAATATTTAATATTACTAAGGAGTTAAAAAGTAATGCCTAGATTATTCATGAAGAGGGCAAAACAGCAGGTAGGCCTTACTCCTGGGACTCTCATCCATATAGGAGAGAAGAAGATTGAAAAGGTAAGGATTAGAATCATTGACTACGATGAAACGCAACTTGAAGAGAAAGAAGTAAAAACAGTTGAGGAGTGTTTTCCCTTTAAGGACAAACCTACTAT
>Ga0209979_1000870_pt1 | contig 36550 bp, 31 predicted proteins | sample AnhtaG_FD_183114 | JGI IMG/M metagenome (GOLD analysis project Ga0209979, IMG submission 183114) | Deep subsurface microbial communities from Anholt, Denmark to uncover new lineages of life (NeLLi) - Anholt_01485 metaG (SPAdes) (version 2) | ecosystem: Environmental > Aquatic > Marine > Oceanic...
GGAAGTCAGGCAATCTGGTTAGGAAGCCATCCGGAGGCGAGCGGGCATGGTTCCTCAAAGAGGAGAGCGAGCCGAGGAATAAGTGGATTTTCCTCGCTGGGGAAAATACACGGGCTGACGAATCAGTTTGCCTGACTGTTTCTTTATCACGGAAATGAAGATGCTTCCATGTATCGGTTGGTTTGATTGACATTAAGTATGGTATCATTATAATTCAGTTTTAAAGGTAATTCTGGGTGTTCGATATTATGAATAAGAAAAACCTCCTTTTTTTTCTTTTAATTTTTTCACTCATTCCATTTTTGTTTGGCGAAACGAGAGGTTATATTTCTTTTGAGTATATAAAAGGCCAGGCTCAAGCTGATGTGCCCCATGGGAGTTTCCAAAATGCTCAGGCGGGATTGTTTTTTTCAGGTGCAGTTATGGCAAAAGTTTTTTATGTTTCCGAAATTCGATTTATTGAAGAGAACCAATTTGAGCTCAATCAGGCTTTAATATCTTACCAACCCTCAACTTCATTTAATCTTAAATTGGGTCTCTATCTGGTTCCTTTCGGAAAATACAATCTGTCGAGTCGCCCTCATCAGACAATGTTAGTAAATGACCCTCTCAATGTAGAGTATATGTTTCCCTCAAGGTGGAGAGACATAGGGATTCTCTTTGAAGGACGAACCAGAAGCTTTTTTTATTCAGCCTATTTGGGGAATGGGCTTTCTGAGAGTGAAAATTTGAGTGGAGGTCAGCAGTACAGAGATAATAATGTAGATAAGGGGAAAGGAGGAAGAGTGGGTATAGCCCTGAACCAGTGGTCTGAAATTGCATACTCCTATTTTAATGGAAAATATGATGAGGATAACAGCCGAGACCTAGTTCTTCATGGAGTGGATTTAGTCTGGTCGGCTGAAGGTTTTCAGATTCTCTCTGAGTATTCGAAAGCTTATTTAGATAACCCTGAAGGTTTAGAGCCAGGAGAGGCTGAAGGATATTTTGTTCAGCTTTCTTTCAACATGGGTGCCATTCGTCCTGTAGTAAGTTACCAGAAAATAAAGTATGAAGACAGATTCCACGGACCAGGTTTTCTCAGCTCTGATACTCCTGGAACAGGAATATTAGAGGAAAAAAGCCGCTGGGCGCTCGGCCTTGTGTGGTCAGTATCTCAAAATTTCTTTCTTAAGTTTGAGTATGACTTTAACCGGGAGGAAGATTTAGAGCTGAAAGACGACTCTTTTTCACTTCAAGCCGCCTTAAGTTTTTAGCCTTGTCTAGAAGCTCAACTTCTGATAGAATTCTATATCAATAAGATTTAATCCTGAGTTCAAAAAAACGAGAAGCTTTCAAAAGGAGTTTTATGGCCAATTTGCTCGTTCTCGGCACCCAGTGGGGGGATGAAGGTAAGGGCAAAATTGTAGATCTTCTTACCCCATCTTTTGATGTTGTGGCCCGCTATCAGGGCGGCCATAATGCTGGACATACGGTCTCTGTGAGCGGAAAAAAAATCATCCTTCATCTTATCCCATCAGGAATTCTTCATAAGGACAAGCTTTGTATTATAGGCAATGGTGTTGTCATTGATCCCAAAGCTTTTCTGGAAGAAATCGAGGAGTTAAAAAAGTACGGGGCAAAGATCAATGATAATATCGTGATAAGTAAAAATGCCCATCTTATTCTTCCATATCATTCACTTATGGAGAGGATAAGTGAGGATAAAAGAGGAGCGAAGAAGATTGGAACAACCTGCCGAGGTATCGGCCCTTCTTATGAAGATAAGATGGCTCGGAGAGGAGTCAGGGCCGGGGACCTTTTGGATTTGTCTATCCTTAAGGAAAAAATTGAAGAAAATGTAGAAGAAAAAAATGTTTATCTTGCAAATTATGATAAGACTCTTCTGGATTCAGAAAAGATCTATCAGGAATATGCCTTCTATGCTTCGAAGATGAAAAAGTATATCAAAGATGTTTTTTTTCTTTTGAATGAGAAGATTAAAGAGGGTAAATCCATCCTGTTTGAGGGTGCTCAGGGAACTCTCCTGGATATCGACCACGGAACCTACCCATATGTCACCTCATCCAGTTCGTCTGCCGGAGGAGTATGTACAGGTTTGGGCATCTCCCCCCTCAAGCTCAATTCGATTTTGGGAGTAACAAAGGCCTATACAACTCGTGTAGGAAGCGGTCCTTTTGTCACAGAGATTGTTGGTGAGACAGGAAAATATCTGCTAGAAAAAGGGATGGAATTCGGGGCAACAACCGGGCGCCAGAGGAGGTGCGGCTGGTTTGATGCTGTAGCGGTATCGTATTCCTGCAGCTTGAACGGGATAGAACAGATTGCACTGACCAAGCCCGATGTCCTTGATGGTTTTGAAGAAATTATGGTGTGTGTGGGATACAAATACAAAGGAAAGCTTCTCCCCAGCTTTCCTTCAGAATACTGGATTTTGGATAAAGTCGCTCCTCAGTATAAAAAGATTCGAGGGTGGAAGGAAAAAATCCAGCAAACCACAGAATTCTCTTCTTTTCCTCAAGCTTTTAAAGACTATGTTAAGCTTATTGAAGATAACATCCAGGCCAAAATTGTTATTGTTTCCACGGGGATGGAAAGAAAAGATACTGTTTTTAGAGAGGAAAAGTTGAAGGATATCATTGACCTGGAAAAGATCAAAGCTGAACTTTAGCCTTCTTTTTAACAGAATTTAAACTAATGGTACCAAAACTCTTGAAGTGGGTTGAAATAGACAGCTCAGCTCTTTCTCACAACATCCATCAATTCCGCAAACTCATTGGAGAAAATAGAAAACTGTTGGTTATGGTGAAGGCTAATGCCTACGGTCATGGGATTATGGAGGTTTCAGATATTGCTTTAAGAGCTGGTGCCGATTGGCTGGGAGTAGATTCTCTTGAAGAAGGACTTTTTCTTCGCAAAAAGGGATTTAATTGCCCGATTCTTACTGTAGGCTACATCCCTCTTGAGGGTTTAAAAGAAGCTGTGACCAATGATTTGCGTTTAAATGTTTACAATCTTGAGGCTGTCAGCCAGTTAGCAGCCATCTGCCGTCAGCTTAATAAAAAAGCTCTCCTTCATGTAAAGGTTGAGACAGGTACATTTCGCCAGGGAGTCAGCGGAGAAGAGGTTCTTTCTTTTATACATAAAATCCAAGAGTTCCCGGAACTGGTTCTTGAGGGTCTTTCTTCTCATTTTGCCAACATCGAAGATACAACCGACCATACCTATGCACAGTTCCAACTCAAGAATTTTAATAATATTCTTCACGAGTTGAAAAAAAATAATATAAAGATTCCTATTAAACATATATCCTGCTCAGCCTCAGCCATTCTTTTTCCTGAGACTTATTTTGATATGGTTCGAGCCGGAATAGGCATCTATGGACTTTGGCCCTCAAAAGAGACTTATCTTTCCTGCCTTCTTCAAAAGCGTAAGCCACTTCTCTTGAAGCCGGTACTTTCCTGGAAAACAAGAATTGCCCAGATAAAAAAAGTTCCAAAGGATTCTTTTATTGGATACGGCTGCACTTACAGGACAACTCGAGCAACTGTGCTGGCTGTTCTTCCGGTTGGATATTATGATGGGTACAGCCGCGGCTTATCAAATTCATCTTATGTTTTAATCAGTGGGCAAAGGGCTCCTATTCGGGGAAGAGTGGCAATGGACTTTATCATGGCGGACATCACTGATATTCCAGGGATAAATCTGGAAAATGAGGTCATTCTAATTGGAAGTGATGGGGAGGAGGTTATTACGGCTGATGACCTGGCTTTATTGGTGGAAACAATTAATTATGAAATTGTTTCGCGGATTAATCCGTTGATCTCCAGGATAATTGTTTAAAGAAAAAATGGGGACTGTCCCAATTGTCTCTGCAGGGACTTGATTTATCGGTTCTCTTCCATTTTGTGTGGGGAATAATCAGAAAGTATTCGTGAATGGTCTTGCTCCCGTTCAGATTTTTCACGCCATCCCTTCCTCAATTTTTTCAATGCCTAAGAGAAGGCAGTGGGTGACAAAAACCGTTTGAAGGAGAGCTCAGGTCAGCAGGTTTAAAAACACGCAACTTTTGCCCCAGCGAGTCAAAAGCTGCTCGGTTTCAGGCTTCGCTCTCACAAAATAGGGACTGTCCCTATTTTGTGAACCATGCCCGCTTTGCCTTCAAACGGTTTTTTTACCTGCTGGCCTTTGCAAAATTTAAATGTTTGTATTGCTGGGGCAAAAGTTGCGTGTTTTCTGGATCCACTGGCCTGAGCTTATACATACTCGCCGCCCGACTCTGTCGGGTTTCCTCGAAGCGCGATTCAGGGAGGCTAAATCTTAAAAGGTCGCTTCATCCATCCCCGAACACTTTCTATTAATCTATCAAGACATGTTTTACCCACACAAAATGGAAGAGAACCGATTTATCAAATAAGTTGGAGGAACCTCCTGGTAAACTTAAATTGACTTCAATCGGGGATTTGGCTAAAATTTTAGCCACCGGCGGTGTAGCTCAGGAGGTTAGAGCATGCGGCTCATATCCGCAGTGTCGGGGGTTCGAGTCCCTCCACCGCCACTTCATAGCCATTCTTCGGAAAAGGTCGGTGGAAAGCTCGTTTTTCAGGCCTGTAAAAATGAGATGAGCTAATTTCCGAATAAAATTAGATTTAGGTCCGGGGTAAATGATTTTAGAGAAAATCAAAAAGACCATTCAGGAATTCAAGCTTTTTGAAAAAAAAGATAAGATTCTTATAGCTTATTCAGGCGGAATTGATTCTACGGGCCTTCTAAACTTACTTCTTGAACTTCAAGAAGAATGGTCTTTTAAGCTTTTTTTGGGACACTTTAACCACAAACTTCGACGGAGAGCAGAGGAGGATGAACGGTTTGTCAGACGTTTGGCTCAGGAATATTCCCTTCCTCTTTATGTTCGAAGCGAAGATGTTCACGCTTATGCACGGATCAGGAAGGTAAACACGGAGGAGGCAGGAAGAAAACTCAGGTATGATTTCTTTAGAAAAACCGCTATTGAGATTGGTGGGGCTAAAATCGCCACAGGCCATACAAAAACCGATCAGGCAGAGACTTTACTCATTCGGCTTATGAGGGGAAGCGGGCTTCGAGGGCTGGCGGGAATTTTTCCAGTTGTGGAGGGAATAATTGTCAGACCTCTCATCCAGATTGAGCGCGAAGAGATAAAGGAGTATCTTAAAGAAAAAAAGATCAAGTTCTGTGTCGATGAAAGCAATTTTGACCGACGTTTTTTAAGAAACAGGATCAGGCTGGATCTTTTTCCATATTTAAAGAAAAATTTCGAGCCTCAAATCGTTCTTCATTTGAGTAGACTGGCCTCTATTGTTCGTGAGGAAGACAGCCTCCTGGAAAGAATTACTCAAGAAAAAACTCAAGGAGCTATTTTAAAAAAGAACAACCGGATCTCTCTCGATTTGGAATTTTTATCTTCTTTTCCTCGTGCACTGGCAAGGCGGGTTGTCCGAAATTTTATTTCTGAGTTAAAAGGAGATCTGAGAGCAATCTCTTTTGAGGATGTCGAATCCGTTTTAGAAATGAAAGAGGGCAAGGAAAACACTTTAAAAAAAGACATTGTTTTACGGAGAGAGCAAGGGCAGGTGTTTTTAACAAAAGGAACTCCTCAAAAAATAAGATATAATTACATATGGAAAGGGGAAAAATCTCTTGAGATTGTTGAACTCAAATTAAAGTTTCAGGGAAGTAAAATTAGGAAGATAGATTCCCTCTATATCAGTTTTGATGATCAGACAAGGGCTTTCCTGGATTTGGGAAAACTAAAGTTTCCTCTGTTGGTTCGAAACCGGAGAGAGGGAGATCGTTATCAACCGCTGGGAGCTCCTGGCCAGAAGAAACTCAAGGAAATAATGAGGGCTAAAGGTATTCCCTTATCCGGTAGAGAAAGATTGCCTGTTTTTCTATCTGGAGAGGATGTAGTCTGGATTCTTGGGCTTCCTGTCTCTGAGAAGTTTAGGATCAGGAAGGAAACGAGTGATATTTTTGAGATTAAAAAAATATAGATAGAGCTCCTTAAAAAAGGAACAAAAAAAGGAGGCAGGCTACCTGTTCGGGAACCTTGTGGATTTGATAAATCAAACTCCTACAATTTAGAATAAGTAGGCTGCCCCCTTTTTTTCTCTGTATAATTAGCCAAAACCAAGACCTAATCCCTTATAGTCTTTTGGGGTGAAAAATGTTGTTTTATAGGATTAGGCTATGAGAAGAAAAATCACCTATGGATTCATCTTAAAGGAGTATTGACGGAAAATGAGAATGTAATATATTAAGTAGAGTGAATAAAACCACAAGATATGTATATTGGAAGGGTTTCTTGTAAATTATTACAAAAAGGAATAAAATCAGTAAAAACGGGTAGGGAGAAACAATTGATTAGGGACAAAATCTCATACAACCAGAAAGGATTTAGTCTGCTTGAGATTTTGGTTGCCGTAGGAATCATAGGAATCCTGGGAGTCATATTTTATCCAAATGTCATGAATACGTTGGAAACAAGGGAACTAGAGAATACAGCAAGAGAAGTGATGATGAATTTACAGAGGGCAAAATTTCAGGCGGTTAAAACAAGATTGAACCACAGGGTAAGATTTTCGAATGAAAGCTACGGGTGGGCTTATACCATCGAGAGAGAAGATACTTCAGCCGTATGGAATACAATGTCAGGATTTGTACAAAAAGTGATCCCACAGAAATTTAATATTACCGTTAATTTGCCGAGTGATCTAATCCAATTCTCACCGTTAGGATTTGTCACTAACTACAGCACTACACAAAACAGAATCTCTATCAGGAGTCAAAAATTACAGCGATTTGGCCAACCTGATCAGAGGGTTATTAGTGTGTTTATTGGAGGCTCTGTCCAGTTCAGGAAGACTCAGAGTTATTAAAATGGCTATTCTTTGTAAGAATATTAAATCCAGACTAAGGTCTTCAGGAGGGCAATTTTTGGATAAAAGTTCTGGAAAAACTGTTAAAAATAAAGGTTTTTCTCTATTAGAAGTTTTATTAGGGATTGCGCTTGTTGGGATCGCTATGTTGGGTTTAGCTCAGCTGTTCACTTTTAGCATTATGAACAATGCTCGCTCAGATAGGATAACCAATGCGACTTTTCTGGCACAGCAGCAGATTGACTTCCTCAGGAATCAGACAGCAGCTGATTTACAGCTCTTGGCTTTGAATCCGATTGATGAACAAATAGATGTTAATAGTGATGGGATAATTGATTTCAGAAGGGTGACTGAGATTCAGCAAACAGGATTTTATTGGAATGTGAGAATTCGGGTTTATCCAGGTGCCCAGGCTGATGTGAGCACAAATGACATTATCCAGAACTCTAGCCTATATAAAATCAGAGCTGATTTAAGCACGGTAATCAGCAGGTGATTAATTAACCATGAGAAAACAGAAAAGGACTAAAAAAAGAAACAAGATTTTAAATAAACCTCTTCAGCCTTCAAGGAGTCACCTGCCGCGCGGGTTTACTCTTATGGAGGTTTTAGTCGGCGGCGCTATCATGCTGGTTCTTGTACTTGTCGTTTTATCTCTGTATACGGGGAGCAACAGAATTTCTGTTGACCAGCAGCAATTTGCAGCTCTTCAGCATGATGTCCGTTCAGCCATGTTTTTTATCTCCAGAGATGTAAAATCTGTAGGGGCTGGCCTGCCCCAGCCATTTGCAGGGTATTTCCTCCAGGGAGTGAACAATGATCCCAACCAGAGCGGGGCTTCGGTTCAAAGCGATAGATTAACCATCCTTGGCAACTCAGACCCGTTAAGACTTATCATTCAAAGCTATGCTCCTGCTTCAGGATCTATTACTCTTGAGCCGAATGAATTTGACCTCTATCCTTATAACGCAAATGCCTATCCTGCTGATCTATTGGGATATGTCGACAGAGCAATCCTCATTCTACCAAACCCTGATTTAGATACTACAAGTGGGGAATTAGGCCGTATCACTGGCGTAGATTTAGTTGCTAACACAATAACATTTAATACGATCAATGAGCCTCTGCCCAACACATTGGCACCTGGCGGGGCTGGGCCTAGCTATGTGGGGGGAACAGTTCATTTTGTCGAGCTTAAGACATACTGGCTTGATGTTGACGGGAATTATCCGGGTTTAACCGTGGGAACGAACGGCTACTTAGGGCTGCCGGAAGTCATGTACGTTTCTCAGTGGAATTCTGCAAGTGGTGCTTACGACCATCTGGCTCTGGCTTTAAACATTGAAGACCTGCAGTTCCAGTACCTTGGAGACCTTGATGACAACCAACAGCTCGATGACAACAACGCCGATACTACGATTGATATTAATGATTTCCTGAACTGGGATGATAATTTCACCTGGACAGATACTCCTGCAGTTGTGAAGGGGATTCGGTTGGTAAGAATCCTTGTCCTTGGAAAAACTGAGAATCCTTATGTGAGTTATTCAGGGGCACCTCCAACTGAGCTGCAGTATGTTTACGGAAAACCGGTGGTTGCAGATTCTCCTGCTGGAACTCAAATGGACAAACGGAGAAGATTTTTTCTTGAGTCAACTGCCGGTATCAGAAATATGTCTTTAAATGTATATAATATCGGGACAATATAGCGAGGGTAATGTGAGGATAAAAAAGAGGTTTCAAGTGGAAAATAATCCGCCAGTAGTTTCCGCTCGTGAGAAGGGAATGGCTTTGGTTATTGTTATTATGGTGCTGGCTTTTTTGCAGGTTACTGGTCTTGTGCTTCTTACGGTGACTGGTACAGGCCCGAGGGTTGCAGGGAATATCCGTGTACAACAGCAGGCCTACAATTCTGCCGAAGCGGGATTTGATATTGCATGGACTACGATTGAAGAATCCTTTGCAGATGGCAGCTGGGTCCGTTTTGACGGGCATTATCTAACAGAAATTGTTGGGATCGATGACCCCCAATCGGATAATTATTTCAGAAAGCTGACCGACCAGGAATTGCTGGATCTGATTGATCCTGATGGAGACGGAACAGCTAATGTGGGCTATCTTATTTATTTCAGAGAGCCATATGTTCAGACAGGTGGGACTTACGACCTCCGTTATACATACGTAGCGTTTTTAATTGATGATGAAGCAGCTGGCGGAACTCCTGACCCATCTGATGCTCTTTTAGTATGCATCGGGATTTCCGGCACAGGCTCCATCGTTACGACCTCGAGGATAGAGATTGAACTGGCTATTCAGCTTCCGGGGTCATAATCCAATTCGTTTTTCCAGGGAAAAAGATTAACTCAATTATATAGAGAGGTTAATATGAGCAAAAAAAAGAGAGTTTTAGCGCTTTTTCTTCCGCTGGTCATAATTATTTCTATTTTTGCCTTAAAATTCTGGGCTCAAGTGGGATGTATTGAATATGTGGAAACGATTACTGAAAATTTCAACACGGAACTGTATAAAAATACGGAATATTCCTCAGTCGCGTACTGGCCTCCCGGGCCCGTAACTTTAAACTGGCTGGGAGGTAACCTGGACGTTACGACACCTGCGGGCATGGGAGCAATGATTTATGTCTGCGATGCCGGGGACTTTAATGGCGATAACCTGCCCGATTTAATCGGTCTGGATGTCAGTGTTGCCGGAGATGATAAATTGGTTCTTCTGAGGAATCGTTTTGAGGATCTGGACCTGGATGGGGTGGATGATGACGGTCTTATTTTTGATGTTGATCCTTTTGAAACCTATGACTGGGGTTATAACGTTGGTCCGGCTGCCATAACTACTGGAGATTATAACAATGACGGATTGATCGATTTTTTCTTTCTTGAAAATGAACTCGACAGCGCTAATTACCAAAATTTTGTGGCTTGTATGTATATCAATAGCGGGACAGTAAATGACCCGGATTTTGCCCGATACTTTAATTTTCCTAACCTGGATTTTTCACAGAAGTTTATAGATGCCGGAATCTACGTCCGCTGGGCTGCAGACCACATGGTTTCCGTGGATATTGACAGGGATGGAGATACAGACATTCTGGTTGTGAGTCAGAATGAGATATATTTAGTAAGAAATCCAGGTTCCGGGAGTTTTGACCTTGCTAATTTTACGATAACTGAGATCAGCTATGACTTGCAGCCCGGTTTCCCTACGGGTGTAGATATGGGGGGCTCCTCTATCGATGCTGCTGATTTTGACAATGACGGGGACACAGATATCGTGGTAGGTTCGGTTGAGTGGGTTCCCTATCTGGTTTATTACGAAAATGACGGAACAGGCAACTATACCCGTTTTGAGATTCCTATTCCCAATACAAACTGCATAGGAACTGTTGCAACCTGTGTGGATGATTTTGATCATGACGGATTGATCGATATCATATGTGCAAATGACATGATTATCTCCGGAAATTTGGCTAGAATGTATGTTTTTCGAAATAAAGGAGTTATAGAAGGAGGAAGTCCTCCAATAGATTTCCAGTTTGAATGTTTAGATAATTGTGATCCCATTTTACCCCCTGCCTATGACTGCGATATGGGTATATCCGTGGATTATGACCTGGATGGGGATGTGGACGTCATTTTTGCAGATGCCAATAATTCCGGAGATTATTTCTTGGTCATAAACCAGCTGGCTAATGTTTATACAACTTTTGGAGAAGCTCGCTCGCTTAACCTTGCCTCCCTCCTTGATACCCAACGCTCTGCCATTACAAAGGCAAAAATTTCAAGCCTCAAGCAGGGCCGTAGGGGGGGTACGAGCCAGGGGCTCAGGATCGAATACTATCTATCCAATAATGGAACAGATTGGGAATTTTTTGCTGCTTACGATGGGACCGATATCCATGATTATACTGATCTCCCTGAGTACACATTTACGAACTTTGGTTCTCAGCTCCTGTGGAAAGCCGTTTTCTCTGCGCCTGAAGATCCAATGGCTGATTATGTAGGTGCGTCGTTCGATACTCCATTTATTGATGAGATTACGTTTGAATTTACTCATGTTGACCAGAAAGAATACTCCCGTACCTCTGTTGCAGCAACGGTTATGACCGATGAGGAAGAGCAAAAAAAGCTAATAATCGGAAGTACGTTTTATTACCCTGGCTGGCAGGGACATTTAAGGGCATATGATGTATCTACGATGACTGCTGATGACACAACATATTCTGTTCTTAAAACAGTGAGCCGTCCGGATTTATCCGCTCCTTCCGGAAGAGAGATTGTTCCCGAGGGAGTTGAGATATTATGGGATGCCGGAGAGCTGCTGGATTCCCGCTCTGCAAGCGACCGTGTTATTTATACAGCTACACCCGTGGCTTCTGTTTTAACAAGGATAGATTTTACTGCGGCAAATGTTGGCACTCTGGGGCCGATTCTGCAGGATGTCAATAATGATAATGAAGGCCTGATTAATTTTATTAGAGGAGAAGGCCGGGACTGGAAGCTGGGAGACAGCAACCACTCCAATCCTATTGTAATTGGTCCGCCTATTGAAAATCCGTCTCTGATGGGAGGCGGATACCAGGATTTTACACTTACATGGATAAACAGGCGTAAGGTTCTTTATCTTGGAGCAAACGACGGAATGCTTCATTGTTTTGATGCTCTTACAGGGGAAGAATTGTGGGCTTTTATTCCTTACAATCTTCTTCCCAGGATAAAAAATATGTGGGCTGTTGATGCAACAACCGGAGTCAGGTATTTTGAAAGAGATGTTTATGTGGACGGAAGCCCGGTTGCTGCGGATGTTTATATAGATCCTGATGGAGACGGGACAAAAGAATGGAAGACGATTATCATCTGCGGCCAGGGTCCTGGAAGTGGAAGCACCCTTGCAGGGGGGCTGAATTATTATTTTGCCCTGGATGTCACAGATCCGGATGGCCCTCAGCCTCTTTGGGAATTTTATCATGAAAGGCTGGGGGAAACCTGGTCAGTTCCTGTAGTCGGGAGGGTTGTTAAAAATGGCGAGGACACGTGGGCTGCTTTTATGGGGTCGGGGTATGATAATGATCCTGACCGGAGAACAGGCAATTACTTTTATGCAGTTGATGTAGAAGATGGTAATTCTTTCTGGTTTCTTGACACAGTGTGGGTGGATACTCAGGCTAAACATGGTCGTGATTGGGATATAAGAAATACTATGCCTTGTTCTCCCGCTATAGTTGATGTTGACCAGGATGGATACGCAGACCGCGTCTATATCGGAGACCTGGACGGAAGATTGTGGAAAGTGGATATCAGTATTGAATTTGAAGACTCCAGCTCCTGGGATGGAGTGATAATCTATGAAGATTCGAAAAATTATCCGATTGTAAGCAGTCCGGCTGTCTGGCTTAATCCCGTATCAGCGGAAGTAACTCCCCGTCTTTATTTTGGGACAGGAGGAGACGATGGGGCTCCAAATGACCTGGATTACTCTTTTATAGCTCTTTTGGATGGGGTTACACCTGAAGTGGAATGGTTTCTCGGAGACGCTACTCTTCTTGGTATTGCTATGGAAAAGGATGTAGGGGATTTGGATACTGGAGCAAAAGTCTGGGCTGATCCTCAAGTGGCTGATTTTATAGTTTATTTTAGTACATTGATCGGAAGCATTGAGAGTGTTGATCCCTGCGAGAGCTTGGCAGGCGTGGGAAAACTTTATGCAAGATTTATCCAGGCAGAAGCCGGAACTCTGATCGGCGGGACAGCCATTGAGACTGTTACCGGTCCTGTAGAGAGTTTGGAGCTTTCTATTAAGACAAGAGCTGCCGTAACACTGGGAGAAAGACAGAGGACTTCTGAGGGAACCAGGAAGAGAGAAGTCTATATTCAGCAATATGACTCAACTATCCAGAAGCTGGAACAGTTTGCTATAGCTCTCTTAAAAGTTCGATCCTGGAGGGAAATCTTTAGGATTATCAGATAGAATTAAAGAGCTAGAGAAATCTTTAAAATAAAAAAGACCGGAATTCCTTTCAAATTATAGTCTAAAAAATTATCTGCACCCTATATCAAGGAACAAGATCTTTGTACAGGCTTAGATAAACGTTGATGATCTTCTTTCCCCAGAGAAGGGAGAAAAAGGCTGCTGGTGCTAAAAATGTCCCAAAAGGAAGGGAATACTGAAGGTCCTTTTTTTTGAAGAAGATGAAAAAAGCACCAACAAACGCTCCGACAAATGATGCCAGAATCAGTGTAAAAAAAGTCTGACGCCAGCCAAGATAAGCACCGATCATCAGCATCATAGTCACATCGCCCATACCCAGTCCTTCTTTTTTCCGAAGCAGGTAGTAGGCGCTGTAAACAAAAAGAAGAAATCCGGATCCGACCACTGCCCCGAACAGGGATTGAGTCAGGTTCAGGTCATGTCGAAAAAGCGAGTAGATGAGGGCAAGCACAAGTCCGGGAAGAGTTATCTCATCAGGGAGGATCTGGTGATTAAAATCGATAAAGCCTAAAGCAATCAATGCGCTGGCAAAAAGACAGGAGGCAAAGAAAAAGAAGCTCAGCGAGTGTTGGCTGTAAAGAAGAAGGAAGCTCAGGGCAGTCAAAAATTCAACTAAGGGGTAAGAAAATGAGATCCTTTCTTTGCAGTGGCGGCACTTGCCCCCGAGGAGAACAAAGGAGAGGATGGGAATATTGTCGTAAATTTTTATTTTTTTTTGGCAACGAGGGCAGGAGGATGGAGGTTTGATGAGACTTATTCTAAGGGGAAGCCGGTGGATCAATACATTGAGGAAGCTTCCCCACGAGAGGCCGGCTAATACAATGATGATTATCGTTTCCATGGGATTGTTGGGGATTTTACTTCCCCGGTTGTAGAATCGTAGATGTAATCCTTCTCGTCGAGATCCTTTGGAAGAGAGTCCAGGAAACCGGCTTTAACGAGGCGGAGCAGATCCTCAGGATTGTGTCCATACTTTTCTTTAAATCTTGCCAAGGCTTCCTTGATCGTGTGAATATCCATTCCGGTTTTTACCTGGTAAAGGTGGTTTGAGGCAATTTTTTTTATTCTCTCATCTTCTGCTGTCTCGTATATTTCCAGCCATGTTTGCCAGGAAGTTTGAAAATCCATTGACTTGAAGGCTGCATCTGCGTAGAGCCGTTTAGCTATAGGCGGTGCTCCCTCTATCTCCATTGTCTTCTTGTAGTACTCCCGGGCCAGTTGGTAATCTTTTTTTAACATTACGGCATAATGACCGGCTTCATAGGGGAAGATCCACTGGTCCGGATTTTTCTCCAAACCTCTATCCAGAATATTCAAGGCAATATCCAGGTCTCTGGCTTCATATGCGGCGATTATGGCTCCCAATTCGTATGGATCAAGATAGCGGTGGTCCAGCTCTGAGATAATTGAAAAAATATGGTCTAAATATTTATACCTGTCGACAATAGTATATTCGCTGTAATATTGAATAGCCCACAGGTAAATCAAGTCTGCCATAATAGAGGAATTGCCAAAAGTGGCAAACTTAAGGTATTTCCCTGAAGGAATATAAATGATAGAAGAGCCGGGGATCTTTTTGCGGGGGATCATGTCGGTTTTGATCTTCAGGTTCATGAAGATGCCACAGGTCAGGACGAGTATAAAGATGAGGAATAAAGTACTGAATCCCTTTTCTCCGCTAAATTTTTTCATATCTTTTAGATAAAATCTCTTTTCCTGAAGACAAGCATGGCCAAAACCAGGATAAAAAGAGTGTAAAAAATTGCGTAGAGAGTTGAGTACAGAAAAATCGTGGAAGGTATGGAAAGATGGTGCACGATTTCTGTTTTAAAATTGAAATTTTCAAGATCCGGCAGAATATGGTAGATGATTTGAACCAGAATTTTCCCAATCCCGGGCTTTATTTTCTGGATGAGGATCTCCTCCAGGCCCCAAACTGAGTGGCCAATGATGTAAAAAGAGAGAGTAAATAGGGAGCTGAGGATCGGAGTTGAAAAGCAGGAGAAAAGCATGGCAACAGAGGTTATAAGGCAGAGTTCAAGGAAAATAAAAAGGATGGCAATGAGTATCTCCCATTCAATTTTAAAGGTGTGAAAATAAATTAATACCAGAAAAATTAAACTCATCAGCAGTAGCATAATAAAAAGGGTTAAAACAAGACCGAAAAATTTACCAAGGAGAAACTGGTAGCGGTGGATGGGCTTAGAGAGAGTGGTGTAGATTGTTTTTTTGTCGATTTCTTTAAAGACAAGTCCTGCACCCATCAGAATAGCCATCAGAGCGCCAAAAAAAGAAAGAGAGGCTAGGCCCACGTCCATGATGATTTTGACGGGGTCTCCAACAGTGAGGAGGGCTAGGAGGCGGGAAAAGATTATGCAGACAGCAGCAAAAAAGAGGATGAGATAGAGGACCCTGTCTCGTAAAGCCTCTTTAAATGTATTAAAAGCAATAGCCTTTATTTTCATTTTTGTTTCACAACTTCCATAAATAGATCCTCAAGGGTTTCAGTCCTGGGTATGAGAGAATGGAGTTTTCCTTTTTTTGACTGGATAAGCTCAAGGACTTTCTGGACGTTTTCTTCCTCAAATACTTTAAGAAGTGTCCTTCCGCTCTGGTCAGAAAGTCTTTCTGCCAGGCTCTCGAACTCTCTGGGATCTACCCCTGAAAAAACGACTTCTGTAAAATGGGTTTTTTCAGAAATCAGATCCTGAAGAGCTCCCTGGTTAATGATTTTCCCGTTGACGATGATAGCTACCCTGTCGCATATCATTTCAATGTCCTGAAGTATATGAGAGCAGAGAAAAACAGTCTTTCCTTCTTCTTTAAGTCGGGCAATAATATCTCTTATCTCTTTTCTTCCCACAGGGTCCAGGCCCCCAAGGGGCTCATCCAGAAAAACTAGAGAAGGATCATTGAGGAGAGCCTGAGCCAGGCCAATCCTCTGCATCATTCCACGAGAGAATTTTCGAAGCTGAAGGTCTGCTGATTGCTCTAAGCCTACAAGCTGAAGAAGGTTTTTTATTTTTTCTTCTTTTTTATTTTTATCCATAACGTACAGCTGGCTGTAGAAATCGAGAAATTCTGAAGCTGTAAGGTGGTCGTAAAAATATGGATTTTCAGGGAGGAATCCGATTTTCTCTTTGGCCTTAAGAGCCAGGTGTGGATTTCCAAAAATTTCAATTTTTCCTTTTTGGGGAAGTATCAATCCAAGGATACATTTAATTGTTGTGGTTTTCCCTGCTCCGTTCGGGCCGAGATATCCAAAAATCTCTCCCTGCTCCACAGACAAAGAAATGCCCTTGAGGATTTTCCTTTTTTTAGGAATAAATCCTATATTGAAGGATTTATGAAGGTCTTTAATCGTTAGAACAGTAGTCATGAATTTCTTCCCTATTATACGGAAATTATCAATTATTTCAAATTCATCCGGCTTTTTTCTCTTAGAAGGATTTCTTTTTGATTAGGAAGTTATCTAGCGGAGGCTGATGTCTTCAAGAGACAAAAGGAAAAATTTAATCAGGCAGGACATGCTTAAGAGAGTCAGGATTGATCGTGATGTAAAAGTCACTTCCGAGATAAAGAAGAGGATGGATTTTTCCTGTATTAAGGACGCCTTCTGGATCAAAACTTTTCTCTTCTTCATGGATTGCTAAGACTTCGCCAACAAATAAATCGTGGTCTCCGTAGGGTCTAATATCTGCCACCTTGCATTCGAACGAGACATAGGCTTCTTCAATGACAGGGGACTGGATGATTTTTGAAGTGGAAAGTTTAACCTGGAACTCCTTGACCTTGTCCATATCAAATCCTGATTTCCTTCCCAGTTGGGCAGAGAGTTTCACTCGGTCTGCACTGATAAAGTTGACTGTGAATTCTCTTGCCTTGGAGATAACCTGGTGGGTGAATCTTTTTTTAGACACCAGAACACCAAAGAGAGGGGGATCAAAAGAAAGTGACGTATGCCAGGCACAAGCCATAAAATTGATTTGATTTTCTGATTGGGCACCTACAAGCGCAACAGTGTAAGGATAAAAATGCTGAAATTTTTCGATTTTTGTCTTAATTTTTTTCATTAACACCTCCCGGGAAAACATGCTTAAATTTGATTCAAACGTTGAGCCAGATAATAGTCCTTTTAATCATTTGTTGTCCATGATTTTTTAAAGATTTTCGTTATATTATATTTGGAAGCATCTTTATTTCCGTGATAAAGAAACAGTCAGGCAAACTGATTCGTCAGCCCGTGTATTTTCCCCAGCGAGGAAAATCCACTTATTCCTCGGCTCACTCTCCTCTTTGAGGAACCATGCCCGCTCGCCTCCAGATGGCTTCCTAACCAGATTGCCTGACTTCCAAAGAAATTGTCACGGAAATAAGAATACTTACGTTGTATTTTAATTTTTCGAATTATATTCATTTTTTTAGGATAATAATAGACAAATTTATTGACTTGGATTATTCACGAGTTATAATCTCTGACTTCAGAGCTGAAAAATGAAATCCAATGGTGAAGAGTCTGTTCCTAAGCTTAGAACAGATATTGAATTTCTCCCTGCATCTTATCAGGGGACAAGAGCTTTACTTGTTAAGGATTCCCTTGGCTTGATTCAGGAGCCGATTGTCTTGAAGGGCGAAATCCTGGAGTTTTTGAGCCTTATTGACGGGAAAAAAGACATCAGAGATTTTCAGGTAGAGCTTATGCGGAGGAAAGGGGGAGTTTTTGTGAGTTCAGAGGAAGTGGAAGGTGTTCTTCAAGAGCTAGATTCTGCTTTTTTACTGGATAATGAGCGTTATCGTCAAGAAAAAGAGAGAATCATAGCAGAATATTCTCTTCTTGAAGTAAGGAAAGCTTCCCATGCAGGCCATTCTTACCCGGAAAACACAGCGGAGCTCAGATCGTACATGGGATCTTTTTTTTCTCAGGAGGAAGGGGATTCACAACAGATAAAAGGAAAAGAAGTCATCGCCCTGATTTCCCCTCATATTGATCTGGAGGTCGGGAAGAGGGTTTATAAAAGAGCTTATCATGTAATTAGAAATTCCTCTCCCAAAAGAGTTTTCCTTCTCGGAACAGGCCACAGTCTCCATGAGTCTTATATTTCTTTGACCGAAAAAGATTTTGAGACTCCTCTTGGACTGGTGAAAACCGATAAGGAATTTGTGAAAGTATTAAAAGAAGCTGGGGAAAAGGTTGTCTCCCATGATGATATTGCCCACCGCAAAGAGCACTCTATTGAATTCCAGCTAATTTTTCTCCAAAGTCTTTTTGGCTCTGATTTTTCTCTTGTTCCCATTCTTTGCGGCTCTTTTCATAAAGTTTTGGAGCAGTTCTCACGGCCTCTAGACATTCCAGGAATGGACAATTTCCTGGAAGCTTTAAAGCTTTCTTGGGCAGAGGATGGACCGGAGACTTTGATTATTGCGGGAGTTGATTTTTCGCATATAGGGCCAAAATTCGGACATAACCAGCATGCCTTATCAATGCTTACAGAAACAAAAAGCCACGATGAACTTTTAATCGAAGCTATCTGTAATAAGGATGTAAAAAGTTTCTGGGCAGAGTCACAGGGAACCAAGGGAAGATTTAATGTCTGCGGCTTTTCCGCTATAGCCTGTCTTTTAGAGATTCTTGATAGTTCTCAGGGTCATCTTCTTGATTATGACATCTGGCAGGAGGAGCCTACCCAATCAGCTGTAAGCTTTGCAGCTATCGTTTTTGAAACTGAATAACCTTTTTCAAACTTCCTTTTTTTCTGTATAATCTTTTTGCCTTCTGTATCCATGCGGAGGCAAATTTTAGAAATGTTTTTTCTGGAGATTGGAATTGACTGATTTTGGAGGAGCAATAAAAAAGAGTCAGGAATACGATGTTGCCATTATTGGCATTCCTTTTGATGAGAAATCCTGCTATTTGAAAGGGGCATCAAAAGGCCCGCAGGCAATTCGGGCTGCTTCTACCGGGAGAGCTATCAATCCCTGGACAGAGCTGAGTGTAAATTTAGAAAAGGACGGAGTTTTAGTAGACCTGGGAGACGTGGATGTTTCAGGAGGTTTTTTAGACGTATTCTCTCAAATTGAGAAAAATGTCCTTGATATATTGGAAAAGGAAGCTGTGCCGGTTGTCCTGGGCGGAGACCATTCTGTTAGTTATCCTGTCGTTAAAGCTTTTTCCAGAAAGTATAAGGCTTTGGATATTCTCCATTTTGATGCTCATCCGGATTTGTATGAGGAACTCTATGGGGACCGTTTCTCCCATGCCTGTCCTTTTGCGAGAATCATGGAAGAAGGATTGAGCCAGAATCTCGTTCAGGTCGGCATAAGAGCCGCGACTGGCCAGCAAAGAGAAAAGGCCTTAAAGCATGGCGTTCGGATGATTGAGATGAAAGACATCCGGGAGAATCTTTTTCTGGAGTTTTCAAATCCCCTTTATGTATCTTTTGACATGGATGCTCTTGACCCTGCCTTTGCTCCCGGCGTATCCCACCATGAGGCAGGGGGACTTTCCACCCGTCAGGTCCTGAATATTATTCATGCTTTAAATGCTGATATAGTGGGACTGGATGTTGTAGAAGTCAATCCTGAGAGAGACATATCAGGAATAACAGCCGCTGCTGCTGTAAAAATCATTAAGGAAGTTATTGGAAAGGTTATTATTCAAAGATGATTATTTTCACATCGAGGATGCCAGGGATGAAGGGATTGCAGTGGATCAAAAATATCAGCTGGGTGTCTGGAAGTGAAAAATAAATATTTTGGAGAAAAGTCGATGAAAAAACGTTTTAAATTTGGATTGTTTTGTTTATGTTTTCTCTCAGCCTTCTCATTAATTGTAAACATTTATGGAGAGGAGTCTCTCTTTAAGCCTGAGATAATTAATTCACATCTGGTTCAAAAAGTATTTTCTTTTATTGAAAAAAATCGTGAAAATATCATTAAAGAGTGGATCTTTCTCACTGAGATTCCCGCGCCTTCCGGACATGAAGAAAAAAGAGCCATGTATATGAAAAAGCAGTTTGAAGCATGTGGTCTTGATAAGGTTTTTATTGACTCATCAGGCAATGTTATCGGGATCTGGAAAGGATCAGACCGCGGAAAAAAGATTATCATGTCCGCTCATATGGATACTGTTTTTCAGGGAGTATGGGAGATCAAGGTTAAGAGAGATGGCAATCTTCTTAAAGCTCCTGGGATTGGTGATGATACGGCCAGCTTGACAAATCTTCTCTGGTCTATTCGTGCCTTAAAACAAGCAGGTTTTAAGCCCAGGAATACTTATTATTTTTTGGGGACCGTGGGAGAAGAAACCGGTTTTATTGGAATGCAGGCTTTTTTGGATGCGGCTGAAGAGAAGTTCGATTTAGTTATTGCGCTTGATGGGGATCTGGGGAAGGTTCATTACGGGGCCCTAGGATTTGGAGGCGGAAAGATTACTTACCGTGGACCAGGGGCACACACCATGCAGAGTCGGGGTATTCCCAGTCCAAACTTAGCTGTAGCCAGGGCCATTGAGCGGATTTATAAAATTAAGCTTCCTTCAGAGCCTCTAGAAAAGTGGACCATCCTTAATGTTGGCATGATTGGGGGAGGAAAAGTCAGGAATGCTGTTTCTCAGGAGTCTTACTTTACTGTGGACCTTCGCTCGGCTGACCAGGATGAGCTTGAAAAAGCCCAGGAAAAGATTAGAAAGATTTGTCGGGATGTTTCCTCTGAATTGAAAGTAAAGCTGGAAATGGACCTCAATGAGGATTCAAAAGCCTATCAGATTCCTGAAGCCAGGGAATCTTTCTTGGTAAAAACAGTTGTCGATATCCTCAGATATCTCGAAGTCAAAGATATGGAAGTGGACCTCAATGAGGATTCAAAAGCCTATCAGATTCCTGAAGCCAGGGAATCTTTCTTGGTAAAAACAGTTGTCGATATCCTCAGATATCTCGAAGTCAAAGATATGGAAGTGGGTCCTCTCGGGTCAACAGAAGCAAATGTAGGAATAGAAAAAGGTATTCTTTCTGTAAATTTAGGCCGGACATATGGCCGTTACAAACATAGTCTCCGGGAAGAGGCAGAGATAAGTGGTCTGTTTTTGGCTTTAAAGCAGACTCTTCTATTAATCTGTTGCCTCGAATAATCCAGGATTATTCATAAAAACTGCCGACACTTACTTTTATCTTCAATAATATGTGCCTTACACATTGATTCTTTCTCAAAGTTAATATTCAAATCCTCTCCAATGACCTCATTTTAACTTTACGTCGGCATTTTTTACCCTGCTGGCGAGTGATATTTTCGCATCTGCTTCATTGCAGGGCATTCGCGGTGGAAAACCACAGCTTCATACCCTGCGCCTCGCATCTCCGGCAATCTCAACTCGTGGATAATCCAGGATCTCCTGGATTATTCAAAAAAACTGCCGACATTTTTATTTGTTTTTAAAATTTTTTATTGTTCAATCAAAGCCACTATTTTCTCAAGCCATTCCTTGTCTATATCTGAAAATGTTTCAAATTGTCGGCTGTCTATATCAAGTACGCCCCAAACCTGGTTGTCTTTATCAAAAAGAGAAACAACTATTTCTGAATTTGTACGGCTGTCGCAAGCAATATGGTCCGGATATTTATGGACATCAGGTACAATAATAGTTTTTTTTCGTTCTATCCCTGCCCAGCAAACTCCTTTCTTTTTATCCAAAACCTGGCAGGCTAAAGGACCCTGGTAAGGGCCGACAATCAATTCGCCGCCACAAAGAATGTAAAAGCCTGTCCAGGAAAATTGGGGCATCTTAAAATGGAGAATGGCCGCGACAGTAGCTAAACGGGCTATTCTGTTATTAGTCTGGGGGAGGAGATCCTGAAGTTGGTTGTAGATTCTTTTGTATCTATTTTTGAGAATGTCTTTATTGGCCATAGTTTTCCTCCGTTGAGAAACAGGGGAACAAAAAAACTGTTGCCAATGTAACACTGCACAGACCTTGAGTCAAGAATGCTGTCTTTACATAGAGAATGGTTCTATTATTTTTGAGTTTGACGGTGGGGAGGTAGGATTGCTTCATCCATCCCCGAATATTTGCTTATGGTGTCCCCATAAACGTCTTGCCCGTACTATATGGAAGAGAATCTATTAATTAATATTTTTTGCTGACGGGAAGAAGAGCGGGCTGTTGTCAGCAAAAGGGGGGTTGATGATGGGAACCAAAAAGGTGGGGGTTCTTCCCAGCCCGCAAAAAAGAACCAACTTCATTATAACAGAAATAAAATACATGTAAAGAAAAAAAATAAAAAAATTGAAAATATTTTTTATTAATTAAATTGATGGATAAAATTATTAAAATTTAAGGGAAAAAATGCGAAATTTACCTTGACATTGTTGTCTGTTTTTTATAAATACTTGAGAAAGACTAACAAATTGAGCGGAATTACATTTTTTCGGCGCTTTTAAGTAGAGATCGTAATGTACATCCTCATGGAGGTTTAAATGAAAAAAAGTTTAACCTTAATCGTTTTGTTTTCTTTGTTGTTTTTGGGTTTTAGTACTATAACTCATGGAGCCGGTTTTCTTATTTATGAGCACGGTGCTGCAGCGATGGCTATGGGAGGTGCGTTTGTAGCAGTAGCGAATAATCCGACAGCCATTTTCCATAACCCGGCTGGTATAGCCTGGCTGGATGGAACGCAGATTTCTTTTGGGTCAACTTTAATTATACCAAAAGCCTCTTTGAGCCTGGATAACTGGCCGGATCCCGCTTATCAGTCTATAGATGCAGTAAGTCAGGTATTCTATCCCCCAACATTTTACATTACGCAGAAAGTCAGCGACAAGATCGTCGCTGGATTTGGCTTCTTTACTCCTTACGGCTTAGGAACCGAATGGTCTGACCCTGAGAATTTTCCACTGAGGTATATTGCAACTAAAGATGACATGAAGTCATTTATATTCAATCCTACACTTGCTTTTAAACTAAGTGACAATTTATCTATTGCCGCTGGCGTGTCCTATATCTACTCAACGGTAAAGTTTGAACTTGTTGAACATTCAGGTATTGATCTTGGGGCTTTTAATGCTGCGCTTACAGGTGTAACGGCTGAAGTTTATGTCCCTGTTTCTTTAGAGGCTAATGGAAGCGGATGGGGATTAAATGCTGGAGTTCTTTACAAGGGAGAGAGTTTCTCCTTGGGTGTTAACTGGCGAGGTGGATTCGACATCAAATATGATGGAGATTTAGCTTTAAGTACTACTGATGCCCAGGTTTCAATTCCTTCTCCTTATAACCTACTTGGCTTAGAACCGACTATTATAGCAGCATTGCCAGCATCAGGCACTGCTTCTATTCCTTCTTTTAAATACCCCCATATTTTTGGCGTTGGCGCAGCTTTTGATGTGTCTGAGAAACTAACTTTTACCGCTGATGTTCATTATATCCTCTGGAGCAGCTACGATGAATTCACGGTAGAGGTTGAAATCGCAAATTTTTCTGATAAATTAGTCGAGGAAAACTGGAAGGATTCATTTGTCCTCCGAGGAGGCCTTGAGTACAGGGTTAATGAGAGCTTTGCCCTGCGGTTAGGAGCACTTTATGATCAGACTCCCCAGCCTGTTGAAACAATGGACCCCATACTTCCCGACTCAAATCGGTGGGCCATTACAGGTGGGTTCGGCTATAAAGCAGGTAGTTTTGTTATTGATGTAGCCTATCAATTTGAACCTTTTGAAGACAGGACAAGCCCGAATAGGGAAATTCCGGCTTATCAGGTGGGTGGAACAAACCTTGGCGCAGGTACATATTCCACAACAGCCCATCTTATCGGGGTAAGTATTGGTTTTGTTTTTTAGATTCTAAAATTTAATTCGGAGGTAAAATAAATGGCGTATGAATTCACAAATTCAAAAGGGGTTAAGTATTATCTTCATTTCAAGGATGTTATTCTGAAAGGCGGCCGTGAACAGAGGATCTACTTTTTCGCTCGTGATATAAGAGATGGATCACTGGATGATGTCCCGGCTGGCTTCAAGGTTATCGAAACAGAAAGAACAGGTATGCCTATCCTGAAAAAGGGATAAGCTTTTTTTTGAATTAAAAGCTAAAAGACCTGCTGGTTGACCTTCAAAGGAGAAGGGGGGAGGTCTCTCTCAAGAACGAGTGTCTCCCTACTCTAGCAGGTTGAGTTTCAGTCTGTTACCGGTCTTCATTATTTTCAATTTTTTCCCATCTTTTGCATGATTCTATTCTCTCAAAGGATTTTATTTTTATGTTGTCTAACAGATTAAAGAAGTTAAACAGGAGGCTTAAGATGAAGAGATATATTAGCGTTGTGACTTTGATTCTTGTTTTTTTGTGTTTTTGCCTTTTTCCTTCCGATGCCCGAGGGCAAACTTCGGAAAGGCCAGACAAGGATGTATTAAGGGGTTTTGCTGGATCGAGGAACTTTCTTGACTTGACACCTGAGCAGGAATCGAAATTAGGTGAATTGAGAAAAATGCGTATGGAGAAAAGAAGGGAATTCCAAAAAAATATGGTGGCTCTACAGAAAGAGATCAGAAAGTTGATGAAGGATCCGGAAGCGAATGAGAAAGAAATTATAGGGCTTTATGATAAGGTGGCGAAACTCCGATCCAGTCAGTTTTCGGAATTTGTCCAGTTTAGAAAAGAAAGAAAAAAGGTATTCACTCCTGAGCAGTTAGAAAAGCTGGAAAAATTAGAAAGCAGAATAGCTCAGAGAAGAGGTATTTTAAGAGGTGGGGCCCTAGCTCAGAGAGGATTTGCCCGAGCAGGTCGTTTTGCTCATCGTGGCATGATGCTTGGTTTCGGGAGAAGAGGCGGAAATTTTAGAGGCCACTGGTTTATGAACAGATGGAGAAGGTGGAGATAAAAAAGTTAAGGAAAACGTTATACAGAAATTCCGAAGTTATTAGAACATAGCGTAAGATATAAAATTAAGGCCTGATATAAGATCGGGCCTTTTTTTTTAGAATTTATTTTCCCTCCCTGATTGTGCCAAATAAAAAGTTTTCCCGGTTAATCGACTCTATTTTGTTTACCAAGGGAACCTGACTTAATAAGTTGTCAACTGTCCTTTATCAAGGACAAGGTTTACTCATTTTTCCTTTTTTTTAAGAGGGTAAAGAATTGGCATATTTTTTGCCTTACTATGATTGTGGAGAAGGAAAAATGAAAAAAATATTAGCTTTTTTAGGGTGTTTTGCTGTTTTTGTTTCCTTCGCCATGGCTTCTGAAGAGGGAAACACTTACAGTTATAGTTATGCCCGGTTGAGCTATGTTAAAGGAGATGTTTTCATCCAGAGAGCCCAAGATTTAGGATATGAGGAAGGTGTTGTTAACCTGCCCGTTGTTGAAGGAGATAAACTGGGCACTCGAGAAGGCCAGGCAGAAATTCATTTTGGAAAAAGGAACTATCTCCGTATAAACAGATTGACTCAAATCGACCTCATTACTCTTCCCCGGAAAGACGAAAACCTGATTAAAATTCATTTGCTTTCAGGAAATATTTATTTAAGGATTAATTTTCTTGAGGAAGAAAAAGGTTTTGAAATTCATGCTCCAGATGCTTCTTTCTACATATTGGAAGAAGGGCTTTATCGAGTTGATGTGCCGGAGGATAGAGAGACTACACTTTTTGTTTTTGAAGGATGTGCGGAGGCAGCTGGAGAAGAGGGGTCTCTTCTTGTCGAAGAGGATCAGAAGCTTGTTGTTTCAAGCGGCTATTTTTCTTCTGACCCTTATTATTTTGGAGGCAGTTTGGAAGATGATTTTTCTTTATGGAACAGCTCGCGAGAAACTCTTTATACTCGAACCGTCTCAAAAAAATATCTTCCTTCTGAGCTTGATGAATACGAAGTTGAATTAGCCAGTAATGGGCGTTGGGTTCATGAACGACCCTATGGGAATGTCTGGGTTCCTTATGTTTCTCATAATGTGTGGAGGCCGTATTATTACGGAAGATGGATCTGGTATCCTATTATCGGTTGGACCTGGGTATCGTATGATCCGTGGGGATGGTGTGTTTATCGTTATGGAAGATGGCACTGGAGATTGGGATTGGGTTGGTACTGGATTCCAACCCGAATTTGGGGGCCTGCATGGGTCCACTGGCATATGGGATACGATTATATCGGCTGGTGTCCATTGAGTTACTACGGATATCCTGTTGTCATTGTTAACAACCGTTTTTTTGGCCGTTACTATGGCCGTTATTTTCCTGCTAATTCCCGGTCCCTGGTTGTTATTCATAAGAATAATCTGCAGGCCCGCCGCATTTCTCGGGTTGCTCTGAGCCGGAATAGAATCAGTCGTGTTGGGAAAATATCGCTTTCACCCAAACCGCCTGGTGTAAAACCGATTGTTAAAAGAGACAGTTTCAAAAATAATATGGCAGCAAAAGTCCTCTCAAGGTCTCATCTGCGCGGAGTGAGGAAAGCTTATGGAGCAGGGAAGGCTGTCTCTCCTTCTCGTTCAAGAAGTATCACATATAAAAAATCTTCCCGTGCTCCTCGAAGAACAGTGTTGGAAGAAAAAAGCAGGAGCATTTCAGAAAGGTCAACAAAGATATTCAATTCAAGAAGTTCCTCTCGTACTCTCAAATTATACCCCTCCAGGGCATCTCAGAGGAAATCCCAGGCCTCCAAGCGCACCTCCTCCTCTTCTTCAAGAAAGAAAAAAAATCTTTCCTCAGGAAGTAATAGCCGTAGTTCTAGTCGGACTTATTCTCAGAGCAGACGATCTTCCCGTTCTGCTTCATCAACTTTGCCTTCTGTTAAAAGGAACAAAAAGTCGTACTCCACGAGTTCTAGGGTTTCAAGGATTTCTAAGGCAAAGTCATCTGCAAAAAGTGGGGCTTCCAGAAAATCTTACTCATCCTCTCCGAAGCGCTCGTCTCGCTCAAAGTCTGTTTCTTCCAGATCCAACAAGATTTCTTCCTCAAAGAGTTCTTCTTCTCGATCTTCTTCTGTTAAAAAAATAAAGAAATGATAGTTCAAACTGCTGTTTTTTTCTTTAACAAAGTCTTATTCTAAACAGAAAAACACCTCTTCTTCTTCAGCAATAATGAATTTTCCTCTTTACTTTTGTGTTTTCAATGGTATAAAATATTTTGTTCCAAGGTCTTAAAAAGAATGTTTTTTCTATCTGATAGAGATGAGATTCTGCATCCCCGATTCATTATCACTCTATCCATGAATTGACTACAATTTGGAGGTATGGATTATGGCTTTTAGGACATTGGTTTCAACTCAAAGAAAGGATAAGCCAAAGGAAATCACCAGGGTCCTGGGACTGAGTCTAATGGCATTTTTAATGGTGATTGTATGTAGTACTGCCTGTAAAAAGTCAGAAGAAGCGGCTTCTGGAAAAGAAGTGCTGGAGGCTAAAGAAGGAGTAATAGAATTTGAGGGGATTGTAAAAGCAGGTGTAGGAAGGTATCTATTTGTACCTGAGGCAAGTGGATTTGATATTATTATCCAAGGTCAGGTAGAGTCTGGAGATGCGGACACACTTATAGACAAGGAAATAAGAGGAAAAGGAGAATTTTCTCCGGACAAACCTTCTATTTTAGTGGCCGTGAGCATTGATGTAAAAGAAGCAGAGGATAGTTGGAGGAATGTTTTTACCAGAACAGAAGAATTTGTTATTGATGATTATATTGACTTGAAAACAAGGAAAGAATTTCAGGTTTTGAGGGGTATCTCTTATGATAAAAATGAGGGCTGGGAAGGAGTAGAAAGAGTAAAGATTTTTGGGAAGCTAGAAAAGGAGACTGTAACTGAAGGAGAAGAACAAAAAGATATATATAGAATTATAATCCTGGATGAAAAAGACAATGAAGTCGGCAAAATCATTGCCGATAGCTTCACAGATTATGCTCAGTATTATATAGAAAAATTGAATCTTTTTGATAAACTCTGGTTTTATATTAATGTCAAAGAGACAGTCGATTGGAGAGTCAGGCGAAGAACTCGAGAACTCTTTAATGCCGATGTTCTCTTTTGTGGTCTTTTCTAATTTACACTGATTTTAATAATTTTCCCCCAGCTTAGGATGCTTGAGGTGGAATTCTGTTGTTTCCTGAAATGCTTTAGCCACCTGTAACATTTTGCCTTCCTCAAAGAGGTTCCCGATAAAGGAAATGCTTGTTGGGCTTCCCTTTTCATTAAATCCATTGGGTAGGACAACCGCAGGATGCCCGGTGAGGTTTGTCAATAAAAGATTGCTGCTACCTCGATTAGGGGCGATATAAACATCTATTCCCTTCATTTTCTGGGCCATCTCCTGCATTAAGAGGGTTCTGATCCGGTTGGCTTGGATATATTCTACTGCAGGGATAAGTCTTGCCTGACGAAAGGAATTCGGCCAGGATCCTCTTGTCTGTCTAATAAGAAGATCATCCCTGTTACTCCGTGTTAGTTCATCAAAGGCTGCAGCAGCCTCCGCATTCAGGATAAAGGAGAGGTTGTAAACTGGGAAATCCGGAAGGTCAAAAGGGACAAGTTTTATCCCTAACGAACGGAGAACATCGAGGGTGGCTTCATTGTTTTTTTTGTTCCTTTTATCTCTTTCAAAGGCCTTTTTCAGGTAACCGATCCGGATATCACTGAGGTCAAGATAAGGGTCCCAGTTAAATGGAAGATCGGCTACGGTTAAATCTTTTCCGTCTGGGCCGTAAATAGCATTAAAAACCAGCGCACAATCTTCAACAGAGCGGCAGATGGGGCCGATTTTATCCATGCTCCAGCTTAAAGCCATGGCACCATAGCGGCTCACGCGGCCAAAAGTTGGACGCAGTCCGGTTACTCCGCATCTGGTGGAGGGGGATACAATTGAGCCCCAGGTTTCGGTGCCGATGGAGAACCCGACAAGGCCGGCAGCTGTAGCAGCCGCTGAACCGGCTGATGAGCCGCTGGAACCCTGTTCTGGATCCCAGGGATTTCTGGTTTTTCCGCCAAACCAAACATCTCCCATAGCTAAGGCTCCCATTGAAAGTTTAGCCACCAGAACTGCTCCCGCCTCTTCGAGCCGCTTTACCACTGTGGCATCTTCATTGGGGATTTGGTCTTTGAATGGCATGGCACCCCAGGTCGTTTTGATACCCTTTGTGGAAAGAAGGTCCTTTGCTCCCCAGGGAATACCGTGGAGAGGCCCTCTGTAATGTCCTGCAGCTATTTCGAAGTCAGCGCGCTTGGCTTGCTCTAACGCCAGTTCCTCTGTTAGAGTTATAACGCATTTTAGAGGAGGGCCGTATTTTTTCAAGCGGTTAAGGTACAGTTGCGTGAGCTGAATGGAGGTAATTTTTTGTGATTTGATCAGTTGAGCGAGTGCCGTTACAGGATAAAAGGCTAAATCCTCGAAGTTATCAGGAATCTGAACATCCGTGATTTTAGAGGTCTTTAAAGGCTTTTGTTCCTTTTTTAAGTCTATGCCCGAGAGAACCGGATTAAATAACAGGGCTGGGGGGACATGGTTTTTAAGGGGAATTTTTCTTAATCCTTCAAAGCTTGATAGGTTCCTTTTTATATTACGCAGCATCATTTTTCTTTCCTTTGCTGTGAAGTTCAGCCCTATTATTTTTTCTGAAATGGCAATATCTTTAGTCGTAATTCTCTTTCCTTTAAAATAGTAAAGAGCAAAGGCACCTCCTATAGTCAGCAGAAAAAAAGAAGCTAATAAAACATAAGTCAACACTGTAGAAAACCCACTCTTTTTCCTTAATCTTTCCATGGGATTTTTCTCCTTTAATAAAGTTTCTCTATTAGAACAAAATTTGTATAAAAAGGTCAAATATGTAAAAAAGTTCGGACTAATTTAGCAAATATGGCCCCTATCCTATTTGTGTGGGTTTATATATGAGAAAAATACACGGATATGGCTCTACTCCCTTCAGATTTTTAACACCATTCCCTTACCGCCCCTCTCGGCGCCTGCGTAACTCCGCATGACAATCTTCTCGCAGGGAATTGGATGCCCCTATTTATACATTTTCCAGCTGATGAGATCTTAACGTGCTCAAACATACTCGGCGGCCGATTGGATCGGCTTCCCTTGATGGGCAACAGCGTTGCGGAGAAACGCTGTTTGGGGGGATCCAAGGGGGTGTGCCTCCTTGGTCGCAGGACGCTTTATTGCGTCCGAGAAGGGGAGGCAGCGAGCCGCCCGGAGGCAAGCGAGCGTTGGAAGGGGGAAAGCGTAGCTGTTCCCCCTCCAAGGAGGTTCGATAAGGCTAAATCTTCAAGGTCGCTTCATCCATTCCCGTGTATTTTACCCACACAAATGGGATAGGAATCGCAAATATTAATAATTCAGGAGAGAAGGGCTTGTTTTTTTGCCTTGATCACTATAAGTGAATACTCACATGCGAGCTTGGCAAGTACGATTTTTTTGTCCACCCGGCGAAATTCCACTCCTGCTGATATTTTAGGAAAATATCAAAGTCAATTTCAGCCAGTTGAGTTAATTTTTCTTTTCTGTTATAACCTATACAGTCATTTTTAAAGGGTTTAAACCCCATGATTCGTTGTGTGATATCAGATTTGGGCCGGGTAATTATCTTCTTTGACAATAATATTTTTTTTGAAAAAATTGCAGATTACTGTTCTTTTTCAAAAGAAGAAATTGCAGAATTAACTTTTTCCCATTTAAATATCATCCAGTCTTTTGATGAAGGGAAAATAACGCCCGGGGAGTTTTTCAATCAAGTTATAGAGAAACTCGAAGCCAAAATAGACTATGATCGCTTTTTCTCAATCTATAATGATGTGTTTACTCTTAATCCGCCTATCCTGGAAATCATGAAGAGATTAAAACAGAACTACAAGCTCATCTTGCTTTCCAATACAGATGTCAATCGATTTGATTTTATTAAGAGACGGTTTCCAGAAATTTTGATTTTTGATGAATATGTCCTCTCCTATGAGGTTGGGTCGATGAAGCCTCATCCTCAAATCTATGAAGAAGCTTTAAAGAGGGCCGGCGTTAAGCCTGAAGAATGCATTTTTATCGATGATAAAGAAGAGAATATCAAAACTGCCCAAAAGTTAGGAATAAACGGAATACTCATGGAACCTCAGACTGACCTTGAAGCCATTCTGCATGGGATGAACCTATCCTTCTGATTAAAAAAAATTTTAAGAAGAGGAAGTTTTTATAAAAACCCTTCGACTTCTTGGCCCATCAAATTCACAGAAAAAAACTCCCTGCCAAGTCCCGAGAGAAAGCTGCGCTTCTTCGATTAAAATGTTGGCTGATGTACCCACAAGGCATGCTTTGACGTGGGCAGGAGAGTTACCTTCAGAGTGTCGGTAGGGAAGAGAATCCGGAACAATTTTTCTAAGAGTCATTAGGATATCTTCCATGACAGATGGATCAGCATTTTCGTTTATTGTCACTCCAGCTGTTGTATGAGGGATATAGACACAGCAGATTCCGCTTAAAATGTTTGAAGAAAAGACTTCCTCCCTGACTCTTGCTGTTATATCTATTAATTCTTCCTTAGCCTGAGTTTTAACTTCAATTATTCTCATTTTTCACCTCAATTATTAGATTAGCATACTGTGAAGCGTTCGTACTACTGTCTTTTTTTTTATTTCCTTCACAGAGATATTTGGCAGAGTCTGGCGAAAAAGAAAGGACAAATAGAGGAAGAATGAAAAAGTAAAAAAAAAGCTTGACAAAGTGGGGGATTGGGTATAAATTTTTTCTGCAGATACAATATTTTGTGTTCTTCATCATAAGGATATACAACATATGGTTGTTCTTTTTATCCACAGCTTTTTCTTTTTAAGGGAATAAAAGGTAACCGTTTAGGCTTTTTTTTACTGGATAATGAGACATATTGAGTAGTTTTTAATTCATTTGTATATAGGGAAAGGAGGTTTAGAATGGAGAGGGTAGTATCGAGAATAAAAAAAAGAGACGGCAATATTACTGACTTTGTTCAGGAAAAAATTACAAACGCTGTTTACAAAGCTATGGAGTCTCATGGCATTACGGAACCAAGTGCTGCCAAAACGGTTTCTGATATCGTTACTTTTATGCTGGAAGATAAATTCGGTGGCTATACTATTCCTTCAGTCGAACAGATTCAAGACATCGTTGAGATGATCCTGATGAAGCAGGGACATCATGAGATTGCTAAATCGTACATACTCTACAGGGAAAAGCATAAAGGGATCAGGGAAGCAAAAGAGACAGGGCTTAATTTAGGAAGGTTGATTAAAGATTATATAAATGATGTGGACTGGAAAGTAAAAGAGAACAGTAACGAAGGTGTGACGAGTTTTTCGGGATTAAATGCCAGGGTTTCAGGTGAGGTCCTTACCAATTTTGCCCTGAACCATCTTTATTCAGAAAAAATAAAAAATTGCCACGTGGAGGGAGATTTCCATATCCATGACCTTTCCTACCCTATTGTGGGTTATTGTGCAGGATGGTCAATGGAGAACCTTCTGAAAAAGGGATTTGGTCATGTGCCCAATCAGATCCACTCTTTTCCCGCCAAACATCTGGAAACAGCAACTCTGCATATGGTGAATTTTATCGGCACAATGCAGGGAGAGTTTGCAGGCGCGCAAGCTTTTTCCAGTGTGGATACTTTTCTAGCTCCTTTTATCCGGGCTGATAAACTTGACTATGAGAAAGTCAAACAAGATATTCAGAAACTTATCTTTGGATTAAATGTTCCCTCTCGATGGGGATGGCAGACTCCTTTCTCTAATTTGACCTTTGATTGGACGATTCCCGGGGATATGAAAGACAAACCTGTTATTGTTGGGGGTGAGGAGCAGGATTCAACTTACGGAGATTACCAGAAAGAAATGGACATGATCAATAAGGCTTTTCTTGAGTTAATGTTCGAAGGAGACCTAAAAGGGCGAGTTTTTACTTTTCCTATACCCACGTATAATTTAACCAAGGACTTTGACTGGGATTCCCCCAATGCTAATCTTCTTTTTGAAGTCACAGCCAAGTATGGAATTCCCTATTTTCAGAATTATATCGGCACAAATATTGATCCCGGAGATATAAGAGCTATGTGCTGTCGCTTGAACCTTGACCAGCGGGAGCTTTTAAGAAGACCAGGAAATATGTGGGGGCCGGGAGATTCTACAGGTTCAATAGGAGTTGTCACTATAAACCTGAACAGAATCGGATATGAATCAGGCACACGTGATGAGTTCTTTGAAAAATTAAAAAATGTAATGGTATTGGCAAAAGAGGCGCTTGAGACCAAAAGAGAAGTAGTCAACAATATGTTGGCCAGAGGACTTGTGCCCTATACGCTGGTTTACCTTGGCCATTTTGAAAATCATTTTTCCACAATCGGCATTTTAGGCATGAATGAATCCTGTTTGAACTTTCTGAAGAAAGGGATCAGTACAGCGGAAGGGAAAAAATTCACTATTGATGTCCTCAATTTTATGAGAGAGATGATCAAAGAGTTCCAGGAGGAAACAGGCAACCTTTATAATTTAGAGGCAACTCCGGCAGAGTCCACTTCATACCGTCTGGCAAGACTTGATAAACAAAAATATCACAGCATCATCACGGCAGGAACAGAGAAGTATCCTTATCTCACAAATTCCTCCCAGCTTAATGTTGATGCAACGCTAGATATCTTTGAAGCTATACAGCATCAAAAAGATATCCAGCCTCTTTATACTGGAGGAACCATATTTCACGGTTTTCTCCCGGAAGCTATAAACAGAGAAACATGTAAAAAATTAGTCAGAAAGATCGCTGAAACAAGCCTCCCTTATTTCAGTATCACACCCACTTTTAGCGTCTGCATAAATCATGGTTATATCAATGGGAAATCTCCTGAATGTCCGGAGTGTGGAGAAGAGACAGAAGTTTATTCCAGGATCGTGGGTTACCTGAGGCCTGTTGGCACATGGAACGACGGTAAGCGACAGGAGTTTATAGAAAGAACTCCTTTCTCTGAAGTAGGCAGTTGATGAATTATTTACTTTTTAGCTATCCTAATTGTCCGGGATGCGAGGAGCTCAAGAAATGTTTGAGTGAAACAGATTTTGGAGGGCAGGAATACAACCTTGTTTTAAAAGAGAGCAAGCTGAAGATAAGAGATTTTTTAAGTGTTATCAAGCGTGATGAAAAAGGGGCGATTATTATTCCCACTCTGGCTCTTCAAGAAGAAAGAGAGGTTGTTGCCGTGTTGAATAACCGCAAGGAGCTGGAGGATTGGTTGAGATCAAAGGCTTAGAAAAGTTCGCTCCAAAGGATTTTGTTGGTTTTATATCCTCGACCGTGTTTCTGGGTGGATGTAACTTTAGATGCCCCTTTTGCCACAACGCAGATTTAGTTCTGAGGCCTCAAGATCTCCCGACTTTTCCTATGGATTATTTTGTCAGCTATCTTGATTCGAGAAAGGGCTGGCTTGAAGGTGTCTGCATTACTGGAGGAGAGCCCCTGATTCATAATGATTTAGAATCGCTTCTTATCCTCATAAAAAAGCGGGGCCTTTTAGTGAAGATTGACAGTAATGGTTCCTTTCCTTCAAGGCTTGAGAAACTCATTCGGAAGAAACTTATAGATCGTATCGCAATGGATGTAAAAGCTCCTCTGGAGCGATACCAGGAAGTAACAGTGTCAAACATTCAAGAAGAAAAGATAACACGGAGTATCAACATCATTAAGAATTCAGGCCTGGAGTATATCTTCCGAACCACGGTTGTGCCCGATCTTATAGGACCGGAGGACATAAAGAAAATTGTTCAGATGCTCGATGGTGCGAAGGTCTACCAGATTCAGCAATTTTCGCCAGTGAATCCTATTGATAGTCGTTATCTCAAGAAGAAGCCTTACAGCAGGGAAAAGATCCAGGGATTTGTTAAGATTGCAAAACCTCATTTTTCAGAAGTCAGAATGGAAGGAGTTTAAGATATGGAGCTAAAGGTTAAAAGGATCCATAAGGATGCCAAACTTCCACTTTATCAACATAAAGGAGATGCTGGATTGGATCTTTTTTCATCAGTGGATTGTGTGTTGGAGAAAGGAGAAGTCAAGCCAGTTCCCACAGGAGTCCAAGTGGCTATTCCAGAGAGATATGTAGGACTGGTCTGGGATAAGAGTGGTATCTCCTTAAAAGGAGTTCACAGGCTGGCAGGTGTCATTGACTCAGGATACAGAGGTGAGGTCCGCGTGGTTATGGTGAATCTCGGGGATGAACCATTTGTTATTGAGAAGGGAATGAAGATTGCTCAGCTTTTAATCCAGCCTGTTACTGAAGTGAAAGTAGTCGAATCAGAAAGCCTGGAGGAGACGTCTCGAGGCGAGAAAGGTTTTGGGAGTACAGGCAAGTATTAATAAAACAGGGATTATGTTTGATATTTTGATATGTATTTGACTTTCTGTATTAAAGTTCCTCAATCCATGGCTCAAAACACTAAAGTCTCCTTTTATCTGTCTCGCCTTTCTATTTAGACTTGTTATAATGAGAAAGATTAACGTGTTAAACCAGGCAAGGAAAGTAAACCTCAATAAAAAATTCGCAGTTATCCTGGTCCAGCCTGAAAATCCAGAAAATATTGGCCTTGTTGCGCGAAATATGAAAAATACTGGGTTTGAAGAATTAAGGCTTGTCCATGTTCCAGGCATAAACCGGAGGTCGCACCGAACCGCAGTTCATGCCCGGGATATACTGGAAAGAGCTCATTTTTATCCCAATACAGCTGAAGCAACTCAAGAGCTTGAACTTGTTTTTGCTGCTACGTCAAGGAGGAGAAAAAACTTTCCCGCCATTTCTTTAAAAGAGGCAGTGATAGAAATGTTTCGTTTTCCTCAGCCCACAAAGATTGGGCTTCTTTTTGGAAATGAAAGAACCGGCCTGACATCCAAGGATCTGCACAGCTCAAATTTCCGGTTTATGATCCCACAGGCAGTGAGACAGCCTTCTTATAACCTTGCTTCTGCTGTGCTCCTTACCCTTTTTTTTATATATACTTATGGTGATCGCAATAAGATTGAGATAACTCACGAGAAGCCTCTATCACGGAAGGAACAGGAGGAATGTTTCTGTCTTATTCTTAATAAACTGGAGAAAAGTAAGTTTATCCATAAAACAAACAAGCGCCATATGACAGAGATGATTTTTGATCTATTTGGAAGATTTGCTTTAACCTCAAGGGATAGAAAACTGTTGCTTGCTCTTTTCTCCAAGGCGATAAAGAAGTGACTGGAGGAAAACTGGATTGGCTGGAAGGTCTCTGGAAGAAAAAAGAAATCATTGTAAGAAGCTCAATGGCGTGATAATCTCGCAAAACAAACTGTCATAACGAGTCCGAAGTGACGCAGCAATCTCACACAAAGAGTGTCATAACGAGTCCAAAGTGACGTGGCAATCTCATTTTTTTTATTAAAATAAACTGCGGACTTTACAAATTTAAGTACTGCTTGGTAATATATTTTCCATAAAACATAGATAGGAGTAAAATATGGTTCATCTCCCAATTAGTTGAAAATCATGACGGAGTAAGAAGGCAAGTTGTCATTCCTGCGGAAGCAGGAATCCAGAAGAATAAAAAAAATATTTTATAATAGACTGGATCCCTGCTTCCGCAGGAATGACGAAAGGATAGGAAAGACTTTTCATCAACTAAATGGGAGAAGAGCCTAA
>Ga0209979_1000871_pt1 | contig 36545 bp, 26 predicted proteins | sample AnhtaG_FD_183114 | JGI IMG/M metagenome (GOLD analysis project Ga0209979, IMG submission 183114) | Deep subsurface microbial communities from Anholt, Denmark to uncover new lineages of life (NeLLi) - Anholt_01485 metaG (SPAdes) (version 2) | ecosystem: Environmental > Aquatic > Marine > Oceanic...
GCACACCTGGGAGAGGCGCAGGTCTCTTACGCCCCCGGGCAAATCAGTAACGAGGTGGGGCTGGGCGCCACCTGTTCTACCGAAGCCTACATGGACGCAAATCGGGAGCCCTAAGCGATCAGTCACCAAGCACGGAAGCAAGCAGCCTGTCCAATGCTATGCAACTTCTTGAAGATGGTCAAGATGCGAATAGTCTGAAAAGCCAATTTGCCTGATAATTTCTGTATAGCCCCCGGATCGTCCAGAAACGCTCTTATACGGCGCGTGAAGAGAAAATAAGCAGCTCATCTCACAGGCCGTGCGCAGCATGTGGTTCGCAGGCAGTTGATTGCGCAATCCCAGAGTCGCTGAAGCTGTTACGAAACGGGACTATCGTTCATTCGTCTTTAGGAGCCTATGGCTCCTTGCCGTTCTGGGGATCGCCTTCATCGCAGTTGTCCAGCGTCGAGTGTGGGTGCGGCTGTATTTGAGTCGGTGGGTTGGCCAGGCGTAACACCGCCCCGCCTCTTGGCGGGGCTGTCCCGAGGGCGTCCCGCCCTCGATAGCGGGGGCACGATGCCCCCGATATCCCGCCACGGGCGGGACAAGATGCCGGCCGTACAACCACAAGCCCCCAATCAAACCTACAGGACCGATCAATCCCCCAAATCCACAGGGACTCCATCCACGCCATTTATCTCACCCCTGCGCTCCATCCGCTCGGAAACCTGCAACGCGGGAGAAACAAATGAAAGGCAACTTCCCTAGCACGTAAACGTAGCCACACCCTCGAGTACCTGAACCTCTTTCTCTTTTACAGCCTCCTTGTACTCCTCCTTGACGTCCTCGCCCGGTGAGTCGGTCTCCGCCATGATGTGAATCAGCCGTCGGATTTTGCTTGTGAGAACACGCAATCGATTTTCGTTCTCCCTTTTCCGCACGAGAAGTGGCCTGACTCCTTTCTGCGCATCCACGTTGGCGGCTTTGATACGGGCGTCCAGCAAAGTCTTACTCCGTCCGAGCTCGCATAGCGCCTTCTTGACGATGCTCTTGAATTGCCTGCCGGGGAGAGACCGAACTGTGCAGTCCGATTCCTCACCGTACTGGCTGACAGATGTGCAAGCATAGTAGAGATAAGGCTTTCCCTGCTTATTCTTTTTCCCTGACGGATATGGGGTCATCAGAAGATTGCACGGCCCGCACCGTAACAGACCTTTCAGCAAATGCAGGTGATCGTCTTTGAGCGTTAGCCCATGTTTTTTGGGCCCCGCTTGCATTAATTTGCCAACTTTATCCCAGGTTTTCGGCTCAACTATCGCCTGGTGCTCGCCCTACCGCCCGCCGCCAAGCTCCGAGACAAAAGTCTCAAAATTCACCCCGAGCACGCGAGAGGCATCTGGTACCAGTGTAGCAAGGGTCGTGTCCCCGACGCGCCCGCTTCAACCGCGGTGTCAGGTGAGGGCTGTGGGCGAAATTGTGAAGACAGGCCATCGAAAACCGCCACTAAATCACCCGAAGTCCCGGACAATTCTGCTTGCGGTGACCAGTTGCAATCTCTTGGCATAAGCTCGGTTGCGCTTTCCACCCTCCCCGCATTCGTAATGCGGTGCCCTGGTTCGAACCAATCGAGGACATCGTTTGGCGAACAATCCAGGCCCAGCCTATCTTAGGTGAGGACAGGGCCTTATGCCGCGAGGCCGAAAGCATCGAGGGCTTCTTTGATGTGTAGAAGGCCGGTTCGGAACTCCGGAAGAGTGGCGCGCCATTCTTACTCATTGCCACTCCGCATATTATGTTAAAGACCTGACTCTTAACTCAAAGGTCTTTAATTCTCTCAGAAAGGGCTGGAAGCATGCTTCTGGGTGAAGTTGCCGCGCCTTCGAGGGCCCCCAGGCGACGGATTGATGACTGCTATTTCAAACAACAGTGAGAAACCGCGACTGGTGTAGGCGCCGCAGTGAAGCAGGCCTATCCCCTCAGTCCCACTTTGTGCAAATGTATGCTCCCGAGACTCCAGTCCTCACCAAAGCATACGAGGTCGAGTCAACCTTTCTCTCGCCTTGGTTGCTTTCTGCGGATTCCTGGAGGAAGCAGGCTTTCTCTATGAGTTGGAGCTCTCCCTCACAGCACCACCATTCAACAGACAATTTCCTTGACTCCGCTCCTCGCCGATAGTAGCATTGCCGCATTCCTTGAGACGCGTGGTGTTGAAGCCACTTAGCCGTATGGCTGAGGCGGACGGCTGGGATGTAAGCCCGGACGTCAGGCGTAACCACTGGATCAAGGTAAAACCGGAAGGTATGTCAAGCCGGGGAATTCGGAACCTACTAAGGAGGACAACATGAAGAAGATCGGCAAGTTCGCGCTCACTCTAACTTTTCTTGCGTGCGTCGCGGTTCTTGTACCGCGCACCCTTTCCGCTCAGGAAAATCTCGCAAGGCTCGTTCCCGACGGCCCCATATTCTTCAAGACCAGCGTGGATTTCGAGAAGGTCTGGGCGAGCATATCTCAGTCCAACTTCTGGAAACAGCTAACGTCCCTGAAAGTCTGGGAACAAACCGAAGTGAGGGCAGGGTTAGAAAACATTGCACAGGGGTTCTCGGAGGAGGTCGGATTGGAACTTAGCACCGAGAACATCATGTCTCTCCTGGGTAAGGAGATTGCCTTCGCTCTGTACGCTGAGCAAGGCGAGCCCCCGCAGATCAAAGCATACCTTTTGTGCCGGGGCAATCCGAAATCCACAGCCGAAGAAATCATCAACAAGTTCACCAACTTTGTGAAAGAGCAGGCGGGCGACGAAGCCGAGTTCAAGGACTCCGTCTACAAGGGGACAAAGATCACCTCCGTAAAACCTGCCGAGGCGCCGGTTCAGTTCGAGTTCGGCTTCGTTGACGACGTCCTTGCGATTGGCGTGGCAAGCGCACCGCCTGAACTGAAGAAAATTGTTGATCTCGCAAAGGGCAGCGGCAACTCCCTCGCTGACAACGCCCAATTCAAGAGGATTCTCGACGCCACAAAGATGACCACCGGTCGTTATGCGGGCTGCGTCTACGCCGACATGCGGAGATTCGGACTGCTTTTCGGAGCATTGGAGCAGGCTGATCTCCCCATGGCCATGCAGCCCATGATTCAGGGAATGAAGCAGGCCTACACCATGCCGATCATCATGGGCGGCACCAGTTACATTGACCGAGGGGTGGTCATGAAACTGGTGACTATGCCCGTGGGCGAGGTTATGGATGAACTCATTCAACTGAGCCTCAAAGTGCCCCCTGCTTCAGGGAGCAACATCTCTTACGTTCCGGAAAACGCTATTGCCTATCTCGGCGTGAACAATATGCCCGACGTTGAAAAGCTCTGGCCCTTGCTTCAGAAGCAGTGGGAGCAGCAGGGCGCCGCCGCACCCATGAACATGGTTTTCGGGCAGATCGAGACGGCGCTTGGAATGAAGCTGGAGGAGGACATCCTCCCCTGGGTCGGGACAGAGTTCGCGGTCCTCTTCACGGACCTGGACACAAAGGTCGGCTTTCCCTATCCCCAATTTGCCTTGATGGGCAAGATCAAAGACATGCCAAAGGCGAAGGCGTTTTTGCAGAAGGTTAACACCATCATCAAGGAGCTGACCACGGAGACAGGCTTCAAATTCGAGAAGTCCGCTTACAAAAGCTACAGTCTGAACTCGGTGACAATTGCTATGCCCCTGCCCATGCCGATTACTCTCACGCCGGCCTACGGGATCGTGGAAGATTTCCTCATTGTTGGGAGCAGTGCCGATCTGGTCAAGCAGATGATTGATACCTCCAAAGGCGTCGGAAGAGACCTCGCCAACGATGCCGCATTCAAGGACATGAACATCTCCGCCAAGACCATCAGCACCTTCTTCTTCAATTGGGCAAGGTTCATGGATGTGGTCAAGGCGACTGGCGCATGGGCCGTCCAGTTCTTCCAGGCGCAGCCCATGATGGCGGAATCCGTAAAAACTGCGGTGGATGATTACGTGGTGCCGATCGCCAACTGTTTGGCAGCTCTTCAGACCATAGGCGGCTACCAGACCAATGAGAACAACATGTCAATCACGACCTATGTCATCCGCGTAAAGGACTTGCCGGCAAGATAAAAATGCAGCTTCCGCGCCGTCACAGCAAGGGGCGATGGCACAACGGACATGGCAGTCCGGCCATTCCTCTCCTTGACATCGAGCGCGGACAATGCTAAAAGTAGAACAGGATGCTGGGGTGGCGGAACTGGCAGACGCGCTAGCTTGAGGGGCTAGTGGGCGTAATAGCCCGTGGGGGTTCAAGTCCCCCTCCCAGCATTTTTCTTTCTTTCGAGGGGACAGATAAGAACCGCAGAGTTCGCCGAGGCCGCAGAGATAGAATACGGAATCATAAAAGATACAGTCCCTTTCTCTGCGATCTCTGCGTCCTCCCTGGCCGTGCACCTCGGTGGATGCCCGCGCACAAACAAGGTGGCAGCAGCCGGCTACCGGCCTGCTGGCCCGCATGCGTAGGCTGCGGTTTTACTTCCTTCCGTTCACTCAAAAGGTTCAGGCTCGGGCAACGGGGAGCGACCGACGATGTCCTTCCCATGGCCGGACAGACCGCCATCCCCACCATCATCCGCAAGATTCTCATTCACGCTGTAGACGACATAGCCGTCCATCGTGCGCTTGTACTTCAGCGGCTCATTGGTGAACGGATCCATCGGAATCTCACTCAGGATTCCCTTGAGCTGAGCGAGTTTCTTCGGATACCCGCCTTTTTCGTTCCGGTAGATTTCAAGAGCTATTTGCGCGGTCAGAATAGCTCGCACAGCTTTCGAGCGAACGAAGGAAACCCTCGCGCGGCTTAAGGCCGGGACGAGCAATTTGGCGAGGCTCCAGGCGGGCAGTTCGTTAATGATCTTATCGTCCTTCCTGTTCTCAGGTCGAAAGGCAACATGGGCCGGCAGATCGTTCCATTCGTCCATCCAGTTCCAGTACTTCCGAAAGTCTGCTTTTACGATCGCGCGTATCCCGGCCGATCTGCTGCTGATGAGTGGAAGAACCTCTCGCAGATTGGCATTCTCGTCTACGAGATCGGCGAGAGACAACCGGCGCTCGAAAATATCATCCACTATGGACATGCCAAATGCCTTTTCTCCCGATATGCTGATCTCGTAATTTTGAGCTGGGCTGGGGGCGGAACTCAGCCTCTCAAGCAGGTAGGATAGGGTCCGCGTGTCAAGCTTCTTTCTGAGAATGCAGCCCTCGATGGCTTTGGCGCCGATCGCGTCCACGGCGATGCCCACAAGCCCGGAGATGAGGATCGGCTCTTTGGACACGTGATAGCCCATCCTCGTCACTGCGAGATAGGTATCGAGCGCTTCACGATACTTCTTTTGTGATTCGAGATACTTGCCCTGGATGACGAGGAGTCTTGCCAAATTGCGCATAGGCGAGAGGTGCGGCAGAAGAGCAGCAATGAAAGACTCCCCTTTCTCCTTCAGAAGGGGGAATGCGCAGTCCTTTTTCTTCGCGCCTTCCCGAACCGCAGCAATTGCGGCCTCGTTCTCCTTGAGCCAGAGCAGAAGCGCGCTTGCCTCCTCGACCCAAACGTTCTGCTGCACGTAGTCGTAAATGTCCCGCAGCTTCTCGGGCTCTTCGACGTAGAGGTTGATCGCCTTAATATATTCAATCGCCGCATTCTCCTCATCCCGCACTTCTCTGACTGGCAGACCCGCCTTGATCCACTCTTCGCGAGGGCAGATTGGATACTCTTTTTCACGAATTTTGACCTTTTTCACCCCATCGAGCCAGGCTGAACTGGCCGGCTTTGCCGCGCTGAAAGTCAAAGCCAAAGCCGCCGTCAATAAAACGAACCTCACCATGTTTTTCTGTGTCCTCGTCATCGCTCTTACCTCCATTTATTGCTATGGATTCGTTTGCACTCCTGCTTCCTTAATTAGCTTGCGAAAGCCTTCACGGTTGACCGACTTAACGTGGCCATCCGCGAAAGCTACGTTCGCGCCCTCGCCATGGCTTCCGATGTCTTCGTACAAAACAAGCTTCTCCCCGGTCCGCTTTACCTCCTTTAGAACAAACCCACCGATAAGTCTGTAGCTGGACTTGGCGTCTATCTCTTCAGGTCCAGAGATGACGGTTCCAGTTCCCGGGCAAGAGAAGATCCAAAGCGAGTTGAGGTACGCGGGATAAAGCTGGGACAGCTTGTCAGGAAATCTGCCTTTATGATCCGGTGCATAGGTAAGACAGGCCGTCACGATCTGCTTCAGATTACTCAGGCACGCTGTCCGCCGCGCCTGTTCCCTGGCAGCAGCAAGCGGCTGCCACAATGGCAAGGCAAGGGCCCTGATTACTCCAATCGGAATCTCGGCCTGCACCAAGAGATAATCGTCACCGCCTGTGGCACAGAGAATTGCTCTGCCCATCCGCTCTGATTCGAGGTTTAACGTTTGGACGATCCTCGCAGTCTCGGAAGAGTATTTGACGTCGAGGAATATGGAGCGGAACGTCGCCTGGAAGCTCGACTCGAACCAATGGGCTAAGCCTGCGACAAAACGGGCAACAGTGCCCATGTCCGCATACGCGAACAGTAGATTCTCTTGCGGCGCGGCTTCGAGGGCCGACTTGAACCCCTTCAGCTCGGCAAGAGATTCTCCCGATTCCGACGCTGCCAAACCAGACGCCACAGATGATGGCGAGAGTCCGATAATCAAATACCCGTCTTTCGTCGTGTACGACAGGAACACGCCTCGAACGAGAGTCGTTGTATAGATCGTCGCACCACCGACCGTGCTGAAAACTGCCGGCTTGGCCCGCGCCTTTGTCAAAAGGCGCGAAATCATGCCCTGTGCTTTCGCCTCATCCTTCACCGAGACAAACGCCAGCGTGGGCGGAATCCCGATCAACTCAGGGAGTTTGACAGCCACGGCAACTTCATCGCCCAGGTTTTCGAGAATATCCTCCAGGGCGAACCCTCGCTCCTTATCGAGTTTTGCCAGAGAATCCTGATACTCCTTCCAGCTCACATCATCCACCAATCGCCTGACGATCCCCTGCCATCCGCGGTAGGCATCCAACGCCCCCGCCACGCTCAACCTCATGAATACCGAATAATCCGCGGGGACGAACCTCGCCGTTTTGATTCCGGTGTTCGGGCGCAGGATGACTTCCGGTATCCCCGCGACTTTGCCGTCATTCGTCATCGCTAACTTCAACTTGAGGAAGGAGTCCTCAATATCCACGGACAGGGCGACTGATTCGAGTCGGTCAAATCCGAGGTCTTGCAAGGCCCTTAAGGTGCCCGATGACAACCCGCCAAAGTGCAGCCGAACAAGCCGCTTGAGATCCGCAAACACGAAAAGACCCTCAGGGGCGACGATCGCCGCAGCCTGTCGAAAAGACTCCTGCCCTGCCAAGGCCGACTCAGAAGGCGGCTTGCCGTCTCGCATGCGCAGAAGCGAAGCCCGGTCAGTTGAAGCGAGAAGCCTGGAGTTCGCTGTCGACAAGTGAACCGCAAAATCGCCAACCGGCAATCTGTAAACGCCATCCCCCTTCTCCAGAACCGATTCCACCCCGAGCGGCTCGAAAAGCGGTTGCACCTCACGCGAGAGGAATTCGGCAAAATCTCCCGCTTCGGGCTTCACATTCCCCACGAAGAAGAATGTCGGCCATTCTGGCTTTTCGCCCACGCCCAGGCAAAAGCTCCCTCTCAGCGGCTTGAGGAGCGTCTTCACAACCGCTGTCATTGCCTCAAGAGGAGCCTTCGACTTCGGGTCATGGTCGGAAACCAACGCGACAAATCTGTCAAGGGACAGAGAGCCTTCCTTCGATGGATCAAGCGGGAATAGGGCATCGCAAAAGCTCTCAACATCCTCGATCACGAACACAAGGGCTGTCTCCGCGGGCAGCATAGCCGCCCACTCAGGCATCTCGGCGGGATTCTGCGCCGCTACCCCCTCAGCAGCTACCGCAAACCCTTTTGACAAGGCAAAGCAGGCAAGAAAGATCAACACCGCGCAAAGTAAACTATTCTTCATAACCTCTCTCCTCAATTTCACCGAATTTGTTCTTTCCACAGAAAGCGATTCCCTTGAAACACGTTGACTTCAGAACAGACCGTTTTCCAAAAGGCTCCTTGCGCCGGGCATCTGCAACGAGGACAAGACCGGACGCCAGGCATAACGTTTACCCGTCGCCGTTTCCGCCGCAATCTGATCGCCTTCAGAAGCTCTCCGCTGCGCCAGTCGCAGCTTCTCTTCCGTCTCGATCAGCGTGGCCCTCGCTGCGAGCAACTGTGTCCGATTCCCGTTTGCATTGCTCTGGGCGATGTCGAGGATCCGGCGCTGCTCGGCAATCTCTCTACGGAAAACCTCTCTTTGAGAACGAAACCTGGACTCAAGCACAATCCCCATAAGAAAACCTGCCATCAAAGCAACCAAAGCGGTGCCTGCAACAAGCCTTCTGACCGAAATCATAACCGTACGGGGCGCCTTCTCCGACTCAACAGCTCGCATGACCTGCGCTCGCAGATCACTCGGCGGCACTTTGGCTGAAACCATCTCGCGGAGTGACGATTTCGCCATGCCTGCAATCTTCTCGAGACTCGACAACTCCTCCGCACACTTCTCGCAAACCGAAAGGTGACCCGCGATCTGCTGCCGGAGCTTCCCGCCAAGCTCACCGTCGGCATAGGCAGACAAGTTTTTCCGAATCTTTTCACACTTCATTCTTCCTGGTACCTCCCTGTTGTTCACCCCGTGTATCTGGACTGAGAAGCTGACGCTTGAGTGCAAGCCTGCCTGCATGAATCCGAGACTTCACCGTCCCAATGGAACACCGCATGACCTCAGCGATCTCCCGGTACGTCATTTCCTCGAGACAGTGCAGGGCAATCGCCATCTTCTGCTCGTCCGGCAAAGCGCTGATCGCCTTGTAAGTCCTGTTAACCGTTTCGCGTTGGGAAGCCGCACTCGAAATTAAAGCCGACGTACTACCGGAATTGCCCTGTGCTGCACCTTCCAGAGCCTCCCACGAGGCTTGAGGCATCTTGCACCTTTTCCTCACCCAGCTCTTGAACGTGTTCAACAAAATCCGATAAAGCCAGGTAAAGAAAGAGGATTTCCCGCGGAAGCGGCCGATTCCCTTAAAAGCCCTCACAAAGGTCTCCTGGCTGAGGTCTTTCGCGTCGTGTTCATTACCGGTGAGCGCATACGCCGCCCGATAAACCTTCGATTCAAAGAGCACCACAAGCTCAGAGAAAGCTTCCCTATCGCCCGTCTTCGCCAGCCAGACCAGCCGTTCTTCGGTTTCGCCCACGGAGGTGCTCCTCGTGGAATTCTCTTCTCAAACGGTTAGTACCAAAAAAGAAAGGCAGTGTTCGCTCCTCTGTCAAAAATGAGACAAATTGTCCCAATCCCATTCCGCTTTCACGTTTCCATCCCGATAACTCCCACATGAAGCTTACCAGCTTGCTTTCATCAGTGCCAGTCGGTTCGCCCTCCAATAAGTGTCTCCTTCCACTCTGAAGGAAAGGATCGGTGCATTGCTCGAGCCAGGAAGAATACGCCCGTTGTAACCTTCCTCTCGCCCTACCCTACTTTACCTTGTCCCGTCAACCCACCGTGGCAGGCCGTACCGCGGCCCCGTGACCTGCCCGGGCTTCCTTTCTCCCGCCTCTCAGACCGGCTGAAAAGGCGTTGACGCACAGTATCCCATAAAGTAACCTTCACACATGATGTCCAGACCAACGAATATCGCTTGGTCGTTCCAAGCGAGGCGTCACCGCATGCCACTGTTTGTGTCGGACTTCCTGAGAGGCTTACTATGAAAATCGGTCTCATCGGTCTGCCCAATTCGGGAAAGACGACGGTCTTCAACCTGCTGACCGGCTCCCCCCAGCCTATGGAACCCTTCTTCACTGAATCCTCCCAGGTTCACCTCGGCACAGCTAAACTGGCAGACCCTCGTCTCGATTTCATCAACTCCCTCGACCCCAAGGAAGAGGTCAAATACGCCGAAGTCAATTTCGTGGATATGGCCGGGTTCATGGTCGAGCACCACGACAAATCGCTCCGCACTCCCAGCGAGTTCTTCACCCACCTCCACGATGTGGACGCCATGCTTTACGTGGTCAGGGTGTTCGACAATCCCGAGGTCATGCAGGTCTACGAGGAAGTTGATCCCAAGCGGGACATCTCGGCGATAGAACTTGAGCTCATTGTAGCCGACATGGATGTTGCCGACAGGAGAATCGAAAAGCTGGAGAAGGAGCTCCAGGCAAAAAAGGACAAACGGTCCGTCGAGCACGACACCCTTTTGAAATGCAGGGAATTTCTGAACGACGAGTTGCCGCTCCGCCAGCTTGAGTTCACCCGCGAGGAAGAAAAAGAACTGCGAGGTTTTCGCTTTCTCTCCCAGAAACCGGTCCTCGTTGTCCTCAACATTGGCGAGGAAAGACTCGGCCGGGAGATTTCTCGTGAGGTCGCCGCCTACTGTGAGGAGAGGAAGTTTCCCCTCGTCCCCATTTGCAGCAAGCTCGAAGAGGAAATATCTCGCTTGTCCCCTGAGGACCAGAACGAATTCCTGCGCGAGATGGGAATAGACCAGCCCGCGAAGCCGAAGCTGCTCGACGCTTCGTTCAGACTCCTCAACCTTATCTCTTTTTTCACGATCGGCGATAGAGAAGTGAAAGCCTGGACTATTCCCCGGGGAACCCCCGCAATTGAGGCAGCCGGGAAAATCCATACCGATATGCAGCGGGGCTTCATCCGCGCAGAAGTCCTCGCTTACGATCACCTCAGGCAAGCGGACGACATGAGAACCGCGAAAGAAAAAGGTCTTTTCCGCCTCGAGGCAAAGGAATACCCTGTCAAGGACGGAGACATCATTAAATTCCGCTTCAGTGTGTGATATAAGCCTCCAGTAGCGCCTCACGAGCCACGGCCAGGTCTCCTGTGGCTGCCGACGGTGATGGAGGGAAAGATCGCAGAACAAATCTTGGAACCGCTCGGATCGCTGAAATGAAGCTCAATGTCGCCATCATTGGCAGCGGAAAATCCGCCGCTGAACATCACATCCCAGCCTACCTGCGAATCCCGGAGACGGAAATTGTAGCCATCGCCGGTGCCGACTCGGAGCGAGCCCGATCAGTCGCCAGGCAATTCGGAATAAAGGCCGTCTACGACGATTACGCCGTTATGTTGAAGAGACGTCGCCTCCACTTGGTCAGCGTTTGCACGGGCGCCTCGGAACACAAAGATGCTGTCCTGTCAGCACTCTCTCGGGAAGCGCACGTTCTATGTGACATGCCCATGGCTCTCAACGCTGAACAAGGAAAAGCGATGCTGGATGCAGCCGGAAAGGCTGACAGGCTTCTCGTTTTCGCAGCTCCTCGCCGCTTTGAAGCCCAGGCGACAGCCGTCCGGCAAGCTATTGAGAACCGCGACCTGGGCGACATCTGCCTTAGCATCGCCTGGGCCAGGCAAAAGACGATTCCCGGTGAGGACTACTGGCAAATAAAATCAAAAGAAGGCGGCGGCGCCCTATCCGTGTGCGGGCAGGAGATGCTCGACCTCGCCCTGTGGCTCGTTGGCGACGCCCCCATCTCGGTCTCCGGCCAACTATTTCATCGTTTCTCCAAGAACCCTGACATTCCCAAGACCTGGTTCGGTTCGAGACGAGAACTCGATGCCGAAGACCTTGCCATAGCAATGATCAGGTGTCGAAACACCCTGGTGTCCCTTGAGGTAGACTGGTTATCCTCAACCGATGATGCAGGGGTTCAGATCGTCGGGGCAAAAGGTAGAGGCTGCACTTCGCCCTTCCGAATGGAATTTACAGGCAAAGGCCAGTTTATGGACATGACCCCAACCTTCTTTCCGGAAACACGCGCCTGGGATGAACAGGTGCGATGCTTCATTGACGCCTCGCTCGGCCACCGAAAGCCTTTCCCCGATCCCCAACAAACACTTCGCGTCCAACAACTCTGCGACGCCATTCGCCAATCCTCCGCCTCCGGAGGCGAGGTTCTCTTACCTGAGGCATAACCGACACAGAGAAACGTCCGCCACCCCTCAGCAGGTCTGGCTCCGGCCCCTCTGCGTTCTCCGCGCTCTCTGGGGTGAACTGCTCCACCTTACCCCACATCGTTATACTCCCTCACCCGCAAAGGAACACCCAGTTCCTCCTCCGCCACCTTGCGGCATGCTTCAACATCAATTCCGGGCACTCCCACCACCGTGGCCACGACGGACGCCCCGTTCTTCTTGCACTCCAGAATAAACCTCTTCACTTCCCCGTACGCCGCCGCTCCGTACCGCGAACGGCACAACCGCTGGTACTCTTCCTCGCTCGCCGCGTTGAGGCTCACGGAGAAGTTCCGGACGAGCTCCGTCAGTTCCGGAACCACGTTCCGCCCGTGGATGATGTTCGCCTCACCGTTGGTGTCAATGCGAACGTTGTGAAATCCCTTCTCTCTCAGGAACCCCGCCACCTCCTTCACAACATCCAGCCTCAGCAGCGGTTCGCCGTACCCGCAAAAGACGATCTCCTCGTATCCTTCATGCTCACCGATTGCCCCAATGATCTCCTTGAACGTCGGCTCCTTCTCCAACCCAAGGTCATGTCCCTTGACCACCGGATTCCTCAGCCGCCGGCAGAACACGCATTCATTTGTGCACCTATTGCTGATGTTGAGGTAAAGTGAATTGCGGATTTTGTAGGCGATCTTTCCTCGCTCCGGCTCCGGTCCCACCCCGAACAGACGACGAACGTTGCCCCTCGTAATTCTCGCAACGTCCCCCGCAGATAGACCCTTTATCCTCGCCAGCTCCTCCGCAACATATCTCACAAATGCCGGCTCGTTTCTTTGTCCTCTTTTGGGCTGGGGGGTGAGGAACGGCGAATCGGTCTCGATTAGCAGCTTCTCTATTGGCACTTTTTGAGCGACCACGCGGATTGAATCGCTTTTCCGATACGTAATCTGTCCCGAAAAAGAAATGTGAAACCCGGCTTCCAACAGGCGGAACGCCGAGTCCTCATCGCCGGAAAAAGAATGCAACACACCGCGCAGACCTTCAGCTTTTTCTTCCTCAATAATCGCGCACACATCGTCGAAAGCCTCGCGACAGTGGACAACCGCTGGTAGGTTCAGCTCTTTGGCAAGACGAAGGTAATTGCGGAAGACCTGTCTCTGCGTCTCAGGAGGGAAAAGGTTACGGTAATAGTCCAGGCCGATCTCTCCGACAGCGACCACACCAGGATGTTGAGCCAGCCGGCGAAGCTCCTTTCTCACTGTGGCATCGTCTTTTGAAGCGTCGTGAGGATGGATGCCCACACCCGCATAAACCTGCGGGTATTGCTCGGACAACTCAATCGCTTTGCGGCTCGATTCCAAATTGTGTCCCGGGTTGATGAGGCACAACACATCCGCCTCACTCGCCCGGGACACAACGGAATCTCTGTCTTTGTCGAACTGTGCCAGGTCGAGGTGTAGATGACTATCTACGAGCCCTACGCCCAATATGCCTCCCCCGGCACCTGGGTGATGATCACCTTTTTCAGCAACTCCACCGCCTTCTGAAGGCCTTCCATGGGGCTCATCAGGCTGTCCTCGTGCTCGATGCTCAAAGCGCCGTCGAAGCCAGCCATCCGGAGCGTGCTGACGAAATCGTTCCAGAAGTCCGCCCCATGCCCGTACCCGACCGTGCGGAAAATCCAGCTTCGGTTGATCTCGTCGGTGTAGCTCTTGACGTCAAGCACGCCGTTGACTTCCGAATTCATCGGGTAAATCCTCGTGTCCTTGGCGTGGACGTGCCAGATGGCGCCCTTCAGTGCCCGGACAGCCTTGATGGGATCAATCCCCTGCCACCACAGATGCGAGGGATCGAAGTTGGCGCCGATGATGTCACCAACCGCTGCTCTCAACTTCAGCAAGCTCTCCGGGTTGTACACCACGAAGCCGGGATGCATCTCAAAGCCGATTTTGTTGACGCCGTTGTCCTGACAATATTGCGCCATCTCTGTCCAATGCGGTATGACTTTCTCCTCCCACTGCCATTTCACGATTTCGGAGAAGTCGGGCGGCCAGGGGCACGTCACCCAGTTCGGTGTCTTATCATCCGGACCACCGCCCGGGCAGCCGGAGAAATTGATGACCACGTCCACTCCCAACTTCGGGGCAAGCTGAACCGTCTTCTTCATCGCGTCAATGTTTGCATCCGCGATCTCCTTGTTCGGGTGAAGCGGATTGCCGTGACAGCTCAGCGCGCTGATCTCCAGCCCCTTCGAGGCAATCAGGTCCTTGAACGCCTTGATCTTATCCTCGTCGGCGAGCAGCTCGTCCGGATTGCAATGCGCGTTGCCCGGATAATTCCCGCAGCCCAGCTCAACGCACTGACATCCCGCCTCCGCCACCATGTCCAGCACCTTCTCAAGGGGCTCGCTGGAGAATAGAACCGTCAGAACTCCCAGTTTCATAAAAACCCTCCTTTCCTCTGACTCTTGTTGCCTTAACTGAAATCGTCTCGCTTATTCTGCTAAATTGCCTACGACGCCGTCAAGGTTTTCACGCTTCTCCCTGAACAGCCCCCACCCCGTTCGTCACGTCATTTTCGGAAAGATCGGCTCAGCTTTGCCGACTTGTGTTCCCGGAGGCAGACCGCCCCAGCGTTCAAGCGCCTCCTTTCTCAGTCTGGGAAACTCGGCTTGAAGGCCGAGCTGCTCCCAGATTCGTTCCGCCGTTCGCGGCATAAAGGGAAGCACAAGCCCGCCTATGATTCGCACAGCCTCCGCCAGGACGTACAGAATCGTATTGAGCCGCTCGGCAGGTCCCTCCTTCCGAACCTTCCACGGAGCCGTCTCCTCGACGTAGCGGTTGCACCGCCTGATGAATCCCCACAGCTCAGTAAGTGCCGCTGAAAGCTTGAACTCGTCAATCGCCGTGCCGACACCTTCCACAGTTTTCATTGCCAGATCAATGACATCTCGATCAATTGGCTCCGGCTCCGAAGCCTCCGGCACCTTCCCCTCGCAGTACCTGCCGATCATTGCGATCACGCGATTCACCAGATTCCCCAGATCGTTCGCAAGATCGGCGGCATAGCGCTCCTCGAATTTCTCCCAGGAGAAGTTGCCATCCCGATCGAACGGAATCTCCCTCATCAGAAAATAACGCAGAGCATCCGCGCCATACTTCTTCGCCGCCTCCACCGGGTCCACCATGACATTCGCGCTCTTACTCAGCTTCTGTCCCTCCAGATGCACAAACCCATGCGCCCAGATTTTCTTCGGCAGCGGTATCTCAGCCGACATCAGCATCGCCGGCCAGATCACGCAATGAAACCGCGTAATGTCCTTGCCGATAACGTGCACGTCCGCCGGCCAATATCTCCCGAACGTATCCGCGTCATCGCTGTAACCTATCCCGGTTAGGTAGCAGATTAGCGCATCGAACCAAACGTAGACAGTCTGACTGTTATCAAAAGGAAGCGGTATGCCCCACTTCTTACCCACACGTGAGACGCTGATGTCCTCAAGCCCGCTTTCTATCAGACTGACGATCTCGTTTCGCCTGGATTCCGGCTCAATAAAACCCGGATTCTCTCTGATATGCTCCAGAATCGGGTCCGCATACTTGGAGAGGGCAAGAATGTAGTTCTTTTCCTTGACCCACTCCAGCAGCGTGTTGTGCGTGGGACAAACTTTTTCCTGCAGGTCTTTCTCCTGAAAAAACCGTTCGCACGAATTGCAATACCACCCCTCATAAAATCCTTCGTAAATATCCCCCTTTTCATAAATCTTCCGAAAGATGTCCTGCACAGATTTCGCGTGGCGGCCCGACGAACTCCGAACGAAACACGTGTACCCTATCTCCAGGCTTTTCCACGCCTCCACGAATTTCGGAGCCACCTCATCGGTGAATTCCTGCGGCGACACTCCCTTCTCAACGGCGGCTTTCTCCACGTTCGCGCTGTGCTCGTCCGTCCCCATGACGAAGTAACTATCAAGACCGCAAAAAGCCTTGTATCTCGCCACCACGTCCGCGCCGATCTTCTCGTACGCCGTCCCAATATGAGGAAGAGCGTTCGGATAATCTATCGCCGTCGTTATGTAGAACTTCCCTCCTGCCATCTCCGACTATTCCTGCTCCTGAGCCGCCGGCTCCTTGAGTATCGTAACATCGCTGGGGGGCAGCTTCACCTCCCGACCATCGTCCAGAAGAATTCTCACTTTCTGCTGCAAGGTCTCGTGATCCACCACCCTTCCCTCCCCCAGCGGCGTTGACACCGTTGTTCCAATGTGAGGGAGGTTTTTGGACATTTCCACGTAATTGCAGTGCTCATATCGCAGACAGCACAGCAGCCGCCCGCAAACCCCTGAGATTTTGTTCGGATTCAAGGAAAGGTGCTGCTCTTTCGCCATCCTGATGTTGATCGGCTCAAAGCTCTTCAGAAACGTCGCGCAGCACAAAGGCTTGCCACAGCATCCCAGTCCCCCCACCATCTTCGCCTCGTCCCTCACCCCGATCTGCCGAAGCTCGATCCTTGACCGAAAATGCCGCGCCAGATCCTTCACCAGGTCTCGAAAATCCACCCGACCGTCCGACGTGAAGTAAAAAAGAATCTTGCTGCGGTCAAAGGAATATTCCACATCCACCAGCTTCATAGGCAGACGGTGTTGATGGATTTTTTCGAGGCATACCCTGCGGGCTTCCTCACCATCTCGGATGTTTTTGTTGATCTGGTAGCGGTCGTTGATCGTGATCTTCCGGAGCACCATCTTCAACGGTTCCTCAAAGTTCTCCTCGGGAACGTGCTCCGGTTCGCTCACTACCTGACCGTACTCCTGCCCTCTATCAGACTGCACGATACAGTAAGCATCCGCTTTGATGTCGAGATCGCTCAACCTGAAATAATGTACCTTTCCCGCCTCTCTCAGCCGTATTTGAATCACCCTCATCATCTTTCCAATCTCCACCTCCCGCGAAGCCCTCCTGCGGCTCAGCGGACTGATATTGTCATGGTGCACCTGCGAGGCTCGTCAGCCAACCGGCAGATAGGCCTGCTGCAACCTCGCCCTCGATAGCTCACAGTATCTCGGCGAGATGTCTATCCCGATGTAATTTCTTCCTAACTTTTGCGCCACTGCCAGAGTGGTGCCAGTCCCACAAAAAGGATCCAGGACAAGGTCTCCCTTATTGCTGCTCGCCAAAATGATCCTTTCGAGCAAAGCCTCCGGCATCTGGCAAGGATGCTTGCCGACCCTTTCCTTGAACGTCCCACAAACCCTTGAGAACGTCCATACGTCGTCCGGAACCCTCCCCTTCGGATTCGCCCTTTTGTCTGCGTACACCATCTGCCGGGCAGATGGCACCCGAATGTCGTCAACGTTGAAAGTATATTCCTGCTCGTTAACCACCCAGTAGAAAATGTGCGTGTGTGCCCGGCTGAACTTCTTTCGTTGGTTCTGTCCGAATGTGTAATGCCAGATGATCCAGTTTCGCAGAACGAGGTTCTTTTTTCTGCCGATCATCCGGATTTCCGCCGCGTAGTCGTCCCCGATCGCCACATAAAAGGAGCCGTTCTTCTTCAGCAGCCTCGTCGCAGCTCCAATCCATCTCCTGCTCCACGCCACGTAGTCCTTGTACTTCCTGCTGTCGGGCGAATTATCATACTGAATCCCAATGTTGAATGGCGGGTCCGCGAAAATGAGGTCAACCCCGCCTTCGGACGGGGCCGGAAACCCCGCCATAATCTCCAGGCAATCTCCTTCGTATATCTCATTGACACGCATCTGGATATTATCGTCTTTTCCCGAGTCCAGCTTAGGGCCCTACCGCGCGCCTGGTGCGGATGCTCTTTTGGCCGCCTCCTGTTTGGCAGACAGAAACAGGACCTCCAAGCAAAGTGTCAGAGGCAGATTCAGCGCCACCGCCCGGCGTGCCTCCTCCACTGCTTCCAGGCGGGAGAGAATCTCGCCGGTGCTCGTCTCCGCGGCGCATTTCAGCAGGGCCTCCATCATGTCCAAATTCGTCACCAGCTCCGCACCTGCATTCTCTTTGACTACTAACAAATCCCTGTACCAAAACGCAAGCAGATTTAGCGTATCCTCGACCTCCTGCCGCACCTCACTCTCGATGTTCGCGTCCACTTCCTTCATCCACTCTTCACGATCGTTTGCAGTGAGAGCCTTCCCCATGGCCTTGAGCCGCTTCTCCTCCCTCTCTCGCTCAGCCTTCGCCATTTCCCTCAGTTCATTGTCCAAAGCGCGCACCGTCGCTTGAACATCTTCAAAACTCTTTCGAGGCGCATCCACCAACAGGTTCAACAGAAGCTGCCGCCGGCTCAGATTCTCTCGATCCAGCAGCCTTTTCGCCGACCCCAGCGAACCGGACGCAAGCGTAGCAACGAGGTGTGCCTTCTCCTCATCCAGACCCCATTTCTCCGCGACCGCCTTCTCAAGCTCATCCCTTGGAATCCGTAGAAAGCATATCTCCTGGCACCGTGACACGATCGTCGGCAGAAGCCTCCCCGGATTCGACGAGATAAGAATCAGCACACTCTGTCCGGGAGGCTCTTCCAGCGTCTTCAGCACTGCGTTTTGAGACTCGACCCTCATTCGATCCGCCTCCAGAATCACAAACACCTTCCACGCCGCCTCAAACGGTTTCAGGCCGGTCTGCGCAATTAGCTCCCTCACCGTCTCCATCTTGACCAACCGCATCTTCCCCACCGGCTTGTACCAGTGCACATCCGGGTGGTTCCCGGAATCCACTCTCCTGCACGACGAACAGACGTCGCAGGCATCTGTCCCCCCCTTCTCGCATAGAAGTCCTTTGGCAAAGTTCCTCGCCGCCAGACTTTTCCCTACTCCATCCGGCCCATGGAACAGGTAGGCCGAAGCGACCCGCCCGGTCTCCAAAGCCTTCCTTAGCATCCCAATGGCCAACTCGTTTCCTATGAATGAGTCAAAGGACATTCATTCCACCTCAGGCAAGCAGACCCTATGACTGTGCACCGCATATTCCCACCTCAAAGTTCTTCACTCTCCGCGCGTTGGATTCGCCGCTTCATCTCCTCGACCTTGTCCTTGCGTATGCGAAACGAGCAAATTCTCCCATACCATGTCCACCACAGAGTTTCTCTAATCTTCGAGCGCGGGTAAAAGTCCTCCAGGGAGACATACTCCTCCTCCAGATATGGGACGAGAAACGCCGCAGCACTGTTCTCCACGACTTCGATGCCCGCGAAGTAAATCTGCCGCTCCTCGCGGGCCAGGATAATGAGCACCGGCCTCCGCCTTTTCAGGTCCGATAGAAATCGCTCACGGTGCCTTTTGCGCATAGATTGAGCAAAGGCTTTCCTGAAAAACGGCGAGAGATGGTAGTACCGAGACCCCGCCAGCCTTCCACTGGCAAAGTAAACCGATGTCGGAGATGCTCCCAAGAGAAGAATCCGCTCGTCCGGCTCCGTAATCGTCCTGATGGCCTTCCCAAGAGCGCGCTCTGTTCGTAACTCCCCTGTCGGCTGTCGCCTATTCCCCAGCTCAGCCTTGTACTGGCGGATGTAGCGCTTGATGGCGCCGGCCGTGGATGCCGTGCATATCTCCAGAACCAACCCGCCAACCAAGATGCAGGAAACAAGGTAAACTCCTCTCAGCGTCTTGCCACGACGAAGCGGGCCGGGGAGCTGCGAGGCCCTCCCGCGAACTACTCTCGGCCGGAGACCCTCATACATCGCCTGAAACATCAGCCCCAACAAAAACGACGATGAGATCGTCGCCTGCAGATAATAATGCTCGTAATACCTCCCCCCGAGTGAGATCGCCACCGAATCACACAGGAACGCCACGATCATCAGGACCCCGACCCTCCGCAGCCTCGCCGGGAGCCACCACACCAGGGGAATGACTAGCGCGGGGCTTAGAAAATAGGGCCCCGTCGCCTTTAACATTTCCCAATGCTTCTGCAGTCCGTCACCCAAACCCAACGCATCCGGCCCACCACCCATATACAGAAAGTTGAACAGATAGCTCGCCTCAATGTATTCCGGCCAGATGCCCCGCAACGCGAAATATCCCGAGGAGACCGCTTCCGGCAGCGCTGCGCCCACAGCCAGGATGGGGAGCACTGCTATCCTCCTCTTGAGCGCAACCTCACATCCCCGCGGCCGCCACAAAAGGCACAGAACAATGAACACGATTGACAGGCCGAACGGCTGCCGGAACTGCGCAGCCAATCCAAGGAAAAGCCCCGCAAGGAAGAAGTTCGACTTGAGCGATCCTCTTCGCCGGAGCGCGAAAAGGTAGCTCAGCGCGTGAAACGTGAGCGCAGATTCCTCCGTCAGCCCGCCGGACCGAATGACCAGCTTCATGCTCACAAAAAGGGCGAAGAACAGCAGAGAGAGAATGGCCGGCCCAGCCGAAAGATGGGCGCGGCACAGATAAAGGAAGATCGTTGCCGAGACTGCCAGCCAGAAAACCTCGTGCAGCCTGACGGCGAGAAGAGAATGGCCAAACAGTCGAATGGGAATCGCGTGAAAGAGCGTGATGCCCGGCGGCTTGTGGTCCCAGAAGTCTCGGTAGGCAACCTCGCCCGCAGCCCAGGCCATCCCGCCATAGAGAAAAACCCCCTCGTCATGAACGATGGCCGACCCAAATGTATAGTATCGTGCCCCGACCAGCAGTCCGAAAAGGACCAGCCAGATTGCAACCGCCTGGCAGATGGCACAACATGCCCTGCTTTGACTCATCAGCGTCCTCGGCTGGTGGCTGTCGGCGTATCTTCTTACTTTGCTGTTTGGCCGGCCGTCTAAAGGTAAGGATAAGGCAGGTCCTTGAACGGCTTCCACGCTTTGCTCGCCGCATCATAGAGCAGAAGCCCGTGTTCGGTGGACACGATGAAGTTGCCATTGTCGAGAATCCGCAGCGAGTCGCCCCCCGGCACTCCGGCCTTCCCCTTCCCCGGAAACTCCGGCTCAAACGCGGTCCACGCCTTCCCGTCAAAACGACAGATCGGGTCTCTGGCGTGAGTCACCCAGACGTTGTCCTTTTTGTCCACCACAATGTCCCAGGCGGCCTTGACCGGACAGCCGTTCTCCTCGTTATAAATCTTCCAGTCCCCGGTCTTCTTGTCAAAGCAGCCGATCCCTTTGCTTGGCTCATCGCCCCCGAACCAGATCTGGCCCTTGCTATCCTCTGCCAGCGCTGCCGCCCGACCCGTCGGGCACTTGGAGTTCTCTGGACTATAGAATCCTATGTCCCTCCCCCAGCGGCAGCCCCATTTGGCCAGCCCCCCGGGATACTCGATCTTCTCCCCCTTCTTCCACGGCAGCGTTCCTTCGGCTGGCCGTCTCCACTTCCCGCCGATGTCGTTGCTTTCCGGCGTATCGTAGACAGCCAGCCAGAGTATCGTCGGATCATCCCTGTCAATAATGATGTCCATCACATTATCACACGGGATCAGGTCGAAGTTCCCCGCCCAGTATCTCCGCCAGGGGTCGCCCTTCGTTGCCTTTGTCCACCTCGGCCGAATTCGAATCAGACCGGCTCTGGGCCCCCCTCCCCACGTCGAATTCCACGTGTACACAAGAGCATACGTTCCAATGTTTCTGGGAGTCAAACCGACGTCAGCCGTATAAGCAATCCACTTTTTTCCGTCCCATTTCGACAAACCAAAAATCTCCAACTCCGGAATACCGCCGCCGCTGACAAAAATGCCGCCATCTTCATCCTTGGCGAGTGCCGCAAAGCCTAAGAAATCGGAATGAAGCCCGTCGTCCTCTGTGATCCGGCGGACCTCTTTCATCTCTTTGAGGCTGTAGACACTGATGCCGCCCCATCCCGTGGCCCAGATTTCATCGCCGTCCATCAGCAAACTCCACTTCCAGGGGCGGAAGAACTCCGGATAGAAATCCCTCACCCTTTTGAAATCGCCGGTGCTTTCACAGATGGGACAGCTTGTCGCACTTGCTTTCACATGTCGGGCACATTTCTTGCACACCGTCTTGGATTTGTCACGCAGCTTCTCCGGCACCAATTCCTTCGCAAGCGGCTCGTTCAACATTGCGTCTTGTTTGGCCGTCACTCCCGAGGCAGCAGGCTTGCCTTCCTCTTTTGCGGACACTGCCGGTTTGCTCTCGGGTTTCGGAGCGGCCGTCCCCTCGTTGTTCTTTCCTCCCGAAAACACCAGCCAAAGCACGGCCACAAGAGTCAAAAGCCAGGCCACAGGAACCAGGATAGTCGTCGCTCTCCTCATCGTCTTCCTCCATTTACCATTCTTCGCTACCACTCCGGGCTAAAGCATGTTTTCCCTGAGCTGTTTTCTCCTCCAAGGGCTGCGTGCGCCCTGCTCGGGTATCAAGTTCACCTTCGTAATACTGAGCTTGGGCAGTATCAACTCCGCATCTTTCCCTTCCAGGCGAAATTCGCCTCTGCGCTCAAAGTCATCCATCCCCGTCCCCATAACGGATACCAAACCTCTGACTTCAGAATCAAGTCCAATGATCTCAAGCTGAACCTTTTTGTCCCGCTGCCGGTCTTTATTGGCGATCAATAGAGAGACTTCTCCGCCCCGCTCTCTGATTCCATACAAAGTCACATCCTCATCATCCGGTTGCTCGACCGCCAGAACCTCCCCCTCCTTCTCAAGAAAAAATCGCAGGAAGTTGATCTTCCGGTCAAAACGATACAATCGCTTCTCAGGATTGAAGTAGACGAACAGATTGCAGTCGAAATGGCTCTTCCAGTACGGCTTGGACTCACGGCGCATATAGTTGAACATCGTCCAACCGATCCCTAATTCATGGAAAAGCGTGATCTGGTCCATGAGATAGATCATGTCGGTCATCGGCGGACAGTCGGACACGCACCCAAACTCGCCGCAAAATAACTTCACCCCGTGCTTCTTGCCGAACTCCACCGCCGGCTCGAACACCGCGCGAAGCTGAGCGCGATTCCAGTACCGGCCCTTGATCCACCCCGGGTAATAGTACGTCTCCCCGTCGACGTCAAAATCCCAGGGACGCTTCTGCTCATGGTATGCCGAGGGCTCGTAGTTATGAAGACTATAGATCGTGTTCGGATCACCCGTGGGCTTCAGTCCTCTGAACTTCTTCGGATTCGCGTAACCGATGGAATCCACAATCACCGGATGAATCCGGTCAACCTCCCGTATCGCCGCCGTGGCCCGTTTTGCAAGCTCATTCCACACCTCAAAATCGTCGTACGGCGGATTCGGCTCGTTCAATAGCTCGTATGCCACCACTCCCTTACGATGGACGAAACGCCGCGCGATCTCTCGCCAGAGGTTCACAAACCTGTCCTGAAAGACTTTTGGGTCCGGCCATCCGTGATACTGTATCCAGATACGCGTGTCCTCCCACTTTCTTCGTCCGACCACATTGTGCATATCCAGGATCGCGCCCAGCCCGTGCTTCTCGCACCATGCGATCAATCTGTCCAGGTACTCAAAGCCCGCCTCGTTGTATTCTCCAGGCTTGTCCTTTTTCTCCAGAATCATCCCATTGAAACCGATTCGCACACACGTCGCCCCCATCTGCTTCAACCGGATAACATCTTCCTCCTCATACCCGCCTTTTATCGGAGCCATGTGAACACCGCGCCATACCGGCACCGCTCGAAGCGTCTTCCCCACGTCCACCCTCAACGATATCCCGGCAGAAGTTCCGTAGGCAGCCCATGGAGCCGCGAGCAGCAACACCCCCGCCGCAAGCGTATTCAGAAATCTCGCTGACGTGAATTTCTGTTTCATAATGCGACACAACCTCGTATCGCCGCCCGGCTTAGCCCTTTCCTCTTCTTTAATATTATTTCATGCCCTGCCCGCCGCTTCAATAGAATACCTTGGTCCCATGAGCTTCCACCGACCATACTCATTCGGAAATGCGGTGACCAATTGGGGTGAATTTTGACCAGTTCCTTAGATGCGGTTCCCCCATACGTCTGGGCAACTACACAGGGGCCAGACGCCGCCGGCCAGGGAATGGGACTGCCTGCATTGCCGGGCTTCAGCCGGCATCACCGTTAGCCACCGGCTTCAGTCGGTGGCCCAGGGTCGCTATAGTTTTCCCTTTGAGCCGGCTTCAGCCGGGCTTCTCGATCAAGGGCTTTAGCCATTATCGAATACAGCATCAAGCTTATGAACCGCAGCATTAAGACCTTCCGGCACCTATTCCCAATCATGAAGCTCAATAGAATAGCTCATCTTACAGGGAACGCCAGACTGGGCAGGTTCAATAACAATGGGCAGCGCATATAAGGCAGGAAGATGACTCCAGATGACATCTTTGCGCCGGACTTTCCTAATTCTGCCAGATTCCCCGTCAACTCTCACAATGCACGAGCTACCCTGCGGATGCTTGATCTCAACACCATTTTCCACTCTCAGCAGGTCGCATCCTTTTTCAAAAATGACCGGCTCAATGCTTCTCAACCTCGCTTCCCGTGACCCTTCCACCACGATTTCCTTCTCGATCTTCCCCCCATCAAAACGGTAAACAATGCTGTAGGTCAGCCCCGAATCATGCCCGCTGTCCGCTTTCAATCGGCCATTCACAACCACCTCGAATCTGTCATCAACAACTCTGTCTCCCGAAAGAGAAATAGAGGCATCCGGCTCAAAGACGTTGCTAAAAACCAGCAGATCCTCCGCCTTCGCCTCTATCCTGGGCGTGAGCCACTCGTTCAGCTCAGGATCATCCACATCGTGGCACCCGAAGATGAATGGGCTTGCCGCCTGAACCGTGCCAAACCGGTCATTCCAGAGATGAGAAATCGTTCCGCCGCCCGGTTCGCCAGCCCCGTACCCGCTGACTGTACACAGCAGAGCCGACGTGCGAACCTGCAAAACGTTGACCGTCTTGTAAAACCGCACCCATCCCTTCTGCTCCGTCGGAAGAATCCCCTTCCCCGTCTGGCTCAATGGAACCCCGCGGCAATAGACCAACGCCTGGCATATCGCATTCGCCCGTAACACGCTGGCAGCCGGGCACGAGAACTTATACTTCCGGTTATCCTTTTCGTGCGGCCCGGATGTCACCAACCCGCCTTTCATCATATTTTTGACCATGAACCTCAGGTTCTGCCCCGCAGCCCGTTGAAACCGCGCATCAAAATTCCTCAGAGGCAAAAACGCGGGTTGACATCCATTCCCTTCCCGATTTCCCAGCACCATCCACTTGTACACCCGCGTTCCCCACGAACTATCAATGTATCCGGTTGGAGTTATGAAATTCAGATGCGTTTCCAGAGCCCTGAGCACAGCATCGCGCACCTCCTCATTCCCCGTTAGGCACCAGTACACCGTCAAAGCCCCCACTCCTATCTCCAGGTCGAATCCCACGTCAACGTGCGGAAACCGGCCAGGCTCAATCACCCTTTCCCCCACCAGAAACCCGTCCTCGTTGATCCGCTCGATCACCGCCAACGCATTCTCCTTCGCCCGTTGGCGATATTTCTCTTCACCTGTAACCGCCTGCGCAAGCTGCAACGCGGGACACGATAGGGCAAAAGAGTTTATCCCCGGCTCACTGCGTTCCGCCCACCTCGCCCCAGCCTTCCTGTAAACGTATTCCGCACCCCGCCGAATCATATTCTCCAGGCTTTCTCGATCCTCCGCTTCCAGCACACCTTCAACCAACTGATATGCATGACACAACGCCAGCGTCAGAGAAACCGTCCCCAGTTCCGGAATATCAGCCTCGTCCCGATCCCATGAACCGTCATCTTTCTGTGTCCTGGACAGCCATTTTATGAGCCTCAGGGCGGACTCAAGATACCTCTCTTCCTTCGTCTCCGAGTAAAGATAACAGAACGGAAATACCGCTTCCCCCGTCCTCGAGTGCGCTTTCTCGTGCGCGGGACATAAGAGGCCCCCATAGTCCCCAGACTTCTCGTCTGTGACCTGAAAGGGGATCAGAACGTCACACAAATCTTTCGCGACATCGAACATCTCAGTCCTTCTGCCTTTGTCACCACCAAGCAAACAACGCTCTCAGTCTCTGCATCCTTGTCAGATAAAATAACACAGGGGTCTGCGATTCACAACAGGGGTTCAAGTACGTTCTCATCAAGAAAGTGAAACTGCCTTGCACGCGCCCGTGTTCTGGGCTAAAATAATTGCGCTCCTCCCGAAAACGTTTCCATCTCCGGTTTTTCAAAATGGCAAAGGTCGAAGCGTACAAATACTTTGATCCTCGAAGACTCAAGCGCCTCAAGAACATGACGTTTGTGGCGAGGTTTCTCGTCGAAGGCTTCATTTCAGGACTCCACCGAAGCCCCCACAAAGGGTTCAGCGTCGAGTTCGCCGAATACAGAAAATACATCGTCGGCGATGATGTTCGCCGCATTGACTGGAAGGTCTATCAGAAGACCAAAAGGCTCTTCGTCAAGGAGTACCAGGAGGAGACTAACCTTCGCTGCTACATCCTTCTCGACGTCAGCGCCTCTATGGGCTATGGCACGGGCGGCGTCACGAAGCTCGAGTATGTCAGCTACCTCGCCGGGGCCGTTGCCTATCTCATGACCAAACAGCGGGATAGCGTCGGACTGGTTCTTTTCAGCGATGGAATCGAACTCTTCATTCCGCCCAAAAGCTCGCCCCTCCGCCTGCGGCAGATTTTGGTCGAACTGGAAAAGGTCCGGCCCACGCGCAAGACGAACGTTGCCTCCGCCTTTCACGCCATGGCCGCTCGCATCAAACGTCGCGGCCTGATCCTGGTTCTCTCTGATCTCTACGATGACCCCGAGATCGTGCTCAGAGCTTTACAACATTTCCGTCACAGAAGACATGAAGTTCTCGTCTTCCATGTCCTCGATCACGCTGAGATTGACTTCCCATTCGATGGGTTGGTCAGTTTTCGGGATATGGAAACACGCGATTCCGTCCAGGTCTACCCGCGCTACCTGCGAAACGAATATAGAAAGAAGCTGGAAAACTTCATCAGGACGTACCAGAAGCGGTGCAGCGATAGCGACATCGAATACCTTCAGATAGATACCGCAACTCCTTACGACACCCTTCTGGCGTCCTACCTGGCGAAAAGGAGCAAACTCGGCTGACAGGCGCGTTCCGCTTAGCACGCGCGTCTGGAAATACGATCACAGACCGCGGTGTGTAAGCATCAGCTCCCTTGCTGAGAATCTATCGCTGAGGTGCTGGGTGACGCAAACGTTGAAAAGCCCCACACGAACGGAAAAGGCTTCCCGGGCTTGCCGGGCTTTAGCCGGCATCACATTTAGCCACCGGCTTCAGTCGGTGGCCGAGCATCACCATAATCTTTCCCGGAGCCGCCTTCAGCCGGGCTTCTCGATAAAAGGCTTCAGCCACAATAGAACACGCTATCGGACTCACGAATCGCGGTACGTAATGGTAACGTCCCGCTTAGGCTTTGTGTCCATAAACTGACATGACTTTTCTCAGCCCACTTTTCTTAATCGGCATCTCCGCCTTCACGTTGCCCCTCATCATTCACCTCATCTTCAAGAAGAAGGCGAAGGTCGTCCCCTTCCCCTCCATCGTCTTCCTCAGAGAGATTGATCGAGAGGTCGTCCGCAAGAAGAGGTTTGAGGAAATCCTCGTCATGATCCTCCGCATGCTCGTTCTGATCCTCTTCGCCCTTTTCCTTTCAAAGCCCGTTCTGAAGACCAACCTCTTCGGCGCCGGAACCAAAGCAGTCGTCGTCATCCTTGACGATTCCTTCAGCATGAACGCCGCCAACGGCCACCGCCGCTTCGACCTCTCAAAACAAAAAGCCCGCCTCCTCATTTCCAGTCTTGCCCGAGGCGACAGAGCTGCGTTGCTCTTGTCCTCCAAAAGCCCGGAGGAAAGTTTCAAGAAAGGCATCCTCTCCAGTGATCGGCTGGCCATGACCCGATGGCTCGACGCTCTCCAGTGCGGCTATGGGCTTACGAATCTCGATGTCGCCTTTGGCCAGGCCCGGACCCTTCTCCGCGCCTCAGGAACAAAGAACAGAGGCATCTTCCTGATCACCGATCTCCAGAAGCGAGACTGGGACTCCATCGCCAACCGGGAAAAGACGGAGGATATCCCCGTCGTCCTTATAGACATCGCTGGCAAATCCAACCCACTCAACGTCGCCATCACAAACGTCGAGATTCTTTCCACACCCGAGAAGCGGTTGGGCCCAACATTCACTTTCCGCATCGAGACGAAAAACTTCTCTCCTCGCCCTTTTCAGGGACACATCGGAATGCGCGATACACGAGGCACCGTCATCGCTGAGACGCCCCTTAACCTTCCCGCTCAATCCACCGTCGAAAAAGAACTCAGATTCCACCCAGCGGGACAAGGGTGGCACTCGGGATACTTCCTCATCGAGAAAGATAACCTCATCACTGACAACAAACGCTACTACTCTCTTGAAGTCCGCCAGGGCATCCCCATCGGCATCTTCAATCAGGTCAGGATCACTCCCCCGGATTTCGATGAAGTCTTCTTCCTCGCCAGGCTCATAGACCCCACCGGACAAAACTACCCCTTCGCTCCAGAGGAATTCTTCGTGATCTCCACCGAAACGCTGGACAAATACCGCGTCGTCATCTTCCCCAGCTTGCTCAAATTTCGAGAAGGCGAGATGACCGCATTGAACAGCTACCTGAACTCCGGCGGCCGAGCCATTTTCTTTCTCAAAGAGAACTTCCCGGTCGAGACATTACGCAGCCTGTTCGGCGCAGTAGCCGCCACAAACGAGTTCGACCAGGGCCTGTTCAAGATCGGCGAAGAAGGCTTTGGCCTCCAGAACCTCTTCCTCGACGTGGATTTCTATCGCAGGCTCCCCCTATCGCTTTCCGACATCCCGGACACCACCACCATCTCGCTTTTCCAGGACGGCAATCCCTTTCTCATCGAGAAGCGAGCCGGCAGCGGAAGGCTCCTCCTCTTCGCCACCGGATTTCACATAGACTACACCAACCTTCCCTTCAGGCACGCCTCGCTTCCTCTTGCTTACAATCTCCTGTTTCGACTCGCCGGAAAACGCGAGTCCCTCAAATACATAGTTGATGAGTCGCTGATCGTCAGCCCCGACTGGGCTTCCATCACCACGCCCGCCGGGGAGACCCTGACTCTTGATCCGCAGAGCACATTCCTCAAGCTCGACGCACCCGGCATTTACGAAGTCACAGCCACAGGTGCCTCAGCTAACCCCCTCGCACAGCAGTTCCCCGTCAACGTGAACACCGAAGAAGGAGACCTGACCCCAATAACCTCCGACGCCGACATTGACAAAATCATTCCCTTCAAGCAATGGGAACGCGTCCGATCCGACGAGGACCTTAAGCCCAAACTTCAAACGATCACCAGCGGTACGCCGCTGTGGAGTTATTTTCTTTTCGCCGCCGTTGCAGCATTTCTCGCTGAACTCTATCTGGCAAACAAGATCGGTCAAAAAGTGTAGGAATCCAAAAGTGCAATTCCGACTGTTCACAGAAGTACCTTTCAAAGTAACGCTTCCAGTCGGGCTGGCCATTCTCGCGGCTCTCCTCCTGCTTCTCCTTGGATTCGTACTCATCTCCTACCGAAAAAACAGGCAACACCTCCGGAAAGCCTGGTTCTACTCTCTCCTCGCGCTCCGGTGCCTCGCCGCCATCCTCCTTCTCCTCGCCATCCTCGACCCTGTCGTGGCCATATCTGCCAGACGGAACAAGGGCACTCTCATCTTTATGGTGGACAATTCCCAGAGCATGCACACCAGGGACGCAGCCGCCAGCTTCAAACGCATCCAAACAGCCCGCAGCCTTCTGTTCGGCGATGATGGACTGGTCAGGCGCCTCCGAGAAGATTTTGAAATTCTCAGTTATGAGTTCAGCAAGGGCGTCAAGCGTATCGTACGCAAGCGTCCCATGAGGAAGCCAGGCGAAACGACCGACTTCCAGGAGGCGATCACCTTCGCCAATAGCCTCGCGCGGACAACAGGCGCCTCCGGCGTCATCACTCTCTCTGACGGACAAAACAACGTCCATAGTGATGAGCGGTTGCTCGAAGCGAAAATGCACGCCCCCGTCTTCTGCGTGGGCATCGGCAAAAAAGAAACCCAGGCCGCTGCACAGCCCGACATTGAGCTGAGCCAGCTCCTCGCCAAACGAATCATGATGCAGCACACCAAATACGCCCTCGATCTCTCCCTCCGAAACACAAACGTCGCTCCTTCCGAAATCAGGCTCAACATAACGGAACAAGACTCTCCGCTTTCGGAGCAAATGATTCCCCTCGACAGCCCAAGCGGCCTCCAACACGCCTCCGTCCAATTCACCCCCAAACAAAGCGGCCTTCACCGATTCAAGCTCTCTGCGGCCGCTCTATCTAACGAAACCATCCTCGCCAACAACAGCCGCTACTTCACCGTCAACGTTATCAACCCCAGGCTCAAGGTTCTTTATTTCGAAGGACGACCGAGATGGGAATTCAAATTCATCCGAAGAGCTCTCGAAACTTCCCCCGACATCCACATCCTCTCCATGGTCCGCACGGCGTCTGACGCTTTCTACGTCCAGGGTCAGACCGACGAGCTCCCCCTTCTGAACGGCTTCCCCTCTTCCCTCGAAACCTTTCTCAAATTCGACGTCCTTATCCTCGGCTCCGGCGGCAGGGAGATCATCTCCACCTCCAACATCTCGAACATCGTCGAATTCGTGGACAACGGCAAAGGCTTAATCCTCCTCGGCTCCGGCGACCTACCTACCTTCATGGGAACGGAACTCCAGAAGGTCCTTCCCGCCCCCGTCGGCCAGGGACGGATCGCCACATCGTTCTATCTGCAATTGACGTCTTACGGAAGAACCCATCCCGTCATGAAAGGACTCCAAAACCTCTTCGCCACGGACAACCGCCTCTCCCGCTTCAAAGGCCGCGCGGTTCTGGGAAAGAAGAAACAGGGGGCTATCTCTCTCGCAACCGCCGCTTCTCAGGACGTCATCCTCGTCCAGCCCTACGGCAAAGGCAGAGTCCTCCTCTTCGCTCCCGACAGCAGTTGGGAATGGTATCTTACCCTGGAAGGGGCGGGCTACGGCTCAATTTACAGCCGCTTCTGGCAACAAGCCGTCCGGTGGGCTTCCGGATACCAGATCTCCGACGAGGACAGAACCTTCCCCATCATCATCTACACCGACAAGGATTACTACGATCTGGACGAGCCAGTCGCCGCTGAGATGCAAACCACCATTCCTTTGTCAGAGATTGACCTCTCCTGGAGACTGACAGATCACCCCACAAAGAAACTCCAGTTGACCGAAGCAGCCAATCAAACCGGTCGCTACTTTGGCAAGCTCTACCCCGACGAGATCGGCGAGTATCAACTCCATGTGACCTACAAGAACGAGAAGCGAATCCTCTGGTTCACCGTCGGCAATCCCCTCGCCGAGACGACGCGCACCGAGCTAAACGATTCCCTCCTGAAAAAGATCGCTCTTTCAAGCGGCGGGAAGTACTTCGACATCACCCGGAAAAGAGACCTTCTCAAAACCCTCCGTTCCCTCGCCATCGTCCGCCGCACTACCGAAAGAGAAGCCAGCATCTGGGACTCCCCGTACCCCTTCATCATCTTCGTCGGTCTATGCGCACTCGAATGGTTCTTCCGTCGCCGCAAACAACTAATCTGAAATCCGCGGATACCACCTTCCAGAGGTCGGACGAAGCTCGACTGACAGCGCGGCTATTCCCGAACCCACGGTCGAAACTCAGTGCAGGCATTCAGAAATACGACCGAGAATCGTAGCCTATAAAGATCGGTTTTCTCAACAGAACCTCGCGCGAAGGCCCTTAATGGCACAAACGTTACAGTGTAGCAGACGAATGGACAACACTTCCGGCATTGCCGGGCTTTAGCCGGCATCCCCTTTAGCCACCGGCTTCAGCCGGTGGCCATCCCAGAAGCCACATCTCCTCTCCGCAGCCGCCTTCAGGCGGGCTTCTCGATCAAAGGCTTCAGCCACTACGAAACACTGTATCGAAGCTACGAATTGCAGCACTAAGGCGCTGTTCCTGTCAGATAAATATCTTACCCGGATTCAAAATGTTCTTCGGATCGAACAGCCGCTTCAGATCCCTCATCAGCGCCAACTCGCGAGGCTGGACCTCCATGGAAAGGTACTTCGACTTCGTGTTGCCGATGCCGTGCTCACCGGAAAGCGTCCCCCCAACTTCAAGAGCTGCCCGAAAAACCTCCTCCACCGCCCTTTCCGCTTTCTCCACCAACTCCGGCCAATCCCTCTCCAGAAGAATGTTCACGTGGATATTGCCATCTCCTGCATGGCCGTAGTTGCCGATCGTCACCCCGTGCCTTTTCCCGATCTCCTCGATCCGCGCGAACGTTCTCGCAAGCTCACTCCGAGGAACGCAAATATCCTCGTTGATCCTCCTCTCGCAGATCGAGTAGAGAGCTGGCGAGATGCTCTTCCGCAACTGCCACAGAGATTCCCGCTCCTTCTCATCATCCGTCTGCGCGATATCGAACGCGCCGTGCCCCTCACAGATCGAAATCACCTTCACCATCTCCGTCTTCGCGCTTTCGCTCGTCCCATCCGTCTCAATCAGGAGCACAGCCTCTGCCTTCTCCGAGAACTCCGTTTCCCGATATCTCTGCACATTCCGGTAGCACATCCTGTCCATGATCTCCAACGCTCGCGGAAGCACCCGCGACGCCATAATCGCCGAACACGCCTCCGCCCCCTTCCCCAGATCCTCGAAGTACGCAATCGCCGTCACCGCTGCCTCCGGCAGAGGAATCAGCCGAAGGACGATCTTCGTGAACAGCCCAAGCGTCCCCTCCGACCCCACTAAAAGCCTCGTCAGATCGTACCCCGTGACGTTCTTCACCGTCCGAGAGCCTGTGTTCACGATGTCCCCATTCGCCAGTATGACTTCAAGCCCTAAAATGTAATCCCTCGTCACGCCATACTTCACCCCCCTCAGCCCCCCCGCACATTCCGCGACCGTCCCGCCCATCGTCGCCACATCACTGCTCGCTGGATCAGGCGGATAGAACAACCCCAGCCTCTCGACCTCCTTCTGAAAATCCTCCAGCACCACCCCCGGCTCCACTACGGCTGTCAGATTCTCAGCATCAATTTCGATGATCCTCTTCATCTCCGCGAAATTGACCACCATCCCCTTCTCCACCGGCACAGCCCCGCCCGTCAACCCGCTCGCCGCCCCGCGACCGTACACCGGAATTTCCCCCTCATACGCCACCTTCACCACCCGCGACACCTCCTCCGTTGACAGCGGCTTCACCACCACGTCCGGAATCTCGCTCTGCTTCGTCGCGTCATACGAGTGGACGAGCCTGTCCTCAAAATCCGTCAGGCACCTCTCCTTCCCGACGATCTTCCGCAACTCCTTTATCACCTTCCGATCAATTTCCACTCTGCGACCTCTGCGTGCTCTGCGGTCAACTTCCCCCTTACGATCCTTAGGGTACGTCTCAAAAGGGACTGAACTCACTTTACACTCGCCGATGGAATCCTACCTATCCAGGGAAACCCCGGTCAACCGATTTGTTTGCAGAGGTCCGGCTGCATTCTGGCGGCATGGCAAATCACCTTGCCGTGTTTCCGATGAGCTCCGTTGGACACCTCATCGCCGAACGGTCAAAACCCTACCTCATTAGCGGATGAGGTAACCTGGGGGGCATGTTTCCCTTTTCATACAGAGGGGGGATAAAACCTAAGGTCGCTTGAAGCGCAGCCCAAGCGAGGTAGGCCACTTTTGCCGCCCTGAAAGGGCAGCCTTAACATAGCCCAGGGCGACGCCCTGGGTAACAAACCCGCGAAAATGGGCAAGCCCTGTAAGGGCGCAATAACTCAACCGCACTTCACGCCGCTAACTTGCCCAACGTATCCACCATCCGACAGGACGCCCTCAATCCTGCAAACCCAGTCCATCCTATCCATCCTGTGAATCCTGTCGCCCCTGTCAAAAACCTGGAAACCGCGCAAGGCGAGTTCTCCTACCCGGGAGTGATCCAGACCCGCGACGGCCTCATCCACGTCGTCTACACCTACCGCCGCACCCACATCAAACACGCCGAGTTCAACAAGCCCTGGCTCACTTCGCCCGGCGAATAGCGTGGCCCGCCGCCTGCCGCCTATCCTGTCATGGCATCCGTAAGGTAAGAGCGAATTCTATCCTTGTTGCCTGCGAGATTGGAGAATTGCTTCCCACATACATCCGAGAAGCGCGCCAGTACCTTCCGGCCGATGCTCGTCTGATCCTCGAAGACTCCGATAGACAGAAACGGCAGACCCCATTTCTCGAACTGCAGCATGCTGATGTGAGCAACCATCGTACGCTCATCGTTAGCCAGCGCGAACACGAAAAGGGGTTTCGGCATCGTGTTTATCCGGCAATCAACGGTGTACTTCCCTTCGGGGTCCCGGGCCCGGTCAAACCAGTCGAAATCTCGCCTTTCATCGGGTGTCGCCTCAGACATGAAGCACCGGAAATCCTCGACAAAGGTGGAGCGAACCACCTCACGTGTCAGGTACGTCACATCGGTGATCTTCAACAGGGCCTGCACGAAAGAATAGAGCGCATCACCGTATTCGCCGTTCTCCACCCGCAGGATCAACTCCCCGTCTCGATCGCTCACACCATATGCAGAGAGCGTGTTCGCTATTATTTTCTGCCTGGTTCCGCGCTGCAAGTCTTTTTCATCCATACTATACGTCAGATGCATGAACGTATGCCCCTCGTCTGACAGAATCCACTTGCCCCCTTCCGGCTTCATAGCGATGACCAAGTGATCGCCGTCACCAAACATGAACGGAGTCACAACTCGATACCGATTCACTCCCTCCTTCTCAAGGCGGAGTTCCCGGGAGACCTTCCTCCTAAACTCCTGTGTGATTTCTTCTACGGTCATCGCTGCACCTTAATGTAAAGCTGTGGATGGTCAGGCGTCTCAAACGCGCAATCATCCAGCACGCATTGCAGCGCACGCTGGAAGTCTGAGAAACGATCCGTATGCTCCGCATACGAATCCTCATCGCCCCCCAACTCTTGGTACCGTTCCGTCGCCATGTGGATGTGGAACCCACGGAAGCGTGTCCCTTCGATCCTGTTAGTGTGTTCGTGGCTGCTTCCATTGTAGCGCCGCAGTCGGAATACTCGGTTCGTGCCCTTTGGACAATACGCCAGGATTATGGAAAAATCAATGGGGTTGGGCATACTCTGCCGGAGAATGAGCCGAAAGTCGTTCCCGCCAGCTCCCCTGACATCAAGCTCTCGCTCCCTATGGCCCCGCTTTGCGCGCAGCTCAATCCGCTTCTGGAAATCCGTAGGGAGCGGCTTTCGCTCCTCAACTAAACTCTGAATATCATCGTCGGAGTACTCGACTGACATGGACTCCAAAGCCTCCGCGGCCAGACGGCCACCGACTCGGCTCATAAGTAGGACAACGGCGTGGGCGTTATCGCTCGGTCCCAGCCACTCATACCTGACTCCACATTGCGACAAACGCCGCGGCCTCACCCACGAGAAGCGCATCGATGTCGGGCACCTCCACTGTAGGCGTGAACAGGCGACGCCTCCTTACGTCGAGAATCCCAGGCGTGGCAGCGCCCTTCCCTTGGGGCAAGGTCAGCTCGATCAGCCGAAGCGTAGGCTCAAGCAAGCGCTTTCTCGGCTCGTCTTTCTTAAAGTATAGTTTGATGACATGCTCCACCCCATTGATCCTCAGCCCCAGTTCCGGGTTCACGTTCACGGAAAGCTCGCCGCTCTCCCATCGAGCCGTGCGGCAACCGCTCCACTCCAGGTCCTTCCTCCTCATCCAAAGCAGGTATGAATCGATACTCTCGGCGTACGACTGCCGCTTCCTCGCATGCAGTCAGGGGCCGAGCAGGTCGTTAAGCACAGAGCACGGTTTCTCCCGACTGTGCATCTCGACGATCCTATCCCTCAATGGCTTCCAGAAATCGCGAGCAGGCGAATAGCCCTGCCCGTACAACTGCTTAGTTTTCCGCACGTAAGTAATGCGCGGCGTCCCCGACTTTATCACGAAGTCCACGAAGGTAGTCAGGCTGATTGCTGGCATGCCGAATCGCGTCCCAGTGATATCCACATCCCATCAACAACACACGATGACTCAAATTGGACACAGTATACACTCTGAGCCTCTCCTCTGTCAATGCCCAGGCCAGAAGGCCCCGCACTGCGCATCAATCCCTTCTTGACAAATTCTCACAAATATTGTATAATCCTGCCAAAAAGATCAGAAGAACGAACACGTTTCCGGAGGAACACAATGCCACCTCTGAACACATCTTTTTCACCAATTCGCCCCTTTCTGCGCCTCAACGCCCCATCTTCCATCTGCCGTCCCATCCGTGTCCCATCCTTTTCCCCGCTTTTCCCAACCAGGTTGGGATTTCCTCGTGCTCAAACCACCCCAAAATCCCAACTTTTCGGGGGGTTCCCCCTTTTTTTAGAAATTGGAGTCCCTCAGTCTTGGGCGGCAGTCACCGAACTCCGCTTGGCGGCCTTGGCGTCTTGGCGAGACAACAAACATCTCGGCAAAACGGCTGCCCCCTGTGC
>Ga0209979_1000873_pt1 | contig 36516 bp, 22 predicted proteins | sample AnhtaG_FD_183114 | JGI IMG/M metagenome (GOLD analysis project Ga0209979, IMG submission 183114) | Deep subsurface microbial communities from Anholt, Denmark to uncover new lineages of life (NeLLi) - Anholt_01485 metaG (SPAdes) (version 2) | ecosystem: Environmental > Aquatic > Marine > Oceanic...
GCAGATCTGGATGGTGATGGCTTGGTCAGGATAAAAAATGAAGCTCATTTAGCTGATGGGATAAAGAAGGTCTTCTATCTGAACTATTATCCTGTTCATAAATTGGAGAGGGTTATTGCAGATGGCGATACTTTATCTTTTCTCAAGATGCCTCAAGGTGCATCTGCACATTCGCAAAATGACTATTGTTATAATTTAGCCTCTGGGTGGGTCTCCTTTAAAGTTCCGCCTACATCTCAGGTCTTATTTGACTATAAATTTTCTTTTAAGCCAGATCTGGCAGTGAGCAACTGGGATAGGGAGAATTATTGTTTCTTTAATCTGAATCAATTATATTTAAATGGAGATGTAAATCAGGATCAGAAAGTTTCGGTTTCGGATGCGATCTTTCTGATAAATTATCTTTATAAAGGGGGTGAGGAGCCTTATTTTTTAGCCTGCGGGGATGTAAACCGGGACTGTGGGATCACTGTGAGTGATGTTATTTATTTGATCAATTACCTCTTTAAAGGTGGGCCAGCACCCTTAGTCGGATGCGCCAAATAGTTCAAATTTATCTTTGAATTATCTGGTATAAACTTATAAGTATAAATCAAAGGAGAGGATGCTAATCTCAAGATGCGTTCGCAAGATATTTAAAGGAATAATATTAATGATATATTTTTTCTGTTTGAGCATAAGGGTTTTCTCCTCTCAAGATGCATTCGCCCAGACAGGCATACCCACACCTAAATCTGGCTGGCCTAAATCTACCGGTGAGAGGATTTTCTCCTCACCGGTTTTAGGTAATATAGATGGCGATAACAGTTTGGAGATTGTAGTTGGCTGTTTTGATAATAGGGTATATGCTTTCAAGGCTGATGGTAGTTTAGTTCCTGGCTGGCCAAAACAGACCGCAGGAAAACTCTTTTCCTCTCCAGCCTTAGGAGATTTAGATGGGAACGGGTCTTTAGAGATTGTGATTGGGTCCTGGGACTTCAAGCTTTATGCCTGGAAAGGTGATGGAACCCTTCTTTCTGGTTTTCCGGTGTTAACAGAGAATATGCTCTATTCCACCCCAGCCATAGGAGATTTAGATGAGGATGGGATAGATGAGGTGGCAATCGGTTCTGTAGATGGTAAGCTTTATCTCTGGAATGGGGATGGAACCTTAGTTTCCGGATTTCCGGTTCAAACTGCTGGAGCTATCTTTTCCTCTCCAGCTATAGGAAATATCGATCAGGACTTTTCTAAAGAGATTATCATTCCCTGTTCGGATCATAAAGTTTATGCTTTCAAAAAAGATGGCGCTCCGGTTTCAGGCTGGCCGGTTACTGGTACTGAAGCTTTCTATTTGTCTTCTCCCGCACTGGGTGATTTAGATAAGGATGGGGAGTTGGAGATAGTGGTTGGAAGTTTAGGAGGTAAACTCTACATCTTGAAAAATGATGGCACCTCTCTTAGCGGGTTTCCACTAAATTTAGCGGGCTCAATTTTTTCTTCTCCTGGCTTAGGAGATTTGGATGGAGATGGATATAAAGAAGTAGTGGTAGGCACCGATTCAGGGAAAGTTTATGCGCTAAAAAAGGATGGCACATTTCTTTCCGGCTGGCCAGTTCAGGTAACAGGTGAAATCATCTCCTCACCTTTAATCGCAGATATTAACGCTGACAGCCAGGTAGAGGTTTTAATCGGAACTTCAGAGGGTGAAATCTTTGCTTGGAATAAAGAGGGGGCTTTACTTTCTGGCTGGCCCATAGTTTTAAATAACTGGGTTAATTCCACTTTAGCCCTGGGAGACTTAGAAGGTGATGGCAAGGCTGAGTTGGTGGCTGGAGATGGTGATTCACTTATCTATATCTGGGAATTAGGGGAGGGTTCTTTTAATCAAAGCTTGCTTTACTGGCCGGTTTACAGAGGGAATTCAAAAAGAACCGGGCTGTTTAGGAAATCTGATTCTTATGTTTATGGAGATGCGAATGATGATGGAGGGGTAAGCGTAAGTGATATAATTTTCATCATAAGTTATCTTTTTAAAGGTGGACCTCCTCCACTTATACCTTCTTCCGCGGATGTTAATGCGGATTGTAAGATCTCGGTCTCAGATGCAATCTATTTAGTAGGCTATCTTTTTAAGCAAGGCCCCCCGCTCCTGCAAGGATGTGCAGAATAAAAAGAGTTTAAGGGTTCAAAGGTGAAAATAAGCCGTGGTAGTCGCAAGCTTTAGATTGCGGATGAATAGCCTCGTTATACAGACATAAAGTCTGTGGCTACCAAAGATATAAAGGGCAGTTCATAAATAGCCCCTGGGCCTTTAATATAATATTTTATTTTCCACTAACCACCATCTGGGAGAACTTTAGAGTAGGGGAGGAGATACTTCCTCTGAAGGTTAAATCATTACCCACCATCTCTACGCCTTTCAGCATATGCAGTATGGTCCCGGCAATGGTAACCTGAGAGACAGGAAAAGTAAGCTCACCATTTTCGATCCACAGGCCTTCTGCCATCTGAGAATAATCCCCGGTAACGATATTCATCCCAAAACCAGCCAAATCGGTGACATAAAATCCTTTTTTAACACTCCGGATTATTTCTGCAGGATCGATTTTTCCGTTTTCCAGATAGAAATTCAGAGCGGAGATTCTGGGGATTGAGTCATAACCACGTGAAGCGTTCCCAGTAGAAAAAGTTTTCATTTTTTTGGCTGAATAGCTGTTGTGTAGAAAAGTTTTTAGAACTCCATTTTCGAACACCTTTTTTCTTAGGGTTAGAATTCCTTCTCCGTCAAAAGGACGGGACCCCACTCCTTTAGGCAGAGTACCATCATCCCACACTGTCAAGAGGTCTGAGCCTATTTTCTGATTCAGCTTTTCCGCCAGAAATGTGGAGTTCTTTGAAGCCAACAGTCCATTAACTCCATAGGAGATGCCGGCAAGAAAGCCGGAAGAAGTTAAAGGGTCAAAGATAATCGGCACTTTTTGAGTTTCTATTTTCTTAGAACCGAGCATCCTTAGAGCCCTTTCTGCAGCTATCTTGCCGATTTTTTCCGGGGATTCTAAGTTCTCCAAAAGAGATTTAACATCCCAGAAGTAGTTTCCCCTTTTTTCTCCGTCTTTTTCTGCTACCGGGTGACAGAAAAGGCTTATAGAGGTTCTTTGGAATTCCAGATTTACACCGGAGGAATTAGCAAGGTAAATCTGAGTTTCGTTGTCTTGATACTCTGCACCTTCAGAATTGGTTATCCTGGGGTCAGCATTAAAAGCAGCACCTTCAGCTCTTTTGGCTAATTCTATCTTCATCTCAGTAGGGAAATTCTTCAAATGGCTATCATATATTTTTAATTCGGTTTTTTCAGAGGAAGGCTCAATTTTTTCAGGCAGGCCGTTAAATTCATCCTCGCTCGAATTTTTAGCTAAAAAGATGGTCTTTTTGATTAAGTCCTCTAAGGATTTCGGGGTGAAATCTGAGGTATAGGAGAAGCCTAATTTTTTCCTTACAAAAAGTCTTACCCCTAACCCTTTGGTGCGGGTCTGTTTTAAGATCTCAATTTCACCTTTTCTGACCCTGATCAAAAGCTCTTTGTCTTCCTCTAAGTAGATTTCTGCCTGGTCAGCGCCGGCCTTAAGTGATTTTTTTATTAGCTCTGCGGGAAGTTCTTTATATTCCATCTTTTCTCCTTAAATTTAAATTAATAGGGTATTAAATCATTGAGGGTTTAAAAGCAGTTCCTCCAATGGTTATTTCTGAGAATTTTATAGTGGGCTGACCTACTCCGGCATAAACCCATTGTCCATCTTTTCCACAGGTGCCAGTGGTCTGATCAACGATTAAGTCGTTTCCTACCATTTCAATTTTCTGAATTGCCTCCGGTCCATTTCCTATCAAGACCGCGCCCTTCAAGGGCTTGGTTATTTTACCATCTTCGATGAGGTAAGCTTCCCGGACTAAGAAGTTGAAGTTTCCGGAGGTGGTGTCCACTGAACCGCCTCCCATCTTCTTGGCATAAACACCTTTTTTGACCGATTTAATTATATCTTCAGGGCCGGTTTTCCCCTGATCTATAAAGGTATTGGTCATCCTGGGTATCGGATATTCTTGATAGGAGGTTCTTCTTCCGTTTCCAGTAGACTTAGTTTTCATCAGTTTGGCATTCAGAAGGTCATACATATACCCTTCTAATATTCCATCCTTGACCAGCACCTTTCTCTGTCCTGGGGTTCCCTCATCATCGATATTGAAAGACCCACGGCCATAGGGAATAGTAGCGTCATCTACTATATTGACCACCTCGGAGGCAACTTTTTTCCCAAGTTTATCTGACATCAAAGAGGTGTTTTTTCTGATCCCATCCCCTTCCAAGGAGTGACCAAATGCCTCATGGATTAAGACTCCTCCCCAGCCGGGACCAACTACTACCGGATTTAAGCCCGCCGGAGCATCCTCAGCCTGAAGCATAACGATAGCCTGTCTGGCCCCATCTTTACCTGCATCTTCAGGAGTGTTCTTCTCAAAGTAATCCAGATCGACTCTCCCGCCACGAGTGGCATACCCTTCAAACCTTTTGCTTCCCTCCACCGCTAAAGGATAAACCGCTAATCTTACAATGAACTGTTCATCTTTAGCTTTTAATCCTTGAGAGTTGATTATCATAATCTTCTTAGCCTCGTCCAGATGATCAATCCTGACCTGCTCTATCCTTTTATCATAGTCCCGGGCAGCCTGATTGGCTCTCTTTAAAAGCTCTATCTTTTTTGTCTCAGAGGCTAAAGCTACAGGTGATTTAAGGGTGAAATAGGGTTTGAGTTTCTGAAGGCTCAAGTTAGCCGGTTTCTGGATTTTGCCTGAGCGGGCGATAAATGCAGCCACCTCTGCCGCCTCTTTCAACTTAGCATAGCTTAAATCGTCTGAGAAGGCATACCCTGTCTTTTCCCCGGAGATTACCCTTATTCCACCTCCCTGGATTATGCCGTAGGTAAAGGATTTAATCTTATCCTCATCTAATTGAATTTCTGTACGGATAAGATACTGGAGATAGATTTCTGAAAATTCTCCCCCTTTAGATAAAGCAAGCTCTAAGACCTTTTTCAAATCCTCATCTGAGAGGGTTTGTTCAAAGAGGTCTTTGGTTTGTTCCATAGACCCGAAGGCATAATTAAGCCAGAAAGGTGCGGTAAGCAAAACTACTCCTCCTTTTAAAAAGCTCCTGCGATCGAGCTTGTTTTGATTTTTCTCTGTCATAAAAAATCTCTTAACTAAGAATAAAGCTTAGATTCCAATTTAATCTTTTTTCTCAGGGTGTCAATGGGTTAATTTTCTGAATTTTTAGAAATCTTTGGAGAGTAAAAGAAACTGAAAGCAGTAATCCCACTTTGCCCTCAAGGCGGGATTTTTAAACTATCCAGGTTGAGGACAACCTGGGTCTACCTTAAAATAAAATGACAGGTGACAAATTAAGAAATGTTCAAAGTTTTAAGGGTTCAAAAGTTCAACCGTAAAAACTGTAGGGCAAGGCCGTTAAGGTCTTGAGACTTCAGCCTTGCTTCGGTTTCTTTTTTACTGAAGTTTTAGTGATTTTTTTATGGTAAAATAAGCCCCGATCTTTTATGTAAGATCGGGGCTAAAGGTTTAGGAAATCAAGAGGCTTATTAGCACCCCGGTGGAGGTCCGCCTTTGAAAAGATAATTGATCAGATAGATCACATCCGTAACATCGACCTTCCCATCACATTGCATATCCCCACAACCCAGTATTGGCTCCGGAGGATCGCCACCTTTGAAGAGGTAATTAATTAAATAGATCACGTCAGTCACGTTAATATCAGTGTCAGCATTTATGTCACCCGGGATGCAGGAGGGAACATAGAATTTAAATGTTTGGGAAGACCAGGTCCCTTCAGTGTTTGTATCCTTGGCTTTGACCTTCCACCAGTAAAAGGCACCCGCTTCAAGTTGGGGTGTGGTATAAGATGTGTCATTAAGATCGGTTACTATAACTGGAGTGGTGAATTCTTGAGTTGTATCGTAGTAGAGATCGTAGGTGACGACATCCCCCAGATCGGGATCGATAGCCTCCTGCCAGATTAATGTAGGCGCAAGGCTGCTAAGGGTATCACCATCTGGAGGAGATAGTAAACTGAAAGCGTAGGGCGGTTGAGGAATATATAGACTGACTCTGAAGACATCGGTTGACCATCTGCCTGAGGTATTGATATCTTTTGCCAAAACTTTCCAGTAATAAGTGCTGTCATCAAGCAGGGTGACATTTTGTGAGGTGTCACTCAGGTCTGAAATTATGTCGGGATGGGAAAAGCCTGAATGAGTATCATACCAGAGGTCATAAACTATTGAATCACCAGGATCCGGGTCAGTGGTAGACTGCCAGATAAAGTCACATGTGGATTCGGACAAAAAGGTCTCATCTGGCGGAGATAATAAAGTGAAGAAAAGAGGAGGTTCCGGATAGTAAACGTAAAAGCTCCAGTGGGGATCAATACTCCAGCTCTCAGCACCATAACTGTCTTCAGCCTTAACCTTCCAGTAATAGGTTGAATCATCATAAAGTGAAGGCAAAACCACTGAGGTGTCTGTGGTTACTGCCGAATCATAGACTGCAAAGGTGATGTCCAGTGAATAATAAATTTTATAAGTGATAAGGTCTAAAGGATCCGGGTCAAATGGTTTATGCCATCTCAAAGTTGGGGTGAGGACAGAAACGGTGCTCTGATGAGTTGGAGATATCTGGTTGAATGAAGAGGGGGCAACATTCAATGAACGGAAACTCCAGTAGGCTTGAGTGCTCCAGGTCACCAAATCGAATCTATCCTTTACTTTCACTTTCCAGTAATACATGGTATCGTCCAGAAGCTCGGGTAAAGTATGGGAGGTGTCCAAGGTTATGACCGAATCGCTGGTATTGAAGAGGCTGTCAAGTGACCAGTAAAGAGTATAGGTTAATTGATCCTGGGGGTCAGGGTCAGTTGCCTTTTGCCAGGTCAAGATAGGATGCAAAATAACTGTGTCATTATCCGCAGGAGATAATAGGCTGAAAGGATCAGGCGATTGAGGCACATAAATATAAAACCTGAAAGTCTGTTCGCTCCAGCGACCTGAGGTATTGATATCTTTTGCCAGGACTTTCCAGTAATAGGTGCTGTCATCTTTACCGGTGAAATAGTAAGAGGTATCAGATAAGTTGCTTATAATAGTGGGACTGGCAAAGCCTGAATGGGTATCAATATAAAGATCATACAGAACAGAATCATCAGGATCAGGATCTGTAGTGGAATGCCAGACTAAAGTATCTGAGAACTGCCAGACTGTATCGAGGTCAGGGGGATAGATTAAGCTGAAACGCTCAGGTGATCCTGGGTTATAGACTCTAAAATACCAAGTATAGTTACTCCAAGTTGACTTACCCCATTTATCTACTGCTCTGACTTTCCAGTAATAGACGGTGTCGTCACTCAGGGCAGGCAAAACCACAGAGGTGCCAGTTAAACCGGCGATAGAATCATACTGACTGAAATCGCTTTGCAGGGTATAATAAGCAATGTATTTAATAGTGTCATTTGGGTCAGGGTCAGTTGACTCATTCCAGAAAAGGGTTGGAGTTAGGGTGGAGACAGTTGAGGCGCTGTCAGGTGAAGCCAGGCCAAAAGCAGTTGGGGCGACATTAACCACCAAAGTTACCTGGGTTGTGCGAATCTGGCTTCCTTCACCCTGTATGGTCAAAGTATAGTGTCCGGCCGGGGTAGCGCCTGTGGTATTAATACTCAACACAGATGAAGAGGTTGGAGGATTGACCGGATTAGGGCTGAAATTCCCAGATGTACCTCCAGGCAAGCCCAGAACGGTTAAATTGATTGGATTGGCAAATCCGTAGAGATAACCTAGGTTCACGTTATAGTTAGTGGATCCTCCCACATCTACAACTCTTAAATCCGGAGTTGCTCCAATGGTAAAATAGGGTATGGAGAAATCAGCATCGCTTCTGTCCTTGGGAGAACCATCAACCGCATCTGAGACCCTCACCCTACAATCTGGAGATGGGTTATCTGGGATTGTCCAGCTGTGAATACCGTCATCAGTGGTGCTGGATATAATGGTGGACCAGGAGACTCCGGAGTTAGTCGAATATTCAAGTTTAACATTTCCGCTAAAGCCAATCGATTTCCAGGTTATATCGTAATCCTCTCCCACATACCAGACCTCTCCACCATTTGGTTCCTTGACCTCCAAAGCTGAGCCTAAACATCCGGGCAGATATTGGGGGATAAATCCATACCCAGTGGATACATCAGTAAATTCCAGTTTATTTGTGGGTGGAATAGAGGTAGAATCAAGTATTATTCCGTAATCTGAATTCCACTCAGGACCGGTGGTGAAATATATCGTGCATATCAGACCACTACCTGTGTCAAAAGGTGTGCCAAAATAAACTGCCCAGATATTAACCTTATAATTTGTAGTATCTATATAGTTTTCGTATCCTGGAGCCCCAGCATAATATGTAGCTGAGATATTCCAGAATCTCGGCGACCAATGAATAGAATCACAGTACACATCCGAATTGTCCGGATTATAAAAAGTCAATGGAATAACAAACGCTCCCAGTTTCTCGTCATTATAAACGTAGACATCAACAGTAACCTGCTGGCTAGGACCTACTATTTGCTTTTGTTCAACCTTAACGGTGTCCGGATTACCGGGGTCCTGGGAGAAGGCTCTGGGAGTAAGGAAAAGAAATGACAGAAGCATTAAAAAAACCAGAGCTCTCTTTAGCATATCTACCTCCTTTCTTTTGGAATTTAACTTAGGTAATCATTTTTTAAATATGGTTGGAATTTCTCAACTATGTCCTCGATCTTTCATTCTGGATGAAACTAAGCAAGAATTACTCATTTTTATAAAAGATATAACACTTCCCTCCTTTAGTCAAGTTAAAGATGACTTTTTTTTGTACTTTATAGGTAGATCGTATCTAGCCGTAGGGGTGGGGTTTCCCCGAGCCTAAAAAAATCTGTTATGAGGTTTGGAGTTCGTAGGGCAAGGCTTTCAGCCTTGCTTTGGCGACTACAAAAGCCAAAGGGATTGCTTTGTCTTTGCATTCGTTCGCTACTAAAGAAATGGAAGAGGCAATTTCATTCATCTTGACAAAACAAAAACTAAGATTAAATTAGACTGGATAGAAACTAATAATTTTTAAACTCGTATAATCTCAAAAAGGAGAAAAGATGAGAATATTTTTTAAATTTTGTTTATTTCTGCTTTTCAGTTTTAGCTTTTGCCCTTCGGTTTATGCAGATAAGTTTATGCAGGCACGGATACACTTCAAAGATAAAGCGGAGATGAAAAAGGTTTTAAGCCTGGATTTAGATAGAGCTTATTTAAAGTATGGTAGGTATCTGGATATAGTCACGGATTCAATTGAAGTAGAGGAACTCAGGTCTCTGGGTTATGAGGTTGAGATAATAATTGACGATCTGACTTCTTTCTACCAGCAAAGGATAATGAAAGCTTTTGATATGGGTGGCTTTCACACCTATGAGGAAACAGGTATGGAGCTGGATTCCATTCATAATTGGTATCCGAATATAACCACTCCCAAAACTACCATCGGTTACTCCTTAGAGGGAAGACCTATTTGGGGAATGAAGATCTCCGATAATCCGGAGATGGATGAGGACGAGCCAGAAGTCTTGTATAATGCTTTGATTCATGCACGGGAACCTATAGGGATTGAGGTCTTGCTTTATTTTATGTGGCATCTGCTGGAAAATTATGGTTATGATTCCACAGTTACCTATTTGGTGGATAACCGGGAGTTATGGTTTGTCCCCATAATCAATCCGGATGGCTATGAGTATAATCGACAAATTGATTCATTAGGTGGAGGGATGTGGAGGAAGAACAGGAGAAATAACGGAGACGGCAGTTACGGGGTAGATTTAAACCGTAACTACGGTTATATGTGGGGGTATGATAATGCTGGTTCCTCTCCCAATCCAAGTTCTCAGACCTACAGAGGAACTGCTCCCTTTTCTGAACCGGAGACACAGGTTATAAGAGCTCTGGTTGATTCATCCAATTTCGTCTTAGCCTTAAACTATCATTCTTTCGGTGAGTATTTTCTATATCCCTGGGGTTATGATTATCTCTACACACCTGACCATCAGGTTTTTAAATCTATTGCGGATAGCGTTTCGGCTTTGAATGGGTACAGGGCAGGCACTAGCTGGGAAGTCCTGTATCTAACAAATGGGGACGCTGACGACTGGATGTATGGAGAGCAAACAGAAAAGAATAAAATCTTCAGCTTTACCCCTGAGGTAGGAAGTGAAATGGACGGCTTCTGGCCTGACCCTTACTGGATACCATATTTATGCGAGCAACAGCTTGAGCCTAATCTTCTGATTGCTTCTTTAGCTGAGAATCCTTATATCCTTTTGCCACCAGACCCACCGGTTTTAGCTGAGATTGACAGTGTGGCTACTGATAGCTTTACCTTAAGCTGGGTGCATACAGATACTCATAATCCGGCTATTAGCTACACTCTGATGAAGCTTAAAGATTTAACTGTAGAAATTTTTGATGGTGAAAGTGGAACTTCCGGCTGGGATTTGGTGGGGTTTACCTTAACCACAGCTAAAAGTCATTCCCCCACCCACTCCTTTTTCTCAGGCTCAGGTGATGATTTAAATAATTACCTGTTTACATCAGATTTTATCTCCGTCCAGTCAGGTGATAGTCTGACTTTCTGGTGTGATTACAGCATCGAGGAGGGATGGGATTATCTCTATGTTATTACCTCAGCAGATGGAGAGACATTTCAAACCATACCTGGGAATATCACCACTGATGATAATCCTAATGGCTTGAACTTAGGAAATGGGATAACCGGAAGCTCTGCAGGCTGGATAAAGGGGATTTTTGACCTGAGCCAGTATGCAGGGGAGGATATCCTCTTGGGTTTCTATTATAGAACGGACGAGTTTATAGCCGATCCAGGGTTTTACCTTGACGATATTTATCCTATAGCCCGATTTGAGAGCAGCTCACTCTTAGCTGATAGTCTAACCCAGGAAAATTACTTAGTGCAGAGGAAGTGTTCTGATACCTACTACTATAAGTTGAAAGCTAAAGATGCTCAGAACCAGGAAAGCTTATGGAGTAAAAGGATAAGGGTAGCTGTGGGTCTTGATTTTATCCGGGGTGATACAAATTCTGATGGTGAGATCTCCTTAAGTGATGTCATTTTTCTCGTCGGCTATATTTTAAAGGGAGGTCCTGCACCTGAACCTCTGCATTCGGCAGATACAAATTACGATGGTAAACTCAGACTCTCTGATGCTATCTTCTTGATCAACTATTTGCTCAAAGGCGGACCAGCCCCGTGTATGAATTAAAGGTAGATGGCTAATCCTGAGGAAGTCTGCCCGCAGGGTGCGGTTACATATAGATTGAATATAATAGTCTGGCAAAAGTATTATTTAAAAAAAAAACAAAAAGCGCCACCTTTGAGAAATAACAGAATGGCGCTTAAGTTTTAATCAAACGGAGACTCCGTTTAGATCCTTCTCTGGCAGAAAAAGAGTCTATTATCTTCTGGTTCTCTTCGCCTCCTCCACTTTCTTGGTGAGCATTTCCTTTGCGATATCGTTAGCCATCATCTTGTCAATCATCATCATAGCCATAGTGCTGTCGCTGGTTATGGAGTTCATCATCTGGTCCCTCATCTCAGGGTCTTGCATCATATTCTGCATAACATTTGCTCTCATCTCCGGATTTTCCATCATCTTGGTCATTACCATAGTGGCTATCTCCTCATTAGCCATCATCCGCTCCACTGCCTTCTCCTGACTACAGCTCAGGAAAACTAAGATTAATGCTGGGATTAAAAAGATAAGGAGTTTTTTCATCTATTTCACCTCCTGTGAGTTAAATTTTTTAATGAATTTAGTCTGAGATATAAAGCTTGTCAAGGAAAATTAATTAAAAATTTAAGTCCAGAAAATTTTGACCTAAAGGCTAGTAGATAATAAAATTACATATTCTATCCTATTTCACAGGATAAAAAAACTCTATAAAAGTCTTGTCGTATGAATGGAAGAAATTATTTTTTTAGTTACCTAATTTATCACTCTCTCCACATTCTCGGTGAATCTAATATCTACAATTGATTTTTTGTGACCAAATAAAAAAAATCTTAACAGGAGGAAAAAGTAAGTTTAAAATAGTATAGAAATAGGACGTTTCAACTCTTATTTAAAAGGAGGTGTCCGGATGTTCAAAAAAATTGGTTTGGTTCTACTCCTTCTTCTCCTTTTTTCCTCTCTAGTTTTAGCTCAGGAGAAGGAGAAATGTCTAACCTGTCATCGAGGTCTGATGAAAGGGCTAGTTAAGGATTGGGAGAGAAGCAAACACTCTCAAAATGGAGTGAGCTGTTCTATCTGTCATGGGGACAAACACAACTCTCCGGCGAACGTTAAGTTAGCTTTAATGCCAACTATCGAGACCTGGCGCTGGGTGTCACTCTCGACAGGCTGAGCAATTTAAAGAGGGTAAGCATGCCTTAGCCTGGATAGCGATAAATGCAATGCCTAAAACCACTGCTCAGCCCAAGGAGATAATGGAGGGTGAAAAGGGATGTGGAGGCTGTCACCGAATCGGAAAAGAGGGCGGAAAATGTGATGCCTGTCATACCCGGCATAAATTTTCGGTGGAGGAAGCCCGAAATCCTTTAGCCTGTGCCACCTGCCATATGGGGTTTGACCATCCGCAGTATGAGATGTGGTCGACTTCCAAGCACGGGGTTATATATCAGATAGAGAAAGGTTCAGATAGAGCCCCGAAATGTCAGACTTGCCATATGGTTGAAGGGTCCCATCGGGTGATGACTGCCTGGGGTTTTCTGGGTTTGAGATTACCGGAGGAGGATAAAAAGTGGGAGGAGTGGAGAGTAACTATCCTGAAAGGATTAGGGGTTTTAGACCCGCAGGGTAATCCCACCCCAAGACTGGATGTGGTCAAAGCAGGTAAGCTTGCTCGACTGACCAAAGAAGAATGGGTGGCAGAAAGGAAGAGAATGATCAAAGTCTGTAAGAACTGTCATTCTAATTCCTATGTCAAAGATAATTTTGTTAAGGCAGACGCTATTTTAAAACAGGCTGATTCTCTGATGGCTGAGGCGATCACTGTAGTTGAGGGTTTGTATAAAGATGGTATCTTGGAAAAACAGGCTGATTATCCTTTATTCCCGGATTTATTGAAATTCTATGATGTGCCAAGCTCTATCGAGCAGAAACTTTACGTGATGTTCTTAGAGCACCGCATGAGGACCTTCCAGGGAGCCTATCATATGAACCCGGATTATATGCACTGGTACGGCTGGGCAGAGATGAAAAAAGACCTGTGGGAGATAAAAGAAGAAACTGGAAGGATGAGAGAAAGTAAGAAGTAAGAAGTAAGAAGTAAGACGTGAGAAGGTAGAAGTTAGACGTGAGATGATGTAGGGGCAGAATCCGCCTGAGGCTGATTCTGCCCTTGTGATTCTTATAAAAAGAGGTTCAAGGAAAAAAGTAGAAAGTAATAAAGCGCAAGACCTAAGAAGTAAGAGGGTAGAGACGCATTGCATGCGTCTCATCGAAAAAATAGGCAGGGTATAACCCTTACCCAGATAGTAGGTCGGGTTGAGAACCTTTTGGTGAGCTACCCGACATAAAAAGAAAGTCGGGCAGTCTTCGACAGCCCGACCTACGGATGGCTAGGACTTAAGGGCAAGGCGGGTTTACCGATAATTGTTTTTCCAGAATAGTGTCAGGAGCACAGGGCTCCTAACCTACTACTATCTACAACCCTTGAGTCAAGACATTTTTAAGCATCAAAAATGTAGAGTATTGTGCATTTTTTTGCTTGCTTGGTCAGGGACTTGGCAAGTTTTTGATTTATTTAAACCTCTCCCTAACCCTTTCCTTGCAAAAGAGAGGGAATTTTTGTAGGGGCGTTCAATTGAACGCCCCTACCTTTTTCATACATTTATTTAATTCCTTCTTCTAAGGCTCTGGCAAAGGCTTGCCAGAAGGGGTCAATCCGGGGATGTCTTAGAGGTTTTTCTCTGCCCTGTTGCACTAAGATTATCCCTTTGCTTTCAGGGATAACCTCACCCACAACTGAGGCTGAGATTTTCTTCTGAGATAGTTTTCTCAAGAGTAGATCTATTTTTTTCTCCTTGCAGGTTATGATTAAGGTTCCTTCAGATATGGATGAATAAGGGTCCATTCCGAATCTGGAGCAGATTTTTTCGACTTCATCTAAAACAATGATTTTTTCTTTTTCTATTCTCATCCCCACCTTGGAGGCTTTAGCCACCTCGTATAATCCCCCCCAGATCCCGCATTCAGTGGCATCATGCATTGAGGTAACCCCTTTTTCTCTGGTGCCAACAGAGGCGGCGGTTAAGGCATCCTCTACTACGGACATCTGATAAAATATTTTTTCTGCTTTCTGACTGAACTTTTCTCCAAAATATTCTGTGATTCTATCTTTGAAAGCTAAGGCGAAAATTCCGGTGGCTTCAATAGCGGCTCCCTTGGTTATTACTATAAGATCACCCTTTTTTGCCATCTGAGGGGTGACATATTTTGATTTTTCTCCTACGCTGATCACAGTAGCCCCACCCACCATGGGATAGTTACAGCCGGTATATCTGGCGGTATGCCCGCAGACTATAGCAATCCCCATTTTTTTACATTCGTAATCTATCTTTTTCCAGACTATCTCTAACTCTTCTTTGGTCATACTCAAGGGTAGATTCAGGTCGATCGAAAGGTAGCTGGGCTTTAAACCAGAGGTAACTGCATCTGAACACAGTATATGAATGGCAAACCAGGCCGCCCTTTCAAAGCCATATTCTGGAACGATGAAGACCGGGTCGGTGGTAATTGCCATCACTTTGCCACTACCTATATCGATAATTCCGATATCCACTCCATGTTTTGGACCAACTAAGACTGACTTAGATCTTTTTCCCAGATGTGGAAAGATTAACTCATCGAAGATTTCCGGTGAGATTTTGCCTATGTCCGGTAATTGATTGGACATTTATACCTCCGGGTTTAAGGTTATTTTCGATTTTCCTTCAGGGAACTGTCATTCTGAGCCCGCAGGGCGAAGAATCTCTCGGACTAAACTGGAGACAGATTCTTCGGTCATCTCACCAGAGGCGGGCTCCCTCAGAATGACAATAAAAATAAAACCGTCACCTGATCAGGCAACGGTTTAGTTTTCGATTTATCCAGTTTTCCCTACGCTGGCATTACCCAGATCAGGTTCAAAGGGTTCTATCTCAGCCTGTCTCCCGCCAAAGGCAGGGACAAGCACCCCTATTTTCAAGAGTAATTTATTATATAATTTTTTATCTGTCAATGATTTATTAAAAAAAATCAAAAATTCCAAAAAATTAAAAAGTCGCCAAGGTTTTAATGGGAGCGCTGCTTTCTGGATTCAGGGAATGATTCCTCTGGGGGGTGTGAGCAGAGGTCTTGGGTCATTCTCTGAATTCCCTCTTGGCGACTTTTTTTGAAACTATCCTCTTATTGGTTTTCAGGACAGTTTCGTCTTGGGATTTTGTGTTTCCCTCATCCAGGAGGGGAGAAAACTTTTCTTCAATCTTCTGATTCTATCCCTGTCGATCTTATTATTCTTCCCGTTTCCCTGTCCGCCTTTGGCGGATTCATTTTTAGACTCTTTAGTTTTGAGAAACTGGGTCATCTTACCTCCGTAAAGACCATGCTTTTTTAAAACCTCAAGCCACAGCCGAGCGAAATACCCACCCCTTTGCTATGATTGGGGAGTAATGCTTTTTTATTTGCTATTCCTAAATCAAGGAAAACTGCTCCAAAGTCTAACCCGAAGCCACTGCATAAATTTAATCCTTCTTTACCTCCTAAGGAAATCCCTGCTCTTAAGGGTAAAAAACTTATAAGCTTTAGCTCTGTGCCTAAGGAAAGCTTAGGGGTTTTGGAAACTCCGGGTCCGTTTTCAAATCCCTGTTCCCAGTTGAAGGAAACTAATATCTTTCTGGTTTGATAGGCAAAACCGGCTTTAGCTATAAAGGGAAGATGGATAACAAAGGGGTCGATATCCTTTTCGTAGTCTTCTGATAAAACCACTGAATCATCCTCTGAGTTGGAAAGGTTAAGTGAATCTATCTGAAACTGGTAACCCCTTTCTTCTGTTTTTCTGTCCCATTTAATTTGACTGAATGGATTGGACAGGAAAAAGCTCAAGGTCCATTTTTTATTCAACTTTGTGGCTATTCCTAAATCTAATGCATAACCTTTTCCGCCTGAAGCTGAATGAAGGATAAGGTCGGATTCCCCTTCTATTTCGCTTTGTTTAATCCTTATCTCACCTGAGGCTTTTACTATCTTTTCGTAGATTATACCCTGGAGGTATTTTAAGTTCGCACCAATTCCAACTTCTCTTTCTCCATTTTTATAGATAGATTTGCCAAAAGATAAGGATAGAGTAGCATAAGCATAGGCTTCGCCTGAAGTTCCTTTAAGGCTAATAGTATCTTCCATCTGGTTCCCTAAGAGGAGAAGCTCGAGCGGCTCTTTGGGTAGACTTATATCTGATACTCCGGTAGCCCAGCTAACTAAAGCTAAGGAGCCGGTAGATAGTCCCAGTATGCAGGCTTCTGCCTGTGCATTCAGATTTAAGCCGGAAGAAGGCATTAAGCTTAAAATCTTATCTTTATCATCCTCATCCCAGAAACTACCATTATATCGATTATAGTCTTTCAAGCTGAAGGTATTGTTCTCCACAAATGCACCTAAGGAGAATAAATTTAAACTGAAGCCACGATTATCTTCAAAAGAAAGGTTAGCCGGGTTCCATAAAGGGGCTTCAAAATCTTTTGCCACTGCAGTATAAGCCCCTGCTAAACCCAAACTGCGGGCATTGGATATACCCAGAGGCGCTGACTGATCAAACCAGATAAGGAGCAAAAACAGAGCTAAAATTATTGCTTTTCCAGTATGGATCCATCTGGAGATGACCGATTTACCCCCCATGCTTGACCTCCAGTTCTAAATGTGAATTGATCTGAATATAATCTGTAGATAAAAGTTTGACTTTTTGACCATTAGTTCCTCGTAAGGTGATTCTGCCACCAGAATAGAAAGGTGAATTTTGAAAAACCCCTAAATCCTGATTATTTAATTCAATAATATTTTCTGTGATGACCGGATTTGAAACCTGACCTGAGCTATCGGTTTCAGCTGGATCGATCAAGATTGGGCCAATTAAAAGTTCCGGGCTGGTGTAAAGATTTTCTAAATTGCTACTGAAGAAAAGCTCAACTGATGCTCCTAAAGAGAGATGATTTTCTAAATTAAGATAGATTTTAGCCCAGTTGACCTTATCGTTTAGCCCGTCCCTCAGGTCCTCATCCAGAGAATTTGAATCCGGGTCGATTTCGATCTGGGTTGAATCCAGAATAAATTCAAATGGGGAGCTCAAAAGGAACTCTCCGCAGATGAAATCATTTTCAGTAACTGTTCCTGAACTTATTCCATCTCCGCAGATAGCCTGTCCGGTTAAACTAATTTGTTCAGGAATTGGATTCAAGAAAGTTTCGAGATCATTCTCTATCAGATCAGTAGTGACCGGGTTTTCAGGTGTGCCCGGCTGGATTGCTCCACTGATGAAAAGGTATTGACCATCTTCCCCATTAAGATTTAAATCTAAATATCCGGGGAAACCAACCCCGTTTTTAATCTTTAAATTTAGCCTTGCATCAGTTAAAGAGACCGAAGAAAGCCCCTGTGGGAGGTCCAAGTTTAACTGCATCGGTTCTATCTGAACTGTAGTTGGCTGGATTATCCCTGATAGAGAGGAGAAAAATATTGTATCTGAGAAGGCCGAGAAAAAGATCGAATCTGAGCTACTGATGCTGATTAAATTCTCTCCACTACTTTCAGTCTGACCACTTATTTCAATTCTAAGATTATTACCTGCAGGTTGAAAATCATAACCATCCAAAGGAATGGTCAACTCTGTACTGTTTAAAGCTCCGATATACCTGGATAAAGTCAAAGGCTCACCTGCAGAAGTTAAATCCGGCAAAAGGATTGAAAGATTAACTGGAAGATCGGTCCCATTATAGATTTGAAGGTATAAATTGCCGTTTTTGATATGGGCTGAGCTTATAGTATTCTGGGTTGGAAGTTCCACAGTCTGAATTTTAGATAAATCGATAGCTGGGACCTTAGCCACAGCAGAGCGGACGTAAACTGTATCCGGGAAATAAAGTGAATAGCTAAGATATTTGTCTGCCAAGCTTAAAATAGTCCCTCCCGGAGTATGACCTTTGTTATTTCCTGAAAGCCTGGAAGAAAATGATTTTTCAGAAAGGTCAAAATCTTCTGTTACGGAACTATCCTGGGGTATTCCAGACTCAAAGACTATAGTTCCCAAGGAGGTGCCGGAAACAGAATCCACTATTTCCACAGAGAAGGAATCTAAATCTAATCCTAGATGATTTTCAACTTTCAGTCGGGCTATTCCACTTTTTATATTAATTTCTTGCAGGTCATTTAACTCCGGAAAATTAAGTTCTATCCTGAAACTGAATGGAGGAATTGTGCCTGCTCCTCCAGGATAGATCTCACTTAACAATAACTCCGAATATTGAGTATCAGTTGTGGTGAAAGGTATTTCTCCTATGGTGTCCTTGAAAGTTTCTGATAGAGGAGATAGTTCTAAATTTTCTCTTATCCAGATGGTATCGATATCCTCCTGGATAGATATTCCTAAGTTACCCAGAGAATCGATCACCAGAGCAGGGTCATCGATTTTTTCTATCAGGGTTTTGAGATCATAAGATTTTATCAACAAAGGGAGATTATAACGGCTGTTCCAGCTTGGAGCAGAGGGCTTTTTGACTGAACATTGGATTAAGGTCAGAAAGATCAAAAAAAGAATAATCCCGCACAAAACCCAGAAAATCCACCCTACTATTTTATCTAAAAAACTTTTTTTGCCTCTTTTTCTCATTATCTTTAGCCCCCGGAGATGAAAGTTAAATTTTTTAAGTTGAGACAAATAACTTTTCTGCAACAATTGTGCCAGAAGGTAGCCAAATTTAATGAATGTTTTTTGAGGATTAACCTGTTTCTGATAAATGAATTAGAAATTTAATTTTTAGATTTATTTTTCAGGTAGTTGATTCTCGAATCAAAAAATGTGGGAGAAAACCAATAGTTTGTTGGGGAAATGCTACTTTATATTTTACTAACTTCACAGCCACTTTTGTTGCGTAAAACCTGACTGAAGTCAGTTTGAAAAATATAAAAATGTAGCGGAAACCTTCAGGTTTCCAGATTTTTTGAGTAAGAAAACTGTGGAGGTAGAACAGACATTTCCTACGGATCCGTTACTCGGACCTGTCTGTTCTTGACTGTCAGACAGGAATGTCTGACTTACCAGAGCAGTTGAGCTGATCATTTTGTAAAGACAGAGCGATTTTTATGTAACGGAGACCTTTAGGTTTAAAGCTCTTTTTAGCAAGAAATTGGAAGGCTGAAGTCTTCCGCAGTCCGCCTGAGGCGGACTGTGGACAAGACCTTGAGGCCTTCCGCTACATAATACTTCACTCTGAAGCCAGCGTATTTGGTCATCCCACCTTGCCCTCAAGGTGGGACAATTGACCCAGGTTGAGGGCAAGCCGGGTATACCAATATCTGCTTAGCATAATCAACAAAATTAAGAATTAAAAAACACTTTACAAAAAGAAGATAGAGTTATATAATAGATTGGTTTTTTAGCTGGTTTAGATTGACATCTGAGTTTAACTATTGAACTCTTTTAAACAGGAAGATGGAAAGAGAGCTTTTCTTAGGGATAGATATAGGTTCGGTCTCAGTTAAGATTGTCCTCTTATCTCCAGTAGGGGCAATTCATGAATTGCCCCTACAACTTCAGAATGCCCCAACAAAGTTAATACTTCATCATTCTTATACTCGCAGTGAAGGACAGCCCTATAAGGTTCTTTTAGAAGAACTTCTGAAGCTATTTCAAAATTATGATTCCAGGGAAATAGCAGGAGTTGCTACCACAGGCACAGGGGGGAAGCTTGCCTCAGAGCTTTTAGGGGGCAGGTTTATTAACGAGGTTATCTCTCAGGTGAAGGCAACTTCTTTTCTTTATCCTGAGGTCAGAACAATAATCGAGATGGGAGGAGAAGATTCCAAGCTCCTTTTGGTCAAACAGGATAGTCAAACCGGGGCACTTTTATTAGATGATTTTTCTATGAATACCTTATGTGCGGCTGGAACAGGCTCTTTTTTAGACCAGCAGGCTAAAAGGCTAAAAGTTAATATTGAAAATGAGTTTGGAGAGTTAGCCCTGAAATCCAAAAACCCACCCCGGATAGCAGGAAGATGTAGTGTCTTTGCTAAATCGGATATGATCCATCTTCAACAGACAGCTACTCCGGATTATGATATAGTTGCAGGGCTATGTGATGCTATGGCACGAAACTTCAAGTCGAGTATCGCCCGGGGTAAAGAGTTGAGAAGAAAAGTCTCATTTCAGGGCGGAGTGGCGGCGAATTTGGGGATGGTGAAAGCTTTCCGGGATGTATTTGAGTTAGATGTGGATGAGTTGATCATTCCGCTATTTCATATGGTGATGGGAGCAATAGGTGCGGCTCTGGCTCTTTTAGAAGATAAAAGAGAAAGAAAGGATTTTAAAGGTTTAACTGAGCTGAGTGAATACCTCTCCACTCCAAAGAGTCGCAAGGGGAAAGAAAAACTTTATTTCAACTATCCTGAGACTAAGTGTTATTCACACACTTTAGCTTTCCAGGTTCCAGAGGGGAAAGAGATCCAGGTCTATTTAGGCATTGATGTTGGCTCTTTATCCACCAATGTGGTGGTTATTGATAAAGATAAAAAGGTGCTCTCCAGACGGTATCTTATGACTGAGGGGAGGCCGATTGAGGCGGTGAGAAAAGGATTAGAGGAGGTGGGAGAAGAGGTTGGAGATAAAGTAAAAATTTTAGGGGTAGGCACCACCGGCTCAGGCAGGTACCTGATTGGCGATTTCGTTGGAGCAGATATTGTGCATAATGAGATAACCGCCCAGGCAAGAGCAGCTATTGAATTCGATCCAGAGGTAGATACTATCTTTGAAATAGGAGGGCAGGATTCTAAATATGTCAGTTTAGAGAACGGCATCATTGTTGATTTTGAGATGAATAAGGTCTGTGCTGCCGGGACTGGCTCATTTCTACAGGAACAGGCTGAGAAACTGAACATAGAAATTGAAGAGGAGTTTGGAGAGTTAGCCCTACGGGCAGATTGTCCGGTTAACTGCGGTGAAAGATGCACTGTTTTTATGGAATCGGACCTGAATGCTCATCAACAGGCTGGAGTACCCAAGGATGATTTAGTCGCCGGGCTGGCTTATTCTATCGTTTATAATTATCTAAATAAGGTGGTGGGGAGGAAAAAGATAGGGGAGAAGATCTTCTTTCAGGGAGGGGTTGCCTGGAATAGGGGAGTGGTGGCGGCTTTTGAAAAGATCTTAGGTAAAAAAATCACTGTGCCACCACATCACGATGTTACTGGAGCTATTGGGGTGGCTATCTTGGCCTTAGAGAGATGTATTGCAGGAAAGACCAATTTCAAAGGATTTGATCTTTCCAGAAGAAAATATCAGATAGAGACTTTTGAATGTCAGGACTGCGCCAATCGTTGCGAGATAAAGAAGGTTCAAGTAGAAAAGGAGAGACCTCTTTACTATGGGAGTCGCTGTGAGAAATATGATCTGAAGAAGAGAAGCTCTAAGAAGTCTGAGATGCCAGATCTGTTTGAGGAAAGGGAAAAAATTCTTCTCTCTCTGCACCGGGAGTTTACCACTTCAACTAAGAGAAAAGGTAAAGTCGGTATTCCCCGAGCTCTTTTCTTTTATGAATTCTTTCCTTTCTGGGCAACCTTTTTTGAGAATTTGGGTTATGAGGTGATCTTATCGGACAAGACCAACAAGCGGATTATTCGCCAGGGAGTGGAGACGGTTTTAGCTGAAACCTGTTACCCCATAAAGGTGGCTCACGGACATATTCAGAATCTTTTAGAGAAAAAAGTAGATTATATCCTTTTCCCCAGCCTGATCAACCTGAAAAAAGATGACCCTGACTCAGAGAGCTACTCCTGCCCTTATGTTCAGGCACTTCCTTATATTCTCAAAGCCACCTACGATTTCAAAAATAAGGGTATAAAGTTACTCTCTGCTCCGATTCACTTTCAAAAGGGGAGAACTGCTTTATTAAAAGAGTTTGCCGAGTTGTGCAGAGACTTTAAGGTCAATAAGTCAAGACTTAAAAAATCTTTTAAAATAGCCGAGGCTTGTCAACAGGAATTCTACCAAAGAATTAACTTATGGGGGGAGGAGGTTTTGAAGGATTTAGGTGGAAGAAAAGCAGCGGTGGTGGTGGGAAGGCCTTATAATACCTGTGATCCTTTCCTAAGCTTGGATCTTTCTAAGAAGTTGAAAGAATTAAAATGTTTAGCGGTTCCGTTAGATTTTATTCCTTTGAAATTATCCCAGTATAATTCGGTGACACCAAATATGTACTGGAAATATGGGCAGAGGATCTTAGCCGCCACAGAGTTTATAAAGAACACCCCGGACCTTTTCCCTATCTATGTGACCAATTTCGGGTGCGGACCTGATTCCTTTATCCTTCATTTCTTCAAATATAGTTTAGATGGGAAGCCTTTTCTTCAGTTAGAATTAGATGAACATTCTGCTGATGCCGGGATTATCACCCGTTGTGAAGCTTTCTTAGATAGCCTGGAAAGCTTCAATGAGGAAAAAATGAGTCCTCCTCTTCAGGCACCATACTTTTTTTCAGATGGTCACAAAAAAGTCTTATATATACCTTATATGGCTGAGCATGCTTTTACTTTGAAAAGTGCCTTTTTAGCTTGCGGCATAAAAGCGGAGGTTATGCCAGAATCAGATGAGAAGACCTTGATTTTGGGTAGAAAATATACCTCAGGAAAAGAATGTTATCCCTATGTTTTGACTACCGGAGATATAATAAAATTACTCCAGAGCCCGGATTTTGACAGAGAAAATTCAGCCATTTTCATGCCCAAGGCAGATGGACCCTGCAGGTTCGGGCAATATCAGAATCTTCAGCGGATGATCTTAGACGAGTTAGGCTACAGAAATATCCCTATATATTCTCCGGATTCTAAAGACTCCTATAGCCAGATTTTAAATTTAGATGATAATTTCAGGCGAATTGCCTGGAGAGGTATAGTGTTGGTTGATCTTCTGAATAAGCTTCTATGGAGGACCAGGCCTTATGAAGTGTACCCGGGAGAGAGTGAAAAAGCATATAGAGAGTATCTTGAAGAGGCCTGCTGGGCAATAGAGAGAAAAAAAGATCTGGAAAAACTTTTAGAACTTATCCAGAAAATTTTTTCTAAAATTAAGGTAGAAAAAGATGCTAAAAAGCCTTTGATCGGAGTTGTGGGAGAGATATATATAAGAGCCAATCGGTTTGCCAATCATAACTTAGTTAAAAAGATAGAGGATTTAGGTGGGGAGGTAAGAGTGGCTCCTTTGGCTGAGTGGTTTTTCTACACCAATTTTATGTATAAAAAGAAGAGCCTGACTGAAAAAAGATATGGAGAATATCTAAAAGCAACTCTGAAAGATCGGGTTCAGAAAAGGGACGAGAAGGTTTTTTATGGGAAAATAGGGAAGCTTTTAGAAGGAGAGCATGAGCTTCCGGTGGAGAAGATCTTAGAGCTTGCCAGTCCTCATCTGCACTTCACCTTCGGAGGTGAAGCTATCCTTTCAGTAGGAAAGTCGCTTGATTTTATTAAAAAAGGGTTTTGCGGTGTGATAAACACTATGCCCTTTACCTGTATGCCCGGAACTATCGTTTCGGCAATCTCTAAGAAGATCCGGGAAGAAAATCATAACTTTCCCTGGCTGGATATAGCCTACGAAGGGTTAGAGGATAGCAATGAATTGACCCGCTTAGAAGCTTTTATGTATCAGGCTAAAGAGATACAGAAAAGGTCTAATAAATATAAATAATTTGATTAGTGAAAAAAAGACTTATGAAGGAAAAATAATGAACAAAAGATTTCAAGCTTTAGTAGATAAGGTTTTAGAGTTTCGCTGGAAAGCTAATCCAGTAGAGGCAACTTTTTCAGGTGTCCATAAATATGATAGTAAATTCGAAAACTATTCACCCGTTTTCAGAAAGAATTATCATCGAAAATTGAAAGAGTTTTCAAAAAAGCTTAAGAAGTTTTATTCCAAAAAAGAGAGGCTGACCGAGGAGGAGCTTTTAGATCTTAAAGTCCTTCATTCTAACTCGGAGGCTGAGGTTAAATACGAGAAGGAATATCAAAGACATCTGCGGGATGCAAGCTTATTTCCGTCTTTGGTTTTACATGGTTGTAATCTTTTGATCTTTCGAGAATTCGCCTCAGCGGCTCAGAGGGGTAAAAGTCTTCTCCAAAGACTAAAACTGATTCCAGCCTTCTTAAAACAGGCAGAGAAGAATTTAAAAAAAGCTAAGAAAATTCCCAAAATCTGGACCGAGATAGGGATGGAAACTACTTTAAGTGGAAAACTTTTCTTTAAGACCTCCATCCCCCAGTTCGCTGAAAAAGTTCCACCACTGAAGAATTCGATTAGGAAAGCTGCTTGGGAGGCAGAGAAAAGCTTTGACCAATATTATCATTTTCTAAAAGAGAAAATTTTGCCTAAATCTAAAAGGGATTTTGCCTGTGGTAAAAAACTATTTGATTACCTTTTATTCAAATATCATCAGCTCCCTTATGGTTCAGCCGGCCTTCTGAAAATAGGCGAAAAAGTGATTAAAGTAACCCAGGAGGCACTTAAAAAGCTTTCTAAAAGAATTGATCCAACTAAAACCTGGGTTGAGATTCTAACAGATATAAAAAAGCTTCATCCAGATAGGGCAAACCTTTTGAACTTTTATAAGGAGGAGATGCGGAAAAGCTATAATTACGTTAAAGATAAAAATCTGGTAACCCTTCCCCAAGAGGAAAAGCTGGATGTGGTTGAAACCCCGGTTTTCGAAAGGCACCTTATCCCTTATGCGGCCTATATGCCCCCAGCTCCCTTTGAGAAAAATCAACAAGGGTTTTACTGGGTTACTCCGCTGAATCAAAATCTACCCATTGAAAAGCAGAAACAACAACTTCAAGGACACAATATTTTCAAAGCAGTTGTCACCACCCTGCATGAGGGATATCCAGGCCATCACCTACAGTTGGTTCGGGCTAATCGGGTTGAATCTAAAGTGAGGAGGCTTTTTGGCACTAACGTTTTTGTAGAAGGCTGGGCTTTGTATTGCGAAGAGATGATGTATGAGCAGGGATATTATACTGACATCAGAACCAGGCTTTTTCAGCTCAGAGACCAGCTCTGGAGGGGTTGCCGGGTGGTAATCGATGTTAAGCTTCATACTAAAAAGATGAGCTTTGAGCAGGCGGTGGATATGCTGGTGAATGTGGCTAAATTAGAAAGAGTCAATGCCATAGCTGAGGTGAAGAGATATACCCAGACACCGACCCAGCCGATGAGCTATGTGATAGGAAAATTAGAGATCTTAAAGCTCAGGGAAGAATATAAAAAGCTAAAAGGGAAAGAGTTTGACCTTAAGAAATTCCATGACCAGCTTTTGACCTATGGCTCTATTCCGGTTGAATTGATCAGAGAGAAGATGCTTTCCTGAAATAGTAGAGACGCATAGCAATGCGTCTCTACCCTTTATCAGGTTTTACGCCACTAAAGTGGCTCTGAAGTCGATTCTTTGAGGTAATTTGTTACTCAATCAGTGCCGATTTAAATAAATAGAGGAAGCATAAAAGTCTGTAGTTTTTTTGCTTGCATTTTAAGCTCTTAGCCTTATTATTTAAGGTAGGACTTAAAAACTTTTAGAGATGGTTCAGTATCCCTGGGAGGAGAAGAAGGAAGATTCGGTCAAGCTGATTAAAGCCACAATTGAGACTAAAATAATTGAGCTTACCGAACATAACCGCAGGTTGAAGAAAAAGGTCTTCGATCTACACACTATTTTCAGGCTCAGCCGACAATTGAACTCAGTTTTGTACCTGGATTCTCTTCTGGAAAATACCCTTTTAACCTGCCTGCAGCAGTTAGCGGTCAAAGGGGCTTTTATGGCGGTTCAAAGTACACCCTATGATAAATCACTTTCCCTTTCAAAGACTAAAGGGAGAGAGATACAGAACGATGGGGAGCTTTCGCTTGACTCTTTTCTGGCTAATTACCTTAAGGATAAGAATAGACCTCTCTTCTTGAAAGAAATTACCCAGGAGCTTAAATTTAATTCAAATGACCAAAAGCCTCAGAAGGGGCTCAAGCCAGAGATAATTGCACCCCTGGTTATAAAAGATAATTTAAGGGGTATTCTTATGCTCTCGGATAAGGTTTCTGGCCTGCCTTATTCAGAAGATGACTTGGAATTTCTTTCAATACTGGTTAATCAGGTAGCAGTGGCAGTGGAAAATTCACTTCTTTATCAGAGTGAGAAAAACGCTAATTTAGAACTTAAGAAAACTGAACAGCAGTTAGCACAATCTGAGAAATTAACCTCCCTGGATCAATTCTCAGCTGCAATTGCTCATGAGCTGAATAACCCTTTAGGGATAATCAAGAACTATTTAACCCTTCTTACACAATCCTTGAAAAAAGATGATAAATCCAATGCTTACTTAAAGGTGGTAAAAGAGGAGGTAGACCGGATTACCTGTATGGTAAAACATCTTCTGGACTTCTACCGCCCCGGATCAGAGGTTAAGACCCTAATAAATATTGATTTTCTTTTAGAAGATACTCTAAGTTTTGTGGAAGAGCAGTTTTCTGAAGATAAAATCTATATAAAGAAAAAAATTCCTTCAGACCTGCCCAAGATTAAAGCTTTTCCAGATGAACTGAGACAGGTATTTTTAAGCCTTTTGATGAACTCCAAAGGCTCTATGCCCCAGGGTGGAGAGATAGAAGTTTCGCTTAGGATTGAGAAGAATAAATTAGAAATAGAGTTTAAAGATACTGGCTGCGGAATTGATGAGAAAGACCTTTCTCGCATCTTCGAGCCCTTTTACTCCGCCAAGGATAAGGGGTCAGGATTGAGTCTTTGGGTCTCCTGTGACATAGTAAAGAGGCATAACGGTGAAATAAAGGTCAGAAATAGAAAGGATAGAAAGGGAACTTGTTTTAACCTTAGTTTACCTTTCCGAGAAACGGATCCGCAGGATAGGAACTTAAGATGAAAAGGAAAAATCCGGAAAAGATCTTAGTGGTGGATAATGAAATCAGGTTGGGTGAGAGTTTGAGAACTCTTCTGAATAACTCTGGATACGAGGTAGAGATTGTGGAAGATGGGGATGAGGCTATTCGCTGGATAAATCAAAATAATTTCGACTTGATAATAGCTGATATAAATATACCCAAGGTGAACGGGATAGAGCTTTTGAAAAAAGCTAAATCTAAAGATAAAAACACCTTGGTCATCCTGATGACCGGATATGGTTCATTGGATTCAGCCTTACAGGCAATAGAAGGTGGAGCTTATCATTATTTTCTTAAGCCCATCGAGTTTACAGACTTAGAGAGAGTGATCAGAAGGGGGCTGGAGAAAAGGAAAATAGATTTAGAAAGAAAGAACCTCCTAAAAGAGCTAAACCAGAAAAACGAGGAGCTTAAGAAAAGGATCGAGGAACTCAATGCCTTGTATCAGGCTGGTCGCGCCTTGAGCTCTACTGACACCTTAGAGATCCTGCTTTCCAATATCCTTTCCCTTTCCACTAAAGTGATTGGTGCTAAGATTGGATCTATAATGTTATTGGGCCCTTCCTCTAAATTTCTTTCCATAAAGGCAGCCATAGGCTTGGAGAAAGAAATTGTAAAGAATACCAAGTTAGAGTTGGGTAAAAGCATCTCCGGTTATGTTGCAGAAAAAGGGCAGCCGCTTTTAGTGGAGGATGTGGAGAAAGACCCACGCTTCAAAAGGGTATCCAGGGAAAAGTATGAGACCAAGTCTTTGCTCTGTGTGCCTTTGAAGGTCAAAGATAAGGTCCTGGGAGTTATAAACTTAAATAACAAGCTCAGCGGAGAACCCTTTAATACCAAGGACCTAAAATTGATTTTCACTTTTGCTTCCCAGGCGGCTATGGCGATCGACGATGCCTATAATTTTGAACAGAGCAGGAAAAAAATTGCTCAGCTCTCAGTTTTACATCAGATAGCCTCTCAGTTTTCAACTTTAGACGATTTTGAGGAGCTCTCGAAGTTCATTTTCGAACAGCTTAAAAAGATAATACCGATAGATTTCTCCCTGTGGTTTGACTGGGATGAAAGAAATCAGAAAATAAGGCTCAACTCTATGCAGGGGCTGAAGGATAGAGTTCCGGGTCTGGAGATACCTATTCTGGACTTGGATATATTTGACCGGGAAAAGCTGAGCCAGAAAATAAAAAAAAGGTTGGAGGAGGAAAAACTCATTTCTCAGCAGAGCGTCTTTTGTTCTTTCCCTATATTGGCAGAAGGAGCCTTTCATGCAATACTCTGCGCCGGAAACTTCAGAGATCTGGCTTTGACCCAGGAGGAAGAAGAGATCATCTCCATAGTGGGTTCTCAAGCGGCTTCAATCTATGAACGCCAGAGAGCAATTCTAAATGCTACCAGGTTAGTTACCATGGGAAATATGATGTCTGAAATAACCCATGACCTCAAAAGGCCTCTGACCAGTTTGAAGGGGGTTATTCAGATTTTGAAAGAAGGGAAAAGCGAAGAAAAAAAAGAAGAGCTTTTAGAGATATTGGATCAGGAGATTAACAGAGCCGGTGAGCTGGTCAGAGAATTAGTTAATTTCTCCAATCCGGGTAAATATCAATCAGAGAGAAAATCGATCCTTCCTGTGCTGGAAAAGGCTTTGAAACTTTTGGAGACGGATGTAGAGAAGAAACGAATTAAAGTGGTTAAGGAGTATCCGGACAATCCACCTTTAATTTTCATTAATGACAACGAGCTTTTGGAGGCGTTTGTAAATGTGTTTTTGAATGCTATTCAAAGTATGTCAGCAGGTGGAGAACTTAGGGTAGAGTTGAAAAGATATTATGATAAGCAGAGGGAGGATAGTTATCTACAGATCTGTATTGCGGACCAGGGCATAGGGGTTCCCAAAGAGAATCTGAATCGGATCTTCGAACGGTATTACACTACTAAGGAGGGTGGTTCCGGTTTAGGACTATCTATTGTGGAGAGAATTATAAAAGCCCATAACGGTTTTTGGAAAGTAGAAAGCCAGCTGAAGAAAGGAACAAAATTTTTCATTTATTTTCCTTGTAGTTAGAGAACTTTTGAAGATTTACCGATAGAAGATATAATAAAGGCCAGAGCTTATGAAAGAGAAGGTGAAATTGTTAGTTATCGATGATGACCCCAGTATTTCCTGGCTTTTAAGTGAGGGATTAGGAGAGGGTTATGAGATCCTTTCAGCCCGAGATGGAAAGGAGGGGATAAAACTGCTCTCCGGATCAAAACCTGATCTGGTATTGTTGGATATAAAAATGCCCGGGCTTAATGGGATTGAGGTGCTGGAACAGATAAAAGAGCGGGATCGTTTTTTAGAAGTTATAATGCTTTCCGGACATGGGGAGACAAAAAATGTTGTGGAATCGATTCGCCGGGGTGCCTCAGAATTTATAAATAAACCATTTGATGTCAAGGAAGTAGAGGTTCATATCCAGAAGGTTCTGGAAAAAAATAAGCTAAGGAAAGAGTTAGACCTGCTTAAATCTGAACTCCAGGCTAAGTCGCAATACGATAAACTGATCGGTGAATCCCCGAAGATGTTACAGGTCAAAACCCTGATAGAGGAAGTGGCAGATTCAGGTTTAAATATGCTGGTCAGGGGAGAAAGTGGCACTGGCAAGGAGATAGTTGCCCGGATGATCCATAGTCTCTCCAGTCGCAGGAATGAGGCTTTTATAAAGGTAAACTGTGCGGCTATTCCCCGGGACCTTTTAGAGGCTGAGCTATTTGGCTATGAGAAAGGAGCTTTTACCGGGGCTCATAAGACCAAACCTGGCAGGTTTGAGACCGCTAATAAAGGGACTATATTCTTAGATGAGATCGGGGATATGCCTTTAGAACTTCAATCCAAGCTCCTGCAGGTTCTGGAACAGCATGAGTTCGTGCGGGTGGGCGGGATAAAAAATATCCGGGTGGATGTGCGGATTGTCTGTGCCACCAATCGGGATTTAGAAAAAGCCTTAGAGAAACAGCTTATCCGAGACGATCTGTACTATCGTTTGAATGAGGTTACCATCCAGCTTCCTCTTCTTAGAGAAATGAGGGAAGATATTCCTTTCTTGGTTGACCATTTTTTAAAAAAATATAATCTTCAATATAAAAAGAATTACGCCCAGCTTTCTCCCAAAAGCATGAAGCTTCTACAGGAATATAGCTGGCCTGGAAATGTGCGGCAGTTAGAGAACCTGATTAAACAGATTGTAGTTCGAGGGGATGAGAAGATCATATTAGAAAGTATAAAAGCGACGATTATACCTTCTGAGACTGTAGGAGAGATCGGAACCCCAACTGAAGAAAAGGATTACTCCCTTAAAAAGAGGGTAGCCCAAGCTGTAGCCCAGCAGGAGAAGAAATTGATATTCGAGGTCCTGGAAAAAACGAACTGGAATCGGAGAAAAGCGGCAGAGATTTTAAGGATAAGTTATCGTTCTTTACTCTATAAGATCAAAGAGTACCGACTGAATGAAACTGAGAAGTAGGACTGAAACACTTTTTCACTCTTACTTATGTAAGTCAGTGCAAAGATTGTGAAGAGGGTTGCATACAAATTTCTGTCCAAAGAATGAATTTAGATTTTCATCTTAGGTAGGATAAAAGATTAAAATATTTTATAGAAAAAAACAAAATTGGCACAAATATTACTCTTCACGTAAGCATCTATTAATCATTGACTTATCTTCACGGCTTATAGTTATCCACATTCGAAAAATTTTATCTTTAAAATCAGAAACCTTAAGTTGAGAGAAGAATCAATGGCATAGGTTTTGCTTTTTTATTAGTCACTTAAAGATTCGAAGTTACCCCTTCGCTAAGAGATTGTATAAACTATAACTTTTTAGGCTGGGATGCCGACTGCTTTTTTAAGGAATACAATACAAAGTAAAAATTATTTTTTTTAAGCGTAAGATATACATATTTGCTAAAGGAGAGTTGGAATGGATAGCTTCAAGGATGAACTTGACCCTTACCCGGATCATGAGGAATGGGAGGAGATGGATCAGTTTTACAGAAAACACCGTCACTTTGGGCTCAGGGCAAAACAGGAGCTAAAGAGAGCGGAGAGGTATTGTGAATTTTTATCCCTTTTAGTGGTTGATTTAAGCAGTTTAACAAAATTTGCTAAAAGAGGAGCTCTGAAAAGTTATCGCCGAGTAGAGACACTTTTAGAAGAGCTGGAAAGACTGGTTAAAAAGAGCGTGCGGGAGACAGATCTGGTTTCTGGGGTTGAAGACCAAAAACTACTTTTGCTACTTTCTGAGACACCTAAGGAAGGTGCCAGAAGTCTGGCAAAAAGATTAGGAGAAGCAGTAAAATATTTTGTCTCTTATACCCTGAAGACTCCTCCTGGATGGCAGGTGCCAGTGAATATCCTTTCTTATCCGGACCGGAAAGGGAAGGAAAAGTTCCTAGGCTTCATTCAGGAGCTGACCCAGTCTTGAGCTCTTTCGATTTTAATCCCGCCATCGGCGGGGTCACCTCTTGACAGGGATGTCATCTGCAAGTAAAAAGATTAATTTAAAAAAGTTCTAAAATTAATAGGTTCCTAAAATTTGAGGGTCAATCTCCTCAACTGTTATTGCAAGCGATTGGAAGAAGCAAAGCAATCCTTTTGATTCTTTGGAGCTCACTTCGTGGCTTACGTTCCTTACAGTGACAGAGAGAAAGCGGTTTTTTTCATCCGAGAGGAAAGTCGGATGTTACGACCTCCGTAGCGTCGGGCTTTACGCCCGACGAGACGAAGAAGGAGAAAAAAACGTCAGGAATAAATCCTGACGCAACGAACTTAGCTGAAATTTTATGTAGTTGCCCAATTCATTGGGAATTTTTTGGCTCGATAAATCGAGCAACTACAATCCTTAAGGTTTGCAAAAATAGATACTTTTTTAAATAAAAAAGCGGAGGATTCATTCCTCCGCTGATCTTGTTGGTCGTACCACATCTTTATTGATGAAGACACTAACTAAGGACAAACAAAAGTTGAAGCAGGAGTTAAACTCCGGCCTTTTTTTATAAAAATAAATGTAGGGGCGTATTGCAATACGCCCCTACTCTACTAAAAATTTAATCCGGGAAGATTTTTCCGGGGTTGATTATTTCTTCAGGGTCAAAGGCAAGTTTTATCTTCTTCATAAACTCGATTCCAGATTTGCCTATCTCTTTTTGCAAAAACTTAGATTTGGTTGTGCCGATGCCGTGTTCTCCAGAGAGAGTTCCGCCTAAGTGTAAGGTCAAATCGAACAATTTCTCCACTGCCTGTTCTACCCGGTGCATCTTTTCTTTATCTCTGGAATCGGTCATAAAATTTACATGCAGATTTCCATCTCCGGCATGCCCAAAAGTATTTATCTGCACCTTGAAATCTTTGGATAGTTTTTTGATTCCCCGGACTAATTCCGGCAGTTGACTTGGAGGAACGCAGACATCCTCATTTACCTTGGTGGGTGCGATTCTTAATAAAGAAGCAGAAATTGACCTGCGGATTTTCCATAGGTTTTCTTTTTCCTCGTTTGTATCTGCAAATCTTAAGCTCTTTGCATTGTTTCTCTGGCAGATCTCTATCACTTTTTCTGCCTCTTTATGAGCATCTTCTTTTTCTCCATCGGTCTCGATTAAAAGGACTGCTTCAGCTCTTTCAACCCGCTCGGTCTGGATATATTCTAAGACACAAGTTAGGGTATCACCATCGATAAACTCCAGAATAGATGGGGTAATTCCTGAGGCAGTGATATCAGCCACTACTTTTGCCGCATCCTCCATCTGGTTAAAACCAGCTAAGATAGTCTCCTCATAGGCTGGTTTTTTAAGTAATCTCAAGGCTATTTTGGTGATAAGGGCTAAGGTCCCTTCTGAGCCATCTAAAAGCCCGGAAAGGTCGTAGCCTGAGTCTCCATCCGGGTCTAATACTCCTGTTTGGATTAGGTCTCCATTATGAAGCACAAATTCCAATCCCAAGACATAGTTTTTGGTAACCCCATATTTTCTGCCCCGTAAACCGCCGGCACATTCTGCTACATTTCCACCCAAGGTTGAGGTTTTCAGGCTGGAGGGGTCAGGAGGGTAGAAAAGTTCGATTTTCTCCATCTCATCAGCAAAATCCTGAGTTACCACTCCAGGCTCCAGCACAGCATACATCTTCTCTTTATCCACAGATAAGATTCTGTTCATCTGCTCGAAACTGACTACTACCCCGCCTTTGACTGGTAAAGAGCCGCCGGTATAGCCTGAGCCTGCACCCCGACTCACAATAGGAATCTTATGGGCTGAGGCATATTTCATTAGCTTAACTATTTGGTCTGTGTTTTGAGGGAGGACAACTGCATCTGGCATAAAACTGGTATTAGTGGCATCATAGGAATAACAGAATCTTTCCTCATAGGTGGATAATACATTTTTTTCGCTGAAGATTTTTTTTAAGTCAGCGATTAGATTTTCTTTCATAGCATCATCCTTCTTTGGAAAATGGACTGAACTTATCTTAATTTATACGAAATCTGTAAGTGCTTTTTGGAGTGTAAAGTCATCAAGATCTTGTCCACTCCGCCTTAGGCGGACTGCGGAAGACTTTAGCTTTACCTCTAAGCCTCGTAAGTCAGGTGCCCTGCGCACCTGATAAATCAATAATGTCAGGAGCACGAGGCTCCTGACCTACACAGCTATGGATCGTGGCGAAACAGCGGTCAAGCGGAGAGCTTTGTGAGACATTTCTTAAATCACTTTTTGAACTGCGGTGTAGAGGTCAGGCCAATGCCCTTGACGTAATCGAAACTTAGTACCGTGGTTATGTCCTGATCTTGCATCAAAATCGATTAACACGTAGCCATTTTCAATGGACTTCACAAACTTATTGAAGGAAAAACCGGCCAGAATGTAGAGGCTTTCGAATCTAAAATATTCATGTTTGCTCTCAACCTTCGTGTCTGCGATAACGTAAAAACAGTTTCTGATTTTAATGCCGATAGCATATTTAAGATCATCAAATCCCCAATATGGTTCAGGGTTTATTGGTCCTAGCCCGATTCTCGCATTAACAGAAGATAACCAAGCTGAAATATCCGAATTTGTCCTATCTACTTTCGATGAATCAAATACAAATCGAACTTTCATAGCGCTTCTATCAACAATGATCCTGAAACCCCGGTTTGTAAAGTTTATCGCACTAGTAGTAGAACGAAAACTCATTTCAGTTCTTGGGTATTTTCCACCGGCTTGCGCGTGCGGCCAGCCATAGAGCGGCAAAAGAACTTTCGCGACTATTTTTGCCGCCGTTGGAGAAGGTTCAATGTGTTTCAGAGTTATGAGTGAAGCAGTATGTTTCCTTTGCCCCTTCAATTCCCATTCTCTGGCATTGGGTATTGGGAGATTGTTTTCTTCAATTCCAAGCAATTGTTCGAGCGTGTTTCCAACAGCTCCGTCATTGCGAGTATCAATTGTCCGTTTGACACTTCTATGCCAGCCAGCATTGCAGACATCTCGAATTTGTTTGACGAGTTCGTCCTTTGTCAAAAGTTTCATGCTTCCGGTGGCCTCCAAAAATCAAGTAAGTATTCAAATGTCACACCCATCGTGATATAGTTGCTAGGCCAGCCAAAAATGCCTATCTGATTAACGATATTAGTTCTATCCCAAATAATTGTGTTTCTTAGTTCATATCCGCGTTTACGGAGTTCTTCTATGAGTGATACATGAATCGTTATTCTCTTGTTTTCCCACCACATGTCAGGCACATTTATAACGCAATGCCCCTTAGGTTTCAGAAGAGATAAAAGAGACTGGAAGATATCACCCATCGACTGGGTGTATTGTTCAATGGGCAGCGTTCCCAGATCACGAGGATCTTGGGAATACTGTTCTATTTTCCCAAGTTGCTCATTATCTCTGAATCTTCTAGACTTATTCTTTCTGGCTCTATTTAGCAGGTTTGCGTAGGGCGGTGATGTCCAGATTAAACTGACCGTGTTGGGTTGGAGGTATTTCGTAATATTCCTGGCATCATCTTGAATAACAACCTGTCGCGAGTGGTTAAACAGATTGGTTTGTTCGCGAAGCCTCTTTTCACAAAGACTAACATATTGGGGTTGCAGGTCGAATCCTACTGCATTTCGATTAAGTTCCATGGCTGCGATAAGGGTTGTTCCACTTCCAACGAATGGGTCAAGGACTAGTTCACCTTGGTGTGAAAATAGCTCTATTACCTTCTTGCATAAGGAAATGGGGAATGTCGCAGGGTGTATATTTTTATCGCGAATGTCTCTTGCTTCATAGAAGAACTGCCAGACTCCTAACTGACTTTTTAACCAATCCTTTGCGGTCATACAGTTGATGTGAGTCTTTGGGCAGTCACAGGTCCTGATATGGGCAATCGAGAGGGACGCCCTATATTCCGGGGAACCCTCCCGCACAACATAGTCAAGAGACTGGTTAATCCCGTATTTTTCTTTTTTTCTTGCCTTCACGATATTCACAATAACAAAAACTGCTTATAGGTCTAAGTTATCTAGTGTTTTTGTGTAAGTCGAGTGTCTATAATACTGCCCAAATAATATAGCAAATGTTGCAAATTTGGTAATATAACTCATCCTCATAGTTTCACCAGTTAAGTTCATAACTGTAAATACATAATAGTGCTTACAAAAATAAGATAACTTGCCTTGTTTAGATGTGCAAGTGAAATTTTTCCATCAGGTCAGGGGACCTGACGGTTACGTGAAAGATTATAAATAACAGGAAAACACATAATACATCGCCCCTTCTTTACAGACAAGCAGAACCCGAATTTCAGAACCAAGGGAGATTTCAGTTAGAAACGATGTGTCCCCGTGTAACTCTGGTTGGCCCCTCCATCACGGCGAAATCTTTGGAGGAGATATTCGTCAAATTAGGGTGCGTCGCCACTGAATTAAAGAGCTCTGTCTTGGCGAATTCCTCCATTGCCTTCTGATCCTTCCAGAAGTAGACTCCACCAAATGTGCCAGTGGATGAGTTCGCGAGCCACACCTTGGAGATCAAGCCCGGAATGTCTGCAAAGTTAGAAGCCAGATCATTACAGAGTTTGGTGTAATCCGCCTCGCTCAAATCCTTGAGCTGAAAGTTGATAATTTGTACGTGCATTTTCTCCTCCTTTCTACGCTTCTAACAC
>Ga0209979_1000874_pt1 | contig 36498 bp, 25 predicted proteins | sample AnhtaG_FD_183114 | JGI IMG/M metagenome (GOLD analysis project Ga0209979, IMG submission 183114) | Deep subsurface microbial communities from Anholt, Denmark to uncover new lineages of life (NeLLi) - Anholt_01485 metaG (SPAdes) (version 2) | ecosystem: Environmental > Aquatic > Marine > Oceanic...
AACCACGCACCTATCCAACGATGGGCAAATTCGAGCACAGCTATGCTGGGGATCGACAGCTTTTCTGAAATTGCTTAGATGCGTGGTTGTGTTGTTGTACTTAGTCAGAAAGAAGGTACACAAGATGAACAGTAAAACCATTTCTACATATAAAGACTGGATGAAAACAACTGCATTTAAAGACTTTGTTGCGATTGGCGTTATTGCCTTCCAGGCCATTGTTTTGGTGCAAATTTTGGAATTGGGAAACACACTCACTCAAATGGCCACGCAAAAAGCTTGGCCGATCGATAAATTTATCACCGTGCCTGTGATCATTGCGTTAGCCATAACATTTTACGCTCAGGGTAGGTTGAAAGAACGTACAATTGAGCTGCAGAAAGCTAAAAAGATGGCTGAAGCCGCCAACAATTCAAAGAGCACTTTTTTAAGCAATGTATCGCATGAACTGCGTACTCCGATGCATGGTATCCTCAGTTTTGCCTCTTTCGGTATAAAGAAACACGCTACCGCCAATCCTGATAAGATACTCGACTATTTCCAGAAGATTCGGCAGAGCGGCGAGACACTGCTGACGTTACTAAATGACCTGCTTGATTTGGCCAAGCTGGAATCTGGGAAGATCGCATATAAGTTTAGGCCAGCAAACCTTTGTTCACTGATTGACATAGTGAGGGAAGAGTACGACTCGCTGGCATTAGAACACAATCTGACTATTCGGTGCGAACATCTCGAAGCCAACGAGAAAATTACGCTCGATACCGATAAGATAAGGCAGGTACTCCGCAACTTATTAAACAACGCTATCAAATTTTCGCCAGAAGGTGGAACAATCGATGTTATCTCGTTCAAGAAAGCCGATTCGATAGTAGTTTCGGTCCGAGACCAAGGCGCAGGTATTCCTGGGAACGAATTGGAAAGTATTTTCGACAAGTTTGTTCAGTCAAGCAAAAACAAGGCCAGTGCTGGTGGTACTGGATTAGGATTGCCGATTTGCCGAGAGATTATAGCCGCTCACAAAGGCCGCATCTGGGCTGAAAACAATCCTGATATCGGTTCAAACTTATCGTTTGAGATTCCGTTGTCTTTAGAAGCTAATGAGCAGGAAGAGGTATTGATAGGTGCAAACTTATCGTTTGAGATTCCGTTGTCCTTAAAAGCTAATGAGCAGGAAGAGGTATTGGTTGGTAATGCAAGTTAAGTGAGAAGTATAACGAGAATTTGTTGTTGCTACCTGGCACTGGTAGTGCAAGGGCCTAATTATTTATAAGGGGCAATATTGTGCAAGAGAAAAGTAAAATTTTAGCTGTCGATGATAATTCGATTAATCTGGCGGTTATCGAGGAATTGCTTGGGAGTCAATACAATCTAATGACAGTTTCCACAGGTATAGATGCCCTTAAGATGGCCCAGGAATTCCGGCCTGACCTGATTATATTAGACATTATGTTGCATGGTATGAATGGTTATGAGGTGTGCCAACAAATACGAAAGAGCTCATCGCTAAGGCATACCAAGATTATCATGGTATCCGCCAAGGCAATGGCATCAGAACGTCTCAAGGGCTATCAAGTCGGTGCCGATGATTATTTAACTAAACCCTTCGATGGAGAAGAGCTTTTAGCGAAGGTGTGTGCCCATTTGCATCCAAAACCCATTAAAGCAATACAAGAAAACGAATAAAACTTGCTAAATATCTGATACGACAGCATAAATGCAGTAATTAACTCATGAATCAAGCCATTATTCGAGTTGCCAAAGATGCATGCTTTGCATGGTGTGATTTGTGACTAAAGATTTGTTATCAAACGAGTGAAATCGAGCATGAAAAAAAAGTTACTGATTGTAGACGACGATGAAATCAATGTTGGGATTCTTAAGGAATTGCTGGAAGAGCAATATGCGTTGGCCACAGCCGGTAACGGTCAACAGTGTCTGGAGAAAATAGGCCAGTTCAAGCCCGATCTAGTGTTGCTTGATATTATGATGCCCGGCATGGATGGGTACGAGACCTGTCGACGAATCAAATCAGATCCCCAAAGCAAAACAACGCATATTATTCTTGTCTCGTCTAAAGCTTCCATCGAATCGCGACTGAAAGGTTACGAAGTTGGTACAGATGACTATATAACAAAGCCATTTGACGAGGATGAGCTTCTTGCCAAAATAAAAGTCCAGATCCGCCTCAGGGACGCAATTATGAATCTGGCATCACTGTATGCCCAGTTGTCCGAGGAGCTTCGTTTGGCTGGTATTGTTCAACAGGATTTTCTACCTGAAAAACTGCCAAACTGTGATAAATTACGTTGGGCTACTTTTATTGCGCCGGCCGAGTGTGTTTCAGGTGATATTTATGATGTAAAGCGTATTGACGAGCAGCATGTGAGCTTCTATGTGGCTGATGTAGTAGGCCATGGAATGCCTGCTGCGCTGTTATCAATCTTTATAAATCAAGCCATTGCCATGTATGAGGACGCTCAAAACAATTACTGGGTATTGTCACCGGCGGAACTTATGAAGAATGTCAATTTGCGAATGTCTGCACAGAAACTCTCAGGCGGCCAGTTTGTAACTTGTTGCTATTGTATGATCAATATCAACACACTACAGCTAACCTACTGCCGTGCAGGACATCCATATCCTATTCTTATCAGAGGGCAAGAACAGCCACAACACTTGGAAATTGAAGGCTCACTACTCGGAATTTCTGGAGAAGCTGAATATAGCCAACGAACCATACAGCTTCAACCCGGTGATAAGCTGCTACTGTACTCCGACGGAGCCATACCGTTTATCAGCAATTCCGACGATATAGCTCCCTTTAATTTCAGAGAAGAATTTCTTGAAATTATAGGCCATCCGATTGTTGAGATGATGGATAAATTTAGTGTGCTTGCGGAAAACAAAGAAATGGACCCTTCCAAAATCGACGATATTACGGCAGTTGGCCTTGAGATACTTTGAGATTTGCATACACACCGATCACACACTTTTATTGTTTTTGGATTATTTACAATTCTCCAAAAGCACACAAAACTTGCCGCTCAAAGACCAAAGCCTAATTTACGTGTTCAAAGGGGCTAAATTTGGTTTTTTTAGTATTCGGGACCGACTGGAACAGCCAAACGGAAGTTTTAAGAATGACTCCGAGCAGGGCCTCGCCAGTAAGATTACAATGACAGTACCACTCAAATAAGCGTAAACAAACAGTGCACCTATCTTTTCCTCTTGTGATCGTTTTACTCTTGCTGTAGACGGTCAAACATATTGGTAGCGTAAAAGGCCTACGAAATGGCCAATTTGGTTCTGGATGTCGCGGAGAGATTTGGCTGCCGAAGAGTCTACACTTCCGGAGCGGCTGTGGCTCAAATCCACCACACCTCGAAGTCGAAGGTTTGGGCAGTGCCCAACAGTAAGAGTTTAATCGAAGAAGTGAAGCAATATGAAAATACCATCTTGATGTCAACAATGGGAGGAGGAAAGGGGCAAGGTTTTATCAGCGGCTTGAATGGACTGCTGTTGGGTGTCGCCAAGAGGAGGGGATTGGAAGCTATCTGCGTAATGGGCGAAATACCATATTATCTCCAGGCAGCCCCTTGGCCCTATCCCAAGGACTCAAGATCGGTTCTTGAGCTTCTCACCAAGATTTTGTGCATTGACCTCGACTTAAGCAGAGTGGATGAACTGGCCAAAACAGTAGAGAGAAATATCGAACAATTATTAGAGGACCTCTGTTGCCATATCTCATAATATGATATATCAGCTCTCTCCCTTGCCAGAAATCTCCCAGACCGGTCCCACCAGCCTTTCAGGCCCAGTGCGCGTCCAGAAAACACCCCAAAAATGGCCCCATTTTCGCTCGCAAACCACTACAACCGGTGTACAACTCAAAAACCCGTTATCTGCCAATTCTACGAAAATGGTCATGTCATAAGCTCTTTAATGTCGGAGGTTTATAGAAAACATGAAAATTGTGAACGTTTTCAATGTCCGTTTTGCTTTACGTGCTCATCGCTTGAAGATGACCCGCTACCAAATAGACAGTAGGTGTGTGATCCGTTTGCCTGAAACTTGCGCGTGCTATTACTGCGTGAGGGGACAGGGCCGGGGAAAAAAAGTGTCCCACAGGGCATTACCAAGAAAACCACAAAAGTCGATTCAACAGTGGAATTAAAGCAGTTGATGGTGTAAAATGGCAATCAAGTGTTTGAGATTGTAAATGCTTGTTTTTCGAGATGATAGACAGGTTTTCATGGTGGTCCTATTGGCGATTGACAAGCGCACACTGACCCGATGCAGTTTGTAGATTATCGAAATCCAGAAAACAACAAGGATACCGTGTCCCTATGTATGGAGTAACGAAGACCAAACGGGGAATGAAGCAGAAATAATGCCTTACGGCACAGCTTGTTAATGGGAGTGGTTATCATGATTCACTGTTCGATACGGATCGCCCTTGGCCTGCTGCTGGGTCTGGCCGCGCCAGTCCTGGCCCAACGCCAAATGGAAAACCTCACTCGTGGGATTGTGGCCGTCAAGCAGTCCGACATTGGCGTTTATGTCGGCTGGCGATTGTTCGGAACCGATCCTGAGACAGTCGCCTTCAATCTCTACCGTGTCGCTGGCAATGATGCACCGGTCAAGGTCAATGAAATGCCGATTGCGGGTGCCACAAACTATGTTGATAGCGGAGCTGATGCGAATCAAATACTCCAGTACTTTGTGCGGCCAGTGTTGAACGGCAAGGAACTGGCACCCTCCAAGCCGGCTCGCGCCTGGGACAACAACTACCTCGAAATCCCGATCCAGCGCATCTCCGAATACCGGCCTGGCGATGCCTCGATCGCCGATCTGGACGGCGATGGCAAATACGATATCGTCCTGCATCAGACATCGCGCGGCCGGGACAACGCTTTTGCCGGTGTCACAGGGACGCCCATCTTTGATGCCTACGAGCTGGACGGCACGCACATGTGGCGCATCAACCTGGGAATCAACATCCGCGAGGGCGAGCATTACACCCAGTTCATGGTCTATGACCTGGACGGCGACGGCAAGGCCGAGATGGCTTGCAAGACCGCCGACGGCACAACGGACGGGACGGGACAGGTCATAGGCGACAAGGACAAGGACTGGCGTACCTACAAAGAGGGTGACCGGACTCACGGCCGTATTCTCGCCGGCCCAGAGTATTTCACAATCTTCGACGGCCAGACCGGCAAAGCGTTGAAAACGGTCGATTATATACCCAACCGCTATCCGATCAACGGCTGGGGCGGCATCGGGGGAAACGGCGGCAACGACAGCTACGGCAACCGCTGCGACCGATTCCTGGCCTGTGTTGCCTACCTGGACGGCGAGCGCCCGAGCGTGGTGATGTGCCGCGGTGTCTATGGCCGAATTGTCCTGGCTGCATGGGACTGGCGCGACGGCAAGCTGACCAGCCGCTGGGTCTTCGACTCAGGCATCAGCTACCCCCCTTTCGAGGATGCTTCACCCTACTCGGGCATGGGTGGCCACTCCCTGTCGGTGGCTGACGTGGACGTGGACGGAAAGGACGAGATCGTTTACCAGGCGATGGTAGTCGATGACAACGGCCAAGGGCTTTATTCCACCAGGCTGCGACACGGTGACTCGATGCATATCAGCGACATGTACCCCGACCGCCCCGGCCTGGAGGTCTTCACCATCCACGAAAACGAGGATGAAACCGTCCGATTCAAGACTCCTGGTGCGGCGATGCGCGACGCGCGCACAGGCGAATTGCTTTGGAAGCACAGCCCCGGCATCGACGTCGGCGGTGGCATGGCGGCCGACATCGACCCGCGCCACCACGGCTACGAGGCATGGGGTGGGCCGGGAGGCCTGCGCGACTCACGCGGTAACGAGATAGGTCCCAATCCGCGCTCAAGCAGTTTTGTGATCTGGTGGGACGGAGATCTGCTGCGCGAGCTGCTTGCCCGTTCCACCGTCAACAAATGGAACTGGGAAGCAGGCGCCGAACAAAGGCTCTTCGCGACCGAAGCTCGGGGTGGCGGCCGCGGCCCCAACATAATGGGCGACTTCATCGGCGACTGGCGCGAGGAACTGCTGATGACTTCTCCCGACGGTGGAGCCCTGCGACTCTACACCACGACGATCCCAACTGAACACCGCATCTACACGCTGATGCACGATCCGCAATATCGGCTTGCGATTGCCTGGCAGAATGTGGTCTATAACAAGCCACCGCATCCGGGTTTCTTCCTTGGTGACGGGATGGCGCCGCCACCACGACCTAACATCCGGCTCATCGGCATGGGCGAGGCGATTGCCGGCGTGAAGGCGGACTATACAGTCAATTAGAAACGCTGAACGATAAGTGGACCATAATGCGCTTGTCACGCGGACATCGGACCACCGCAAAACTACTGAATTTCCAATGAATGATCTTTGAAAAGAGGATACACATGTGTTTGGGAAGCAGGAAAAACGAAAAATAAAACTACGCAATGCTTTTAAGGCGATACCCAAGGAAATAATGAGAGTCAATTTGAAAGAGGAATTATAGCATTTAATGGTGTAAAATGCGAATAAGGAGTTTGGGAATGCAAATGCTTGTTTTTTAAGAGGATAGACAGGTATTCGTAGGGGCCTTATTGGCGGTTGACAAGCGCAATAAGTATTAAAAAATAGATAAAATAGGTAAAATAGGCATTTTTTTGTTTACAAATAGTGCCTGTAGAGTTAGAATCTTGTAACTTATGTACCTTAGTGGCTGCAGACTCATTACGACGCTCCGTGCCGCTGCTGATACTTTTGTTGTGAGCAATCTCAACAATATTGGAGATTTTTTCGGACATAAGTGATATAATTGAGTTTAATTAGTTGAGCTATACGGCGCGTCTCATAAGAAAAGCTGGGGCGCCATAAACTTAACTTATGGAGGATAGAACGATGAGAGTACATATCACTTTTCCCATTATCTTAATCTGCCTTTTTATTATTATAGGCAACTCATATGCCCAAACGCCCGTTGATGATATTCTAGCGCCGACCGTTACTAATTGCTCACCCACTGCCGGCTCGATACAGGTGCCTTTGAACAACTTGATAAGTCTAAATATTACCGATGCCGGTACAGGTGTTGATGCCAATTCGGTAACAATTAAGGTCAACAACAATATCGTGTACACAGGTGGTACCAGCCCGGATGGTAATTGCCAAAGGTTGGGTATGAAGCATAATTATACATTCGTTTACCAATCGAACGAAATGTTCGATTACGAACAGAGAGTAACTATTACCATAACAGCTTTCGACTATGCCGGAAATGAATTGAAAAGTTATGAATATCACATTATGACTCAAATGCGTTCATTCGGACAGAACAATAAGGTCAATTCTGACCTGGGTAATCTCAATAGTGATAGACCTGTAACGGTATGTGACAGCGGCGGCAATATCTGGGTGGCCTGGCAGGCCGGGCCGATAGGCAGTAGAGATATTTATATTAGTAAACTTCCAGCGGGAGCTGAAAACTTTGATAGTACCGTTAAAGTGACCAACAATGCTAATGACCAGCGTAATCCTGCCATTGCGCTTGATAGTAACAACAAGCTGTATGTTGTATGGCAGGACAACAGGCAGGGAAACTGGGACATATACCTGTCCACCTCGGATGCCGGAACAAGCTGGACCACTGAGACAAAAGTTAATGACGACTCGGATAATAATCAGATTAATCCTGCTGTAGTTATTGACGGCCAGTCTCCGAATCAAGCACACGTCGTCTGGCAGGACGACCGCGGCGGTAATCAGGATATCTTTGTAGCTACATCGAGCGACGGCTTTGCAACAAAGACATTCTCAAAAATAACCTCTGATAGTTTCGACCAGGTGGACCCGGCCGTTGCGGCAGACTCTGTCAATACGATTTACGTGGTATGGACAGATGGGCGGAACAGTTCAAACGACATTTACGGGGCGGCCTCAAATAATGCATGGGCGAATGTGGCGGTCATAAACGATCTGAACAACCAGTCGAGTCCGGCAATTGCCGCCGAGTCCACAGGTACAATCCTGCACTTGTTATGGGTTGATGATACGGACCCCAAAGGAAGTATTTTCTACGCTTCTACGACAGATGGCCTGCAAGGGCCATTGTCTATTAATCCAAACGTTGCAGATGAGCGTGATTATACGCAAAAAGAGCCGACGATTGCAGTAACAGGCAGCACAGTTAATAATCTGAAAGTTTTTGCCTGCTGGCAGGATTGGCGGAACGTTAACACTACGAACCCAAATGATACGGACCTGTACTTTACTGAGCTAAGTTCCGGTTCCGGAACCAATATTTTCGTGAGCGATGAGGGTACAAATTCATACCAGGGTGAACCGGCAATAGGAGTATGCAAACTTGGCTTTCCATACCTTGTATGGACTGATGGCAGAAACACAAACACAAATATCTATTACGCCGGCAGCACTTTTGTAAATCCTACCCCATTGTGGACGGAACTTGTTTCTTACAAGAATCCCAAGAACGCAATATATGGAGTTCCGGAAGGCCACTTGAGAAGTCCAGGTGATATCAGCATTAAAGTACCGCCACGAGCATTTCCCTGCGACATGTGGATTAAAACCTCAAGAATAAGGAATACCCAAAGATTCACAAACAGAGAGTGCAAAGGTCAGTTTGAGTTCGGTCCAAGTGGAATTCAATTTGGCGTGCCGATTACCATTACTATTGCGTATAAGCCTTTGGGTGCCCCGGTTGAGGTATATTGGTATGATCCAGTTACTGATACGTTCAGACAGGATGGGATAACAAACGTTACTCACATAGAAAGAGAAACTGTAGATCTTGTACGTTTTAAGACCAGGCACTTTACAGCATTTTACCTGCTCGGAGGCGCCGCTGCTGCTGTCGGAGGAGGCGGTGGTGGCGGAGGATGTTCTATATCTCCCTACGGCCAAGGCAGCGTCATTGAATTTCTGTTGCCGTACACAGCTTTTGTTATCGTGTTGCTGGCGCTCCGTTGGGTGGACGCACGCAGGAAAAAAGGCAACTACGCCCGACAGGACTCGAACCTGTGACCTTCGGTTTAGGAAACCGATGCTCTATCCTACTGAGCTACGGGCGCTTCAATGTTTAACTGCTTGTAATATAGTGATTTACTACACATGCGGTCAAGTCCTTTTTAGCCCAAGTTCGCCAGATAAAAATTTTTTTGGCAATTTTCAAAAAAAATTAACTGGCGAACTTGGGTTAGCGGAAAGCTCTACTGGCAACAGAAATGACAAAGAACTTCTCTGCGCGGACCTCTCCATTAAAAAATAAATATCGCCGATTAAAGCTGGGCGGCAAAAAAATATTGCAAGAGCTTAGGGGTGTAATATATATTATATGGAACTCAGGGCCCGTAGCTCAGCGGTTAGAGCAGTGGACTCATAATCCGAAACTCTGCTTGTAACTGCTGTAATAGCAAAGAGTTAAAATGCGTTTTTGAGCCAAAAAATGAGGATTACTAGTGGTTAGCAAGTGAACAAGTGAAAAACATATGGATTTAAAAAGTGGTTTACTAGTGGCGATTGACACAAATTTGACACAAATCCAAGTTTGAACTTCATATCTTCTGTTAATTTTAGCCTATCACTCACGCTCGGAGCAGTAAAGGTTCGGCAACTTGTGCCTACCAAAAATTATATCCGTGGCTACATAGGATCTCAAAAATAGTTGTTCGTTGAGAAGTTTATGGGTTTATTGATGTTTCAGTTAAAAGGTGGGGGGCGGATTCTGCTAAAATGGAAATTGAAATTGCAAATTTTCCAGGGTAAATGCAGACTTCTTGATCAGATGCTTTTGATTTAAGATTATGAAATGGTCAAGACATTCTCGTCGGATTGAGCCAATAACTTTTTCAGCGAAAGGATTTTGCCAGGGCGACTGCGGCGCGATTATGACTTTTTTGATAAGCAAGGGAGGTAACAAGAAAACAGTAAGAACGTTTCTTGAGTAAGAAGGTAAGATGCTATGGCCTTTGGATCAACAGGAAGTTGGCACATGGTCAGAATTCTGTTGAGGTTAATCCTTTCCTGATAGCATATTTAGTGAGCTCTGCGAGACTGGAAATGCCAAGTTTGTTCATAATCTGGCGACGGTTTGCATCGGAAGTCTTTGGGCTTATGTGCAAACGTGAAGCGATCTGTTTAGTTGATTTGCCTTCGGCCAACATTTGGACAATATGGCGTTCCCGCGCTGTGAGGTGATCATCGGCTGATTTATTGTAGGTTGCCATGTAGTGTATGTAGTCATCCAGCACAACGTCAGTTATCTTAGGACTCAAGTAATGCTCGCTGCGATTGACCGTACGTAGTGCCCTGAGCACCTCGTCAAAAAGACAGGATTTGAGCACATACCCTGAAGCACCTGCTTTAAGCATTTGCGTTACAAAATGCTTGTCGAGATGTACCGATAAAGCTATGACCCGGATATCCGGATTTTCCGTAAGGATAAGGCGGGTCGCCTCAACACCGTTCAGATTGGGCATAGAGATATCCATGAGTACAATGTCCGGCGAAAGCTCTTTTGCAAGCTGCGTTACCATCAGCCCATCTTCAGCTTCACCAACCACTTCCATATCCGGCTGGTTCTCAATTAAGACTTTCATCCCTTCCCGTACTACACCATGGTCATCTGCAATTAGTATCCTCATTCATATCTCCTTGGCATATAGTATTACAGCACCATTTCGTGTCATACATTGCTTATGAATTAGTATTATATAAAAACTTATGTCAATTGTGTTAAATTCGAAATCCGACCCAGCAACGCTGGGTTCCGATCCATACCCGCCGGTGGCGGGTCGAAATTCGAAACAAATTCAAAATTCAAATCACCAAATGCCAAATGTTCTCTGCTGCTAAAGGCCTGATTTAGTTTTGAAAATTCGTATTTTGGACATTCGATATTGTTTCGGATTTAGGATTTCGTGCTTCGGATTTTCGTTCAAAAACAGAATTTTCGATATTATATTGCGCTGTAGTATTAGACAATAGCTTTTTTTGTTTGAGGTACCACTACCGTAGCCGTAGTGCCTTGCCCAGGTTCAGATTCAATCTCAAGGTGCCCTCCCAAGTATTCCAATTGTTCCCGAATACTGAAGAGGCCAAATCGAGCTGTCTGGGAGACTTTTGAACCGGCTTGGCTTTCTTTGAATCCCGTTCCATCATCTTGAACACTGACATATATCTGACCACAATCTTTGCGGACAGACACTTTTATTTTATGCGCGTGCGCATGCTTAACAACATTCGTGAGCAGCTCCCGCGTAACACGGTATAGACAGTTCTTAATCTCGTCCTGCAAGGTACCGAGCTGCTCATCACTTTCAAGCTCGTACACAATTCCATGTTTTTGCCGGATTTGCTCAGTGAGGTATTTCTCCAGGGCTATGACGAAACCCAACTGACGCAGGACCGGGTTACTAAGCTCAAATGTCAACGAATCAGCTTTTTCTATCGTCTCACCAATTCCCCCACATGCGATTTTCAGTGATGCTAATACATTGGGGTTCGATATCAAATTAAGTGATGATTCGAGGGCGAGCTTAGTCAAGACCAGTTTTTGGCACACTTCATCATGTAATCCCATTGCAAGACGCTGCCTTTCACGTTCTTCGGTCATTAGAATTTTAGAAGCCAAAGCCTTAAGCTTCGTCTGGTGTTCGATTAACTCTTCCTCTGCCTTCTTGCGCTCGCTCACGTCCCTAATTATGCTCGTAACTCTGACAATCTCACCCTTTTCCCTAAAGAATGTGGTAGTGATTTCAGCCGGGAAGGTCTCGCCGTTTTTCCTTCTTAATATTTGCTCTGCATGTAGTACATCTTTTTCCGCTGCAATTGCACCCTTTAGCTTATTACCAAAGTCAAGGAATTCGCTCTCGTCCGGGTAAAGAAACTCGGTAGTTTTCCCGATGCACTCCTCAGGTTCATAGCCAATGAGTCTAAAAGAGTCGTTAACCCACTCAATTACCCTCTCCGGCATTTTAACAGAAAAAACCGCATCCCACATAGAATCAGTAAGTTTTTTAAGATAATCGCGGCTGCTTCTTAGCCCCTCCTCCGCTCGCTTGCGTTCGGTGATGTCGAGGCCATAAACGTTGACGTAGTTGGCATCAACGATCGGTGCAAATGTCAGAGAGAATGTCCGGCCATCATATTTCACTTCGGTCTGCTGGCTCTGGCCGGAACTCAGAGCGTCCAGTACAAGCTCATGCCAGTGGTCCGGCAGAGACTGGCCCACGCGACATCGCCAAACCTTCAATAAGAGAAGGCTGGCCTTGTTGGCGTAAACGACCGTACCGTGGCCGGAAATGCGAAGAACCGGGTAGGGGTCTTCGTCTGGAAATTTAGCTAACTTCGCAATCACTTCTTCTGCCTTCTTGCGCTCGGTGATGTCCCTGGCAATAACCATTATTCTGCCGGCTCCATCATCGGTCTTTACAACAGAAGCTGAACATTCTAAGATTAATTCCCGGCCTTTTTTGTTCTTAATGGGTACGATTAGAGTGGTTTCCTTGCCGGTAAGAATCCCCTCAAAATTACTCATAAGCGTTGGAATTTCATTGGGGGAGAAAACGCCTACCTCAGTGAAATGCTTGTTCACTGCTTCTTGTTTTGACCCACCAAAAATTTCGATAGATTTTTCGTTAACATCGAGGATTTTGCCGAAGCTATCCAGGTATATTATCCCGTCGTTGGCGTTCTCAAAGATGTTCCTGAACTTTTCCTCCGATTTCCTCAAAGCCTCCTCTGCATTTTTGCGCTCGGTGATGTCAACATAGGCCACCTGGATAGCGGGCTTTCCCTGGTACTCAATCCGGCTGGCGTGGAGCTCCAGCCAACAAGTGGACCCGTCCTTGCGAATTCCCCGGAACTCGTAACGCTCCGGCAGCTCTTCACCATTCAGCCGATCCCTATGCCGGTTCCAGACAACCTCACGATCATCCGGATGTACGAAGGCCTGTACTTGTTCAGGTGTCATGGCTAGCATCTCTTCCACCGTATGGCCGGTGATATCGGCCAGGGCCTGGTTCGTAAAGACAACGCGCTCGTCCTGTAGGATTGCGAGGCCTTGCAGCGAATGGTCCACCAGAATGCGGTACGCATCCTCTGCTCTCTTGCGCTCGGTGATGTCTTCTCCGGAATTTAATGTAGCTACAACATTACCTTTTTCGTCTTTTAAGATAGTGTTGTGCCATGCAATCAGTCTTTCATCACCGCTTTCAGTCAAAATCGGATTTTCATGGTATTCAGGTGCGTCAACCTCTGCTCGTATAATCTTTTCGAAGACTGCTCTTACTTCATCCCTAATCCTTTCCGGCAGGAAATTGTCAAACCAGTTTTTGCCCAATATTTCCTCTTCCTTGTAGCCCAAAATTTCACGGCCTTTCTTATTTATCAGCCCGACTCGTTGCTCAGCGTCGATAGCCACTAACATCACCCCGGCAACATCAAGGTATTTTTGAGCTTTGTCTCTTTCTCGTAGAAGCGCCTTCTTTGCCTTCTTGCGCTCGGTGCTGTTACTACCGACGAGCTCCAACTTCGGCTTATGTGCGCGCAGCTTTTCTACTTCTTTGATAGGCTTTTTTCCGTTTGCCTGCGAATCCCGCATCGCCATGCCTCCTGCAAATTAACTAATCACTCCGAAGAAACTTCCAACTACCCCACCCAGATTTTGCAACCTTCCTCAACGACAGTGGGTATTGTATATTGTCTTTAAGGAGTTCTACTTGAAAAGTCAAGCCAATTTTTAAAAATACTACAGCCCGGTCAGTAACTCCGACATTCTGATAAATCATTTAATAGGAATGGATTAAATCAAGAAAGTGGAGGGGAGGGGGGGGTGAGGAAACTGAATCTGGAATGCCCGCCGTGTCGCGGACATTCGCCGCGTTGCGTCGCAACGGGCGTCGCGACAGGTAGGATAGAGAGAGGGTGTGCTATGGTATTACGGACTCTGAACGCTCAATTGCGAACTCTTGTTCCTCATTGGAGGGAGCCAGGACAATCTGATTGAGTGCTTGCACCTCCGTGCGGTAATTTGCTCAAAGTCCAATAGGCGTGGATTGTCCTGATCATTTCTACGAGCTTGTTATAATCAGGGGGCTTGACTATGTAACCGGCAGCACCGAGTCTAAAACTCTCAGCTATATCTTCTTCATCATCGGAGCCGCTCAGGATGATAACAATGATTTGCTTTAATGCGTCATGAGCCTTTACAGCCGTCAGAAATTCAAGGCCGCTCATCTGGGGCGTATTCAAATCTGCAAGGACTACCCACGGATTCTCGTTGTCCTCATTTTTTAAATACTCCAGAGCCTCTTTGCAATCTGCTAAATGAATCAGAGGGTTTGTAATCTTCAAATCCTCGAGCGCACGTTTAAACATCATTACATCGATGCGGTCATCATCCACAAGTAATATTGGCATTGAGTCTTTCATTTGAACTTCTCCCATTTGGCTATTTCAATCCAGTCTGTCTGATACAAAGACGACGTCAGTCAGTTAGCTTGTTGATCAGTTCACATTGACCCGGATTGACCTTTTGTGTTTTTGAAACAAATAAAAAAGAATAAGACGGTGATAAAGCCGATGATATCGGCCAGCAAGTCAGTAAAGCTCGCCGTTCGGTTGACAAGGGGCTGGGTTAGCTCGTCAATAGCGCCCAGAGTCAAAACAGCAATGAACAGAAGCGAAGCAGACAGCAGCGAACAGGGGGTCTTAAGGGAGAGAATGAAAAGGAACGTAATCACCCCGTAGGCCACGACGTGCTGGAGCTTGTCGAGACCGCTTGCTTGCAGTTGGTTCGGTAATACCTCTGGCGATAGGTGAGTAATGAAGACAACGATTGCGGTGAAAACAATTGCAACGATCAGCCACTTAGTATAGAAGACGTTTTTGATGTCTACCATTATGCTTTGTGAAAAATACTTGTTTGAACAGTCACGGATTACGTTTCGACAATTTTACTTCCTCACAATTTGTCCAAAAGTATATCCATGATACGTTCGGCGGCATGCACCTACAACCAACGTTGATTAATTTCACAGTGTCATTCACCTTTTATTGGCAGAATTGCTGAACCGGACAATTGTGTCCAAGTACTCATTTGCAAGGTTATCACGATCATGATGTTCCATTACATATTCTCGGCCGCTTTGTCCAAGTGAACGGCACAACTGAGGGTTATCGGCCAATTTTTCTACTGCCTGAGTCAGTTGTTCGGCATTTTCTGGTTCTATGCACATTCCAGCGTTTGCCTCTCTCAGAAACTCTGCGGCGTAATCCTCTACCCCAAGAATAACAGGTTCCGCCATAGCCGCAGCTTCAAAGATCTTTGAAGGCAGCACCGTTTTAAAGATATCTGTCTTCTTCAGATGAACCAAGCAGGCGTCGCTAATCGAAAGAAATCCTGGGATAAGGTGCTTATCCTGCCTGCCAACAAAAGTAATATTATCAAGGTTTTCTTCGAGAGCCTGCTTCTGCAATGCATTTTTTGTGGCACCGGCACCAACCAATAAGAACCTTATATCATTTCTTTGTCTATTTTTTAACAGCTTTGCTACACGAAGTACTACCTCAAGACCACAGGCCATGCCAATGGTTCCCACATATGAACAAACAAACTCATGATTAAGGTTATAACGTTGTCTGATGTTATCATCTGACTGACGTGGGTAGAAAATTTCATGGTCAAATCCATTAGGAATAACAGAAATGTTTTGTGCTGGAACGCCTTTTTCAATTAACTTCTGCTTATAACCTTTGCCAACTGTTACAATATGTTGTGCCGCGGCGTACATTTTTTGCTCAAGCCATTCGAGAATTCGTAAAAGCCGTTTGTTACGAAGTGCTCCGACAGCAACTATAGATTCGGGCCAAATATCACGAATTTCCAAAATGAATGGTACGCGGCGCAGTCGACTAACAATAACACCAGCCCAACCACAAAAGAACTGTGGTGACGTGGCTATTATCAGGTTCGGCTTCTTTAGAAACATCGAAAAAAAGACAGCACTGAACATGTAGGACACATAGTTTATGATACGCCGAATTGTCCCCTTGTTTGCGGCTATATAAGTCCAAACTCGAATAACGTGGATCCCATCAACGTTTTCACTCTGATACAATTTTTTTTATACCCGTCATATACAACTCCATCTGGAACATTTGGTGCACAGGTAATAACTGTAACCTTGTGCCCCCGGCGAACCCACCGTTTGCAGTTTTCATGAGTGCGAGAAGCGGGCGCATTGCCTTCGGGTGGAAAATAATGTGTGAAGAAAAGAATTCTCATGGGATTCCCTTCCTAATGATTCAAGTAACGGTAGGTGATTGAATTGATGCAGTTCCGAAATCCAAAACCGAGCAGGTTGAACTGCTTCCTACAGCATTTCCATGACACAAGAAACCTTAACATCATCACCGAATGCGTGATATGCTAAAGCCTTATTCTCAAGTTTCTTACCGAACTCTGGGCAGTAAAAGGAATCTTCAAGTGACAAGTTGCCCTCACCTGAAAAGGAAAGTTTGAATTTCCCCGACAGATAACTAACACACACGGAGTTGTCTTCGATTTTGTCTATTGAGCAGTCGGGATGCAAGTGCAGTCTGGAAGTCACACTCTTAGGACAGGAGGCAGTGATTCTGTCTTCTATTCTAAGTGAGCCATGTTTGCACCATACAAATTTGCGATGATGTATTGGTTTACCCTTGAGTCTCTTATAGCCATCGTGCCAAGCGCTCAGCTCAAAGCCCTCCTGGGTTGGCTTCCATCTGACATTATACGGCCGTCCCCGCCGGGCGACCCTAAAAGCCGCCCACATTTCACACTGGTCCTGGCCGTCAATCTCAACGGTATTGTGAGCTTTTGTTGATCGGCAGTACCGCCGCATTGGGCTTACTTCGTAGTCATGTACCCCACTGTCAACAATGACGCGATATCTCTTCAGAGACAACTCAAATGAGAACATATCTGCGTGTGCATGGCCTGGTATATAATCGGGCCCAATAGGGGCAGTGTCGCAGATTATATATGTCCCATCTTTGTTTCTAAAGCCATAATAGCCTGCATCAGGAAAGGCAAAAGGACCTGTCGTACTAATATTAAAACTTCCATTTTTATAACAAAACAAGCTCTGAACGTACGAAAATAACTGATCAGGAGGGTTGTATATACCGAAGGCGCTATCGTTAAGAAGGGCTATCTGACCATCAGGATGCACCAGATATCCGAGTGCACATGCCATCCTGCCGAGTGGTTTCGCTGCTAAACGAACCAATTGTGGATGGCCGGTGTTGTACAGCATGGCAAGCAGATAGGTAGTACGGCAATGATACATTGGGGACCGTTCGAAATGCATACCGTCGCCAAGTATCTGTTCTGGAATTTTTCTCTCCAGGATACTTTTGCCCAATTGGAGCCACCTTTCTGCTGCGCGTCCCGAAAAGCAGCTTCCAACAAAAGACAGAGCAACTCCATTCTCAAACAGATGGTTTCCTAGTAAATGTGTTTCAAGGTGCCTCGAAAGCCACTCCGTCTGCAGATAAATACTAGTCCAAAGCTTGTTGAGAAAATCCGTATCAGCCTCGGTTTGTTCTCGGTATTTCCCAAAGAATACACCGCACAGATTCATAAGACGCAGAGAAATCGGATACGGCTCCCAACCAAACTGTTTTTGTCGAAGAGGATAATTCTCTATCCAATCCAAAACAAGCGTTTTGGATTTACTATAATCTAAGACCCAAAGATACTCAAAATAATGTAGATTATAAAGCCAGAGTATCGGTAAACTGGTCCGATTCCAATCAGGTGGCCAGTCAATATCCTGTTTGTAATTTAAAAAAGAGAACTGGCCGTTCAATATGTCTGAGGGAGAATTATTTTGAGCTCCTGGTACAAGGAAACCTTGCTTGGGGCTCCACCTGCATCCGCTAAATTCAGGTGCCGGCTGCGAGTAAAACTTTTCAGGTTTTTCAAATAGGGGACTTAACTTGTTTCGAAACTGGCCGATAATCTGCTTACTGCGTAAGTGAGAAACTGTCTCCCCAAATTGTAGGGCGGATTTGACGGAGAGCATTCTTAAGGCTTAGCTTTTCCTTGTTATAGAACTATAGTTTGATTTTCCTTCGCTGACGCCATAGCCGCGAAACTGGCATCACTTACATTTGCCAACTGGTCAAATGGAATTAACGGCTCACCTCCGTGGGCTACGCGCTCGATGAAAGCCGCTACCTCGGCTCTATGTCCCTTATTCTGGCGCACAGTCCTGAACCAATCAAATCCTTTGAAGCCATAGCCATGCGTGATCCTAAAGTTTTCCACTTTAAGAACACGACCATCGCTGAATAGTTCCAGCATCTCTTTTGGATAACTCTTTGAACCATTGGCAAAATAGTTGACTGTTCCCACTGAACCATCGGCAAAGCCAAGAACTATTGACATCTTATCATCACGAACCGCTGGCCCGTGACCGACCATCATAGCAGATACTTTTATAACCGGACTGTCAGTAATATGCGACAGCAAGTCGATAAAGTGACAGGCTTCACCTATGATTCTTCCACCGCCGCGTTGCGGATCCTGGACCCAGTGTTCAGGAGGAATCTGGCCTGCATTTATTGTCATATTCATGCACAACGGGCTGCTGTGGCTGGAAAGTAGTTGCTTGACCTTAACTGTATGCGGACTGAACCGCCGGTTAAAACCTACCATCACAAGCTGTCCGGCTGTCTTTCTTACTGCCTCGGTTACATCCTGGAGCTGCTGCTCATTCATTGCCAGTGGCTTTTCAACGAATACATGCTTACCAGCGTTCAATGCTTCGATAACAAAGCGAGAATGTAGATGATGACCCACCACGATAAATACGACATTGACCTTTGAGTCATTTAAAATTTCTTTGTAGTCTGTAACTGCCTTTACCGCACCAAATTTTTTGGCTGTGTGTTTGGCAGTAGCACCGTTGATATCAGCAATATAAGCCAAATGTCCGGAGGTTTTTGAAAGAGCCGGTAGAAGAATGCTCCTGGAGAAGTTGCCTGCACCGATAACGCCAATGACCACGTCGTGGGATGCTGCGGTCGCCTCTTGTACAGTGACTACGGAACCGGACAGTTCAACCTCCTTGGGATACTGCAGAATAATACCCAAAACGGACTTGTCATTCTGAATCTTGTCGTACGCTGTCAGGGCATCGACCTGAGGAAAACGGTCGGTTATAAGTTCATCGACCCTGAGAGTGCCTGATGCCATTAAGGCGAGCACCGCCTGGAAGTTTCGTTGCTCGGTCCAACGAACGAAACCCAGTGGGTAATCCTGTCCGCCCTGCTCATATTTTTCGTCGTACCTTCCCGGGCCGTAGGAACACGATACTTGGAAGGTAAGCTCTTTCTCATAGAAATCGCTGCGACGCAAGTTTAGGTCAACGACGCCGACGAGTATGATCCTGCCCCTCTTTCGGCATGCTTCTGCTGCCTGGTGCATTATCTCATCTGACTTCGCGGAGGCAGTGATTAGAACTGCGTCAACACCCTGCTCAGATGTCCAGCCAAGTGCCGCCGAGACCGGATCAGCGCCGGCTGACAGGTTAACCGTTTTGGCACCAAAAGATTCAGCAAGCTTGAGTCTTTCGGTATTAAAATCAACTGCCAGCACCTCGCAGCCGCTTGCATTTAGAAGCTGAACCGTAAGCAACCCAATAAGTCCCATGCCGAAAACCATAAACTTTTCACCCAGTGTAGATTTTGCAAGACGGAGGCCCTGAAGTGCAATGGCTGCAAGAACAGTAAATGAGGCCTGTTCGTCCGTAACAGCATCGGTGATTTTCGCACAGAGATTCCGTGGTACACAGACCACCTCCGCGTGTGGGCCGTTGCTCGTAACTCTATCGCCAGGCTGGAGGTCATACACGCCCCGCCCGACTTCGAGCACGACGCCCGCGTTGCTGTATCCGAGCGGCAGCGGTTCATCAAGTTTGCGAAAAACAGCTTCGAGCGTCGGCATCAGGCCATCGGTTTTAATCTTGTCCAATACCTGTTTGACCTTTTCCGGCTGCTGTCGTACCTTTCGAAGCAGATTTGCTTTACTAAATTCAACCAGCATCCGCTCGGTTCCCGCAGAGATCAGCGACGCCCGAGTCTGGATCAAAACCTGCCCCGAACCCACCTGCGGACAAGGCACAGTAGCAATTTCCATTTCACCGGTTTTTAAGTGTTGGAGGATTTGTTTCATCAGTCAGCCTTCACCTTGTGTATTGAGTCGCGAATCAAGCATTTTTAGTTTGCCGCGCGCTGTTAAAGGAATCTCGTCAACCACTTTTATCTTAAACTGGACTTCCTCACCGACTTTCATCTCGTAAGCCCTCTCAATCGCCGCGCGATCCCGCTCCGTAAACTCCGGCGCAACCATCACCTTGAGAACACAGACTCCGGGCCTGTCCTGGTAATACTGATACCGCACAACCCGCTCGAACAGAGGCCCATGCATGTTCAAGGCCGCCAATGACATTTTGGTTCCATTCCTTCCAAGAAGCATATCCTGTTTCCGATGGCCTTCCACATCCGTGAAGCGGTCCCAGTAACGGCCACACTCGCACTGGGATTCCAATCGTGTTGCGTAATCCCCCGTGCGGTAACGAATCAACGGCATGCAACGATTAAACAGCCCCGTGCCGACAATCTCGCCCCGCTCACCTTCTTTGTCAAACGAATTCCCATTGTCGTCAATAATTTCCAGGATTCCATAATCAGGAAAATGGTGATAGGTGCTGTTCTTTTCGCATTCCCCGGCCAGCACGACCCGCTCGCCGTGTCCATACCAGGAATAGGCGCGCGTTCGGAACGCCCGCTCGATACGTTCCCGTTGTCCCGTCGTGGCCGGCTCGGAACCCAGCAGCGCGGCCTTGATCCGGGGCATCTTGTCCGTCAATCTGTGGCGCAACACATACTCCGCCAGCACATCGAACGCCGACGGGTAGCCCTGGAAATAGGACGGTGAGAAGCGGATGATCTGATCGATATAAGCCCCCAGATTGGCTTCGCTCATGTGAAACGGTGAAAACTGAAGCTCGTTATAAATCGGGTTATACTGCCAAAAAACCTCTGACTTTAGGTTGGGAAAAGAGACACCCCGAAAGGTCGCCTTGCGATGACGCGTCGTATAGCCAACCCGCTGCCACTGCCGATGCATGAATCCCATCTCCACAGACTGGGCACTGTCATCAAGGAATATCTTGAGCTGGTTCCCGCTTGTCCCACCCGTGCTGGTTTCGTAATGCGGAATCTTCTCAAAATCGCGCGGCAGATAATCCCGCTGGTGGGCCTGCACCGCGTCCTTATCCAACAGCGGAAACGCCTTGAGCGCCTCGAACGGCGTGTGCCGCTCAACAATTGGTCGAAGGTTCTGGTACGCGGGAACCTGTTCCACTGCAAACAGCAAGATATCCCCCAACTTCCGCTCCTGGTAACGCCGTAGTTCCTCCCGACTCGCCCGATCAAACCAATTCCCACGCCGATAGGTGTCCCGATAGGCTTTCCCCGCCAGCCAGGGAAAGGGAACCAAACAGACACTCCGCTTGACTGAAACCGGCAGGGCTTCATAGAGAGAGCGTTTGAGATCAAAAGCCATGCCTACTGTCTCCGCCAAATAGACCATATCCTGAATCGCGCTACGTACACATAGTATTTCAACTGCATCGGCATACACAACCACGCGATCCACTTGAGCCACACTCGTGGCGACCCGCCACCAAAACAAAGTTTTTTCCATACCCCCGACTCATGCGCATACCAGTTGGCATACTCCATTTTGAATCATCTTCCAACATCGACCGTACGCGCCGCCTCACTTAGATGATTGAGTTTTGAGAGTAGGTCGGCCTCCTCTTCGCACGATACCCGATAGGGCTGATAATTTTCATTGATCCGATAGGGAATCGGTCTTGCTTCCCCGCTCACGAGATCATAGCCCACCATGTATCCCCTGCGATTGCTTTCGGTTGTCTCTGTGTCAAATTGCCAGAAATTAAAGTTGCCGAGCGAGTAATAAATATCTTTCCCCTGATAGCGTTCCCAACCCTGCGGCACATGTGGATGGTGGCCAATGATGATATCGGCGCCAGCGTCCACGAAGCGATGCGCCAGTTCGCGCTGGAACGGTGCGGGCGTGCCGGTGTGCTCATATCCCTAATGCAAATTGACGATTTTCCGTTCCGCGTTTGAATCCAGCAACATCCGCTCCAGAGCATCGGCCCTTGCCCCGTTGTAGGAAACACGCAAGCGAGGGAGATTAAAGTAAGCGCTGAAAAAATCGACATCCATCCCGTCCCGTGTCATATGTGATTGGGACGGATTTCCCGGACCAACCACAACCTTCCCGCGACGCTCCAGCGCCTGTACCAGCTTGGCCGGGTTCCCACTGTCCGACACGTGATTGTTAACGATACTGACTAGCGAAACGTTTTGTGGAATATATTCAAGCGATTTTTCGTCGACACTTAAAGAGACGTTTTTTTTCGTCTGCTTTCCTCCCTCCAGGGAAGTTTCGCAATTTATACAGGCCGTGCAGCCGCCGAACCACTCGCTGATTAGTGCGAACGGGTCGTCGCCGTCGCGTGTTCTCAAAAAGGCGTCGCCGCAGAAAAAGAGCGAGAAATCGTCTTTTTTTGCGGAGGAGCAATCTGATTTCTGAGCCATGCTATTGGTTCTCATTTTAACACGGCAATCTCATGCAGATTTTTCAATAAGCATTTCGTGATATCACCCCAAGACTGAAACTTGGATTGCAATTGCATCTTGCCACCCACAATAAGATCTTGAGCCAGCTTGGGGTTGCTTTTGAGCTTTAGAATTGCATCTTTTATTGTTTCCACATTCCAAGGGTCGAAGTATATTACGGATTCGCCGCATACTTCATGAGCAAAATCCAAATCGCTCGTGAGTATCGGCAAACCAAAATGCATCGCTTCAAGATAGCTGCCACTGAAAGACTCCAGCAGGGTCGGCATAATCAGCGCGTCCATATTGCGAAAATACGCCCCAAGAGATTCTTGATGTATCGGTCCGATGTTCTCGATCATGTTCTCAACCTTCAACTCGCGGGCTGTTCGCCAAAAAGGCGAACGGGTTGCTCTATTTTCAACCTACCCCACCTTAATTAGTTTTCGTACTTCTAATTCCATTTCGTCTAAATTGGAGCAGATTATAAATTGACCACTTTCGAATGCACAGACACCATCGTCGAATGGCACAAATAAAACGGGCACACCGATATGATGATAGTCGAGCCCCAAAGTTGAGTATCGAGTTATGAATAAATCAATATTATTATGCCGCATTTTATTAAACCCAATTACACCCTGCTCACGCCAAGAAGATTTCATAATATTCGGGAAAAAAGGGTGAAAATATATTATAATTAATAAATTCGTACTCAATCTAGCGCGCATTTCCAATAGTCGATTGATGATCCGTTGATCCAAATCCATGCCCTCCGCCGCACCGAAGGCAATAACATGCGAATGTGGGTTGCGATATAGTATCTGAAAGGCAAGTGAACTAGCCGCGGGGGGTACAATGATTTTGCAGTCTGGGTTACTTATCATATGATGTTTTACCCAATTTTCAGATTCAGGAAACAGAATAAAGTACCTATCAGTATATAACGGTCTATATGCTCTCCCCTTGGGCGAATACTCGAATAGCCCATGTTGATATCCAATTAAACGGCCAATCGCTCCGTGTTCTCGAAGTAACGAAAGAATTGATACATACATTTCAAAATGACCAGCAAAATGGATATCGCCGCCATATTTTTCGAAGGCCATAGCATGGAGAATTGCCTCTAGGTGACGCAGTCGTCCACAAAAGGCCAACCGTCGGAAGGCAGTCCAATTGTCGCCATGCTGCTCACACATCCGGCGACAATTGGCACGGAATGTCCCGTAGGTACGGAGGGATAGATATACAGCCCCTATACATTCCCGTGTTGAAAGTATCTGTAAAAGATGGGGATATTTGAAGTAACGTAGATTATATAAGCCAATCCGGATTAGAAACGTATCATCTCTAAAAAATCGCCTATGACTCAGATTATTAAAGACAAAAACTGATTTGTCCGTCGGCCACTGCTGCTTTTGCAATAGGAAATACACGATCTGGATGACTGATGCCACCAAATAAAAAAAACACTTCGCCCACCCTTTCCAAGGGTTTGTGCCATCAAGTCTACACGCAAAAAAATTTGTTTTTCCCGGGTCTTGATTTGTGCGACGACAAGAATTGAGACTTATAAGATACTCATTCCAAAAGGCAGGAAACAATTGTTCGGCGATCTTGTTTGTACATGGAAACAGCTCATTAATATCGTTAAAAATGCTATTTTTCATAATGTTCTGACATATACCTTATTCATGAAAGGCTGCCTCCTTTCTTGTCCTCCATTATATCAGAGAACACGACTGGAGGCAGCCTTTCATGGGATTACGATTCATGCGCGCCTTCCTAACATCAATGCAAAGCGCCTCTGGCATACATCACGGCTTCTTGTTATCCCAACCAAGTGCAAACTCATAGGCTTTTATATATTTTTCCGCGCATGTCTTAATAGAAAATTTTCTCCTGTACTTTTGAGCTTCCACAAATGCTATCCTTGTATAACTTTCAAGTTCATTACGCACCACACGCAATGCAGTAGCAAACCTTGAAACGTCGTCTACCGGAATGGTCAGCCAAGCCTTGCCAGGACTTAAATACTGAATTTCCGGAATGTCACTTGCCACCACCGGCAATCCATGTGCAGCTGCTTCAACGAGTGCGTTTGGTAGACCTTCAAATCGTGATGGGAAGAAAAAAACATCAGCCGCTTTCAAGGCAGTCCATGGTTCAGACATCTCACCAAGAAAGCGCACGTCGTTTTCTATTCCCAGTTTTCGCGCCAATTCCTCGGCATCAACTCGCAAATTACCATCTCCGACACAAAGCATCACACAATCGGATTCTTCGCCAAAAGCCTGTGCGAAAGCTTTCAGTAGGATATCGTGCGCTTTCTGGGACGTCGCAAGCCCCCGACACAATTCTTCGCGCGCTTCTCCACCAGTTGCGATACGCCCAACGTGAGCGACCACAAAACAATTGTCAGAGACGCCAAGCAACTGGCGTGCATGTCTCTTTTCTTCTGCGCAGGGGATAGAGTTGAGCATATTAACCCCGTTAGGGATTGTCACAATCTTGTCGTCCACCGCTCTATTCATAAACTCTTGGTATGCCTTGGCAACCACCGGCGAGATAGCGATCGTGATTCGAAAAAACTTGTCCAACATCCGCCCTTTACAGCTTGTAACCCTCATCTCCAAAACGCTTCCACGCATCCTTGCTCATACCATGTAAAGCCAATATTTTGATACGAGCAATATCTTCCTTATGACGAGAAATCACCATTCCCCCTTCGCCGGTGACAATATTTTTTGTAACATAGAAACTGAAACAGGCAAAATCACCAAAACTGCCTGCTTTTTTCCCTTTATATTCTGTTTCAATAGCATGGGCACAATCTTCGATGATTTTAAGATTATATTTCTGTGCTATAGCACAAATAGCATCCATGTCGCATGGACGTCCTGCAAAATGAACTGGCAGGATCGCACGAGTCTTTGAAGTAATACATTTCTCAATTGAATCCGGAGCAATATTCATAGTTACCGGGTTAATATCAGCCAAAACGGGTCTAAGGCCTGCGTGAATGATACTATTTACAGTAGCACAAAAAGTAAGAGGTGTTGTTATTACTTCGTCTCCTGATTGTAACCCGGCAGCCAATAAGCTCAATTGAAGTGCAGCAGTACATGAGTTTACAGCTGCAACATGAGGAGTATTTTTATAAGCGGCAAAATCTTGTTCGAAACGAGCTACCTTAGGCCCTGTTCCAAGCCAACCACTTTTCATACTAGCAACCACCTCTTCTATTTCTGCATCTTCGATGGCAGGTGCACCAAAAACAAGGAATTGTTCTCGAAATTGTATAAGAGTTCTTTCCATCTCGACAGTCATAAGTTCTCACTGCCTTATTGTGTGCTAAAGGCAGCCGTTTTCCCTTAGCCGCCGCCAGGGCGATGATAACCTCCTCGCTCCAGGCACGCACCACCCCAAAGGCAAGAGGCACAAAAAACCAGAAGCGCTATCAGCAGCCATTCGATCAGTCTATCGAACCTGTCTGTGGCAACATCCATGCCTTCAGGATTGACCCAGTTTTCCTTCATCTTGCCTTTAACCCCTCCACACACCCGACATTATTAGTCGGCAAATGCCGGCCGAAGTCACTCAATCGGCATCTGTTTTCCGGTCTGACTTGCGGTACGACTGACCCAAAACTGACCCACTCGGGCCAAATCGGGCAATTTCCGGGTTGGAGGGCCTTTCGTTAGAAAAATGCAACTTCTTTATTAGCAAAAACTTACAAAAATGGATTTTGAAAGTCTTTTTCTCTATAACCTCAGCCGCAGGAGTACCACCAGCCGCCAAAATAATCATAACTGTAGGTACCCAAAACTATATGGGCTTGCGGAGAACTAAGGTAATCAAAGACAACGGGCGGTGTGACCTTTTTGCCAGCGGCTGCACCATATTATTGGAATCAGACTCTCGAATATCAATCTACCTGCTGGTGGCATCCTCACATACGAGCTATTTTCGGCACTTCCGAATAATGGATAGGTGCATTTGGCGTTTCGGACGAGAAGAGAAAATCCCAAGGCCTGACCTGTCAAGCCCACCTACGCATTAACCGGATGAATCCTATTTTCTTTTCTCCAACCATATTTGAACATTTCTCGTTTTTCTTTAGTTCTCTTGCCATTCAATTCGAAGAGGGCCACGATATTTAGCGAGTTGGCACTTACATATGGGATACTTGCTCCTTTGCAACACACGTTGATCTTATTCCACTTCTCGGTAGGCCGACGACACTGTGCTCGTCCATCAGGCGGCTAAAGAGGGCAACCTTTCTGCCGGCGGATTCGAGAGAGCCATTTATGTTAACCTCAACTTTCAGTTCCAGTGATGAACCAGCCCGGCGGTCACGGACAGGGACGGTCATTTTAACGACATCTTGTCCTTTGATATCCTCGCCGTCATTCTCCCAGGCTAACACTCGCAAAGTCCCATCACGGTTGGTCACAGATAACGACCCCTTCACAAAGTCCATTTTATCCGCAGCAAAACAGACCGCCTGCCACCACTGGTCGAAGATTTTGGCCTGGCGGAAGTGAAGCTCGATTCTCTCGAAATTTTCTATTTCCTGCTTCTTCTGCTTAGAGATGGTGTACTTTCGCTTCAAGCCGGCTATCGTTTCCCGCAGTCGGATTGAGCCTACGACATTAAACGCCAGAACAAGCAGCAGCAAAATACAAACAAAGACTATTGCAGTTTGCGCATCACGAGTAAAAAGCATAAACATTCCGAGGCCGACGGCAAGCAAAGTCATAAAGTAAGCAGTAATCACTACTTGGCGTTGACGAAGACCAAGGGCTAAAAGCCTGTGGTGGAAATGACTGCGGTCGGGAGTGAACAACGACCTACGCTCGATAAACCGTCGCAGTATGGAAAATAGGGTATCAAAAATAGGTATCCCCAGAGCCAGGATGGGCAAAGCTAATCCTACAACGGTCTCGGTCTTAGTGGCACACAATACACTTGAAGATGCAATAGTGAAGCCCAAAAATAAGCTTCCCGAATCCCCCATGAATATTTTTGCCGGGTCAAAGTTAAAAACCAAGAATCCGGTCAGGCTGCCTAAAAGGGCAAGCATTAGCACCGCCATGACAACATCATTGTTGCAGATGGCAAGTATGGCAATTACTCCACAGGCCACTGCCGAAATCCCCGCTGCAAGACCGTCAAGACCATCGCTCAGATTAATGGCATTGGTAATGCCAACAATCCAGAAAAGGGTAAAAGGCCAAGAGAACCAGCCAAAGTCTAATATCAGCCAATCTGTTATAGCTATCGATTCGATGCGGATACCGGCAGAACATACGATAATTGCGGCAGTGATTTGTATCCAGAGTTTTGTGCGTACGCGAAGGCCTCTTATGTCGTCCACAAGTCCGACGAAGAATATAAATCCAGCAACACAGAGTACCACAACAATTTTAGAATGAATGAGCCGAAAGCTGTCGCCAACAATATTTGGCAAAAACAACACCGGTATGACAAGCCCCATCATCGACACAAAAATCGCCACACCGCCGATACGAGGAATAGGTTTGGAATGGACTTTGCGTATATCGGGAGTATCGATGATATTAAGCTGCCTGGCAACACGAATAACGATCGGGGTTATTATGATCGCCAGTACGCTAGAACCGAGATATACAGATAAGTAAGTCTTCATTGTCCAGCTATAGGTGTCAGTTTTAGATTGTCGATCTTGTTCAGACTCCGTCCCCGTCGGTGTACCAACCGGGCATATTGCACAACGTGCATTCAATACTCAGCCTTCTCTTGAAGGCTTCATCAGTTTCCAGAAAGCATCAGGGCAATGTAATTTCTTCGGCTAAGACAGCAGGGTGGACTGAAAGGTCCGCGACAAACGTTTCAGCGGCTTTGAGCTGTGGACACAACTGCAGGCATATCTTTGCCTCGTACATTGCTTCTGGTATTTCTTCCATTTTGACGAGGAGCTTTGCCAGTTCTAATCTCCAGTAAACCTGGCTATACTCCCGCGCCAAGGCCTGACGATAACATTCTATCGCTGCCTCGTTATTTTGTTGCTTGCTATAGATATTGCCCAGGTGTGCAAACACCGAGCCGGGAGTGCCGGGCTCGGAGCATTTTGCTTCAAGCAAACTCCTCATTTTCTCTCGGGTTTCTTCTGCAAGGTCGTTATATTGCATGTCCTCAAGAACATTGGCCACATGGATTAGCCGACCAATATCATCTCCGGCTACCGAAATTGCCAGATGAGGCCGGCTAAGCTGCTTGACATATATATCCACAACATCATTAAACAGGTTGCCGTCAAGCTGCACCGCCCTTTCGAATTTTGCAATACAGTCTTGTGTTTTTCCTTCCAAAATATCGAGCCAGCCCGCCACAAAACAGGCTACTGGGTCACACGGTGCCAGACGAAAGCCTTTTCTTATTCTCTCCGCGCCGGAGTCGTCGTTGAGAATTAACTTTTCGATTTGGCCAACTATGCTGTAGGTCGGGCCGTGTGTCGGGCACACTCTGAGAGCCTTGTGAAACTCGGCAACTATATCGTGAATAGTCGGCATTGAATCATCAGTGATGATTTCACCGGTATCAGGGTTTGTTACTTGACAGATTGAACGCCAGCGATACACATTTAGCCAGTGTCGGTATCTAATATTGTCCGGCTGATAGTTTACTGCTGCTGCGCGAGAAATCAAATCCGCATACTCGGCGTCTGTCCCCCGCCAGCTTTTGCCTATAAGACCTTCTTCTATATCAATGACCTTTCCCCAATGGGCCTCAGCAATACGGAAATTATTAGCACCAATAAGGGCCCATACCCAAATTCCAGATACGCCAAGAAGTGCAACCATACGTAAACATTTGATTTTTCCAAAGGGCGTGACTATTTGCGCGGCAAGGTTCCGGTTTTCTGCCTGCCGAGCCAAAGCCAAGACGAGAGCACAGAATATGGCGGATAGAATGGCATTTGCTGGAAGGTGCTGACCGAAATCACTTAAGCTGTGGATAAGCATTGCCAAAATGCCAAAGCCGAGTCCGTATACTGCCGAACAAATGGGCAAATTAATGTTACGAATAGTGCTCACATAGTTTGACCAGATGATTATTCCAAAGATTACCAACAAGCCCAAACCGACCAAGCCGGTTTCCTCCGCCGCCTGGGCGTACTCATTTTCTGCGTGTGCAGCTAATGCAGTTATCGTTGAGCGATCGAACATCGGATAAACCACCAAATGCGTTCCAAGTCCGGTTCCGAATATTGGGAATTTAGTCCAAGCAACCCAAATGTCTTTGAGTATTTGCAGCCGGCCGGATTCGGCCTTATCTAAATCTCTGAGAGTCGCCAGCCGATCATAGACGGCATCGAAACCTATGTACAAAACGCAGGTAAATGCGATAAGTGCTATAACAACCATTATCCAGCCATGACTCCTGAAAGACCGTCGTGAGACAAAAAGTAGTGTGGTAAAGGTCATGGCGATAAGCATGCTGACCATACCGCCTCGGGTCAGAGAGATAAAAACCGATGCCGTACAAAGACCCATCACTGCTATGAGCAGCCACAATGACTTTGCAGAACCAGAACTCAAGTACTCGACGATACCTGCTGGTGTTACTTTTTTGCCGGCAAAGCTTTCATGTAGTTTCACGCAAAGCCAGCCGAGTGCTGCCCCGATTGACAAGTTCATAAATTGCCCGTAGTTGCTGTGGTTGACAAATGAACCTGAATGGGCCCCGCCATAGCGGGTGGGCACAAACCAGTAGATTTTGCCGTTTCCGAAAATGTTCTGTGCCAGGGTAATAGCAGCAATGACACCACCGATTACTGTTATAGCCATTAGAAGGCGCTTTATCTGGTCCGGTCGGCGGAAGACATTAAGGACGACTACGAAAACGGCTGCGACCGCCAGTACGAGCCGCAGGTCATGCTTTGTGGCATTCGGATAGAAGCTAAGCGACATTGATTTGAGCAGTGTGTCAGCTTCAGGTAGAGTGCCTAAGAGTTCCGTTTTTAAGGCTGCCGTATTTGGTGAGATGACGCTTACCAACTGCGCAGGTAATGGAACGAGCTGGAGTACCACGACAAACAGGAATAATCCTATCGGCACATAGGCCCAGCTCCAAATCAGCTTCTGACCGCGATGGACCAGGAATTTAAGCAGGAAACAGACGACAACCGCGCCTGACAGAACGATGACGACCTCTTCGCTCCATGCGTGCACCACTCCAAAGGCAAGGGGCATAAACGCCAGAAGCGCTACCAGCAGCCATTCGATCGCTGTGTCAAAGCTGCTCAACTGAACCCTCGTTTTGTCAAGAGTTGCTCGGTACTCTTTCATAAATCCACTTCCTTGTGCTTATAGAACGAGCAGACAGTACATCCTTACCTTCTAATACTCTTAACGGATTTTCGATACAAACCAAGCGGGCCATTGCTTCTCCGAGTCTGGCACAAATATGCTCAAAAGCAGCTTTCATCCGGGGTCTGCGGCCTTCCAAGTCATGGGCATCAGTCGCCACAAACGAGACCCAGCCTAAGTTTAGAAAGTGCCATGCAGCCTTTTGGGCCAGGGTGCCGAAATCACCAAGCAGGCTGGCAGATGTCACCTGAAGATGAGCCGATTGCTCAAACCATTTCAGTAAAACTCGCGGTCGTCTTGCAATAATAGGGTGTCGTTCAGGATGGGATATAATAGCCCGGATGTCTAAAGAGGAAAGTTCTACAAGCAGTGGCTCGATATCTATGAAGACCTCGTGCGGAAGCTCTAAGAGAACATACTTGCCCCCATCTGCGAGCGTGAGCACTTTATCAGCCTCGATAAGCCGGCATATTCTTTCGTCCACGCGAACATCTCCACCGGGTACTACGTTAAGGCTAATGCCGTTACTTTCCAATTCTTCGTTGAGGGCAGCAACTTGGTCTCTGATCTGTGCCGCTTCATTGCAATCGCTGAATCGTCCTAATTGATGGGGTGTCGCTATGACGTCGGTTATACAATCGTCAGCAAGGGCCCTGCACAGAGAAAGCGACTCCGACATTGTGATAGGACCGTCATCAACAGCAGGCAGGCAGTGACAATGAATATCGACATAATATTCTTGTTCAGACTTCATGTGCTCAGTCTTCATAACTTGTCTGATGGGAAACTTCATTATCCTGCCAACACCTTTTTCTTTTCTCTGTTACCGTAGTAGCCGTAGTGACTGTAGTAGCCGTAACCACCATAGCGACCAGCGTAGTAATAGCCATAACGGCTGTGCTTTCGTGGAACATCATTCACTATCGCACCGAGTATGTGACCCCCAACGCTCAGCAGGCTGTCCCGGACGTGCTGGCTTTGCCTGCGAGTGGATTTTTCTGCCCTTAGAACCAAGAGCGTTATGTCACAGAGAGCCGCTAATATTTGGCTATCGGCAACCGGCCCAACCGGTGGAGAATCTACGATTACACGATCATATCGTTCAGAAAAGACCTTTAACACTTTGGCAAACGAATTACTGTTTAATACCTCCGAAGGGTTAGGAACTTCAATTCCACAGTTAATGATATCGAGGCCATCGACTGGCCCAGGCTGTATCGCCTCTTTTATGTTTATGGCTCCTGCAACTAAATTAGATAATCCTTCTTCTCTGCTGCCGATTTGGAAAATATTATGTTGCATTGGTTTTCGGAAGTCAGCGTCAAGCACAAGTGTTTTTTGTCCGGCCTGTGCCATTGTAATAGCCAGGTTACTCACGATTGTACTCTTGCCGTCGCCAGGAGCTGGAGAGGTAATAAGAATAGTCTTTGCTTCTTCCTGGGAAACGCCGAAAAACACAGCGGTACGTATCGTTCGGTAGGCTTCAGCAACGATGGACTTGGGTTCGAGATACGCCTTTTGTCCACGCTTTACAATATCCGGCTTCTCTGATATAATCTTAGATGTAATCTTGTCTTTCCCTACAATCGGTGAGCCGACGGCAGTAGCCTCTGTCTTTCTCCCGGCCTCATTAGGAGATGCGATTGTACATACAGCCCCATGGGTTTTCTTACTCCTACTGCGAATACACCTTATATATTCCAATTCGGAGCGCACCTTTTGGGCACGTTCCATAAAGTTCATATTCTCTGTTATGGCCTCACCACCATCCTGGGTTTGTAAAGACTCGCTTTGGGCCGTGTCTGAAGAAGCGGTTGTCCCTGTTCTTTGATGACTTCTGGCAACAATGAGTTTGAGTAAACCCCATACCTTATGGCCAGGCAACGCAATTGTTTTCTCGTCTAATATTGTTGGTATGACGCCAAGAATAGGAACACCGAGGACGATTGATATCTCGTCGGCGGACCGGAGCCGATAGTCGAACGTATTCCGAAGTATAGCAAGACCACCGCCAAGCGTAAGGCCCAAAGCCAGGGCCATTGCCATATACTTTTTCTTTTCCGGCTTTTAGGGGCTGTCTGCAGGGTGCGCTACCTCCAATATGCTGATATTAAGTGCCCCAACATCCTCTGTAACATTGAGCTCCTTAATGCGGTCATCGAGAATCTCACAGAGTCTTTCAGTCCGCCTCAATTCTGACTGGAGCACCGAATACTCGGTCGCCTTGATACCCAAGTCACGCGCTGCTTGGAACTGGGCATCAAAAGACGCCTGTAACTCATTTTCCCTTTCCATCGCCGTTGCCCATCTCAGTCGCATCACTTCGGCATAGGAGTCAGCAAATTCCCTCGCTTGGCTCTCAAGCTCTTGCTTGATACGGTCAATCTTAGCATGTATCGCCTGGACGGCCGGGTGATCTTCACTGCAATGGTATCTCGCACTTTGTAGCTCAATTTCCGCAGCTCTCAGCTCGGCCTTCAATTGAGTTTCTGTGTCATTGACAAATACTCGCACTCCTGCCGTGGACGAAGCTGAAGCGAATTGTTTGACCTTAGCCGGTTCGTCCTCCATGCTCTTGACTGCTTCGTAATCAGCTTTTGCATTCAGAGTGTTCAGTTGCGCGTCTGTCACCGCAGTGGACAGCTTCATCAGTCTTGTAAGAAAAATATTCCCACCTTGATTATCAAGAGAAACCTCGCTGTTTTCACGGGCAAATTCCAAAAGCTCCGCGAATTTGTCTGACAGTTCCTTATCGCGTTTAACCTTTTCTTTCTGAATGATTTTCAGCACTTCGGAAACAGTACTGCGTTTGCGCGTAGAGTGATAGTTAATGTAGGATTGTACCACAGCGTTGACTATCTCAGCAGCTTCCACAGGATATGGCGAATCGAACGATACTGCAATGATATCGTCCTTACGGCCGATACGAACATTCAAATTATTTTTGATGTAAGCAACAAGGTTGTCCACGTCAGCGAATGTTCTGAAGTGTTTTATTTTTGAATCTTTAACCACGTCAGCAACGATAGGAGTAGATTTTATCAATTCGCCTTGGGTGTAAAGATAGTTACTGGACTGGGTCATGACTCCTTCGTACTCGCTTATAATCTTAGGGCCGCTTTGCTCAACATAAACTCTTGATGAACTTGTGTAAATTGGTGTAGTCTTCAAAAGATAAAGAAATGTGACAACTAAAGACAATATGGTTGAGACCAGAATCGTCCACCTGTGACGCAGGACAATATGCAAAGCTGTTTGCAGCATGTCTTCTTGTGGCTGCGCATCACCTTGTGGGAATGCCAGGTTTGAAACTCCGTTTTCTAATTTGCTGTTATCCATATACTTTCTAATAGAGTATTCAACGACTCCCTCTAATCGATCACATTTCTAGTAATGTCTGCTCCGACTCTGATCTGGAGTACATCAGACAAGAACTGGTTCATACGTGTACGCAGTGTATGGTCCACGTATATCACGTCCCCAGGTTTTATCACAACCCCATACGCTTCAACCAAAGATTTGCTGTCGACCCCAAACGTAGCCGTTACAATCCGCCCATCGGCGTCCTGCCGGAAGACCTTTAAGTAGCGAGGATCCGCAGTCATATTAAGCCCACCTGCAAACGCTAACGCCTCTATCAAGTTATATTGAACATCCGGAGGGTAAGGAAAGGCATTGGCCTTGTTAACAAGGCCAATAACTGTGAAAACTCTTTCGTTTTCTCTGCGATACTTCACTACCTCACAAACTACCATTGGGAGATTTACAACATACTTAGGATAGTAGGCGTCTATAACCAATGCTTCTATCTCAGAAAGTGTTCTGCCGGCAGCAGGTAACTTGCCAACAATCGGCAAGGTAATAGTTCCAGCATCGCTTACCCGAACCAGGTATGGCTCGTAATCCTTACGACCGGATACCGGATTGAGCCAGGCAGAGAATTCAGAAGAGACAACCCGTAAGACGGCGGGCATCTGCAACTCCAACACGTCACCGGGCACTACCCGGTACGGGCCGATATGAGATTGTACCTTGACCGAGCTATCCACGTCCCCTTCTGGCGTGAGTGGCCCGGCCTTGTCAAATTCTCTCACCTGCTCGATAGATGATAAGACTGGACCATTGCATCCCGTCATACAGAGCAAATAGAATGCTAAAGTATATAGGAACACATTTCTCCAAGACTGGAGACTGTTGGATACCTTTTTCACTTGATATCTCCGATATAATTTTTTCCATAGCTGCACGCCAAATGCTCTATTCAGCTTAGTATATTTATCGTTATTATCGGGTCAGTAACTGGCCATACAATTCCTGGTTCTGACACTCCGAAAACCCTGTTTTGCGATAGAAAGAACCACAAGACACACTCCAAGTTTATGTCAGGCTTGATTCCTACTTGTCTATGCCTCATACGCGACAATAATTGATGACAAAGCCGTGGGTATTTGTTCCCTTGCTTCGACATTGGAAAAACCTGGCACTCTGATTGAATCAAGCGCAAAGTAACCTCCAGGTGGTTTAGCGCTTAACTCGTACCCACTTCATACCAACTACCAAAAATGCTTGACCCAGAGCGTTAGAAGTGATAAAATAAGGGAAGTTTATTTTGGGGGTTTTCCATAGGAGGGTAATATCAATCTTTTGTGCGATTGGGAGGAATCAGCCCGGCATTGGGACGCGCTGGATATGCAACAATAGCTGCTGTTGTCGGACAGAATGCTTATTTTATCAGGGTGATGGGTATGAGAAGAATCATTTTGCGCAGTTTGCTTGCCTTGTTTTTGTTATTGCAAGTAGGATGCCAGATGGTGGTAGTAAACAGCAAGAGGCTTGAAGGCATGGCAGGTATACGTTTGATGCGTCAAGATGACCCAATTAATGGGTTCAATTGGGCGAAGGATATACATAACGGCAAGTGGGACTGCAGCGGCCAAATAGATGGGGATACAGAGCAGCGAGACCCTTGTCGGATTAAATATCACTCTTCCTACTCGGTAAACCGCTGGATGGCCGTTGAGGGCAAGCTCGGCAACGGGAGAAAATATCCGGTTGTCCTGGATACAGGAGCGTCAATCGCTCTGTTCGTGAACGATATCCACATCATAGAGAACAAGCTGGCCATTTGTCCACTTAAAAGTCACAACGGCGATTCTGTCGGATGGGGGATGTGCTATCTTCCGGAACTGCACTTAGGGCAAGTAACATTGGCCAACTGGCCTTGTTTTTATCGAGAGCAGCATACGGAAGTTCAGCTACTTGGACTGCCGCTTGCTAAGGGCAAGGCCATAATAGCAGGACTGGCGGCTCTGCGGAGATTTAAATATATTTCGTTTGACAGCATAAGGAAAGAAGTGGAGTTCTCGCTCGAGAGAGTGTTTAA
>Ga0209979_1000875_pt1 | contig 36480 bp, 33 predicted proteins | sample AnhtaG_FD_183114 | JGI IMG/M metagenome (GOLD analysis project Ga0209979, IMG submission 183114) | Deep subsurface microbial communities from Anholt, Denmark to uncover new lineages of life (NeLLi) - Anholt_01485 metaG (SPAdes) (version 2) | ecosystem: Environmental > Aquatic > Marine > Oceanic...
TGCCCCTTGGAGTTAGCAGGTGCCACCTTCGACGGCATACCTTGGATGCAGTGGGTTAACCTTGCTATGGGTGCTTATGGGTTCACCTGACACTTCAAGCACATAATTTGACGACTATGTGTAAAAGTACAAGGTGGCGAAGAAGTAGATAGCCGCAAGTTTGGTTATGTTGCCCCACCCAAAGGGGAACAACCTGTCACGCAAGGTTTGTGATCCATGTGTGCTGCGTTCTAACAGCGACAATACGGTCTCCTTCCTCCAGTCCGTTACGCTCTCAAGCGGTGGTTGCGAAGAAGATCGAGAGAGGCTATAATAGATACAACCACTTACCCTGAAGGGTACAGGCGGCCAGTCCCCGAACTGGAAAGTGATTGCATCCTATGGCCCGCAAAGGAATCCCTGATCCCATCCGGTCCGCCAACTGGCTGGCCGAGATCCTGAGATACGCTCGCCTCGTGTGGCGGCTGTGGCAGGACCGCCGTGTGTCCCTGTGGGTGAAGCTCATCCCACCGGCAACGCTCATCTACCTCCTTTGGCCCATTGATCTGCTCCCCGATCCCCTCTTGGGATTGGGGCAACTGGACGACCTGGCGGTGATCCTGTTGGGGCTGCGGCTGTTTGTCGCTCTAGCCCCAAAGGAGGTCGTGCATCAACACCTGGTGCAAATGGCTGGGCGCTGGTGGGTGAAGCCCCCTTCCGAGTCACCCTCTAAAAGCCCCGAGGTAATTGAGGGGCAGTATCGCGTCATTGATGAGGAATGACATGGTTGTTGGTGTCTGCACCATTTCGCTACGCCTGCCGGGCAATGACTCGCTGAAGGCCAAGCGAAGGGTGGTGAAGTCTATCATTGCCCGGCTGCGACGGGAGTTCAATATCTCCATTGCCGAGGTGAATGAGCAGGATAGCTGGCAGAGGGCCACTCTGGGAGTGGCCTGCGTCTCCACCAGCGCCGACTACGCCCACGGCCTGTTGACTAAAGTGGTCAACTGGATCGAGACCAACCGCCCCGACGTGCCCATTATTGATTTTCGGATTGAGCTTCTTTAGCGTCTTTCCGCGAAGAACTCCCTCTCCAGCATCTCGCACAGGCAATGGTAGAGGGCAGTGTGCTGCTCCTGAACGCGATCGGTCTCATGCGCTGGGACACGGATGGCGATGTCGGCCTGCTCGGCGAGCGGGCCGCCGTCGGCGCCGGTGAGGGCAATGGTGGTCAGACCCCGCGCCTGGGCCACGCTGACCGCGCGGTGGACATTCCGGGCCCTGCCGCTGGTCGAGATCCCCAGCAGCACGTCGCCTGGCCGGGCCAGAGCCAACAGCTCCTGAGCGAAACCCATGTCCCGCTCCGGATTGTCGTTGGCCACGGCGCTGGCCAGCGAGGGGTTGACCCCCAGCACCACCGCCCTCAGTCCCCCCTCCAGGCTTCGCGCCAGAGTCTCGCCCTCAGGTTGAGCGACCAACCGGCGCCTCAGGCCCTCCGCAAGGGGCCGTGGCTCTTTGTAGGACTTGAGGAGCTCGCCTGAGATGTGAAGGGCATCGGTCATGCTGCCGCCATTCCCGGCCAGAAAGAGCGTACCGCTCACCCCTTGGGAGCGGGCAATTGCAATGTAGGCCCGGGCCAGGTCCGCCGCAGTGCACTCCAGCTCTGGACATCTCTCCAGCAGCCCTCGCAGCGCCCTCGCCGCCCCTGAAGAGCGCTCTGAGACGAAGGTCAGCGCCTGCTGCACCGTCTGCGGGCCCTGCTCAATGGGCCTACGTGCCAGTTCATCCCCCAGCTCAGCCACCAACCGATGGTAGAGGTTGGGTACGGTTGCCCTGTGATCGCCCACGATGTGGTAGCCCTGCCCGCTCATGGAGGTCGGTCGGTTCACGATGTTCTTGCGGGGGCGGTAGTAGTAATGCGAGTCATCCTTGCCCACCGGGGCATGGTAGTCCTCTCCCAGGTCAATGAGGTCGAAATTGGCAGTAATGAAGTGCTCCACCCGACGGCCCAGATTGCGGGCGATGGAGAGGGCCTTGAGGAAAACCTCCGGACCTATCACTGCCGAGCCGAAGTTGAGGAAAACGCCACCCTCCAGATCGGCCACCGCTGCGCAGTAGACCTTGAAATCCTGGCCGCTGGCCCAGCCCAATGCGGCGAAGTCGCACTCCGGGTGCTGGTGAATGATGTCGGTGCCCAGGGCGACGTGGATAGTGACGGGCACGCCCAGCCGGTAGCCCTGACAGAGGATGCTTACCTCTCGATGCCAGAAACACTCCTCCTCGGCGATGAAACGGCCGATGGACTCCCCGTACCCCAGCCCATCTCGCGCCCCCTGCCGGATGGCCCGGTGCATGAGAGTGCCCGTCTCCTCCGCCATGCCGAAGGTGCCATCCTCAATGGAGGTGGCCACATCCTCGCTGGTCTGGCCGATGAGTGCCAGCTCAAAGTCGTGGATGGAGACCGCGCCATTGCCCGCTAGGTGGGTGATGATCCCCCGCCGCAGGAGGTCAATCACCAGGGGCGAGAGCCCGCTCTTGACCACGTGGGCTCCCATCATCCAGATCACCGGCCGCCCCGCCCGTCGGGCCTGCACGATGCGGTCGGCCACCTCGGCAAGCTGCGGGTCGTTGAAGGGCGGCACCGGGTCATCGGGACGGATCAGGTCCTCCAAGTGGACCAGGTTGCGCCTCTGGGCGAGGGGATAGGTTTGCACTTGGATGAGGTCAAGTGTTCGATAGGGCATGGAACGCGTCCTCCTTCGGGAAGTAACGAGTCAACGAGTGGATAGGGCATCGAGTCAATGGATCGTTGGGACGAGGGTGAAGGGGAGAGGCTTGCTACTGTCCATCGTTCGCCAGGGCCAGCTCTACTGCTGCCCATGCCTCCCCGTAGGGGACGAGCTGGGGGAGGAGGGGTTGTAAGTCCCTTTCCCAGTCCTCGCCCACCCGGTCCAGCGCCTCGATCAGCGCTTCTCGGCTGAAAGAGATCTCGTACAAAGCCAGCTTCCGGTCAATAAGAGCTCGGCCAGGATGCACTCCTTGCCGCAACAGCAACCAGATGTCATACAGGTCTCGTGGCTGACCCCGGATCAGTAGCGCGCGCACCTTCTCGGCGAAGATATGCTCCCGGGTCAGCACAGTGACCACGAAGGGACGCACGTCATCGTATTCGGCTGTAATGAGTTCGCGCCTCGTCTCCACCGGCTCATCCCGGAGGTTGACGTCCACTCGGACCTTGCCTTTGCTCCTATCTCGTCCGTCGTACAGTGGCCCTTGGAAACTGACGTCGAAGCTGTAGCCCACCTCTGACAGCCATTCGTTGCGGACCAATGCCTCCACCCCGTAAGCCCGCAGCTCACTCACAACTTCGCTCCAGAGCTCTTTCAGAGCGCGCACCGGCCGTAGTCCGTTGAAGTCGAGATCCTCTGAGTACCGGTTAGACCTATAGACCATCCGCAGGGCTGTTCCCCCCTTGAAGGCTAACTCCTGCGTACGTTTGTAGAGCAGTGAGAGGAGCAGGTGTTCGATGTAATCCCGCTCCTGGGCCTGCATGCCGATGCCCTGCCGATGAGCCAGTCGCTGGATTTGCTGTCTGGTCAGCATCAACTCTCCCTCCAGGCTAGCAACTGATCGGGGGTGAGATTTACGTTCACCCGCCAACGGGAATTCCAAATTGCTCCCGGGGGCCGACTGGGGTCCAGCAGGATGTGGCTGTCCGAGAGGATGAGCCCTTCAACGGGGTGGTCGAAGATATCCAATAGATAGGCCAACCGAGAGTTCAGGCTCTTGTTTCCCAGACGGTTGGCGTAGTCCACCAACAGCTCCAGATTCAGCTCCCCAAGCGCATTGTAGAGGGCCTTGGCCACTTCCACTAAGCCACCAGCATAGCGGGGAAGATCCAGGGAGTCCAGTAGAGCCTTGGCCTCATCGGCCAGGAGCACTGGCAGATCTCCCACCGACTCCCGACGATAGCCGAAGAACTTGTGGGGTTGGAGGCAGACATAGCGAAAGCGATGGGAGTCGAAGGTGACCGGACTCTTGCGTTTGGTGGTCGCTACGAAGGTGGTGCGGGGCACCTGCTCGGTGAAGCCGTAATAGTGCAGGGCTGACCAAAAGGAAATGTAGCCCGGTTCCACCAACTGGGTGGAGATGAAGAATAGATTGGACAGCACCCGCTCCGCTTCGAAGCCCAGCAGCAGGTACTTGCCCTTCTCCACGTTGGTGATCAAGTCCTGCTCCTTCATACGAGCCACCAGGCGGTAGGCCCTTGGGCGGTCCAGGCCGAAGAGGGTAACCACCGTGTCCAGGGTGAAAGCGAAGAGCCCCAGGCGGTGAAGTTGACGGGTAATATAAATCGGTGAGAGTTCTTCCATCATTTGGGCATAAATCATTACACGATTTGTCAACTGCTTCTATCATACTACATTCATATGCCGGTGTCAAACAACCTTCGTTCGGTCCAGGCATTTTGAAAGGCCATCTGTTTCGCCGTCGAATAACGTGTTTTCGATAACGTCAGCATCCCCTCGGTAGAGGCAACCCTTGCGGTTGCCCTTGTGCCCAGGGGCGACCGCAAGGGTACGCCCCTACTAAATACCCCCCACCCGGTTGCCAATCACGAACATCAGTAGGGCCAACATGCCGATGCCCAACAGTGCCTCCGCGTTCGTGAGCCACTGGGCGACTTGGGTCTTAGGCTCCAGGCTGCTGTAGGTTAGATTGGCGAAGGTGGCAACGCTGTGATTCAAGCAGCGGTGGAAGTCTTGCCAACAAAACGAACGGGGCTTGTGATCATCCCCGATTCCGCCAAAGAACCAGTAGAGTGCAGACCAGAGCACCGTGATAACCGCTGATGTTCTCAGCACGTTCGAAATCTGCTGGCCGTAGCCAGTGACCGCATCGATGAGCCCAGCCCAGACCCACTTGCCGAAGTATACCCAGAAGAACCAGCCTTGCTGCCACCAGTTGGTTTTACTCGACCACTCTTCAGCGTAGTACTCAGCAGCTCGGAGCGGACAGAGAGTAGCTCGTTCCATCTTGCGCTCTTTGACGTAGGCCCAGGCAGCATCCGGGTAATATCCGATCTGTACAAAGTTGACCTTCAAGGCTCGATAGGTTTCCCGGGCCCTGTCGTACTCCTTGTCTAACTCCTCACCCACGGCTTCGCCGATCTTATCTTTGGTGAGTTGCGTGCGGTTCAACGTGGCGTGATGCAGATAGACACCCTCCAAGCTCGCACAGTCAAGTAGGTTGACCTGGGAAAGGTTGGCTGACCACAGCTTGGCCCCTTGCAGGTTAGCACGGCGCAGGTCGGCTCCTTGCAGGTAGGCGAATTCCAGACTAGCCCCTTGGAGATCGAAATCGCACAGCTCGGCCCCTTGCAGGTCCGCGCGCTCCAGCTCGGCCTTTTGCAGGTTAGCGTTAAGCAGGATGGCTCCTTGCAAATTGGCGTTCCCTAGGTTGGCCCCTTGTAGCCCTGCCCTCGTCAGTCCAGCCCCTTGCAGTTTGGCGCCCCACAGGTCGGCCCGGTGGAGGATGGCGAAGCTCAGGTCAGCCCCTTGCAGGTTGGCGCCCCACAGGCTGGCCTCTTGCAAATTGGCGTGCTCCAGGAGGGCCCCTTGCAGGTTGGCACGTGTCAGGTCAGCCCCTTGCAGGTCGGCGCCAAACAGGTCGGCCCGGTGGAGGTTGATACCAAGGGTCCACACGTCGCTCACCCACACAGGGTCAGGCCCGGGGGGGCCATATTTCCTCACCCTCTCCAGCTCGGCCCGGATCGTCTGCCAGCTCAGGTCAATCCCCCTGAGATCCCTGAAAGACAAATTTAATCCCTCTGGTCCCCCATTGGCTTCAATCATGTCCAAGATATCGCGTGTGGTGTAAGGGCTTTGGGCCATCGCCAACGGAGCAATCCCTCCGACGGCTAAGAGGGAGAGGATCAAGACAGCGGCAACTTTTCGACGTAGCATGGTCATCTGGTCACACTCTCCAGTCAAATCGAGGGTCTCTGGGAGTTTCTGTGGATAGCGGACCGGAGTCCTGAACTTGTTCGGGTTTGCCGAGCTGCACCCCCAACAAGTTGGGGACTCCAACACTCTGATCACGGGAGTTCTGAAAGAGCCCAAATCGCGGAGGACCCCTTTATGATGATTGTCCAACCCAGATGGAAATAGTGACGGCCCACCCTTTCCGCCTGTTGGCTATTAGGATACACGGAAGCGAGCGATAAAGCAAGCCATATCCGCCATTGAACAATTGTCCTCCTCAATGATCTGTGGTACAATAGTTAGCGTTCACCCACTTGTAAGACTCTCAGGGGAAGGCGGAAGAAAATTCTGCCTTCTGCATTCTGACTTCTAACTTCTGAGGGAGAGAACTGTGCAGCAGGACAGGCGCTTGACCGTGAGAAAGCTCACCCGACACATCGCTGAACTCGGAGACCATCTCTATCTGGATACCAGGCCACTGGCCGTGGAATGGCAGGAGGAGCGGCTTGCAGAGGCTGACACCGAGGGCTGGCAGCCCTGCCCGCCCGGCACCCACTGGGGGCGCAGGGACATCTGGGTGTCCTTCCGAGCCACGCCCCAGGCGCCGGAGGAGTGGGCCGGGAAGCCTGTAGTGGCCCTGCTAAAGCTGGCCGACTACGCTGACCTCTCCGGCCCCGAGGGATTGGTCTACCTGAATGGCCAGCCCTACCAGGGGCTGGACCGACATCACACCGAAGTGCTGTTGACCGACTCTGCCGAGCCGAGCCAGAGGTGGGAGATCGAAATCGAGGGCTATACCAGCGCCCGGCTGGAGCGCGATTACCGGGTGGAAAGGACGCTGCTGGCCCTACCCGATAAGACGGCCATAACCCTCTACTACAACGCCAAGGTCGCACTGGAGGTGGCCCAGACACTGGCTGAGGAGGACTACGACCGGACGCAGATCCTGCGCATCCTGGACGAGGCCCTGCAACTTGTGGATTGGCGGGGGCCACTGGGCCAGGAATTCCGCGCCTCGCTGGCCAGGGCCAATGCCTACCTTCAGTCAGAACTGTACGGGAAACTGAGCGCTGGCAACCAACCCCGACTGGTGGGGGTGGGGCACGCTCACATTGACACCGCTTGGCTGTGGACCCTGGCCCAGACGCGGGAGAAGGCGGTGCGCACCTTCTCCACTGTGCTCAGGCTGATGGAGCGCTATCCCGAGTACCACTTCACCCAGAGTCAGGCGCAGCTCTACCAGTTCATCAAAGAGGATCACCCGGCGCTGCTGCCTCAGATCGCTCGCCGTGTGGCAGAGGGGCGCTGGGAGCCCATCGGCGGCACGTGGGTGGAAATGGACTGCAACGTCACGGGCGGGGAGTCGCTGGTGCGCCAGTTCCTCTTGGGCATCCGGCTGTTTGAAGAGTACTTCGGCACCCCCGGCAGCCCGATACTGTGGCTGCCCGACGTCTTTGGCTACGCCTGGGCCCTGCCACAGATCATCAAGCGCGCAGGCTTTGAGTACTTCATGACCACCAAGATCTCCTGGAATGAGTACAACCAACTTCCCTACGACTCCTTCTGGTGGCGGGGCCTGGATGGTACTGAAGTGCTGACCCACTTCATCAACACGCCCAGCCGCCACTGGTTCGCCACCTACAATGGCACGCTGGAGCCCTGGCAGGTGAAGGGCACCTGGGACACTTACAAGCAGAAGGAACACCACGGTGAGGTGCTGTTGTCCTTCGGTTTCGGCGACGGGGGCGGCGGGCCCACGGCGGAGATGCTGGAGTATGGCCGACGGCTGAAGGATTTCCCCGGGTCGCCACGTGTCTCCCAGGAACGGGTGGAGGATTTCTTCCGCCGGCTGGAGGAGGATGCGGCAGGGCTACCGGTGTGGAATGGGGAGCTGTATCTTGAGTACCACCGGGGCACCTACACCACCCAGGCGCGAAACAAGCGGGCCAACCGCAAGAGCGAGCTTCTGTACCACAACGCCGAGCTCTTCGCAGCGCTGGCCCACCTGTGGGGAGCTGACTACCCACAGGATGCGCTTAACAAGGGCTGGGAGCTAATCCTGCTCAACCAGTTCCACGACATCATCCCCGGCTCCTCCATCGCGTCCGTCTACGAGGAGAGCCAGGCGCAGTACCGGGAACTGATGGGCTGGGGAGAGCAGGCACTCGATGAGGCGCTGGGATACATCGTCGGCCAGATGGACCTGCCCGGCAGCGATCCGGCGGTGGTGGTCTTCAATCCCACCGGCTGGGTGCGCTGCGATCTGGTGGACGCGAAGGTGGCGATGGCCGAGCCCTTCCGCCTGATGGGTCCTAACGGCGAAGAGGTGCTCTACCAGGCGGTAGGTACGGAGGGGATCGTCTTCCCTGCCCAGGGGGTGCCAGCCAACGGCTATCACAGCTATCGGCTCTGCCCTCGCGAGCCAAAGGCGAGGATTGAGGAGCCGGTCACCCTTGAGGGTCTGACCTTTGAGAACCACTTCTTCCGCGTTCAGTTCAACCAGGCGGGCCAGATCATCTCCTGGTGGGACAAGCTCGCCGAGCGCCAGGTCCTGCCCGAGGGGGCAGTGGCCAACCAATTCCAGGCCTTCGAGGATAGGCCCCTGGGCAATGATGCGTGGGACATCAACATCTACTACCAGGACAAGCAGTGGAACGCCGACGAGCCGGCCCAGATCCGCGTGTTGCAGAGTGGCCCCCTGCGGGCTGCATTGGAGGTGAAACGGGCATTTCTCCACTCGGAGATCACCCAGCGCATCTATGCCTACGCGACCCTGCCGCGGATGGACTTCGAGACCGAGGTGGAGTGGCAGGAGAAGCACGTGCTGCTCAAGGTGGCCTTCCCGGTGGAGGTGCACAACACCCGTGCCACCTACGACATTCAGTTCGGAAATGTGCAGCGGCCTACCCACTGGAATACCAGTTGGGACTGGGCGCGCTTCGAGACCTGCGCCCACAGGTGGGTGGATCTCTCCGAGGGGGACTATGGGGTGAGCCTCTTGAATGACTGTAAGTACGGCCACGACATCAAGGACAATGTGATCCGGCTGACCCTGCTCCGTTCTCCTACCGAGCCCGACCCCCACGCCGACGAGGGGCACCATGAGTTCACCTACTCCCTGCTCCCCCACACTGGCGACTGGCGGGCACAGACGGTGCAGCGGGCCTACGAGCTCAACCTGCCGCTCCTGGCCCGCTTCACAGGGCCTCACGAGGGCACCCACCCCGACTCCTTCAGCCTGGTGAGTGTGGAGGTGCCCAATGTGGTCGTGGAGACAGTGAAGCGCGCTGAGGACAGCCCAGACCTGATCGTGCGCTGCTACGAGTGCACCAACCAGCGCGGCCCGGTGACCCTGACCTTTGGCCGGCCCATCCTCGAAGCCACGGAGTGCAACCTGGTGGAGCGGGACGACCAGCCGGTGAGGTTCGAAGGCGATCAGCTTGTCTTCTATGTGAAGCCCTATGAGATTCGCACCTTCCGGGTTAGACTGGGAGACAGTAATGAGTGAACGGGGCAACGAGTCCCCGAGTCGTCGTTGGCCCATTCCTCGTTGATCCATTGCCCGTTGACCTGTTCCACTAAAGCGAGGAGGCTCACCATGACTATCCCCTTCTGGCGCAACATATCTATTGTCCTTCTGGCCGTCGAGGCTTTTGTCCTGGTCCTCATCCCTCTGGTGACGCTCTATTTCGCCAACAGGGGGCTACATCGGCTGCGCTCTTTTCTGCGGCCCATCTTTCCCCGTACGCGAGATCGGGTGCAACAGGTGGAGAGGGTCACAGCCCAGGTAGGTGAATTGATCGTCGCTCCCATCATCGCCGTCTATGCCCTGGCAGTGCGCCTCCGCTGCATGGTCCTGACGATGGCGGGCCTTCCGAGGGGAGGAATCCGCCGATGAAAGACCGGGCCAGAGTATTGCTCATTGGTGGGCTCAGTGGAGCGCTGGTGGGGCTGATCGGGGCTTGGCTATATCTACGGAGTGTTCAGAGCAGCCGCCGATCCGACCGGCCCCTGCCCGAGCCAGCGGAGCTGATCAGGCTGGGCCTTTCGATTGTGGGGATCCTGCGCCAGATCGTGGGCCCTGGGCTGGGCGGTGATCGCGTAGGGCCTGAGCGAGGATGTGGAGCACGACTTGGCCTGCTAGAGGCGCCCGACCCTATGAGCGTTCGAGCGTTCGCAAATTGCCCTTGAGGTGAGGGCAATTTGCTTTCTAGGGGTAGATATGATAACATACCAAGCCGGGTCGAGTGCAAAAGGGGGAGGCGTTGGATCAGCCGGTTGATCTCTCGGTGATCATCGTGAATTGGAACGCCCACGACCGCCTGGCAGAGTGCCTGACCTCTATCGAGCAGCAGGCGGGAAGGCTTTCACTGGAGACCTGGGTGGCGGACAATGGCTCGACTGATGGCAGCGCGGAGCTGGTCGAAGGGCGATTCCCCTGGGTGAAGCTGCTGGTGAACCAAGAAAACCGGGGATTCGCCCGGGCCAACAATCAGGCCCTGCGGCGTGCCCAAGGGCGCTACCTGCTGCTGCTAAATCCCGACACGGTGATCCTGGATGACGCGCTCATGGCCATGATCGATTTCCTGGATGTTTATCCAGATGTCGGTGCGGTGGGATGTCGGTTGGTCAATCCCGACGGCAGCATGCAGACATCAAGCTACAGCTTTCCTACCTTGTTCACCATTCTGGTCAGCGCTTATGGCCTCAAGCGGCTTCTGCCCCTCAACCTTCTGCGGAGGAGTTTCCTAGGTCGAGCGTTAGAGGGGCACTTCGGCCACCTGTCGCGCCATGACCAGGTGCGCAGTGTCGATTTCGTCACCGGCGCCTGTATGATGGTCCGACGGGAGGTGATGGAACAGGTGGGCCTGCTGGATGAGAACTTCTTCCTCTATGCCGAGGAGATAGATTGGTGCCGCCGGATCAAAGAGGCAGGGTGGGAGGTCTACTTCACCCCCCAGGCCCAGGTGATCCACCACATCGGGCAGAGCAGCAGGCAATCGGGAGAAGCGCTGGCCCTGCTGTACAGAAGCCGGTGTTACTACTTCCGGAAGCATCACGGACAGTTAGGCCTGTTCCTCTTGCGGCTCATCGTGCTCCCTGCCCTGCTGCTACAAGCAACGTGGAACGGGGTCAGGGCCGCTTTCTGTAAGCTGATGGGACAGGCGAGGGAAGGGCCAAAAGAGGCGTGTATCAGATATTGGAAGGCGGTTCAAGCCTGTATCTCGCCCCTGCCGCCGATCCCTTGGGGGAGTGGGGTGGAGGGTCCTCGTTCCCCAGAGTTAACGTCATATTCGTGAACTACAACGGTCGGGAGCACCTGCCCACCTGTCTGAGCTCCCTCTTCCGACAGACCTATCCCAATTTCGACGTCACCGTGGTGGACAACGGCTCCTCCGATGGCTCCGTCGAGTACTTGCGGGCCCACTTCCCCCAGGTGAGGATCGTCGAGAGTGCGGTCAACCTGGGCTTTGGTCGGGCCAACAACCTGGGGATAGAGGTTACCGAGGGGGAATATGTGGCTCTTACCAACTACGACGTGGAGTTCGATCCCTGTTGGCTGGAGGAGATGGTCCGGGCTGCCCGGGCCGATCCGAAGGTGGGGATCATAGCTCCTAAGATCCTCCTCTTCGATAAGAAGGACAGGCTCAATGCCTGTGGGCTCACCCTTCACTACACGGGTTATGCCTTTTCCCGCGGCTACTTTCGGGAAACGGGAGATTTCTCTCAACCGGAGGTGATCGCCAGCGGTACGGGGTGTTCTCTTCTGATCCCCCGTCGGGTGCTGGATCAGGTGGGGGGATTTGATCCCCTGTTTCAACAGTTGGGGGAGCAGTTCTATCGCTCCTCGCTGGAGGATGTGGACCTCTCCTGGCGAGTGCAGTTGGCGGGCTACAAGGTGCTTTTCCAGCCCACGGCGAAGCTGTATCACAAGTACATTCCCAAGAAGCTCAGCCCCCTTCGTTTTCAGTACCTGGAAGGGGGACGATGGCTCTTGCTTTTGAAGAACTACCGTTGGCTGACCCTGCTATTGTTGAGCCCTGCCCTCCTCCTTGCCGAGCTCATGGCCTGGGGAGCGGCTCTCATCAAGGGAAGGGCGTACCTGCTGGCCAAGGCGCGGACTTACGAATGGCTGTTGAGCCACTTTCCTACCATTCTGGCCAAACGTGAGGAGGTCCAGCGCCGGCGAAGGGTGGATGATTCCCTGCTGCTGAGGAGGTTCAGCACCGACACCCGTTTCGGCCGCTTCTTCCCCCCCTGGTTCTTTGCCGGGCCCTGGTTGGAAAGGGGGATCAACCTCATCTTTCGTTTGAATTACCATGTTTCCAAATGGCTGCTGGGGCTGTTAAGCCAATAGTAATTGGCCAATATCTCCGGAGGAGGTGGACAATGGCTTTCACAAGTAGAGATCTGATGCGCTGGTACCCGCCCGAGGCGTGGGAGGTTGTTTAACGGCTGATGGAGGTAATAGGTGTCTGGACTCACCGAACCTTACGAGCAAATCAGAAACTGCACCGGGTGCGCCCTTCACCGATCACGGACTAAGGCTGTGCCGGGAGAGGGGCCAGAGGATGCGGATATTATGTTCATCGGCGAAGCTCCGGGGTTTCACGAGGATCGCCAGGGTCGGCCCTTCGTCGGTGCGGCGGGGCGCTTTCTGGATGAGTTGCTGGAGATGATCGGCCTGAGCCGCGAGGATGTGTACATTTGTAATGTACTAAAGTGCCGTCCTCCCCGGAACCGTGACCCTCAGATAGGTGAGATCGAGGCCTGCAGGCCCCATCTGGACCGCCAGATCGAATTGATCCAGCCCAAGATGGTGGTGACGCTGGGGCGCTTTTCCATGGCCCGCTGGTTCCCCAACGCCCGCATCTCCCGCATCCACGGCCAGCCTCGCAAGCTCGGAGGTAGACTCTACTACCCCATGTACCATCCAGCGGCGGCGCTGCACCAGCCCAGCCTGCGCCGCATGGTGGAGGAGGACATGCTCCGCATTCCTGAGCTCATCGCCCAGATGGACCAGATCCGCGAGGAAGGGCCTCCTCAGCAGGTCCAGCAGCTAAGCCTTTTCTAGGACTCCCGATTGGCTAGCCCATCATCCACGCGTTCGCTTCCCTGGCCTGACGGCCAGGACAGGCAACAGAGGGCCTGGCTGCTACAGGCAGCCGGGCTTTTTATCCTGGCTTGGCTGCCCCGCCTGCTCAGTCTGGGGGCCTTCATCACCTGGGATGAGCCGATGTGGGTCTACCGCTCGGTGCATTTCAGCCAGGCGCTGCTTTCTGGCGATTGGGCGGCCACCTGTCGCACCGGCCACCCCGGCGTGGTGACCACCTGGCTGGGCTCGCTGGGCATTGGGGTGCAGCGATTCCTGTTGGGCGCGCCCTCGCCCGCGGAGTGGGCCTGGCTCCTCCAGCTCCCGGCCCTCGGCCCCAGCGATGCGGTGGCCCTTGAGCGGCTCGCCCCCCTGCTGGTAGCGGCCAAAATTCCCCTCACCCTGGTCACCGCCCTGGCGGTGGTTGGCTGTTGGGCCCTGGCCCGACGGCTGATGGGCGCGCGGGCAGCCCTGCTGGGTGGGCTCCTCATGGCCCTCGATCCCTTCTTCCTGGGCCTCTCTCGGGTGCTGCATCTGGATGCCCTGCTGGCCAGCTTCATGGCCTTGGGACTGCTGAGCCTGCTGGTGTATCTGCGCTACCCCATCCAGCGCCATTGGCTGCTCCTCTCGGCTTTCGCGACGGGATTGGCTGTCCTGACCAAAACCCCAGCCCTCTTTCTGCTCCCGCTGGGCGCGATTCTGCTATTCGCCTTCAGGGGGAGACGTGCCCATGATCTCCTCCTGTGGGGTGGAGTGATCATTGGCGCTTACGTCGCCCTCTGGCCGGCCATGTGGGCCGCGCCGCTGGTCACCCTCTCCGGCGTGCTGGACAAGGCCTTGGGCTACGCGGCCGAGGCAGAGGAGACAGCCCACTTCTTCCGAGGGGCCACCGTCGCCGATCCGGGCCCCCTCTTCTATCCTCTGGCCTTCCTCTTCCGTGTCAGCCCGCTCACGCTGCTGGGTCTGCTGGCCTCACCCCTGGTGTGGCGGCGGAGGAGCAGAGAGGGGCGATGGACTTGGACGATCCTTCTGGCCTATGCCCTCCTCTACGGATTGGCCATTGCCGTGGGGGCCAAGAAGTTTGACCGGTACCTGCTGCCCCTGTTCCCCGCAATGGATCTCCTGGCAGCGATGGGTTGGACCTGCCTGGGAAAGGTACTTCTCGACCGCTGGCCGAAGTTGCGAAGCGGACAGTGGGTGTTGATCGGAGGAGCCACGCTGGCCCTGATCCAGGCACTGCTGGTCCTCCCCTGTCATCCTCATTACCTGGCCTGGTACAATCCCCTCCTGGGGGGACTCCGCCAGGCGGTGCGCACGCTGCCCGTGGGGTGGGGGGAGGGGCTGGAGAAAGCGGCAGCCTACCTCAACGCCCAGCCCGACGCCGAGGAGCTGACCGTGGCCAGCGCTGGGGTGCCGGGCATGGCCCCTAAGTTCCGGGGCCGGACGCTTCCCCTCACCCCGGCCAGCCTGATCGAGGCCGACTACGTGGTGGTGTACGTCAGCGACCGGCAGGGTGGGCCTTCCCCTGTGGATGAGCTCATCGCTGGGACACCTCCCCAGCACGTGGTGCGCCTCCGGGGAGTGGAATACGCCTGGGTCTACCCCAATGAGAGCTATCGTGCTCCCCTGGAGCTGCTGGCATCTGAGACCGAAACAGGCGATGCGTTGTTGTTCGATGCGCCCTCCGTTGCGGCCAAACGCTATGATGGCCTATTGCCGCGTTTTGTGCTTGGTGGAGAGGAATCGGAGAGGGAAGTAGCTTCTCTGCTCCAGCGCCTGTCGGACCGCCAGAAGCGCATCTGGCACCTCCGTTTCCCGGCGCTCCCCTCACCGGCGGCAGAGATCGCCCATTATCAACTGGCCTCGCGGGCTTACCGGGTTCGGGAGGAGGTCCTTCCTCTGGTCACCCTATCCCTCTATCAACTGCTGGAGGAGATAAGTTTCGCCCCCACTGAGCCCCAACGCGGCGATGGCCCCTTCACCTTCGGCGGCCAACTGCGCCTGGTGCGCTACGGGCTGGCCGATCCCTCCATCGGCTGGGGGCAGAAGCTTGGCGCGCAGTTGGTGTGGCGAGCTGTGGCCCCACCCGAGGCCGATTACACAGCCTTCCTACACCTGGTGGATGGGAGCGACCACCTGTGGGGCCAGGTGGACCTCCCCCTGCGGCACGAAAGTGAGGAGGGGACCGCCGACTGGCCTGTGGGAGCGGAGGGGACCATTCGTTACCTGCTGGACCCCTGGGCCGGAATTCCCCCTGGCTATTACCAGCTACTAGCCGGCGTTTATCGCTCCGACACCCAGCAACGTCTTTCTGTGGAGGATGGGCGGAGTCGGCCGGTGGGCGACGCCGTCACCCTGGGCCAGGTGCAGGTCATTCCCTCCTCCTTCCAGCCGAGGGTGGAGGAGCTGGCGATGCCCCATCCTCTGCGACGCGAGATGGGCGGGTCCATCCTGCTTCTGGGCTATGGCCTGTCGCCTTCATTGGTACAGCCAGGGGCCTTACTCCGCTTGGACCTCTTCTGGCGGGTGGAGGCCCGGCCGGAAGAGGATTACGAACTGTCAGTCGAGATCGGGGGAGAGGAGAAGAGGTTGGCCATTCCCAATCCCTTCTACCCCAGCAGCCATTGGCGGGCAGGAGAGGTGCTGCGGGGCCAGTTCGACATCCCTGTCCCAGCCGATCTTCCCAAGGGCGAATACCCAGTTCGCATCAACCTGGTCCGACTTGATGGCGGCCATCTGCTGGCCAAGCCGATCCTCCTGGGGCGAGTTTGGGTGGAGGGACGGGCGCGGAGCTTTGAAGTGCCAGCTATCCCCCATCGCCTCGACCTGCGACTGGAGGATCGGATCGCGCTGCTGGGCTACGACCTGCCGGAGCCGAGGCTCAAACCCGGAGAGCCATTGCGCCTCACCCTCTACTGGCAGGCCCAGGGGCCGACCGATGTGGCCTACACTGTGTTCACCCACCTTCTGGGGCTTGAGGGGCGGGTAGTGGCCCAGAAGGATAGTCCTCCCCAGGGTGGAGCAGCGCCCACCACCGGGTGGCTGCCCAGTGAGGTCATCGCCGACGAGTATAGGATACCCATCCCCTTGGAGCTTCCCCCCGGGCCCTTCCAGATCGAGGTGGGGATGTACGACCCGGCCACTGGGGAGCGGCTCCCGATGTACGATGCCGAGGGTAATCGGCTGCCTGGGGACCGGGTCCTGCTGATGTTGCTGGAGGGGGAGGAGTAGGCGGTGCTCAAATTGGCAGCCTGTCCTGGCGGACACTCCAGGGAAGGACAATGGCTCAGGATCAAACCCCTGTTCTCTCGATCCCTCCTGCTGCTCATACTTGCGCGGTTCCTCCTGCGGGGCCTGGTGCGGGTGACCTGGAACATCGCCTCCGATGCCATTGACCAGGGAGCCTACCTGCAACTCGGTCTCTTCATACGGGAGGGGCGGGCTTTCGCCGATGGAAACCGCAACCCCCTCTACCCCTCCATTCTGGCCCTCTTCGCGCGACGGGAGTGCGCCTACTTCACCGAAGCAAAACTGCTGAGCCTCCTATTCGGCTTGGCCGCGTTGTTGCTTGTCTTCTATCTCAGCCGAAAACTGTTCGGAACTGGCGTGGCTCTTGCCTCCATACTACTCCTCAGCACCAACGATCACTACCAGATGTATGCCTCTTGGGTAGCCAGCGAGTCATTGCTTCCGGTGTTTTTCTTTGTGACCTGGTATCTAGTCTGCACCGGTTTTCAGACCCGGAAGCGATGGCTCTGGGCCGGTGTGACGGCTGGCTTAGCAGCGTTGGCCAAAGGGACTGGCCAGTTCCTGCTTATCGCTTTCCTGACCACTATGCTCCTCATGCTCGGCAAGCGAGTGTTCCAGCAGAAGTGGCTATGCATCGCACTTGTAGCCTACTTTGTTGTCATCTCTCCCATGCTGTATGGTTCGACAATTGGGAGGAGGCATACATCGTTGGCCGCCGTCCAGTTACTATGCTGAGCTATCTGCAAACACACTCTTTGTCTGCCATGGTTGCTCGCGAAATACTCGGACTACGCAAAGTTGCTGGTATGTGGGCCTTTACCTTGTTTCCGCATTATTTCAATCTGTTTCTTGGCCCGATTCGGAGTAGGGGACGCACAGCCGTATTCGCTGCCTTCTCCATCATCAGTCTCCTGCTTCTGCTTATTGCCTGGCGTACCGTTCTCTGCAGCACTCACAAGAGAGAGGTCTTTCGGGGTGGTGTGGTGTTCACGCTGATTCTGTGTTTTCTCGTCTACTTGTCCTTTAGTTGGTATGCGCAGACTACCTACAAACCCCGCTTTATGATGCCGCTCAATCCCATCATCTACGCGGGCTTCTTAGGACTTGTGTCCATGTTCCTGGAGCTGCCGGCTTTTGCCTCTGTGCGCAAGCGGCCCCCTGTGCTGGCCTTGGGCCGGATAACATATGTTGGTGTCGCCCTAGCCACGATAAGCTATCTGGCCTACAGTCTGATAACCACGATCCCCCAATTGCGGGACCCGTATCGAGTTGAGCTGGAAGCCAATCTCCCTCGTGAGGATGTGCTGAAGTGGCTGGTGGCGCGGGCCGAGCCGGGCGAACCGGTGCTGTGGGGCCCCAGCCACTATCTTCCCCGCTGGAAGTACACCCCTCGTCTGGAGTTCGTCCCCATCCCCGTTGACCTGGGATCCTGGCAGGAGTTGGAGGCCTACCTTCACCAACAAGGGATTCGCTACTGGATTCTGGATTTTTCGACCATCAGGCGGCGGGAGGAGCTTTTGCGACCCTACTTTGACCGTCACTATGAGCAGATTGTCTTCAAGCAGCTCCCCCCTCGTTGGGAGTTAGTGCACGCCGACCGGAAGTTCATCTTTGACTATTGCATCTTTCGGGTCTATCCTGAGGGGCAGGAATCGCCGCGGATGTCGCCCCTTTCGCAGATAGGGGTAGGTCCGCAGATCGAGATCTTGGGCTACCATGTATCCCTTGAGGATATTCCCTCAGGGAAGGGCGTGGACCTGGCTCTGTACTGGCGGGCTCAGGGACGGGTGGAGGGAAACTACAAGGTGTTCACCCACCTACTTAACCCCGAGGGCACGCTGCACAGCCAGCACGATGACCAGCCGCTCTATGGCTTCTGGCCCACCGGGGCCTGGGAGCCTGGCCAGACGGTCGTGGATCACCATCACCTGCCTCTCGGCGATGACGGCTCACCAGGGGTTTATCGCATTGAAGTGGGGCTCTACGATGGGGAGACGATGGAGCGATTGCCCGTCATGGATCTGGGCACCGGTCTGGTTCTGGGTGACCATCTGATCCTGCCCGCCACGGTTAGCGTAGCTGAGTGAGTGACATAGTGAGTGAGATGCGGAAGTTAGAAGTCAGAATGCAGAAAGCAGAATTCTTTGGCCTTCCCCTCTGCCTCCTGGCCTTCGCCTTGCGGGCCTACCGCTTGGGGGAGCTCAGCCTGTGGTACGACGAGGGGTGGAGTGTTCATCTGGCCCGAATTACACCCTGGCAGGCCCTGCCGCAGATAATGAGCTCAGGCCACACCCACCCACCCCTCTACTACCTGCTGCTGGGAGTGTGGCAGGCCTTGGGCGGCCCCAGCGAGTTCATCATGCGCTTCCCCTCCCTGGCCTTTGGGGTGCTGACGGTGGTCCTGGGGTACCGGCTGGGGCGAGAGTCCTTTGGCCGGGGCACCGGATTGGCGACTGCGCTCCTCCTGGCCCTGGCTCCACCTCAGATCGCCTACTCCCAGGAAGCTCGCTCCTACACCCTCTTCGCTTTGGAGTACGCACTTCTGATCCTGCTGGTATGCCGTTTCCTGCGCCGCCGATGGCGGCTTTCCCCAGGAGATTGGGCGGCGCTCATCCTCGTGGAAACGATGGCCCTCTACACTCACTACTTCGCCCTGATGCTTCTGGCCTACCTGGGCCTGGTAATGCTTGGCAGTCTGGCTTGGGATCGGCGATGGATGGCCTTACGGCGCTGGCTGGGGGCGCAACTCCTGGTGGGTCTGATATATCTCCCCTGGGTCTGGACGGCAGCCCGTCAACTGGGGGAACACGCACCACCGGACATGCGGACGCTGCCCCTGCGCCCATTCCTGGGCCTCATCTGGCGCTTCCATTTCTCGGGGCTTTCCTGGGCTGGCGCGCGCTATCCTCACTTCGTGCAGGTCACCCTTGCACTGGCCATCATGGGGGGCGTGTCATTTATAGCGAACATCCTGCTCCGGCGCATCGGCAGTTGGGATTGGCTAGCTCTGGGCTGCTTCCTCCTGCCCCTAGGGGCCGTGTTCGCCATCGAACAGGCGCGGCCCGGCATCCATCCCCGGTACACCCTCATGCTCTCCGTGCCCCTTTTCCTCCTTTTGGCCCGGCAGGTGGTGCTCTGGCTGAGGGGGGTGGGGGCGCAGAAGGTAGCGGGCACGGCGTTTGGGGTGGTGATCGTACTGTCCCTGGCTCTGGGCCTACAGGCCATGGCCCGGGAGCATCACAAGGATGACGTGCGCGGTCTGGCCTCCTATCTGACGGACAAGGCCAGGGCTCAGGACCTCATCCTGTTCGACTACGAGGACTTCGCCTTTCAGTACTACTACCAGGGCCAGGCTCCCGTGCTCTACCTGGAGGGACACGGCCCACCCGAGTCACTGATCCGACGAGTACTGGAAGAGGCCCAGGGACGAGAGCGCATCTTCCTGGTGACCTGGTACACCGGCCACACCGACCGGCGGGATCTATACCCCTTCCTGCTGGAGCTCAATGGCCAGATGCAGGATGACGGTCACTTCCGGGGCCTGCGCCTGCGCCGCTACGCGCTGCAACCACAGCCTGTCCTGAGCGAAGGCGAAGGGATGAGGGCCCCGGTCCTGGCCCCGACCTTCGCCGACTACGGCCCCTTTCACCTCACCGCCGCTTTCTGGGAGCGGTCCGCGCCCGCCGAGGGCGCGATAACCGTGGCTCTGGGCTGGCAACTGACGGAAGCAGTGAAAGCGCGCTACAAGGCCGCCGTGACCCTGAAAGACGGCGTTGGGCGTCAGATCGCCAGCGTAGACAGTCCGCTGGTAAATGACCAGGGGCGGCCCACGGAGGAGTGGCTTGCCGCGACAGAAGCGGAGAATTACTACGTGATCCCCATCCCTATGGGAACCCCTCCCCTGACCCATACCCTGCACGTGGCTCTCTACACCGAGGATGCGCCGGAGGGGTTGGACCTGCTGAGCGAGACAGGAGCCCCAGCGGGCAAGCACTTCGCCCTGGGGGAGGTGGCGCTCACATCCCCCTCCATTCCCCAGTGCGACCCCTACCGCACGCAGGCCCAAATGGCGCTGGGGCCGGTGGGGGAGCAGGTAGCCAGGGGTCTTGTGCTTGATGCGGTGCGTGTGGATCGTACAGCAGCTCAGCCCGGAACCCGTATCCCTGTGCTCCTGCGCTGGCGGGCGACGGAGGATGCGCTGCCAGACTATCACCCCACCCTGCGACTGGTGCGCAATGGCGAAACCTTGGCTCAGCAGCGAGGACCTCCCGCCGATGGTCGTTATCCCACCTTCCACTGGCGCAGGGGGGAATTGGTCCTGGACCGACGTGAGTTGCTGATTGGACCTCAGGTCTCGACAGGGGAAGTGAGTTTGGAGGTGCAGGTTGGGGAGGGTCGGCCTTTGGCGCTGGCAAAAATCTCCATCGAAGTGTCAGAGCACCTGTTCCAACTGCCGCCCGTCCAGCACACGACCTACGCCCGCTTCGGCCAGGTGGCCGAACTGGTGGGATACGATCTGCCCATTACGGAGACTACTTTCCATCGAGATGTGCCCCTCACCCTCTATTGGCGGGCCATCAACAGAGAGCCCCTGTCCACGAGCTACGTGGCCTTCACCCACCTGCTTACTGAGGGCGGGGACCGGCTGGTGGCCCAGCACGATGGCCCTCCTGCAGGCGACCGACGCCCCACCACCAGTTGGGTGCAGGGTGAGATCGTTGTGGATCCCCGCCTCCTGCGCTGGCGGGAGGAGTACACCGGCACCTGCCCCATCGAGGTGGGGCTGTACGACCCCGTCAGCGGAGAGCGCCTCCCCGTGTACGACGGGGCGGGGAACCGCCTGTCCCACGGCCGGTTGCTTCTGGATCAGCCGGTACGTGCGCTGCCGGAGAGTGAACCTTGATGAGATCCCTTCGGGTGCCAAAGTTTCGATACGAGCTGTGGGCTCTGCTGCTGCCTCTCCTGGCAGTGCTGGCCTATGGATACAACCTGACCGCCTGGCGATTGGACGACGACGAGAGAACCTATCTCTATGGTGCCTGGCGGATCAGCCTGGGGGAGGTGATCTATCGCGACTTCCTCACCTGTGTGCTGCCTCCCTTTCAATACATGGCCGCGCTCTTGATCCGGCTCTTCGGCGCGGCCCTGTTCCGCATCCGGGCTTTCAGCGTGGGGCTGACCCTTCTGTCTGCAGCACTCTTATACACTCTGGCCCGCCGACACTATAACGGGCGTGTGGCTTTGATAGCCATGCTCCTCTATCTGACCTATCCGCACATCTACCATGTGGGGCGACTCTGCCGGCCGGAAACCTACATGATGCCCCTGCTGATAGCGGGCCTGCTCTTTCTCCTTGAATGGGACACAAGAAAGCGCTGGCCCTGGCTGGTAGCCTCAGGAGCCGTGCTGGGATTTGCCACTGTCACCCGCCTCTTTGCGGCGCTTGGAGCTCTGGGCTGTGGACTCTTCCTGCTGGCCCAACTCCTGGGTGATTGGGAGCGCCGAGGGCGCTGGTGGCGCGCGGCCCTGATCTTCGCCGTCAGCTACCTCCTGGTGTGCGGGGTGGCCGCACTGATCCTCTACCATCTCACCCCCCAGGTGGTGGATGCTGTGCTGCTGCACCACCTGAGGCCAGGCAGCCACCGCACCTGGCAGCGCATTCTCACCAAGGGGGTGAGCTTCTTCTACGGCTACACCCGCGCCTACCCGGCGCTGACATTGGGGGCCCTTGTTTGGGCCGTCCTTCAGTACCGCCATGAGGTACAGGCCAGGATCTGGAGTTGGCAGTTGGCTGCTGGTTTGGTCTACCTCTTCGTATCCCGCGACCTGGCTCACCGCTACCTGCTGTACCTGCTTCCGGCCCTGGTGATGCTCCTGGCCGAGGGGGCTGATGACCTTTTGCAACGGCGATGGCTGGCCTTATTCAGCCTGGCCGTCATCTCGCTGGCCGTGGGTCCGGCTCTCAGGGAGGATTGGATGATGGCCCGGATGCGCGACTCAGACACCAAGGCCATCGTGGAGTACATCCAACTGCACACCGAACCGGAGGAGTATCTGCTGAGTGACTATCCGGGGCCCAACTTCCTGGCCCAACGGCCCAGCACGCCCCTGGGCGCGGCTGTCTCGGGGGTCTCCACCAGGACGGGCGAGGTCACGGGGCACATGCTTGTGGAAGAGCTGGACCGCTACCCGGTCAAGCTGGTGGCGCTGGACATCAGCGGCTACAGCCACCACACCAAGTTGATGCCCGACTTCGACTGGTTCCTGGGCCAGCTTGAGGAGCGGTTTCTACGGCTGGATGAACTGCAGTAGGACAAGTGTCGCCTGGCCTTCTACCACCGCAAGCCCCAGGTCTCTCCGGCTGAGGTCCCCCAGCCCACCCATCTCCACCTCGGCGATTCCATCCTCCTCCTGGGGTATGGATTGGAACCGACGGAAGTCACTTCCGGGGAGGGGGTACACCTGACCCTCTACTGGCAGGCTGGGTCCCCCATCGCCGAGGACTATACGGTGTTTGTGCATCTGGTGGATGGGTCGGGTACGCTGCGATCCCAGGCCGACAGCATGCCCTGGCACAACGCCTTTTGCACCTCCCGCTGGCCGCCGGGAATGCTCATCCCTGACGAGTACGAGTTGACTGTGCCAGAAGACGCCCCGCCCGGTGAATGCCGGGTGGCCATTGGCCTGTACCTCTGGCAGACGGACGAACGGCTGCCCCTTCGGACTGCCAAGGGCGACCTGCTGCCCGATGGCTTCCTTTTTCTGGAACCACCCATCACTGCGTTGGTGAACTGAAGGGCGTGCAGCTTTGAGTTCTCATTGAGGTCTTGTTTGACAATTCCCCCCGCCCTCCTATAATCAGGATAACCTCAGCCCACTTGCTTACTTGCCACCTACCCACGTGTTGCCATGTCCATTCCACAACGACCTCAGTCCCATAGTCCCTTCTATAGAGTGATCTTCCGCCTCTTGGAGGCCCTCCTCTTCAGCACTTACATTTCCCTGACTCTGATCCTTCTGGGCTTGGTGCTCTATGAGGGCTACCACCTGCAGCGCCTCTACCCCGGCGTGCAGGCACTGAATGTGCCCCTGGGCGGCCTGATCCTTCCCCAGGCGGTCGTGGCCCTGCCCCAGGCGACAGATCCCTACCTGGCAATGCCCCTGCGGTTGCGCTACGGCAACCAGGCATGGGAAGTGGCTGCGGCCCAGGTTGGTGTGCGTTTCGACCGACCGGCGATGGTGCACCTGGCCTACAGCGTGGGAAGGGGTCACAGGCTGGATATGGACCTCTGGCAGCAGTTGGCTGCCTTCCAGGTAGGGTACGACGTACCGTACCAACTGACCTTCGATCAGGATGTGGCCAACCAGTTTCTGGCCGATCTGGCAGGCCAAGTCAACCGTCCCGTTCGGGATGCAACTTTGGAGTTGCAGGGCCTGAGTGTGGTCACGACGCCTAGCCAGGTGGGGCGGGTGCTGGATGTGGGGGCCAGCCGGGAGCGCATCTTCACTCGGCTGGCGGATCTCTCAGGGGGGGCGGTGGAACTGGTAGTGCGCGAGATACCACCTGAACTGCCCGACGTGAGCCAGGCTGCCCAGCAGGTGAAGCGCATTCTCTCCGGCCCCATAACCCTGAGGCTCCCCCAGGACGCCCTCTATGAAGGCGCTTCACCTCCCGGCCCCTGGGTGATCTCCCCTGAGCTATTAGCCTCCGCCCTTCATATTGAGTGGGTCGCGGGCAGTCCCACGGCCAGGCTGATTGTCCATCTGGACGGGGCTATCCTACGGCCCCACATTGAGCTTCTGGCCGAGGAGCTGGCCATCTCCCCAGTGGATGCCCGCTTGGAGTACAACCCCGCCCAGGACACCTTCGCTGAGCTAACCCCCAGCCGGCGGGGGCAGCAACTGGATATGGAAACCACTCTGGAGCGGGTGCTGGCTGGGGCAGAGATTGAACAGCGGGACGTCGTGCTGCCCCTCATCCCACAGGAGCCGACCGTGTCGGCCGCGAATGCGCACCACCTGGGGATCCAGGAGCTCATTCAGCCGGAGGGTATCACTTCGTTCAAAGGGTCCTCCCAGGCACGGATGCAGAACATCGCCACCGCCGCTGCCCGCTTCTACGGCGTCGTAGTGGGGCCGGGAGAGGTGTTCTCCTTCAACGAGCATCTAGGAGAGGTGAGCGCCGAGACAGGGTACGAAGAATCGTTGATCATCATGGGCGACCGGACGCGGGTGGGGATCGGGGGCGGGGTATGTCAGGTGGCCACCACCGCTTTCCGCGCCGCTTTCTGGGGTGGATACCCCATCGAGGAGCGCTGGGCACATGGGTATCGGGTCCGAGCCTACGAGCCCCCGGTGGGGCTGGATGCCACCGTGTACGCCCCTGATGTGGATTTCAAGTTCCGCAATGATACCCCCTACTATCTCCTGATCCAGACGGAGACCGATCTGCAGGCGCAGACAGTGGCCTTTCGTTTCTACAGCACCTCTACTGGACGCCGCGTGGAGATGGAGGGGCCGGAGATAGAGAACCGTGTGCCTCACGGCCCGGACATCATCGAGGAGGACCCTACCCTGCCGGTGGGCACCCGCAAGCAGGTGGACTGGGCGGTGGACGGATTGGATGCCACCGTCATCCGCCGGGTGTATGAGGGACAGAAGTTGGTGGGTGAAGACCGGTTCTTTAGTCGCTATCGGCCCTGGCAGGTCCGCTTCAGGGTGGGGACCAAACCCGCCGAGGAGTAAGGCGGCCAGGGTGGCCGGGCATGCCTGCACCTGCTCAGGCACAGGTGGGCGACCGCCAACGCTCTACCGGTACGACCGTGAATTGTGGCTTGTTCTTCTACTCCGCCCACGCTACAATCAGCGGCAAGACACCGAATGTTCCGTCTCCAGGGTAGCGATAGGGGAGGTGGTGTGATGGCAACCCAGGATGTATTGCAGGAGGTACAGCCTCGTCTGGCCACTCAGATTGCTCAATTGTGGCCCCCTCGAGGGGAGTGGACCGAGGCCGATTACTTTGCCCTGCCCGACACCAACCGGTTCATTGAGCTGTCGGAAGGAGAGTTGATCATACCACCTCACCCAACCGAGACTCATCAGCGTGTTGTTCTGCGTCTGGTGCTGGCTTTTCAATCCTTTGTCGAGACCCACAACCTGGGCACCATCCGCTTCGCTCCCCTTCCAGTGCGGTTGTGGCCGGGCAAGATCCGCGAGCCAGACATCCTGTTCGTCTCCCACGCCCACGCTGAGCGCATCAGCGAGCAGGTTTACGGCCCGCCCGATCTGGTGGTCGAGGTCCTCTCCTCCGGCACCCGCCGTCTCGATCGAGGGGAGAAGTTCCTGGAATATGCCCGTGCCGGTGTGGATGAGTATTGGCTGGTGGGTCCCGAGGCGCGGACTATTGAGGTCTTCGTGCTCGTGGAAGACGTCTACACCCTGTTGGGCAAGTTCGGCCCAGGCGAAGGAGCCCGCTCTCAGATCCTGGCCGGATTTGAGGTGATGGTGGACGAGGTGTTTGCCGGGTAGGTGTAGGTAGGGGCAAGCCTTACCCCTACGAACCCATCTCCCAACTCCCACTCGTACTCAAAGGGCGGCGCGGTATTCACTTGCGCCACGAAAGTGATGGCCCGCTCCATCGGCTGCCACTGGACGGGATGCAGGGTACCAAAGTACTCCCGCCTCATGTCCCCAACAGATGCGGCGCACTCGGGTCAAAAGCCGAGTGCGCCGCATCTGCGCTTCACCGAACCTGATTGCTTTCGGCTCTGGCCAGTCAATCCTCCTCTTCGCCTTGCTCGTCGGATTCTGCTTGTTCCTCCTCAATCAAGCTGTAGCGGGCCCGCTGTTCCTCCAGGCGCACCATCAATTGCACAATGGCCCGGTTGTCCACCAGGGCCACCAGACTGAAGGTTACCAGCAGTAGAAGCGGGGGGAAGATCAGGCTGAGCAGCAGCGTCGCCCCCAGCAACACCATCAGCAGTACAGTAAAGCCCGGGTTGACCAGGGCCAGGAGGAGGGCATTCTTGAAGATCAGCAATACCCGCTTGTCCTCCTGCTCCAGCAGCAGGGGGAAGAGGTAGGGCTGAATCCCCAGCCACAGCACCGTGATCCACAGGAAGAGGATGACGGGAACGATAGCGACCTGGGTTCCCCGCTGCCACCACATGCGGTAGAACCAGATGTTGATCGCCAGCGTGACTGTCCCCACCACCCAGAGGGTCAGGATCTGCCAACTCTTCAAGTAGTAGCGCTTGAACCCCTCCCAGAAGTAGGAGAACTCAATGCGCTTCTCGTGGGGGATGGGGTTGGTCAGATTGTGGACGCCAGCCATCGCCGGTCCGCCAGCTAGGATAGCGATCAGAGTGAGGGGAAGTAGGAGCACCAAAAACTGTCCGGCCTCTGGCCTCTGCATCGCCATACCAAACAGCCCTAAGAGGACCAACAGGCCAGGGATGAAGCACACGAAACAGATGAGATTGGCCCCAATCAGGGAAAACCATTCCTCGTACAGGTCGAGGACCGATCGACCGTACACACTTATGGTATCGCGCATGATGCATACCCCCTTTCGGATGTGGACTCTCCCCAGCCCCAGTGCACGAAGAGCCAGGGGAGCACTCCCGTAGCTACCCCACCCAAGATCGCGTATCGCAAAAAACGGAAGGCCGGGGCCTCCGGCAGCAGGATCTTCCCCAGCCCGTAGATCAGGAGCAGGAGGAGCAGGCCGATGGCCAACTTGAGGGCCTGCTTCCTCGTAGACGTCCGGGGCATGAAATGCACCGCACGGCGCTCCCACACCGCGCCACACCCTATCCCCAGCAGGGCCCCCATTGCGGTTACGGTGTGAGAAGACAGATTGGGCGCTGCCAAACCGATGGTCATAAGTGCCAGCACTCCGGCCTGCTCCCATCCCCTGAGGCCCTCCCACCACCTGGCCTGTGGCCCCTGCACCATGCAGTTGAAAAGCGCCGACAGAGCCAGGCCGATAAGAATGCCCCCCATGACATCGTGGGGGTAGTGGACACCTAGGTAGAGGCGGGAGAGGGATACCAGCGGAGGAACCAGCCACAGGGCTGCGGTCCAACGGCGTGGCCGGAGCCACAGGGCCAGATACCCAAACAGCGCGGTGGTCGTCTGGGCGTGGCCGCTGGGAAAGCCCCAGCCGCCTGCCGAGACCACCCAGCGCACGACCTCTGGATCGGGCCGGGGGAACTGGAAGAGGGCTTTCAAGGCCTCGTTCAGGTAGGCGGAGAAAAGCACCAGCAAGGCTACTCGCAATCCCAGCTTCTTATCCAGGCACCACACCAGCACCGGCAGGAGCAGGAGATAGAACCCCTCCGAACCCAAGAGGGTTACGGCGGTGAAGAACATATCCAGCGCTGGATGGGACCGGGACTGCAGAGTCAGGATGACCCTTGTGCCCCAGGGGAGAAGTGACATCAAGAGCGCCCTCATCGTCATAGCCTCTCGTTTGCCTACGGGATCAGCAACACCTGTCCCACGTAGATTAGATTGGGGTTGGGGATGCCGTTGGCCTCGGCGATGGCCTCCACCGTGGTACCGAAACGGAGGGCAATGCGGAACAGGTTGTCCCCTCGGCGCACAGTGTAGGTGCGCGGTGCGGGAGGGTGGGGGGAGAGGTAGACGGGAACGCTTACCGTATCCATCTCCGAGCCATCTTGGGGGTTATCCCACCAGGCCTCCACCAGCCCCCACCGCTCGACGGTGAGGGTGAAGGGCACGGTCACAGCGAAGGGGGCGTAGGTGCCCCAGCCGCCGCCAGTGCCCACCCCCTGGCCAATCACCCGCCAGTTGGCGTCGAGCACCCGCACTGCCACCTGCCCCTCGAAGGTGTCGTTCTCCCCCGTGACGGTGACAGGGCTGCTGATGTAGGCCCCGGCTCGGGGGCTGGCGATGCGGATGCCGGGATGATCGGAGGGGATATAGAGCAATTGGCGAGGGTAGATTAAGTTGGGATTGTAGAGGCCGTTAACCCAGGCCAACTCCCACAGGTTGACCCGGTGGCGCCAGGCGATGGAATAGAGGGTATCGCCGGGCTTGACCATGTAGGTGACGTAGGCCCCCGTCGTACCTGACCCGTGAGCAGGTTCGGCCAGAGCGGGGGCGGCGGTCAACAGTAGCAAAGCCGCAAGCAACAGCGCGATGGAGATCCGTTTGGCCATGGAACACCTCCTATTACCCGCGAAAGGGCGAATCAGAGTCTCTTGTCAAACCAATCCCAGCACCTCCAGGTCAGCGGGGCCGTGCTGCACGCGCAGGATGGCCGGAGCCTGATGGCGGGCTGCATCCAGGATGCGCTCCCGATGTTTGGGCAGGAGGTTACGAGGCAGCTCATCCACGGAGAAGTAGCGCCATTCAGCGGCGTCCTCAGTGGGCCGCAACTCGCCATTTACTGGACGGCACTGAAAGGTCAACACCACCTCATTCCTATAGGGCTTGGAGTAGACTCCCACCAGCCTTTCCACCTCAACGATCAGCCCTGTTTCCTCCTCCACCTCCCGCACCATTCCCTCCGTCACTGTTTCGCCCTGTTGCAGACCCCCACCGGGCAGGTTCCAAATATCGTAGTCCCGCCGACGACCCAGGAGCACATGGTCCTCCCCCTCAAAGATAAGGGCGAAGACACCGATCACAAAGGGAGCACGTTCTGTTGCTATGCGCATATTGACTCCTCAGCCTACCACAGCACCACCAGGGTCTGTCCCTTTTGCACGGTTTCCGAGGGGCTCACTTGCACCCGATTCACCCGGCCATTACAGGGCGCACGCACCTCGTTCTCCATTTTCATGGCTTCCAGGATGACCAGGACATCTCCGGTGGACACTTCCTGGCCCTCTGTCACCAGGACTGCCACAACCAGCCCGGGCATAGGCGCCTTGACCGCCATCCGGCCCGAGGGCCTGGCCCGCACGCGGCGACGATGGGCTATCTGATGCCGGAAAGCATCCTCCACCTGGACGGTGTACAGTTCTCCAAGCAGGAGCACCCGGTACTCTCCTCCCTGCTCCTCAATCAGTACCTCGTAGGAGTTGTTGTCAATGAGCAGCGAGTAAAGGAAACCAGCATCAATGCTCTGCAGGTCCACCACGTGCGTGCGATCCCCGATGCGCACCCGCTCCTCAGGGGTGATCTCAACCGTGAAAGTCTGACCCTTCACAGTGGCAGCATATTTCATCTGTGCGTGGCCTCCCGACGGCCCTGCCGCTTCCAGTTGGACTGCGATTGGTCATTCTGCAGCCTGGTCATGGTCAGAGTGCGCTGTCCCCGGCGGTGGGCCAGGAGCACAGCGACGATGGCAGCCACCTCCAGATCGTTCGGGTCGTCGTCCTCGGCCATGGAGAACCTGGATTCCAGGAAGGTGGTATCAATCTGTCCGCCGATGAAACGTGTATCATTCAAAATCTGCTGGTGGAAGGGGATGTTGGTACTCACCCCCATCACTCGATATTCCTCCAGGGCCCGACGCATACGCAGCAGAGCCTCACCTCGGGTCTCCCCCCAAACCACCAGCTTGGCGATGAGCGAATCGTAGTAGGGGGAGATCACGAAGCCCTCGTAGATGCCGGTCTCCACCCGCACACCTGGCCCGGTGGGCTCCTGCAGCCACGTTATGCGGCCTGTGGAGGGCATGAAGTCATTGTAGGGGTCTTCGGCCAGGATGCGGCACTCCAGCGCCCAGCCCCGCCAGTGGATGTCCTCCTGGCGATAGCGCAGCTTGCGGCCGGAGGCGATGCGCAGTTGCTCCCTGACGATATCCACACCGGTGATCATCTCCGTGACTGAATGCTCCACCTGGAGCCGACAGTTCACCTCCAGGAAGTAGCAGTTTCCGTCGCTGTCGAGCAGAAACTCCACTGTGCCGGCGTTGGTGTAGTTGGCAGTTTTGGCGACCCGCACCGCCATCTCACCCATCTTCTGTCGCAGCTCCGGCGTGATGGCCCGGGAGGGAGCCTCTTCAATCACCTTCTGGTGCCGCCGCTGGATGGAGCACTCGCGCTCGCCCAGGTGGATGATGTTGTCATGATGGTCAGCCAGAATCTGGAACTCGATGTGACGGGCATCCTCGACCACCCTCTCCAGGTAGAGCGTCCCATTGCCAAAGGCAGCCTCGGCTTCGCGTCGGGCAGCCAGAAGTGCGTCATTCAAATCTTGGAGCAGATGGACGGTTCGCATGCCCTTGCCCCCTCCGCCAGCCGCCGCCTTGACCTTCAGGGGCAGGCCGATGCGGTGGGCCGCAGCCACCAGATCATCATCGCTCAGTTCCTCATCCGTGCCCTCAATGATGGGCACGCCCGCGGCGCGCATAATGCGCCGTGCCGCTGCTTTGTCGCCCGCCATGGCCAGCGTCTCTGGGCTGGGGCCGACGAAAATGAGCCCTGCGTCGCGAGAGGCCCGTGCGAACTCCGCCTGCTCGGCCAGAAAGCCATAGCCGGGGTGGATAGCATCGGCCCCCGAGCGCCTGGCCACCTCGACGATGCCGTCAATGCGCAGATAGCTCTCCTTGGCGCGGGCTGGCCCGATGGGGTAAGCTTCGTCGGCGTAGCGTACGTGGAGGGCATTGCGGTCCACGTCGGAATAGACGGCCACCGTCTTCAGACCCAGTTCGCGGCAGGCGCGCAGAACACGGACGGCGATCTCACCGCGGTTGGCGACCAGAACTTTCTTCAACATACCTTCCCTACTCTTCTGAACTCCTTGCAGGGGGCCAACACAAACAGAACAGGATTTCGCTGCCGAGCCCGCTGCTAAGCAGCGTCTTGGCGTCCTGGCGTCGTCACATTTTAGCTATGCCGCTTGGCGCTTGGACGCTGTGACGCTTATTCAAGGAATCTCAGTGGACTCCCTGGACTGGCCGCCAGGACAGGCTGCACTCTCTATGGCCCCCAATCGAGCACCTGCTCCGACTGGGCCTCGTAGCGGAACTCGATCCCCTCCAGCACATCCGAAGGGAAGAGGGGCTGCTGCTGTCTGCCGTCAGACCGCATCACCCATATCTCCCATCTCCCCCGACGGTCGGTCAGAAAGGCGATCCACCTCCCATCGGGTGACCATTCGGGGGCCACGCTGTTCTGCGGAGCCTCAAACATGGGGCTCGCGGTCAACCGGGTGCGCCCCTGGCCATTGGGCAGGATGGTGTAGATCTCCCAGTGATCGTTGTGATACACCATGTAGGCAATAGGTGCCGACCAGGGATCCTCTCTGGGCTCAGCCGACCAATCAGGTGACATGTCCCTGACTCTGTAGCTCACCTGTTGCCAACGCCTCGACTCCCCCGTAGGATCGGTGAGCATCAGCCCCTGCTCTCCATCGTACACCAGCCACCACCCATCGGGGGACCAACTGGGGGCGAAGCTGTGATCGTCACAGGGCACGTCAGTGAACTGACCGGTCACCACATCTGCCACGCCCAGCTTCCAGTGGGGGTCTTCCTGTTTGATCAACTGCTCTTTCACTGAATCCCAGTAGTACACCCAGCCGCCACCGGAGCGGTGGGTGAAGGTGATCTTCGTCCCGTCGCGGGACCACTCCGGACACTTGGGCTGCTCCACCTCAGTGAGGAGGCGCTCCTGGGTGCCATCCACGTTGATCAGATAGATTGCCGCAGGGTCCTCCCAGCGGGTGAAGGCCACCTTGGTCCCATCGGGGGAGAGGGCTGGATCTAGGCCCTGGGTTAGCTGCCGCAGCCCGGTCCCGTCGGCGTTGACGATGAAAATGCGCCCTCCACTCCGCTCCTGGAATACGATCTTGCCGGTGAAGCGGGGCAGCGGTGTGGGGGGCACTGACGGAGCCTCAACCACCTCCACTGCAATCTCTCCGCTCGTCTGGACGTACTCGGCCGCGATCCAGCCCCGGCCCTCCTCGCCAGCTTCGTAGGCGATCTGCCACCAGGTGCCCTCTTCGTCCCGGCCCGTGATCTCCACCGCCATCCCCTCCTCAAGCTGGCCAATGCTGGAATACACAATTCCGGGGCCTTCACGTAGATTCAAAGGTCCCTCTCGTACCACCCCCTGCGGAGGGGCAGGGGTCGGTGTCTGTGTCGGCAGGGGGGAGAGTGTGGAGGTCGGCACGGGGGTGAGCGTAGCCGTCGGCGATGGGGAGGGCGTGGCTGTGGACTTGGGCGTCGCTGTCGGAGGTGGGGCAGTGCGTTGAGCCTCGACCTCCACCGTAGGAGTCGCCGTGGGCATACGGGTCACCGTGGGTGGGGGCGGAGTTGCCAACCCGCCGCAACCAGTGGACAGCAGGCTTATGATCAACAGCGTGAAGAGCAAAGTCGACGCTGTATAACGCATGGTTTCCCCTCCAGAGGTTGAGTTTGTGCGCTGATGGCTAGAGGAATTATAGCATGATTCGGCAGTAACTCAAAATGGCGGGTTTTGACTATTGTTCTCTTTTCGACTACAATGAATTGCGCTCCTGAAGGACTTATGGAGGAATGATGCCTCGCGGCTATCGCTACTTCGACCTCATCATGGCCCTTTTCGTGGCCGTGCTGCTCATCAGCAACATCGCCTCTGCAGCCAAGATCGTCAACCTGGGGCTGCCTGTCCTCACTTTTGACGCCGGCACGCTGCTCTTCCCGGTGAGTTACCTCTTCGGCGACGTGCTGGTTGAGGTGTACGGCTAGGGCCGCTCACGGTGGGTGATCTGGACGGGGTTCCTCTGCGCTGGCCTTCTGAGCCTGACCCTGGCGCTGGTGCGCTGGCTGCCAGGCGAGGCGGACTGGATCGGCCGGGTGGGGCCTGAGGCCTACGATGGGGTGTTGGGCACGCTGGCCAGCGGGCGGATCATCCTGGCCAGCCTGGTGGCTTACTTCTGCGGCGAGTTCTCCAATGCCTACATCGTGGCCCGTATGAAGGTCCTCACCCAGGGGCGGTGGCTGTGGACGGGGACCATTGCCAGATCGCTCGTAGGGGAGGGAGTGGACACCCTGCTCTTCGTGCTGCTCGCCTTCTACGGCACGATGGCCCCCGGGGTGGTGGGAAACATCATCCTCTCTAACTACCTGTTCAAATGCTCCATGGAGGCCCTGGTAACCCCTCTGACCTACCGGGTGGTGAACTTCTTCAAAGCTGCCGAGGGGGAGGACTACTACGATTACGCGACCGACTTCAACCCCTTCAGAATATGGGGAGTGAGAACTGGCCATGAATGAGAAGGATGCCGAACTGCTGGTCCGAGAGGACCTGCCGGCCGATCACCGCTCGGGGTTTGTAGCCCTGGCGGGAAAGCCCAACGTGGGCAAGTCCACGCTCATGAACGCCTTTCTGGGCCAGAAGGTTGCCATCGTCTCCTCCAAGCCCCAGACCACACGCACCCGCATCCTGGGCATCCTCACCCGGCCAGATGCTCAGGTGATCTTCGTGGATACGCCCGGGGTCCACGATCCCCGTCATAAGCTGGGCGAGTTCATGGTTCAGACCGCAGCGCAGGTCATCGCCGATTCGGACGTGGTGCTATTCCTGGCCGACGTGTCGGAACTGCCCTCTCAGGAAGATCACCAGTTGGCGGAGTTGATAGCCCAGTCAGCGCGGGGACAGGTGATCCTGGGCCTTAATAAGATGGACCTCCTGTCCCCCGACCGGGTGAAGGAGCACGTGGAGGCTTACCTGGCCCTGGCCCAGTTCCAGGATTGGCTGCTCCTCTCCGCCACGCGCGGCGACAACCTTGACCTGCTCTTGGAGCGGATCATTGGAGCCCTGCCCATCGGCCCTCGCTACTATCCAGAGGAGCAGGTCACGGACCAACACCTGCGGACGCTGGCTGCGGAGCTCATCCGGGAGCAGGTGCTGCACTTCACCCATCAGGAGGTGCCCCACTCGGTGGCTGTTCAGGTGCAGCGCTTTGAGGAACGAGAGGAGGGCCCCATCTACATTGAGGCCCACATTTTTGTGGAGAGGGAATCGCAGAAGGGGATCGTCATTGGCGGTGGAGGGCGCATGCTCAAGCAGATCGGGCAGGCAGCCCGCCGGGAGATCGAGCGCCTGTTGGGGCAACAGGTCTACCTTGACCTTTGGGTGAAAACGCGGTATAAATGGCGGCGTAACGAGCGCGAGCTGCGTCGGCTGGGGTACGCGTTGCCCCGCCGGCGGTGAGCAGCGTGCAAAAAGTGACGTTTGGGAAGGGAGCGATATGCGTGTTTACCTCACTATATGTCAATAACTTCCGCTGCTTCGAAGAGTTCTCCATTGAATCACTGGACCGGGTCAACTTGATCGCAGGAACGAACAACGTCGGCAAGACGGCACTGTTAGAAGCCATGTTCCTGCTCATTGGTGCGGAGAACGTCACTCTTGTGGTAAGAATCAGCGCCTTCCGCGGCATCACGGAGTTCAAAGGTGACCCTGCCTCGGTGCGCGAGTTGCTATGGAGGCCACTGTTCTTGCGGTTCGATAGCGAGGCCACGATTGAGATCAGTGGAGCGCTGAGTAGCGGTGGACGCCAAAGTGTTGAACTCCGGCTCGTCCCAGGTGCCTCTGCGCGTTTGGATGTCGGCGATGAGTCTGCCCTTGAAATTGGGCTGGGGACCAGCCAGCTTTTCGGCCAAGCGATGCAACTTCGGTATACGGATCCGTCTGGTGACACTCACTCGATCCAAATGCTGGTTGACGAGAAAGGGCCCCCCCGTGTTGAGCCCGTGCCTCTGCCACCACCTTTCCCTGGCATGTTCCTGGCTGCGCGTCGTCGCACAACCCCCCAGGAAGATGCTGAACGCTTTGGACGACTGGATGTGGTGGAGGAGTCCTACGATCTATTGGAGGCGTTGAGGATCCTCGAACCGCGCTTAAAGCGGCTGACCACCATCTTCAGCGCGGGTGTGCCCATGATTTATGGCGACATAGGGCTGGGCCGTATGCTCCCCTTGCCCCTCATGGGCGATGGCCTGGGGCGCCTGACTTCTCTCTTGCTGGCCATTGCGAATGCACCGCGCGGTGTCGTTCTGGTAGACGAGATCGAAAACGGCCTACATCATTCCATTCTGAGCAAGGTATGGCGGGCAATTGACGATGCAGCCCGTCGGTTCGATGCGCAGGTCTTCGCCACGACGCACAACTTTGAATGCATCTGGGCAGCCCATCAAGCGTTCGAAGCCAGCGGGCGCTATGACTTCCGGCTGCATCGGTTGGAGCGCGTCGCTGAAAGGATCCGAGCAGTCACCTACGACCAGGAGACACTCGCCGCGGCAATGAAAGCTGACCTGGAGGTGCGTTGATGCCGGCACCCAGGGAGATCACCGAACCCAGACAACTCGTCGTTGAAGGCAGGGATGCCGAGGCGCTCTTCCAGGCTCTTCTGGGCCAGATAGGTGTAACCGGGGTGCAGGTTCAGAACTTCGGTGGCATACGTGAGTTGCGGGGTTTTCTAAAGGCGTTGTGCAACGCACCCAGCTTTGCCCAGGTGACCTCACTGGGGATTGTGCGCGACGCGGAGACAGATGCGAAGGCTGCATTTCAGAGCGTTTGCGGTGCGCTGAATGGCGCAAATCTGACCGTGCCCACGCAGCCCATGGCGCCGACGGGCCATAGCCCCCAGGTGAACGTCTTGATCCTCCCCGACGCTACAACGCCGGGGATGTTGGAGACCATTTGCCTTCAGGCGGTAGGCGACGATCCTGTCATTGAGTGCATTGAGCAATACTTCGAGTGCGTTGAGCAGCGGACAGGCTCTCGGCCCCGCAATATGCCTAAGGCTCGAGTCCAGGCATTCCTAGCCTCCAGGCTCAGGCCGGGTTTACTGATGGGTCAGGCAGCCCATGCTGGGTACTGGCGCCTGGATAGCCCGGCCTTTGATCATGTGAGGCGATTTGTTCAGGCGTTATAGGATCCTACAAGTACCGAAAGAGTTTAACCAGCGGCAAATCGAGGCCACGGACCGGTAGATTGGCGGGCTGATGTACGAGTTGCGACCAAGGGGAGTCCCTGAAGCGAGCGAGGACGGGAGCGGAGGGGATATGGGTGGACGGAGGGGGAGATTGGGGTGGTGATTGTGGCTGATTCACTAATTCCCCGCTGGATGCCCCCTAGCTTGCTAGGGGGAGGAAAGCGGGTCCGTTGTCGCGGTTAGTTCCCGCTTGCTAACAGCAAGAAACCGTGTACAGTTAGGGTATGAGTGCCCTGAGACGAAGCAAACACGCGGTCTATGATCTCAAATACC